>VFQN01000446.1_pt1 | contig 78740 bp, 67 predicted proteins | sample 3512371 | NCBI WGS metagenome assembly VFQN01 (sample SAMN10412370, study PRJNA504923) | tailings metagenome | isolation source: Replicate 2 from Balatoc abandoned mine | place: Philippines: Itogon, Benguet | collected 2017-08-28
GCATCAGGCATCAGGCATCAGGCATCAATACTTGCTCTTGTGCGGCTCGATGCGGTCGACCCAGGCGAGGATGCCGCCGGTCACGTTGATCGCCCGATCGAAGCCCTTCTCGCGCAGCAGCGTCACGGCCTTGGCGCTGCGCCCGCCCACCTTGCAGTGCACGATCAGGTCGCGCTCCCGATCGAGTTCGTCGAGGCGGTTCGGCAACTCGCCGAGCGGAATCACCGTGGTGCCTTCGATGCGGACGATGTCCACCTCGTGGTGCTCACGCACGTCGAGCACGAGGATGTCGTCGCCGCGATCGAGACGGGCCTTCAGTTCCTCGACCGTGATGGCAGGCACTTCCGCCGGCGCAGCCGCCGCAACACCCGGCGCCGGCTTCAGGCCGCAGAACTGCTCGTAGTCGATGAGCGCCTTCACGGTGGGGTTGTCGCCGCACACCGGGCACTCGGGGTCGCGCCGCAGCTTGAGCTCGCGGAACTTCATGCGCAGCGCGTCGTAGATGAGGAATCGTCCGATCAGCGGCTCGCCGGCGCCCAGAATCAGCTTGATGGCCTCGGTCGCCTGGATGACGCCGATGATGCCGGGCAGCACGCCGAGCACACCGCCCTCGGCGCAGCTCGGCACGAGCCCCGGCGGCGGCGGCTCGGGATACAGGCAGCGATAGCACGGGCCGCCCTTGGTGGCGAACACCGAGGCCTGGCCCTCGAAGCGGAAGATGCTGCCGTACGCGTTCGGCTTGCCGAGCAGCACGCACGCGTCGTTCACCAGGTAGCGCGTCGGGAAGTTGTCGGTGCCGTCGATGATGATGTCGTACGGCTTGAACAACTCCAGTGCGTTCTGCGACGAGATCGCGGTCTCGTGCAGATCCACCTGCACGTGCGGGTTGATGGCCTTCACGGCGTCGCGCGCCGACTCGAGCTTCTTGCGGCCGACATCGCCGGTGCCGTGCACCACCTGTCGCTGCAGGTTGCTCAGATCGACGACGTCGAAGTCCACGATGCCGATACGGCCGATGCCCGCGGCGGCGAGGTAGAGCAGCACGGGCGACCCGAGACCTCCCGCGCCCACGCACAGCACGCTGGCGGCCTTCAGCTTGCGCTGCCCCTCCATGCCGACCTCGGGCAGGATCAGGTGCCGGCTGTAGCGCGCGACCTCCTCCTGCTCGAGCGTGGGCAGGGGCGTCTCGGCCGCGACACTGCCACCCGCCACCGACGGGATGATGCTCACGATGGCGCGCTCGCCGAGCGGCGTCTGCTCCTTCTGGAGATACCGGATGTCCTCATCGTCTACATAGATGTTGACGAAGTGGCGGAGCTTGCCCTGCTCGTTGTACAGGTGCTTCTTCAGCTCCGGATACGTCGTCGTCAACTGCGCGAGCAGGTCGCCGACGGTTGCGCCCTCCACCTGCACCGTGTCGAGCTTGTCGGTGTATTGGCGAAGCGGCGTGGGGATGTGAACGGTGTGCGCCACGGAGACTCCTTCAACGGCGAGGCGCGACGGCGCCATCTCATGGATCATAGCGAACGGCCCCGCGGGCACCCGTCCGCTTGTGTCATATGTCGCGCGTGCCGCTGCCGCCCCTCCTCCTGATCGCGCTTGCCCTCTCCGTGCCGGCCGCAGCAGTGCCCCATCCATGGGCAGGAACGGGACAGGATGCGGCTGGACAGGCGGCTGAGGTGGATGCGGGACCTGGCGTGGTGTCGGGCCTCGTCGAGGACGCCCTCGGCGGGGCCGTGGCTGGCGCCCTCGTGCGTGCGACGTGTGGAGTCGTGGTGCGCGAGACCCACACAGGCGCCGACGGACGCTTCGACCTGCGCGGCCTGCCGGCTATCCCGTGGTGGCGCAGGACGCAGCCGGCCGCGTGACCACGGCTCCGGGGTGGACGCGGGAGACACCGAGGGTAGGGCCGGCTCTCCGAGCCGGCCGCCGAAGTGCGCGAGACCGAAGCGGAAGCGACACGCCGGCAGACTACAACTGCGGCAGGGGCGTCTAAGTGCCACAGATCTGATGCGTGTCGCCTGGGTGATTTGTGCAATCGCGACGCTCGCGATGTGGCCCGCCGAGTCGTGGGCCCAGGCGCCCAGAGGCGTCCCTCGCCTTTCCCTGCCCGACACACCGCAGGAGCGACAGCGTCCCGACGAGCCGCTGTTCACCGTGAGCGTGACGCGCGTCGAGGTGAGCGTGCTCGTCGTCGACAGCGACGGGGAACCGGTGTCCGGGCTGTCTGCCGAGGACTTCGAAGTCTTCGAGGAGGGGGTTCCGCAGAGGATCCGGTCATTCATCCCGTTCGCGCACACACCCGGCCGTCTGGCCACGCCGACCCCGGTCGCCCGGCCGGCGATGGCACCGGAAGCCTCGGTGACCGTGGCCCCGCCTGCCTCCAATCACTTCGCGTCGGAGTCGCGAGTCTTCGTCCTCGTCCTCGACGACCTGCACGTCGACGTGAGGCGCACGGAAGTGGCACGCGCCGCAGCCAGGCGGCTTCTCACCCAGCTCGATCCCAGCGACCTGCTCCTGGTGGTGACCACGAGTTCCACCGACTCGACCGGTTACTTCACTCGAGACCGCGCGTACGCGACGCGGATGATCGACACCTTCACGGGGCGACGCCTGCTGGACAAGACACTGCAGTCGAAGCGGTTCAGGGGTGACGACTCCGAGAACGAGCGCCTCGATCACTACCAGCGGCTGTGTGAACGCTTGCGCGACGTGTCGCTCGCGCTGCGCGACATCACCGGCCGGCGCAAGACCGTCGTGCTGCTGAGCGAAGGCTCGTCGTATGGCGCTGGCATGTCGGACATGGAAGTCCGCATGCCGAGCGCCCGGGGCAACGGGCGAGTGAACGCCGGCAGCGGGTCACTGCGGCTGATGAACGACGTGCTGGCGGCTGCAGCCGTGGGCAACGTGGCCATCTATCCCATCAACCCGAACGGCCTGGACGTGCCGGACGCGGAGCTGATTCAGGTGCCCGGGCTGCAGGGAGGCTTGAGTCCCCAGGAGTACGCCGCGATTCTGATGGAGGCGCGACAGTCGCGGGAGATGACGCGGGATCTCGCCGTGCTGACGGGTGGCGTCTCCCTCGTGGACACCAACGACCCGCTCGAGGCCGTGGACCGGGCCGTGCGGGATGCGAGCACCCACTACGTGCTCGCATACGAGCCCGAGCGTCCCATCACGTCGAACGAGTTCAGGAGGATCGACGTGAAGGTGAAGCGCCCGGGTCTGCGCGTGCTCGCTCGACGCGGATACCGGGCTGCTGGCGCTCGATCGGCGCCCCCCTTGAAGGTGCCGGGCAGCCTCTCTTCGCCTCTGCGCCGACTGCTGTCGGGTGTCCTGCCCGAGGACGGCCTGCCGATGAGCGTCGAGGCGGTGCCTGTCTCGAGAGCCGGCCGCAACGCCACCCTCGCCGTGATCGTGGAGATTGACGGGGCACGTATCGGTGAGCGCCCGCCCGATGGCGTGCTGGAGTTGGAGCAGGGCCTGCTGACCGTCAACGAGTCGGGCAAGGCCGCCAATGGCACGCGGCGCGTGCTGACCCTTCAGCCAACCGAGTCGCAGTGGGCCGTGCTGGCGGCGTCGAGCCTGCGCACGGTGTGGGCGGTCGACCTGCCTCCCGGGCGCCATCAGTTGCGGGTAGGCGCGGTACATCCCGACAGCGGGCAAGGCGGCTCCGTGTACCTCGATGTGGTGGTCCCGAAGGAGCGGCAGTGGCCGTCGGGCGTGCTGGTGGCGTCCCGGTTCCTGGCCATGATGCCGACGCCGTTCATCGATCCGCGCCTCTCTCGGTGGACCGACATCGCACCCACGACGGCCCGCGCGTTCCCCAAAGGCGACATGCTGGCAGTGACAGCCGGGCACGATGCGACGAAAGGCCCGGCCCAGGCGCGCCTCGTACTCCCTGACGGCAACACGGCCTGGGAAGGTGCCGGCAGTCCGATCGAGGGGACCAGCACGGTGCGATTCATGGTCCCCCTCGATGGCGCCCACGGCGCGGGAACACTGGTGGTCACGACGAGCGGCGGGACGCAGCAGGTCCCGATCGGAGTGCTCACCCCTGAAGCGTCCCAGGACAACCGCTAGCCCGCGACGGGCCCGGACATTCGTCCGGGTCGCGGACGTTCGTCACCCGGACAGCGCCGCTCGAACGCACGCCGTGTGCACGCCCTCGGTGCGCGGCGCGCTGGCATCGGACTTGCCCCGATCCACTGCGTGATCTCCGGGACCTCGTCGATGGACCGCGCCGTCGCCCGCGGCGGTATCGGCCTCCGCGGCTGGATTGCCGGCGCACTCGTCGCCGGTGCGGTGGTCGCGACCGCAGTGGCGTGGCCGGCGTGGCGGCGCATGGCCTCCGTCGACCGCGCCGTGGACGCCTCGCGCCTGCAGATCGCACCCGTGCGCCTGGGCGATCTCGTGCGCGACGCCGCCGCAGACGGCCGCATCGTGTCGGCCAATGCCCCCACCCTCTTTGCCGCCAACGCCGGCATCGTCAACCTCCACGTGAAGGCCGGCGACCCCGTGAAGCGCGGGCAGGTGCTGGCCACCATCGACAGCCCCGAACTGCGCAGCCGCCTCGCGCAGGAGCAGACGGCGCTGCAGTCGCTCGACGTGGCCCTCGGACGCGCACGCATCGCCGCGCGCCAGAGCGACACCCGCAACGCGAGCGCGATCGAACTCGCCGAGGTGCGGCTGCAGTCGGCCCGCCGCAACCTGGAACGCGCGCGGCAGACGTTCGAAGAGGGGCTGCTCAACAAGGTGGACTACGAGCGCGCGCAAGACGATGTGCAGCTCGCCGAGGTGGAGCTGAAGACGGCGCGCGACGCACGCGGCCTCGAGCGCGAGACCGCGGAGTTCGAGATCCGCACGCAGCAGCTCGCGCACGAACGGCAGGCGTCGCTGTCGCAGGAGGTCGCTCGCCAGGTCGCACAGCTCACGCTCGTGGCGCCGTTCGACGGGCTCATCGGGGCGGTGAGCGTGCAGGACCGCGACGCCGTGCTGGCCAACCAGGCCGTTCTCACCGTGGTGAACCTCGACGCCTACGAGATCGAATTCAGCCTGCCCGAGAACGAGGCCGCCGAAGCCGGGCCGGGAACGCCGGCGCGCGTGCTGTACGAGGGGCGCGAGTACGACGGCGCCGTGACGGCACTCTCGCCTTCGGTCGCCGACAGCCTCGTGAAGGGCCGCGCGGCATTCGTCGGGACGGCCCCGGCGACATTGCGGCAGAACCAGCGCGTGTCGCTCCGCCTGCTGTTCGAGACCAAACCGCGTGTGCTCACGCTGCCGCGCGGTGCGTTCCTGCAGAGCGGCGGCGGACGTCTCGCGTACGTGGTGCGCGACGGCGTTGCCACCCGCACGAGCATCACGACGGGCGCGCGCAGCCTGTCGCTCGTCGAGATCACAGGCGGTGTCCGTGAGGGCGACGAAGTGATCGTGTCCGACACCAGTGAGTTCAGCGGGGCCGAGCGGCTCCTGCTGCGAAACAGGTAGGGCCCGCTGGCGGAGGCCGCTGGGGCTGGTAGGGACGGCTCGCTTGCCCCGAGCGCAGTCGAGGGGCCGAGCCGTCCGTCACCGTCGGCTCACCTCCCCGAACCGTCAGTCCACGTCCGTGAGATTGGAGTCGACAGATGCTGTCCATGAACCGAATCCGCAAGGTCTATCGCACCCAGCTCGTGGAGACCTACGCGCTCGACGACATCACCCTCGACGTGCAGGCCGGCGAGTTCGTGGCCGTGATGGGGCGGTCCGGCTCCGGCAAGACGACCTTCCTGAACGTGGCCGGGCTGCTCGACACCTTCGACGCCGGCACCTACGTGCTCGACGGGCAGGACGTCAGCCGGCTGTCGGATCGCGAGATGTCGCGGATCCGCAACGAGAAGATCGGGTTCGTCTTCCAGTCGTTCAACCTGATTCCCGACCTCGACGTGTTCGACAACGTCGACGTGCCGCTCCGCTATCGGCGCCTGCCCGCGCGGGAGCGTCGCGAGCGCGTGGAGCGCGCCGTGGAGATGGTGGGGCTGTCGTCGCGGCTGCGGCACCTGCCGTCGCAGCTCTCGGGCGGGCAGCAGCAGCGCGTGGCCATCGCGCGCGTGCTGGCCGGCGACCCCAAGCTGATCCTCGCCGACGAGCCCACCGGCAACCTCGACACCCTGATGTCGCGCGAGGTGATGGACCTGCTCGAGCGCATCCACGAGCAGGGCACCACGGTCATCATGGTGACGCACTCGCCCGAGTGCGCCGCCCGGGCGCCGCGGCACATCCACCTGCTCGACGGCCGCGTGCTCGACACCGACGCCGACCTGTTCGCCGAGCGCGCGCTGCCGAGCCTGGCGGCGGCCATCCAGTAGGAGCCGGCCATGCTGCTGCACAACATCTGGATTGCCTGGAAGAGCCTCAAGCGCAGCCCGATGCTGTCGGTGCTCATCGTGGCGTGCATCGCGCTCGGCATCGCGTTCGCCACGACCTTCGCCACCGTGCGGCACGCGTTCACGCGCCATCCGCTGCCGGCCAAGGAAGCCGTCCTGCGCTACGTGCGCCTCGACAACTGGGATCCGCGCGAACCGTATCCCGGCGGCCGTCCCGACGCCCTGCCGCCGCAGATCTCCTACCGCGACGCGATGGCGCTGCGGCAGTCCACCATCCCGGTGCGCCAGACGCCGTCGTTCCGCACGCGCCTCACCGTGATCCCCGATCCCGCCGTGGCGCGCCCGACCCGCGAGGACGTCCGCATGGTGCAGGCCGACTTCTTCCAGATGTTCGACGTGCCGTTTCGGTACGGCACGCCCTGGACGCGCGAGAGCGACGCGAAGATCGAATCGGTCGTGGTGCTCTCCGAGGCGCTCAACGAGCGCGTGTTCGGCGGCCGCAACAGCGTCGGCCAGACGCTCCGCATCGAGAACCGCGACTTCCGCGTGGTCGGCGTGCTCGCGGGGTGGCGTCCGTCCATCCGCCTGTACGACCTCACCAACAACGCGCTGGCCGAGACCGAAGCCGTGTACCTGCCCTTCGGACTCGTCGTCCCCATGCAGATTCGCACGGCAGGGAACAGCGACGGCTGGGGGGTGTCGACCGGCTCGGGGCCGGAGGCGTTCCTGCGTTCGGAGACGACCTGGCTCCAGTACTGGGTGGAACTGGCCACGCCGGCCGACGAGCAGGCGTACCGGTCGTTCATCGAGAGCTACATCACCGAGCAGAAGCAGCTCGGACGCTTCGGACGGCCGATGAACTACCGGCTCTCGAGCATCTCGCAGCTCATGCGCGACTTCGAGGTGGCGCCGAAGGAGACGCTGGCGCTGCTGGCCGTGGGGCTGCTGTTCCTCACGGTGGCGTCGGTCAACCTGATCGGCCTGCTGCTCGGCAAGTTCCTGGCGCGCGCCAACGAGGTGGGCGTGCGCCGCGCGCTCGGCGCCTCGCGACGCGACGTCTTCCTGCAGCACCTCGTCGAGTGCCAGGTCGTCGCCGTCCTCGGGGGCGTCATCGGACTCGGGCTCTCCGCACTCGCCCTGCGTGGCCTCAACGCGTTCATGCTCGACATGACCAATCGCAGCGGCCTCTTCAGGCTCGACCTGCAGATGCTGCTGCTGGCCCTCGTCCTGTCGGTCGTCGCGGGTCTCATCTCGGGGCTGTACCCCGCCTGGCGCATCTGCCGGCTTGCCCCGGCCAACCACCTCAAGGCCTAGGAGACTGCCATGCACGTCGGCCCCATCGTCCGCGCGATGCTGCGCAACAAGGTGCGTTTCGGCCTGCTCGCCATCGAGGTCGCGCTCACGCTGGCCATCGTCGCCAACTGCGTGAGCCTGATCCTCGACGCGCGTCGTCAACTCCTGCGCCCCTCGGGCTTCGTGGACGCCGACCTCCTGCAGGTGATCGCCACGCCGTTCAACGAGGCGTTCCGGGAGGCCGCGTTCCGTGACACCGTGGTCGACCAGGATCTCGCTGCCCTGCGCGCACATCCGGCCATTGCCAGCGCCACCAACAGCGGCCTGCTGCCCTGGCAGGGTGGCGGGTCGTCCACGCAGTTCCGTCGCGATCGGAACGGGGAGAAACTCCGGTCACAGATCTACTCGTCCGACGAGCGGATGCTCGAGACCCTCGGTGTCCGCCTGGTCGAGGGACGCGCGCTGACGCGCGAGGACGTCCTGCGCAGCACCGAGCAGTTGCGCGCGCTGAACGCCACGACGCGTGAGCGCGACGCGGACGGCATCGCCAAGTCGGTGGTGACCACACCCGTGGTGATCTCGCGTGCCTATGCACAGCTGATGTTTCCGGAAGGCCACGCCCTCGGCCAGGCGTTCGAAGACGACGATGGCGATCGGTTCCAGGTGGTGGGCGTCATCGAGCACTTCTACAACCCGTATGCCTGGAACATCGGGGAGTACGTGACCCTCTATCCGCAGCGGCAGGGCAGCTACGAAGGCGGCACGTCGTACCTGGTGCGCGCGCAGCCCGGCCAGATCGACGCGGCGGAGAAGGCCGTCGAGCAGATCCTCTCCGGGGTGAACGGCAATCGCACGTATCGCGTCCGCACCGTGCCCGACACGAAGCGGCGCTACCTCGGCGGGCAGACGCTGCTCGTGCGACTGCTGTCGCTGGTCATCGTGGTCCTGGTGTTCGTGACCGCGCTCGGCATCATGGGCCTCACGTCGTTCTCGGTCGCCGAGCGGACGCGCCAGATCGGCACGCGCCGTGCCCTGGGCGCAGGCAGGGCCGACATCCTCCGGCACTTCCTGCTCGAGAACTGGCTGACGACGACGGTGGGCATCGTGCTGGGCATCGGCCTGGCGATCGGGCTGAACCTCTCGCTCCTGCAGGAGGTGGATGGTCCGCGCATCACACCTGGCCTGATCGCGACCGGCGCCGTGCTGCTCTGGACGGCCGGGCTGCTCGCCACGCTGTGGCCCGCGCTTCGGGGCGCGCGTGTGGCGCCAGCCGAAGCCACGCGGAACATCTGAGGATCGACGACGTACCCTAGGCCAGTGCCCCGCCATCCGCTGGCCTGCCTGATCGTCGAGGACCAGGCGCCGGTCGCACAGGCGCTCGAGGTGCTCTTCGCGCTGCACGACGTGCCCACGCGCGTCGTGCCGGGCGCCGAGACCGCCCTGGCCGCGGTGCGCGCCGGTGGCGTCGGCGTCGTGCTGCAGGACATGAACTTCTCGCCGGGATCGACGTCGGGCGAGGAAGGCGCCGCGCTGTTCCACGCCATCCGGGCCGTCGATCCGGCCATGCCCGTCCTGCTGATGACGGCCTTCACGTCGCTCGAGCGGGCGGTCGCGCTCGTCAAGGCCGGCGCGGCGGACTACTTCGGCAAGCCCTGGGACGATGCCCGGCTCGTGACCACCGTGCGCGACCTGCTCGCCATGCGGGAGACAGCCGCGCAGGCGGCCGGGCGCAGCGCACCGCTCGAAACCGGCGAGGTGGACCTCCGTGGCCTGGTGTTCCGCAGCGCGGCCATGGCACGCGTGGTCGATCTGGCCGTCCACGTCGCCTCGGCCGACGTGCCCGTGCTGATCACGGGACCCAACGGGGTCGGCAAGGAGAAGCTGGCGGAGATCATCCAGGCCAACTCACCGCGGGCACGGTGCCCGTTCGTGACCGTCAACGTGGGGGCGCTGCCCGACACGCTGCTCGAGGCCGAGTTGTTCGGCGCCGAGGCCGGGGCGTTCACCGGCGCGCAGCGACGGCGCATCGGCCGGTTCGAGGCCGCGCACGGGGGCACGCTGTTCCTCGACGAGATCGGCACGCTCTCGCTCACGGGACAGGCCAAGCTGCTGCGCGTGCTGCAGACCGGCGCGTTCGAGCGACTCGGGTCGAGCGTCCCGCTGCACGCCGACGTGCGGCTGCTCTGTGCGACGAACGTGCGGCTGCCCGAGGCCATCGAGGCCGGCCAGTTCCGCGAGGACCTCTACTTCCGCCTCAACGTCATCGAGATTGCGGTGCCCGCGTTGCGCGACCGCCCCGAGGACATCATCCCCATCGCCCAGCACCTGCTGGGCAACCCGTCGGCGCCGGGCCTGGCACGGCCCCTGAGCCGGTCGGCTGAGGACGCGCTGCGCGCGCACGCGTGGCCGGGCAACGTGCGCGAGCTCCAGAACCGCCTGCAACGGGCGCGGCTGGTGGCCTCGGGCGACGCCATCACGGCAGAGGACCTCGGCCTGTGTGAGGCGAGCCCCGTCGCAGCGGCGCCGGGCTCGTCGGAGCGGCGGGCGCTCGAGGAACTGCTACGGGCGCATGGCGGCAGCGTGTCGCGCGCGGCCGAGGCGCTCGGTCTTTCGCGGCAGGCCCTGTACCGACGCATGGAACGGCTCGGCGTGTCGCTCGAGCGGCGGCCGCGAGACTGAGGTGGTGAGGCTGCAGACACGCGTCGCGGTGGCCTGCCTCGCCTGCGGGGCCGCCACGGCCACTTCGGGGTTCGCGACGTGGCAGTCAGGCCTGTCGCCGATGATGGCCACGGCCTTGGTCGCCGTCGTCACGCTCGGGGTGGCCCTGGTGGCGGCGCGCCTGGCCACCACGCCAGCCCGACGCGCGCTGCGCGCCCTGCACGATGGCGTGATGGGCTTTGCCGAGAGCGACTTCGCCACCAGGCTCACCCGGCCGTCATCGGACGAGATCGGCGATCTCGTGACCGTGTTCAACCGCATGGGCGCCGTGCTGCGCGACGAGCGCGCCGAACTGATTCAGCGGGAGCTGCTCCTCGACACGCTGCTGCAGGGCGCCCCGATGGCGATCCTGCTGCTCGACCAGCGGCAACGCATCGTCTTCGCCAACGCCGCATGCCGGCGGGTCTTTCACGGCGTGACGCGGCTGCACGGCAGGACGCTCGACGAGATCGTCACGCTGGCCGCGCCCGCGCTGCAGGCTCCCCTCCGCCGCGGTGAGGACAGCCTCGTGTCGTGGGACGATGCCGGGCACGAGGAGAGTTACCGGGTGCTGGCGCGCGGGTTCCACCTCAACACCGTGCCGCATCGGCTCATCGTCGTCGAGCGCATCACGCACGAACTCGCGCGACAGGAGACGGCCACGTGGAAGAAGGCCATCCGCGTGATGAGCCACGAGCTGAACAACTCGCTTGCGCCGATCAGTTCGCTGGCACACTCGGCCCGCGTGGCGGCGGAGCGCCCCGACGCGGCCATGCGCCTGCCGCCCCTGCTCGAGACGATCTCGGAGCGCGTGGCGCACGTCTCGGCGTTCCTCGAGGGCTACGCGCGGTTCGCGCGCCTGCCTGCGCCGCGGCCCGAACCGGTGGACCTGGCGCCCTTCCTCGAGGGCGTCGCCCGGCTCTTCCCGTTTCGCGCCGAAGGCGTGACCGACGGACTCCGCGCCCGGTTCGACCCCACACAGATGCAGCAGGTGCTCATCAACCTGCTCAAGAACGCCGAGGAGTCGGGAAGTGCGCCCGAGGAGATCGCGGTGCAGGTCGAACCGACGCCGGAGGGGGTCTGGCTGCGCGTGCTGGATCGCGGCGCGGGCATGGACGAGGACACGATGCGCAAGGCGCTGCTCCCGTTCCACTCGTCCAAACGCGCGGGCACGGGGCTCGGCCTGTCGCTCTGCTCGGAGATCGTCGAGGCCCACGGCGGCCGCCTGCACCTCGCCCGCCGCCCTGGTGGCGGCATGGCCGTCGGCGTATGGCTGCCACATGGGTGAAGCGGGAAGCGGCTCGGTAGGGCCGGCTCTCCGAGCCGGCCGCCGTGCACGCGGCGTCCACAAGGCCTTGCACGGGCAGCCTATAGCCGACGGCCTACAGCCTACCTTCCGGCGTGCGGCGTCATGCGCTATGCATCAGGCATCAGGCATCAGGCATCAACAACGTACTCCCGCTCCCTCGCACGAATCGCCTTGTAGCGCCGGAACGCGTCGCGCTCGGACTCGATCCCGATCAGCGACCGCCAGCTCGACCCGCGGAACGTGTGGGCGAAGAGCCAGGGCGCGTTGCGCAGCACGAAGCCCGGGCGCCGCCTCAGGACCGCGGGCATGTGCCGCACCTTCATCCAGCGCTCGGCTCGCCAGCGGAGGAACTCGATTTCCTCGGCTGGCAGATGGTCGCTGCGCAGGATGGCGGTCGTGCCGTCGTACTCCTCCAGCCGCTCGTTGACCACCAGCCCTCGCCTGCGGACGTCGTCGTGCATGGGCGTGCGGGGGTATGGCGTCGGGTGCTGGATGTACGGCCAGTCCACGTGCCGCTCGGCAAACGCCAGGTTGGCCTCGATGGCCTCCGCCGTGTCGCCCGGGTTGCCGACGATGAGCCCGCCCACGACGAACAGGCCATGCCGATGCAGGACGTCCACCGCGGCCAGCGTGGCGTTGCCGGTGCGACGACCGCCCTCACGCTGCGCGTTCTTGGGTGCGGCGCGGAGGAACTCGAGGTCGTCGTCGAGGACGTTCTCGATGCCGAGGAAGACGTACTCGAAGCCCGCCCGCTTCATCAGCGGCGCCAGCCGCTCGCCGTGCGCCGCGAACGCCGAGGTCATGCCCTGCACGAGATAGCGCAGGTCGTGCAGGCCGGCCGCGATGATGGCCTCGCAGAGCGCCTCGAACCGACGGATGTCGAGGGTGACGTTGTCGTCCACGAGGAAGATCGTCCGTGCGCCGTGCGCGCGCGCGTCGGCGATGTCGGCCGTCACGCGGTCGAGCTCGCGCGTGTGGAAGTGGCGCCCGCGCATCTCGACGATCGAGCAGAAGCTGCAGTCGTAGGTGCACCCGCGCGAGGTCTCGACCACGTCCACGGGATCGCCCAGGAAGGTGTAGCCGCGGAGCACGCGCGCCGAGCGCCGCGGCAGGGCGAGCATGTCGTCGAGGCGATGCGAGGCGGGCCGGTCGGGGTTGTGCACCACGCGACCCTCGCGCGAGCGCCATGTGAGCCCGGCGATGGTCCCGAGCGCCTGCTCTTCGCCGCCGGCCTCGATCGCGCGCAGCAGGAGGCGGAAGGTCACCTCGCCCTCGCCGCGCACGACGAAGTCCACGCCGTCGGCGCCGGTCCAGGCATCGGTGGCCAGGCTCGGGTCGTAGCCGCCCGCGACGATCCGGGCGTCGGGGCACCAGGCGCGCAGGTGGCGCACGAGGCGCAGTGCGGTGCGCCGCTGGAAGGTCATGCACGAGAGACCGATGACGTCGGGCGGCTGCTCGCGGATCAGCCGTTGCAGCGTCGGCAGCACGGCTCGCGGCACCAGCACGAGGTCGGCGATGGCCACCGTGTGATGTGCGTCGATGTTGCCGGCCAGCGACGCCAGGGCCCCGTTCGGCATCGCCATGCCGATCGTCGGCGTGTGCTCGAACGCGTCGGGCATCGAGAGGAGCAGCACGTGCATGGCGCGCCCTCGGAACAGCCTCAGGGATCAGCCTTGTGGCTTGGAGCCTATAGCCTACAGCCTACAGCCTACCTGTAGGGGATGCCCGTTGTGTCAGCGCCGGCTCCTACACCCGAGCCGGACCGACGTTCGGCCGTCACCGTTCGGCGTGCGGCGTTCGGCGTTCGGCGTGCAGCGTTCTGCGTTCTGCGTTCTCAAGCAGCCTACCGCTCCCCGCTCCCCGCTTCCCGATACCCGCTCCCCGATACCCGGCCTACTCGAGATCGACTTCGAGCAACGCGGGCTGGCGGACCTGGACGTCGATGGGGGCAGGGTCCGTGCGCGTCTTGCGGCTGGGCACACCGAGGTCGTCGAAGCGGCGCACGGCGGGGAGGACGCGCGTCTCGAGGGAGGCGACGGTCTCGTTGTAGGCCCGCACCGCCTTGCCGAGCTGGTGGCCGGTGCTCGCCAGGCGGGTGACGAGCGTCGCGAGCCGGTCGTGCAGATCGCGACCCAGGTCGCTGATCCGCTGGGCGTTCTCGGCGAGCTTCTCCTGGCGCCAGCCGTACGCCACGGCGCGCAGCAGCGCGATCAGCGTGGACGGCGTGGCGATCACCACCTGGCGCTCCAGCGCCTGCTCGATCAGCGACGGATCGGCCTCGGCGGCGGCAGCCAGGAACGTGTCGCCCGGAATGAACAGCACCACGAACTCGGCGCTGTCGCGCAACTGGCCCGCATAGCCGCGATCGGCCAGCTTGTTCACGTGGGTGCGCAGCTGGGCTGCATGGCGCTGCACGTGCGCGCGGCGCTCCTCCTCGCTGCCGGCTTCGAGCGCGTCGAGATACGCCGTGAGCGCGACCTTCGCGTCGATCACGATCGTGCGTCCCGCCGGCAGCTTCACGACGACATCGGGGCGCAGGCGCCCCTCGTCGCCCTCGTGCGTACTCTGCTCGATGAAATCGCAGTGCGCGCTCATGCCCGCGAGCTCGGCGACGCGGCGCAACGCCACTTCTCCCCACCGTCCGCGGACGTGCGGAGTCCTGAGGGCGGTCACGAGCTTTGCGGTCTCCTGCTGGAGCGTGCCGGTGGCCGACACCACTTCGCGCAGCTGCTGCCCCACCTCGCCAAGGCCACGCTGGCTCGACTCGGCAAAGGCCTGCGTCTGCCGCTGATACTCGACCAGCTTGTCCGACAGCGGCGCCACGACGGCATTGATGGCGTCGGCGCGAGCCCGCAGTTCGCCCGACGCCTGCTCCTGGATCGTGCGGAAGCGCTCCTCGGCCAACGCAAGGAGGCGAGCGGTGCTGCCGTCGAGCGCGTCGGCCGCGAGCGCCTTGAACGCGTCCTGCATCTGTCGGTGGGCGGCCTGCAGCTCACGCACCTGTTCGCGCCCCCGCAGATCGGCCTCCTCGGCGCGTGTCTCGGCCACGGCGCGTCCCCGTTGCGCGATGGAGAGCTCGCGGCGCAGTTCGTCGAGGTCTTCCCTGGCCCGCACCAGGTCGTCGGCCGCGGCGCCGGCTCGGGCCTCGGCCGCGGCGGTCCGGGCGTGCAGCGCCTGCGCCTCCGTGGGCGACAGGCGCGAGCCACGCAGCACGAGCCACGTGACGATCGCGCCGAAGACGGCGCCGCCGAGGACGGGCAGCAGCAGGTCGCCCACGGTCAGCGCAGCGACGCGTGCAGGGTCACGACGACGCGGACCTCCACCTGCCCGGCCGAGACGGGCGTGCTCGGCGCATCGGCGGCCTCTGCCGCCATGGCGCGCATCACCGGCATCGGACGTGGAGGCTCGGCGCCCCCGGTCTCGTCGAGGCGCACGACCTTGTCCACGGCCCGGCCCACGCCCTCGGCCATGGCCCGCGCACGCGCCAGCGCCGCCGCCGACGCGATCCGCAACGCTTCCTGCTGCGCCGCGCCCATGTCCTTCAACGTGAAGCGCACTCCCGTGACGCGCGTCGCGCCGGCCGCGATCACGGCATCCACGACCTCACCGACCTGTGCCACATCGTCGAGTCGCACTTCGATGACGTTGGTGGCGAGGTAGCCGCGCAAGGTCTGCCGGCCGTTGGTCCAGTCGAACTCGGGCTGCATGTCCACGCTCAGCGTGCGGATGGCGCCCTCGGGCAGCTTGAACGTCGCAAGCCGTTCCCGCACGGCGGTGGCGACCCTGGCGTTCTGTTGCTGCGCCTCGCGGGGCTGTCGCGAGCGTGCCTCGGCGGCCACCGTGACGAACGCCTGGTCTGGCGCGCGCGTGATGATGCCTTCGCCAGAGGCGATGACCAGATCGGGAGCGGCCGCGTGGGACATGGCGGGCTGGGCGAATACGGGGCTGGACAGGACCATCAGCAAGGCGATGGCCGGAAACGACTGGCGCACGGCGGTACCTCCGCTGCACCCGGACGTCGGGCGCTGGAATTGAGACGCGCGAGCGGTCTGCGGGGGCGAGGTGCCGGCGCTCGGCTCGCCGCCGCTAGCGCTCGACGAACGGCTCCACCATGTCGAGCAGCACGGCCAGCACCCGCGCGCCGTCGATGCCGGCAATCGCGTCGCCTTCCGCGAGCACGCGCTCGTCTTCGAGCTGGCGCCGTCCGCGCGAGAACGCCCGGCGCACGACCACGGCGGGTTGCGTGCCGCCTGGTTCCAGCACCACGTCGATGACGTTGTCGCTCGACCGGTCTGACACCAGCCGCACCGTGGACGCCGGTGTCTGCACCGAGAACGGGAACCCCTCGGCCTTGAGGGCCTGCGCGAACTGCCGGACGGTGGGTGCAATCTCGCGTTCGAGGACCTGCTCGAAGGCGACGCGCGCGGCCTCGATGGCCTGCCGGCGCTGCGCCTGCGCCTTCTTCAACTCCGCGATCCGGTGGGTGAGCTGCCTGCGGACGTCCGCGGTCTCGAGCATAGACGACAAGAGTAGCAGGACGCTCACCGCGGCCGGTGGCCGGTGTTGATGGCCATGAGGCCGCCGAGCAGTGGCCACCAGGCCACCTCGGTGAAGCCCTGCGCCCGCATCAGAGACGCCACGCCGGCCGCGCCGGGGTACCGCTGCAGACTCTCCGGAATGTAGCGATACGTGTCGGGATCGTCGTGCAACCAGCGTCCGACGGCTCCGCCGATGGCCCGCAGGTAGGCCAGGTAGGCGGCGCGCACGACCGTGGACCGCGGCAGGGTGAAGTCGAGCGAGAGGAACCGGCCACCCGGAGCGAGCACGCGGTGAATCTCGCGCAGGGCCTGCGGGAGGTCGGGCACGTTGCGCAGACCGTAGCCGGCCGTGACGATGGCGTGCGAGGCATCGGGCACCGGGAGGGCCAGCATGTCGCCGCACAGCCAGCCGATGTCGGATTGACCGGGCCTGCCGGCGGCAAGCGCCAGCATGCGGGGCGTGACGTCGAGACCGGTCACACGGGCTCCCGCATCGCGGAGCCGGGCCGCGATGTCGCCCGTGCCGCACGCCAGGTCGAGCGCCCGGTCGCCGGGCTCCACGGCCGCCATGCGCACGAGCACGTCCTTCCACGCGGCGTCGCGACCGAACGACAGCCAGACCGTGATGTCGTCGTAGCGCGGAGCAATCTCATGGAAGAGGTCGCGCACGTACCGCGCCTTGCCCTCCGGCGTGGCAAGCGCCTCCGCCAGTGGACCGCGAGGAGGCGTTCCCGTCATTCTCGGCATTCCCGGCATCGCGGCATTACCATAATTCGGTTCGCCCATGCTGCCATCGAGTACCGTCGAGAACTACCTCAAGGCCATCTACTCGGCACAACGCTCGCTCGGCGAGGACACCCTCGTGCCGATGGGCCAGCTGGCCACCGCGCTCGAGGTCGTGCCCGGCACGGCGACGACGATGGTCAAGGCGCTCGCCGAGTCGGGCCTCGTGCGATACGAGCCCTATGCAGGCGTGCGGCTCACACCGGCCGGCGAGAAGCTGGCGGCGCTGGTCCTGCGCCGGCATCGGCTCATCGAGCTGTTCCTCGTGCAGGTGATGGGCATGAGCTGGGCCGAGGTCCACGACGAGGCCGAGCACCTCGAGCACGCCGTCTCCGAGCGCCTGATCGAGCGCATGGACGAGATGCTGGGCTTTCCGTCGGTGGATCCGCACGGCGATCCCATCCCCAACGCCGATGGCGGCGTGCACGAGCGTGCCTACCACACGCTGCTCGAGTGTCCACTGGGCCAGGAAGTGCGCGTGGCGCGCGTGGCGGATCAGGACGCCGACTTCCTCCGTTTCATCGAGCAGAGCGCGCTCATGCCAGGCCAGGCCATCACGGTGATCGCTCGCGACACGGCGGCCGACAGCGTCGCCGTCGTCGGAGCCGACGCCCGCCGCGTGACGCTCGGTGCGCGGGCCGCCTCCAAGGTGCTCGTGGATGCCGCCGGGGTCAGCAGCTGACGGGTGGCGCGAACCGCGCCAGGTCGCCCGCCTGCTCGACCGTCCACCGGGCGGCGGCACGGTGCGGGGCGTCGACGGCCGCGTAGCCGAACCCGTAAGCGACCAGACACGCGTCCACGCCGCCGGCGGCTGCCGTGGCGACGTCCACCCAGGAGTCGCCCACCATCAGCGTCGTGCCCGCCTGGACGTCGCTGGCCGCCACGAGCGCCGCGAGCCCGGCAGGTGCGGGCTTGCGGCCGTGCGCGGTGTCGCCGCCGATGGCGGCGTGCACGAAGCGCGCGAGTCCCAGCGCCTCGAGCACCCGGTCGGTGTGGCGCTGGGGCTTGTTGGTGAGCACCGACACGCGGGCGACGTCGTGCAGCCGGGCGAGCGTCTCGGACACGCCGGGGTACGGCACGGTCGTCGCCACGAGTCGTGCGTCGTAGGCGTCGAGGAAGACGGGCAGGGCCTGGTCGGCATCGACGTCGAGGCCAGCCGCTGCGATCGCACGCGCCACGAGCGTCCTGGCCCCCTCGCCCACCATCGCCGTGACGGCGTCGGTCGGCAGCGGCGGCGCGCCCCAGGCGGCCAGCATTGCGTTGGCGGCGTCGGCCAGATCCTGGCGTGAATCGATCAAGGTGCCGTCGAGGTCAAACACGAAGTGCCGGTAGATCACCCCTCCACCTTACACGCCGACCGCGTGGCCGTCCTGTGCTCCGGCGGTCTCGACAGCGTCGTCTTGGCTGCCGATCTCGCCCAGACGAACGAGGTGCACCCGCTGTACGTGGCGTCGGGGCTGGCGTGGGAGCGTGAGGAGCGCGCCATGCTGGAGCGCGCACTGGCGGCATTCCCGCAGGGTGCCCGGGTGCAGCCGCTGCACGTGCTCGACGCCTCGGTGCGCGACGTGTACGCGCCGACGCACTGGTCGCTCACGGGGACGCCGCCGGCCTACGACACGCCAGACGAGGACGTCTACCTGGTGGGCCGCAACATCGTGCTCCTCGGCAAGAGCGCCGTGTACTGCGCGATCAAGGGCATCGGCCGGATCTGCCTCGGTCCGCTCGCGGGCAATCCCTTCCCCGACGCCACGCCGGAGTTCTACGCCGCGATGGCCCGCGCGCTGTCACTCGGGCTCGCGCATGCCCTCGCGATCGAGACGCCGTACCGTGACTGGCACAAGCCCGACGTGATTCGTCGGGGGCATGCCATCGGCGCGCCCATGGAGCTCACGATGTCGTGCATGAACCCGGTGCACGGCGTGCACTGTGGTGCGTGCAGCAAGTGTCGTGAACGACACGACGCGTTCATCGAGGCCATCGGTCACGACCCGACGCGTTATGTACGGGCAGGAAATGTCGCGATGTCGTGAATCCCGGCGAACCTTTGCGGACGGCTGGGACAGCCGTCCCTACCCACTCTCGCGACACGGCACACGGCTGGGACAGCGTCCCTACCTACCAACCCTCGCAACACGGCGGACGGCTGGGACATTCGTCCCTACCTGGGTGGTGATGGGGGCGACGGTGGTGCAGGGGGATCGGGCGGGGCGGGCACGTGCGTGCGCTTCAGCGTGATGGACCCGTCGCCCGTGCGGACGCGCAGGGCGCGAGCGCCCGTGCCGAACACGGTCTGCAGGCGGTGACTCCGGCCCTCGCGCACCACCGTCAGGTCGGGGTATCCGGAGAGCGCGATGCGACCGTCGACGGTCTGTGCGTCGAGGCGCGCATCGAGCCGGTCGGGCAGCGCGATCACGACGCGGCCGTCGGCCGTCTCGATCTCCCAGTCGTCGGACACGTCGCTGCCGTCGGCCGCACGGATGGTCACCGACCCGTCGCCGCTGCTGGCCTTCAGGCCGCCGCGCAGCCTGCCGGTCACGAGCACGCTCCCGTCGCGCGTGCTCACGGTGCACCGGCCGTCCACGTCCTCCATCTGGACGCTCCCATCCCCGCTGGTCGCGACGATGTCGCCCGTGACCTCGCGCATCGTGATGCGGCCGTCGTCGGTGCGGGCCTCGATGCGCCCGCGCACGCGCTCGACACGCACGCCGCCGTCGCCGCTGCGCAGCCGGACCTCGCTGTCCACGGGCACCGTCGCCACCATCCGTGCCGACCGCGAGCGCGAGCCCGACGACAGCTCCCACGTCCCGCGCTCCTGCGCCGTCACGGTCACGGTGACCTGCGAGTCCTGGCTTCGTCCCTGGACGTCGATGCTGTCGAGGAGTTCCTTCGACGAGGCCCGCGACTCGATCTGCACGAGCACCTCGGGCTTGTCCCACGACTGCACGTCGATGGCCCCGTCGAACGTCGAGAGGTCGACGACGGGGCGTCCCTGCACCTTGAAGTGCACCTGCTCGCGCGCCGTGTAGCCGCCGGAGTCCACGTGCACGACGCAGCCGGTCAGCAGGGGAACGAGGCCCAGACAGGCCGAGGCGACGGGCAGCGTGCGCGTGATGGACATGGCTCGATCAGTAGACGGACCGGCCCGGGCCGGGGTTCGGGCGCGCCCCCGAAGACCGGGGATCAGTCGGCGGGAACGGCGAACACGACCTCGCCTCCCACCAGCGTCTGGTGCACGCGCCAGTCGCCGTCGAGCACGACGAGATCGGCCAGGAGGCCCTCGGCGAGACGGCCCCGGTCGGTGATGCCCTGTTCCCGCGCCGGCACCGTCGCACACATCATCGCGGCGTCCACGGGCGTCGCGCCCACCATCGCGATCAGGTTGGCGAACACCCTATCCATGGTCAGGCGACTGCCGGCCAGCGTCCCGTCGTCGAGGAAGCAGGCTCGCTCCTGCACGGTCACACCGCGACCGGCCAGCGAGAGCCGCGTGCCCACGGGGAGACCGGCGCCAGCCAGGCCGTCGGTGATGGCCATCACCCGCTCGGCACGCTTGGCACGGATGGCGATGCGCATCGCCACCGGATCCACGTGGTAGCCGTCGCAGACCAGTTCGACGGCGACGCGTTCATCGTCCAGCACGGCGCCCACCAGGCCGGGCGCCCGATGCGTGAAGGGCGGCATGCGGTTGAACAGGTGCGTGGCCTGCCGGGCTCCGGCCTCGATGCCCGACCTGGCCTCGTCGTACGAGGCACCGGAGTGTCCCAGCGACACGCGGTGGCCCTGGGCGACGAGGGTGCGGATCAGCGGGAGTGCCTCCGGCAGTTCGGGCGCCAGCGTGATCTTGCCGACGGCGGCGCGATGTGCGGCGATCACCTGCAGGATGTCGGTCGCGGCGAACGTCGTCGCCGTGCCTGGCACCACGGCGTCGGCCGGGGCGCCCGGAGGGAGGCAGAGCTCCGAGAGCGGTTGTGCCCCCCGGAACTCGGGCGCCATGAAGTTGCTCTCGAGGTGGGCCGGCAGGACGCGGGCCGACTCTCGACCCGGGGTCTCCATCGCGCGCAGCACGGCCTCGGCGAACACGCGCAGCCGTGACGGCGGACAGGCGAACGTCGTGGGCGTGAACGACGTGCAGCCGTGTCGCGGCAAGGCCGCGGCCACCGCGTCCACCGCCTCAGGGCCATCGAGCACGTCGTGGCCTGCCAGGCCGTGCACGTGGACGTCCACGAAGCCTGGCGCAATCCAGAGATCGCGCAGGGGGCCGCCATGTGACCCCGGCCCGACCTCCACGATGCGGTCGTCGGCAATCACGAGACGACCCGGAGAGAGGATGCGGTCGGGCAGGACCAGGTGAGCACCGTCGAGAATCAGCATGCGAGCAACGCTTCGAGGAAGTGAGGGCCGGCGTGGGACGTCAGGGTCTCCAGCCGGGCGAGATCCACAACTTGCGGCCCGCCAGTGGCGCGTGAGCGGTCAGCGCACGCAGGAAGGCGTCGACGTCGGCCAGCAGGACGCGCAGGCGCCGTTCGTCGGGGGCCGAGAGCACGATGACGCCCGGGCTCTCGCGCGGCGGAAACCGGCGATCCTCGAGGAAGTCGCGATCGAGGGTCACGAGGGTGCGACGCAGGTCGCGCGCCCGGTGGAAGTGCGCGACGTCGGGCGCCCGGCGCCAGTCGGGCTCGTCGATGACGTGCAGCACGTCCCAGCGGAGTCGGGCCCGCATGAAGCCGACCAGGGGGGCCGGCACGTTCGCGTCGGCATAGACCAGCGGCCCTGCCGCCTGGGCAGCGCGCCACGGCCCGAGCTCGGAAAACAACGTGCCCATCGCGGCCTCGGCACCACTGTATCGCACGACCGGGGACCAGGTACGGCGTGCCGGGTACCGGGGCCGCGGTCGGGGGACCGGGTGTAGCCGCCGGACTTGTCCGGCCGGCACGGGTGCGCTCGTCCGGCGGGCACGGATGCACGGTGGCGCGGGGCACGTCCCGCGCCTGTGGGAGGTTCGGCATCCCCGGCATTCCCGGCATTCTCGGCATCCCGGCATTCCCTTCAGCCCGTGCTACGCTCGCCGCGTGCTGACGGGCTTCGGGCTTGCCGGGATACTCCTGGGCGTCGTGCTCACCCTGCTCGCAGGTGCGGTACTCCTGCTCTGGCGCAAGGGGCGCCCCTTTGCTGCGGGTCACGTGTTCAGGGCCAGTCGGCTGAGCCCCGGCAACAGGCTCCTCCCGGTGCAGGTACTGATCACGCCGACCAGCGTGGTGCACTACACGCCCCAGTGGGTCGGGCGGCTGGAGCACTCCATCCACATGGCCCACGTGGCCTCGGTGCGCATCGACACCAACCTGATGTTCTCGGACGTGTTCATCGAGACGACCGGCGGCGTGAATCCGATTCGCTGTGTGGGGCATCGGAAGAGGGACGCAGTGCGGATGAAGGCGCTGATCGAGGAGTACCAGACCGGGTACTATCGACAGGGGTCACCCGGCGCCTGACGCCCGTGCGCGTCCGCTCCAGATTGCCGTGCCAGACGCGCTCACTCTGTCGGTCCGAACCGTGTCGGCGCCCACGCCGACGACCCGCCGCCTCGTGCTCGATCTCGGTGGCGCGCCGCTGGCCTACGAAGCCGGCCAGGCCGCCGCGCTCGGCCTCCACGGCCAGCGTGAACGCCGACCCTACTCCATCGCGTCGGCACCGAGCGACACCGCGCGCGACGGCGCACTGGAGTTCCTGCTGCGCGTGAATCCGGGGGGCGGACTCGGTCGCCACCTCGACGCAGTGACCATGGGATCCCGGGTGGATGTCGAGGGGCCGTTCGGCGCCTTCATGCTGCCTGCCGTCCTGCCGGCGGGCCCCCTGCTGTTCGTCGCGGGAGGCACGGGGCTGGCGCCGTTGCGGGCGCTGGCGCGCGAGGCCAGGGCGAAGGGCCATGCCGGACCGCGGCACCTGCTCTACTCGGTGCGCACGGCCGACGACGTGGCCTACGGCGACGAACTGGCGCAGTGGAGCGCCGACCACGGTGGCCAGGCGATCGTCACGATCACGCGGCCGCAACCTGGCGATCGACCGTCCAGGCGAGGCCGCATCGACCTCACGCTGCTGCGCGAGGTGGTGGGCCACACGACGCCACTGTGCTTCCTCTGTGGTCCTGCGGGGATGGTGGACGACCTGTCGCGCCTGCTGTCACAGGCCGGCGTCCCATCCGACCACGTGCGCACCGAGCAGTGGTCACCGATTGCGTGACGCAGGCCAGTCAACGACGATTCAACGTTCACAATTCACGATGTAGGGGCTTCGAGGACTTGGCGGTGCCGCGAGCTACCCGGCATTCTGAATCGTGATCAGTTCACGTTCACAATTCACGATGAAGGGGCTTCGACGTGTGGCGGTGCCGAGAGCTGCCCTGCATTCTGAACTGTGAATGTTGAATGGTTCCTACATCCCCATCGGCCGGTAGCCGCCGTCCACGACGATCACCTCGCCGCTGATCCCCTTGCTCCAGTCGGAGAGCAGGAAGAGCGCGGCACCGGCGACGTCGCTGCCGTCGATGTTCCGCTTGAGCGCCGCGCGGTCGCGGTAGACCTGCAGGATGCCCGAGAAGCCCGAGATGCCGGAGGCCGCGAGCGTCTTCACGGGGCCGGCCGAGATCGTGTTGACCCGGATGTTCTGCGGACCGAGATCGCCGGCGAGGTATCGCACCGACGACTCGAGCGCCGCCTTGGCGACGCCCATGACGTTGTAGTTCGGGAACACCCGATCGGCGCCGAGGTACGAGAGCGTGACGATGCTGCCGCCGCCCTTCTTCGCCATCAGCGGGGCCGCGCCGCGCGCGAGGGCGACGAGTGAATACGCGCTGATGTCGAGCGCGATGCGGAACGCCTCGCGCGACGTCTCGACGAACGGCGCCGAGAGCGCCTCTCGGGGCGCGAACGCCGCGCCGTGCACCAGGAAGTCGAGGCCCTCGACCTGCTGGCCGAGCGTGTCGAAGAGCGCGCTCACGTCCTCGTCGCGGCTCACGTCGCAGGGCAGCAGCATCGGCGGCGTGCTGAGCAGCGGTGCGAGTTCGTCGACGTTCTCCTTGAGCCGCTCGTTCTGGTAGGTGAGCACCAGCCGCGCCCCGGCAGCGTCGGCCTGCTGGGCGATGGCCCAGGCGAGCGAACGCTTGTTGGCGACTCCGACGATGAGGCCGGTGCGTCCAGCGAGTTGCGACATGCGAGCGGTCTCCGTACGAGGCGTCCGGGCCCCATGCCCGGCCGCCGGAGGAACGAGCGTGCCGGCCGGCCGGGACGGCCGGTCCTGCCGAGCCGACAGGCCTCCAGCCGGCGAATGGTCATTGCAGACTTACGAATGGGCCCGAGGGGCCCGGGCGCGACGGCGGCTGCGCGTCAGCGACCGCGCCGCTGGTTGTGGCGCGCCTTGCCGGCCTGCCCCCCGCCACCCTGGTGCTGGGGGTTCTTGCCCGAGGGATGGCCGTTGGCATAGGGCGAGTAGCCGCCCCAGTTGCTGCCCTGCGCCTGGGGCCGGGGTCGCCCGCGTCGCCCCTGGGGCTGACGGCTGACGTTCCACAAGGTGAAGTCGGCCGGCTTGCGCTCAGGCACCTGCCCCTCGATCTTCGGAAGCGTGGCGCGAATGAGCCGATGCCGATGCACGGGCTCTTCGGCCGGCGGCTCGTCGGCCGTCGCCGGTGGCGTCGGCGACACCGGACCGCTCGCCAGTGGCTCGGGCGCCGGCGGGGCGGGTGGAGCCGCCACGCGGGGCAGCACGGGAGGCGCCACGACGACCGGGATCTCCGGCGCCGGGGCCGGCGGCATCGGAGCCGCCTCGGCCTCGCGTCCCGTGATGTTCTCGAGCACGGTCTTGTAGAGGGCGGTTTCCGGCGCGACCTTCTTGCGGCGCGCAGGCACCTTGCCTTCCTTGTAGACGTGCTCGGCGTCGCAGGTCGAGCACCGGGTGGTGCGGACCTCGTCGCCCACGAGGGCAACGATGACGTGATTGGTAAGGCGCTTCTCGCGTGGACAGTAGTCGTCCAGCACATCACCCAGCCGAAGCCGGCGCTCTTGCATCAACAAGCTCCCGGAAGTGTCCCAGGGGGGTCGGGATCTCCGTGTCAGACCCTACGGAAAGGAGGTCACCGGATACTAGCACATCATCCGCGCGACGCAATCCACGTTCGCACGTCTGCCAGCCGGGCCGCAACCTCCGCGGGCGCCGTGCTCTGCGGCGTCCTGCGTGCGCGGATCGAGGCCAGCGGCGTCACCGCCTCGACCACGTCGTCGCCGAACAACGGCGAGAACCGCCGCCACTGCTCGGGCGTGAGCGACTCGATCGCCTGGCCCTCGTCCAGCAAGGTACGGACCAGGCCGCCCACCAGTTCGTGCGCGTCCCTGAACGGGAGCCCCTTGCGCACCAGGTAGTCGGCCACGTCGGTGGCCAGCATGAACCCGCCTGCCGCGCGCGTGGTGACGTCGCGACGGACCCGGAGCGTGCGCACGACCGCCTCGCACGACAGCAGGCTGCCGAGCACCGTGTCCTCGGTGTCGAAGACGGCTTCCTTGTCCTCCTGCAGATCCTTGTTGTAGCCGCTCGGCAGGCCCTTCATCGACGCGAGCCAGCCCGTGTGGCGACCGATGACACGACCCGTCTTGCCGCGCACCAGCTCCATCGGGTCGGGGTTCTTCTTCTGCGGCATGAGGCTGCTGCCCGTCGTCACGGAGTCGTCCAGCTCGAAGAAGCCGAACTCCTCCGAGCCGTAGACGATCACGTCCTCGGCCAGACGGCTCACGTGCACCATCACGAGCGCGCACGCGTGCAGGAAGCTCGACACGAAGTCGCGATCCGCGACGGCGTCCATGCTGTTGGCCACGATGCGCGAGAAGCCGAGCCGCGTGCGGAGGAACTCGACGTCGATCGGGAACGAGTTGCCCGCAATCGCGCCCGATCCGAGCGGCAACGCGTCGGCTTCGGCGTACACGACGTCGAACCGGTCGCAGGCCCGGCGGAATGCCGCGGCGTGCGCCAGCCAGTAGTGCGCCTCGAGCACCGGCTGGGCGCGGCGCAGGTGCGTGTACGCCGGCAGCGGGGCGTCGCCGGCGTCGGCCGCGCGATCGGCCAGCACGGCGACGAGGTCGCGCAGGCGATCCTGGATCACGCGGAGGCGTCGCCGCACGTAGAGGCGCAGGTCGAGGGCCACCTGCTCGTTGCGCGACCGTCCCGTGTGCAGTCGCTTGCCCGTGTCGCCCACGCGGGCGACGAGCTGTCGCTCGACGAACGAGTGCACGTCCTCGTCGTCGCCGGAGACGAACGCCGGATCGGCAGCCGCGGCCTCGCGCAGCTCGGTGAGCGCGCGATCCAGGGCGCGCTGCTCGTCGGCCGACAACACGCCAGCCTTCAGCAGCGCCTCGGACCACGCACGACTCCCTTCCACGTCGTCGTCGAAGAGTCGTCGGTCGAAGGCAAACGACGCCCCGAAGGCGAAGACGTCCTTGTCGGGAGCACTGGCGAACCTGCCGGACCAGAGAGTGGACATTGGAGCAGCACCGGAGAATTTCAGAACTTCAGAATTTCAGAATTGCGGAATTTCAGAACTTCAAGACTTCAGAATTGCAGAATCGGAGACGTGCAGCACTGCAGCACTCCGCACGCCCAGGAGTGCCTCGAGGGTTGGCGGTGCCACTGAAATTCTGCAATCGCTCAATTCTGCAATTCTCACTGCCCACCTCGTTCGCGCCCGACCACCTGCACGCTGCCCTTGAAGAGACGGAGGTGGATGGTGGCCGAGGCGTCGCGCAGGGCCCGATCGGCGAGGGCGTCGATCGAGGCGCGGGTGAGGCCGTGCCAGTCGCCGGTGCGCAGCAGATCGACGTAGGTCTCGGCCAGGCGGCGGCGCAGCGTGCGCAACGACCAGGGCAGCGCCAGGGCCTCGAGCTCGCGCAGGGCCAGTTGGAGCACCGTGGCCGCAGGCGCCTCGGCGACCTCGCGGCGCACGGCGTCGCCCTCGGGCACCAGCACGTCCACGCGGCCCACGCCGTGGGCGGCCGCGATGGTGTCGAGGCTGCTCAGGAGTTCGACGAGCGGCATGCTCACGCCATTGACCCGCCGAGGCGTGCCCGACTCGAAGCCGAGCGACAACGCCGCCGGTGCGTCGGCGCCCCGGGTGGTCGCCCGCGTGTGCGTGAAGCGCGCCTCGTCGACGGGCGCGTCGAGCGACGCGGGCGATGCGAGCGACCGCCCCCACAGCGTGGTGCGCGCTGGAGGGGCGGCGCCCGCGTCGATCTGCAACGCCGCCATGGCCGCCTCGCGCGCCTCGGCCGGCATCTGATCGACGCTCGGGAGAACGGGGACGGGCGACGAGGCCTGCAGCAGGCGTGTCATCCGCGCCGCGGCCTGCCCCGCCCCGCCGTGCGCCAGCGCGGTGGCCTGCTCCATCGCGGCCACGGTGGCCACCTGCGCGGCCACGCACGGCAGCGCGACCACGGACGCATGCGGGTCGCCGTCGAACCCGATCGCGCCGGCGCGAAGCGCGGGCAGCACGAACGCGTGGGCGAACGTCTCGCGCGCGTCGAGCACGTGCGCACGCACGGCGCCGGCCTCGAGCGCCCGCTCGCGCACGGCGAGCAGGCTCTCGCCCTGCCCGACGTCCACCGTCACGGTGACGACCTCGGCGCGTTGCGCCAGCCACGGAATCGCACACAGCGTGGCGGCATCGCCCGCATGGGCGAGCACCACCCGTTCGATGGACATGAGTCGCGGTGTCCTTACTGCACGAGCGCCGGCGCCTGGGCCACCGGCCGCGAGCGCCAGGCGTCGAGGCGCTGCACCAGCGACTGCGCCGCTGCCGCGTCCCGACAGATGACGAGGATGGTGTCGTCGCCCGCCACGGTGCCGAGCACCTCCGGCAGGGCGGCACGATCGATGGCGATGGCCAGCAGTGCCGCCTGGCCGGAATCGGTGCGCAACACGACCAACTGCTCCGAGCGGTCCACCCGCTCGAGGAACTCGGCCGCGGTGCGGCGCAGGCTGCCGAGCGCGTCGGCCGGCGAGGGTCCCGCCGGCGCGGGCCGCTGATACGCCCCATCGCTGGCCCGCTTCACGACCCCGAGCTCCTTGAGATCACGGGACAGCGTGGCCTGCGTCACGGCAAACCCCCGCGCCAGCAGCCGCTGCCGCAACATCTCCTGACTCGAGATGCTCTCCCGATCGATGACGTCCAGGATGACGCCGTGTCTCGTGCCTTTCATGTTTATGCAGGCCTATGCATGGTAACACCACTCGATTCTCCCGAAAAGACATGAAGAATTTACTTGCGTGCGCGCCAGACGGCCTGCATACTGGTCGTTCTTTCGCATAAGTATTCAGATGACAGAGGGACAGCAACGAATCAGGGTCGGCGTGGTGGGCGCCACCGGGTATGGCGGGCAGGAACTGGTGCGCCTGCTGGCCAGGCACCCGGGGGCGCAGCTCATCGCGGCGCTCGGCTCCAGCCAGCAGGACCAGCCGCGCACGCTGCCGGGTCTGGCCCGCATCTGGGACGGCGAGGTCACGGCGTACAGTCCCGAGGCGCTGGCCGACTGCGACATCGTGTTCCTGAGCACGCCCGAGGCGTTTGCGGCAACCAGCGCCGTCGACCTCCTCGCGCGTGGGCATCGCGTGATCGACCTGTCGGGGGCCTTCCGCCTGCGCGACGCGGCCCTGCGGGCGAAGTTCTACCCCGCCACGCCCGATCCGCTGCCCGCGGGCACGGTCTACAGCCTGCCGGAGTTCGACGCCGCGCAGGTGCCGGCGGCACGGCTGGTGTCGTGCCCGGGCTGTTACCCGACGGCCGCGATGCTCTCGCTGTTGCCGCTCTCGCGTGCCGGCCTGCTGCAGGGCGACGCCATCGTCGATGCCAAGTCGGGCATCTCGGGCGCGGGCAAGGGCGCGAGCGAGCGCACGCACTTCTCCGAGAATCACGGCAGCGTCGCCGCCTACGGCCTGTTCGGCCACCGGCACACGCCCGAGATGGAGCAGGCGCTCGGGATGCCGGTGACCTTCACGCCGCATCTCGTGCCGCTCGACCGCGGCATCCTCGCGACGACCTACGCACGGCTGGCGCCCGGGGTGACCGCCGCGCAGGTCGGCGAGGCGTACCAGGCGGCCTACGCCCACGCGTTCTTCGTGCGTCTCGCGGGCGATCGGCTGCCCGAGATCAAGCACGTCGCGCACACCAACTTCTGCGACATCGGCTGGCGTGTGGACGCCGCCACCGGTCGGCTGATCGTGGTCGCCGTGCTCGACAACCTCCTGAAGGGCGCTGCCGGGCAGGCCGTGCAGCAGTTCAACCTGCTCTGCGGCTTCCCCGATCAGGAAGGCCTCCTGTGACCGATGCGCCGGTGCTGGTGAAGTTCGGCGGCGAGCTGGTCGAGACGGAGGCGCGACTGGCCGAGGTCGCCGACGCCCTGGGGCGTCTGGCCGCGGCCGGCCCGCTGGTCGTCGTGCACGGCGGCGGCCGGGAGATCGACGCGGAGCTCGCGCGCCGCGGGGTGGCCAAGCAGGCCGTGGACGGCCTGCGCATCACCGACGCCCCGACGCTCGAGGCAGTGGTGGCCACGCTCGGCGGCACCATCAACACGCGCCTGGTGGCGCGGCTGGTGGCGCTCGGCCTGCCGGCCGTCGGCCTGACGGGTGTGGATGCCGGCCTCGCGCGGTCCACCCGTGCGGCGGCGCACGTCACCGCGGCGGGCGCGCAGGTCGACCTCGGGCTGGTCGGAGAGCCGACGCCCGATGCAGACCTCACGCTGGTCCGTCACCTGCTGGCCGGCGGCTATGTCCCGGTGATCGCGAGCCTCGGCATCTCGCGCGACGGCCAGGTGCTCAACGTCAACGCCGACACGCTCGCCGCGCACGTCGCCGGTGGCATCGGCGCACGCGAGCTCCTGCTGGCCGGTGGCACGGCCGGCGTGCTCGACGCCCGGGGCGCGACCATCGCGACGCTGACCCCGGCCGAAGCTGCGGCCCTCATGCAGGACGGCACCGCGTCGGCCGGCATGGTCGCCAAACTGCGTGCCGCGACGGCCGCGCACGCGGCCGGCGTCGCCGACGTACGGATCGTGGATGGCCGTACCGCCGCCTCGCTGATGGGACGGCAGGGGACCAGGGTTGGATAGCCGGCGGTGCGCCGGCAATTCTGAACTTTGAACTCTGAAATTGTGAGGATTCAGTGATGTCCACCGCCACCGAACCGACCGCCACGACCGTGCAGGCCGTCGAGGCCGCGCACGTCCTGCAGACGTACAAGCGCCAGCCCGTGGTGTTCGTGCGCGGCGAGGGCGTGTGGCTGATCGCCGACGATGGGCGCCGGTATCTCGACCTGCTGTCGGGGATTGGCGTCAACGTGCTCGGGCACGCGCATCCGGCGCTCGTGGAGGCGGTGCGCGATCAGGTCGGCACGCTGGTCCACACGTCGAACCTGTTCTTCCATCCCTTCCAGGCGCCACTCGCCGAGCGCCTCACGAAGGCCTCGGGTCTCGAGCGCGCCTTCTTCTGCAACAGCGGCGCCGAGGCCGTGGAGGGCTGTCTGAAGTTCGCGCGCCGGTTCTGGTACACGGCCGGCACGCCGCGTCGCCAGTTCATCGCATTCGAGCGGGGATTCTCGGGTCGCACCATGGGCGCGCTCTCGACGACCTGGGACGCGCACTACCGCGACCCGTTCGGCCCCCTCGTCCCCGAGGTGCGCTTCGTCTCGAACGACGATCCGGACGACCTGCGCGCCGCGGTGAGCGACCAGACCGCGGCCATCATCGCCGAGCCGATCCAGGGCGAAGGCGGCGTGCGTCCGTTGCCGCCGCAGATCGTCAAGGCCATCAACGACGCCTGTGCCTCGACCGGCGCGCTGTACATCGCCGACGAGGTGCAGTCGGGGCTCGGGCGGACCGGCCACCTGTTCCACTTCGAGGCCCTTGGCCTGTGCCCCGATCTCGTGTCGGTGGGCAAGGCCCTCGGGGCCGGCGTACCGATTGGCGCGGTGCTCGTGTCGTCGCGCGTGGCCGCGGCGATCAGCGCGGGCGATCACGGCACGACCTACGGTGGCAATCCGCTGGCGTGCCGCGCGGCACTCGCCGTGCTCGAAACGCTCGAGCACGGACTCCTCGACCACGTGCGCCGGATCGGCCCCGTGTTCGAGCAGGGGCTGCGGGCCCTCGCGCAGAAGCACCCGATGGTGGTCGAGGTGCGCGGTGCCGGGCTGATGCAGGGGCTCGTGCTCGACCGCGACGCGGCGCCGGTGATGCCAGCGGCGCTCGAGCGCGGGCTGATCGTGAACCGGACGGCCGAGCGCGTGGTGCGCCTGCTGCCGCCCTACGTGATCACCGAGGCGGAGATCGCCGAGGCGTTGACACGACTCGACGCGGCGTTGACCGCGGTCGCAGGAGCCTGACATGACCGTGAGCCTCTCCCCGATCGAGGTCGTGCAATCGCGCGAGCTCCCCGCGGGTTACACCATCGCGCGCGGGCGGCCCGAGCAGGCCGACGCCATGTACGCGCTGATCACGGCGGCCCTCGACGAGGGGCACCTCCTGCCGCGCACGCTCGACGACCTGCGCCGCCACGCGGAGCGCTTCCTCGTGATCATGGCCGGCGACACGCTCGTGGGCTGCGCCGAACTCGCGCCGCTGAGCGGCACCGTGGCCGAGGTCCGCTCGCTCGTCATCGACGCCGCCCATCGCGGCAAGCGTCTCGGGCCGGCGCTGATCGAGTCGCTCGGGGCCACGGCACGCCGCGAGCAGTTCGGCACCCTCTGTGCCTTCACGCACGAGGCTACGCACTTCGTCCGCCTCGGCTTCACCATCGTGCCGCACACGTGGCTGCCCGAGAAGATCGCGACCGACTGCGTCGGGTGCCCGAAGTTCCGCACGTGCGGGCAGTACGCCGTGGCCCTGCCGTTGCGGGGCACGCAGATTGGCAGCATGACCGCGGTGCGCACCGGGCGACGGGCTGCGCAACCGCGCACCACCGAATCGTCCGTCCTCGTCCTGCATCGATGATCACGACCATTGAAGGGGGTATCACCGCGCCGGCCGGCTTCCGGGCCGCCGGCGTGCACTGCGGCATCAAGGCCAATCCCGAGAAGCTCGACCTCGCCCTCGTGGTGTCGGACGGCCCGGCGTCGGCGGCGGCCGTGTTCACCACCAATCTCGCCGTGGCGCCGCCCATCGTCGTCTCGCGCGAGCACCTGCGCGCCAGCCGCGGGCAGGCCCGCGCGGTGGTGATCAACTCGGGCTGCGCCAACGCCTGCACGGGCGACCAGGGCCGGCAGGTGGCGCACCTGATGGCGGCCGAAACCGCGCGCGCCGTGGACTGCGAGCTCGAGGACGTGCTGGTGATGTCCACCGGTGTCATCGGCGTGCAGCTCGATCCGCGCACCGTGACGCAAGGCATCATCGACGCGGCCGATGCGCTGTCGGCCGACGCGCACATGGCCGCGGCGCGCGCCATCATGACGACCGACCCGTTCCCCAAGGAGCGGGCCGTCGAGGTGACCACGCCCCGGGGGACGTTCCGCATCGGCGGCATGTGCAAGGGCTCGGGCATGATCGAACCCCGCATGGCGACGATGCTCGGCGTGCTCACGTGCGACGCCGGCGTGCCGCCTGCGCTGCTGCAGCGGGTGCTGTCGGAGGTCACCGAGCACACGTTCAACGCCATCACCGTGGACGGCGAGTGCTCGACCAACGACTGCGTCGCGCTGCTGGCCAACGGCGCGAGCGGGGTGGTGCTCGGCGAGGCCGACGCGCCGCTGCTGTCGGACGCGCTGTACGAGGTGTGCCGGTTCCTGGCCACCGAGATCGTGCGTGGCGGCGAGGGCGCCACCAAGCTGGTGACCGTGCACGTCGCCGGCGCCCGCTCGTACGAGGACGCCAAGCAGGCGGCCCGCGCCATCGCCAACTCACTGCTGGTCAAGACCGCGATTCACGGCGGCGATCCCAACTGGGGGCGCCTGGTGGCCGTTGCCGGCCGCGCGGGCGTGGTGTTCGACCTGCAGCAGGCCGCGGTGCGCATCGGCGACGTGGTGCTGTTCGAGGACGGCCGTCCGTTCGACGAGCGCGCCGCGCAGGCCGCCGAGTACCTGAAGGGCAAGGACATCAGCGTGACGGTGGACCTCGGCACCGGCGGGCGCGACGAGGCGACGATGTGGACGTGCGACCTGAGCAAGGAGTACGTCCAGATCAATGCGGAGTATCGAACCTGATCGGGGAGCGGGGAGCGGGTATCGGGGAGCGGGAATGCCGCGATGCCGAATGCCGGTTGTCGGGTCGCTGACAAACCCTTGATTGTGAATCGTGAACTCTGAATTGCCGAGGTCTCACCTGATGCCTTCCAGAGCCACTCGCACCGCGAAGGTCGCGCCGGCCGCGCGGTCGCTGCGCACGCGACACTTCCTGTCGATCCTCGACCTCACGCCCGGCGAGCTCGCCGACGTGCTGACGGCTGCGCAGCGGCTCAAGAAGGAACGGTCGCGCGGCGCGCGCGGCTTCGGCGCGAGCGCGCTGGCGGGCCAGCACGTCGCGCTGCTGTTCGAGAAGCCCTCGTTGCGCACGCGGTGCACGTTCGAGATCGCCGTGCGCGAGCTGGGGGGCGACGTGATCGCGCCGCCACAGGACGTGGCCATGGGAGAACGCGAGCCGATTGCCGACGTCGCGCGCAACCTCGAGCGCTGGGTCTCCGGGGTGGTCATCCGGACGTTCGCGCAGGATCGGCTCGTGGAGTTCGCCGATGCGGCGCCGCGCCTGCACGTCGTGAACGCGCTCACCGACGACGAGCACCCGTGCCAGGCGCTGGCCGATCTGCTCACGCTCCAGGAACAGCTCGGCGACGTACGCGGCCACACCTTGGCGTTCGTCGGCGACGGCAACAACGTGGCGACGTCGCTGGCCCAGGGCGCGCTGATGCTGGGGATGCACGTACGGCTTGCGTCACCGGATGGCTACGAGTTCCCCGAGGACGTCGAGGCGCGCCTGCGCGGGCTCGCCCGGCATGGCGCCACCCTCACCACGGTGCGCGAGCCGCGCAAGGCCGTGGCCGGCGTGGCGGCGGTCTACACCGACGCCTGGACGTCGATGGGACAGGAAGCCGAGGCGCAGCACCGGCGGAAGGTCTTCGCGCCCTTCCAGGTGAACGAGGCCCTGATGCGCGCCGCGGGCGACGCCGTGTTCATGCACTGCCTCCCGGCCCATCGCGGCGAGGAAGCGACCGACGCGGTGATGGACGGCCCCTCGTCGATCATCTTCGACCAGGCCGAGAACCGGCTCCACGCGCAGAAGGCACTGCTCATGCTCCTGATGGGCCGGTGACCACGACCATGCTCAAAGGCATCCGCATCGGCGTCCTCACGAAGCTGCAGCCCGTCAGCATCCACGGCCAGGTGTCCTACGACGTCCACTACGTGAACGCCGACGACGAAGACCTCGTGCCGCAGGTCGCCCGCGTGGGCGGCGAGGACGTGGACGCCAGCCTGCACGCCGGCGACCGCGTCAGGCTGCACGTGCTGCTCAACCAGGTCACGAAGGTCGAACGCGACGGCTAGGTAGGGCGCGGTCGACGGACGCGTGGGACGCGCGTCCCGTACCGACGGACGGCTGGGACAGCCGTCCCTACCTCTGTGCGGAGGTGGCTGACCGCGCCGCCGTGGCGCGGTGAGCGGACGGCCGGGACGGCCGTCCCTACCTCTGCAGCCAATGCTCGAACCAGCTGCGGATCCGCTCGAGCCGGTCGACCAGCAGCCAGGGCTCGCCGGTGCGCGAGAGATCGTGCGTCGAGCGCGGGTAGCTGACCATCTCCACCGGCACCTTGCGCTTCTTGAGCGCCATGAACCACTGCTCGCCGTCGCCGGGCGGCGTGCGCCAGTCCTGCTCGCTGTTGATGATCAGCGTCGGGATCGTGACCTTCTCCACGTGCGAAATCGGCGACAGCCGCCGATAGAGGTCGCGCTGGGCCCAGGGCGGCCCGAAGAACTCGTACTCGGTGAGCCCCTGCGCGTCCGACGTGCCGTACCAGCTCTCCCAGTTGGTGATCGACCGGCTCGTCACGGCCGCCGCAAATCGCGTGGTGGTCGCGCTCAGCCAGTTGGTCATGAACCCGCCATAGCTGCCGCCCGACACGCCGAGTCGCTTCGGGTCGATGTCCGGGTAGCGCGCGAGGGCGGCGTCCACGCCTTTCAGGTAGTCCTCGCTGTCGAGTTCGCCCCACTTGCCTCGCGTCGCGTACGTGAACGCGTGCCCGTATCCCGACGACCCCCGCGGGTTCGGATACAGCACGAAGAACCCCGCATTGGACAGGATGTGGAACGTCGAGAACCAGGTGTTGCCGTACTGCGTGTGCGGCCCGCCGTGGATCTTGATGACGAACGGGTACGACCGGCCCGGCACGTAACCGACCGGCTTCACGAGCCACCCCTCGATCTCGGTGCCGTCGGCGACCTTCCAGGTGAGGCGCTCGGCCCGCTCGAGGGTCACGCCCGACAGCCACGCGGCGTTGAAGCGCGTGAGCTGCCGCGCTCCACGACCGTCGCCCGCCGCCACGAAGAGCTCCGCGGGCGACAGCGGAGTGTCGAGCCGGTAGGCCATCCACGCGCCATCACGACTCTCCGACGACGCCCTGATGGTGACGTCGCCCTGCGTGATGGCCCGCACGTCGGACGCGTCGCCCCCGGCCGAGACCTCGAACACGTGCGCGTTGCCGTTGCGCTCGGCGTCGAAGCGCACCGCGCGACCGTCGGGGGTCCAGCGCGGATCGCCCGGGACGCGGTCCCAGCGGGCCGTGAGGTTGCGCGGCCGGCCGCGGAACTGCCCGTCGCTGCCGATGTCCACCACGTACACGTCCACTTCGGCACCGCGCGCGGCGCTGTGGAGGAACGCGAGGCGATCGCCCGTCGGCGACACGGCCGCTGCACGCTCGGCCCCGGGATTGGTCGTGAGTCTGCGGGGCTCGCCGCCGGTGCGCGCCACGGCCCACAAGTCGGATGTGAGCTCGGTGTTGAGCTCATCGTCCTGCCGCTCGTCGCCCGTGAAGACGATGGTCTCGCTGTCGCCCAGCCACTCGACCTGCGACGGGGCGAACGCGAGTCGGGTCACCTGCACCGGCACGCCGCCCGTCGCTGGCACGACGAAGATCTGGGCGACGTCGCGCGTCGAGTAGTGCGGCATCCAGGCGAGCGTGCCGTTGGACTTGTAGCGCGTGGAGGTCACCACGCGGCCGTCGAAGCGCTTCGGATCGAGCGTGCGCGACACCGCGTCGGGCGCAATCCAGCCCTCGCGATCGTCCTTCTTGTCGGGCTGCCCATCGCCATCGCGGTCTCGCATGGGCGCCTTCACGTACGCGATCCACTTGCCGTCGGGCGACCAGACGGGCTCGGCCGACACCCCGTCGATGTGGAACGCCTCGCCCCCGGACCCACCGACGCGGGCGAACCACGCCGGGTTGTCGTCCTTGTCGCGGCGCGACGTGAACGCCAGCAGCGTGCCGTCCGGACTCCAGCGCGGACCTGACGACTCCTCCGTCGGCGACGTGAACCGATAGGCCTCACCCGCAGGCTGGCCGCTGGCGAGCGGCTGCAGCCAGATCTCCCGGTGCCGCCGGTTCTCCTTCTCGACGATGGTCATCACCGTGAAGGCGACCATGTCGCCCTGCGGCCGCATGGCCACGTCCTCGACCATCACCTCCTTGTAGTAGTCGGTCGGCAGCAGGCCGCGCGTCTGCGCGGCCACCGGCAGCGCCACCATCACCAGCGCCATCGCCTGCACGCCAAGCACCAGGCGGCCAGGAAATCCTCTCTGCATGAGTCCCGCTCCGTTCGATCGACGGCCGGCTGGGACGACCGGCCCTCCCGTTGTCATTCCCGGCATTCCCGGCATTCCCGGCCTTCCCGGCATTCCCGGCATTCCCGGCATCGCGGCATTACAGGATCCCTGCCCCCATCGCCAGCGCCATCACCAGCAGCAGCACCGCGATCACGTGCCGCACCGCGTCCATCGTCATGCGCTCCAGGTACCGGCGCCCGAGCAGCGCGCCAGCGAAGGCCGCGGCAACGGCCACGCCGAGCACGCGGAGATCGAGATCGGCGCGATGCTGCGCGGCCAACGAAGCATAGACGCCGACCCGCGAGACGTCGATGAGGCAGGCGATGGCGACGCCGGTGGCCACGAAGGCGTCGCGCGTCAGGCCCGCCCTCGCGAGGAACGCCGATCGCAGTGCGCCCTGCATGCCCGAGATGCCACCGGCCAGCCCGCTGAGCACGCCCCCGAGCGGCACCAGCGACGGTGGAAACGCGAGCGCGCGCCAGCGCGGCACCCACTCCATGAGCACGAAGGTGAGCAGCAGGCTGCCAATCAGCAGCCGTGTGGTGGTGACCTCGCACACCCGGCCGGCCAGGGTGTACCGCACGAGCGGCGACTGGTCGGCCATCTGCACCAGCCACCAGGCACCGACGGCCGACGCCACGAGTGCCGGCAGGCCGAACCGCCAGACGACGGGCCACGACGCCCGGCGCCCGACGAGGGCGAACTTGAACAGGCTGTTCAGGAAGTGCACCACGCCGGTGAGCGCGATGGCGCGTTCCACCGGCATGAACGCCGCCATCACCGGCATCAGCAGCGTGCCGAGGCCGAAACCCGAGACGAACGTCAGCGCCGACGCGGCAAATGCGACGGCAGCGATCACGACCAGCATCGCCGTGCCGTCACATGATGCGGCGATGCTGCGCCCCGTCGATCGGCACGCAGGCGCCGGTCACCCAGCGTGCCCGGTCCGACACGAGGAACACCGCGACGTCGGCCACTTCCTCGGGCGTGCCCATCCGCCCCATGGGAATCGAGCCGACGACGGCCTCGTAGAAGGCGGGTTGCTGCTGGTGGACCCGGTCCCAGATGCCGCCCGGGAAGTCGATGGACCCGGGCGCGATGGCGTTCACCCTGATCCCGTGGCCCGCCTGCAGCACGGCGAGCTTCTTGGTGTAGGCCAGCATCGCCGCCTTGACCGACGTGTACGCGTAGTCGGGCATGGGACTGGCCTCGAGACCCGAGATGGACGACACGAGCAGGATGGACCCGCCGCCTGCCGACTGCATCCAGGGCAGCACCGTCTCGCAGGCGCGGACACCTGCCAGGAGGTCGACGTCGAGGCTCGCACGCCAGGCGTCCTGGTCGGCCCCGATCGCCAGCGCCGAGGCGTTGTGCACGAGCACGTCGAGACCGCCGAGCGCCTCACGGGCGCCCGCGAGGAACCCCGCGAGTGCGGCAGCGTCGGTGATGTCACAGGTGGCCGCGTGGACAGGTCCGCCAACGGCCTGCAGGGCACGCGTGGTCTCGTCGAGTGGACCCGAGTCGCGCGCGCAGATGCCGACCGCTGCCCCTTCAGCGGCGAGGCCCAGCGCGATTGCGCGACCGATGCCGCGGCTGGCCCCCAGAACCACGCCCTTCCGCCCCTTCAAGCCCAAGTCCATTTCCGGTCTCCTTCAGGTTGGCGCCTGTAACCCGACGCGAGCGTACCCCGCATTCGATCGACCTCACGAACGTCGAACCGTGTCGGCGGCCTTCACGCCAGCGAGGGCGCCACTCGCACCCCGGCTGCCGAGAGTCCTGCGCGCACGCGCGCCGCGATGCGCGCGGCGTCGGGCGTGTCGCCGTGCACGCACAACGTCTCGAGCGGCAGGGCCAGCATCCGCCCCGTGCGTGTGCGGACCTGTCCAGTGCGGGCCCATTCGACGGCGCGGTCGCACGCGGCGTCGGCATCGTGGATCACTGCACCAGGAACCTGCCGCGGCGTCAGGCTGCCATCGTCCTCGTAGGCGCGATCGAGGAAGCCCTCGGCGACGAGGCGGAGTCCGGCATCCCGGCCGGCCTCCCACAGGCGGGATCCGAACGGTGCGTAGAGGGCAAGGGTCCGGTCGACGCGCACGATGCCCTCGACGACCGCGCGCGCTTCGCTGGCGTCGCGCGACGCGGCGTTGTAGAGCGCGCCGTGCGGCTTCACGTGGCGGAGCGTGATGCCCTCCGACAGGGCGATGTCCTGAAGGTCCTTGACTTGACGCGTCACCGTGTCGGCAATCGCCACCGGGGTGAGCGCCATCGCGCGGCGGCCGAAGCCTTCGCGGTCGGGATAGGAGGGGTGCGCGCCGATCTGCACGCCGAACGAGGCACAGGCAAGCGCGGTGGCGCGCATGCTGACGGAATCACCTGCGTGCGCACCGCAGGCGATGCTGGCCGACGACAACAGTTGGAGCAGGGCGAGGTCGGACGCCGACGGCGGGCCGTCGTGTTCACCGACGTCCGCGTTCAGGTCGAGGCAGGCCGTCATGGCCGCCTCCGGCGTCGCACCGCGCGACGAGAGGAAAACGGGCAGAGGCTACGCAGGATTGCGCAGCCCCTGCTGCCGACGACCTGGCTCCCCAGCACTGTGGCATCGTGCCACAAACAGACCGCCGACGCCTTCCTGTGGTGGCAACGGCCGTGCCAGTGCGGAAACATGGGCAAACCTCGCATGTCGTCGTGGACACGGTGCGGTGGCCCGTCTGCGGCGATCACGAATCTGGCACGTGCGATCACGGTTCTGTCGAATCCGGCCGCGCTATAGTCCCGCATGCGCTTTTCGTGCTCTCGCTGGTCGGTCGCCGCCATCCTGTTCCTGCTGCTCGGCACGATGCCGGCAGCCCAGCCGGCCCCTCGCGACGCCACCGACCCGGACTTCGCCCGCAGCGTGAAGGAATGGACGACGGCTCCGGAGTTCCTCAGCCCGCTCGTCGATCACCTGCCCGTCGTGGCCGGTGTGCCGACGCCGAAGGACGTGCTCGGCTACCACGTCGGCACGCCGAAGAAGCTGACCAAGACGGCCGAGGCGCTCGCCTACTACCGTGCGCTGGAGAAGGCCTCGCCGCGCATCCGCGTGACGACGATCGGTCGCACCGACGAGGGACGCGAGATCACCGTGGTCTACATCGCGAGCGAGGCGACGCTCCGGCAACTCGACACGCATGTGGCCAGCCTCGCGCGCCTGGCCGATCCCCGCACGATCTCCGAGCAGGAGGCGCAGCGTCTGGTGGCGGCGACGCCGCCGATCTACCACCTGATGGCCGGCCTGCACAGCGGCGAGACGGGGCCGCCGGAGATGCTGATGGAGCTCGCCTACCGTCTCGTCGCGAGCGAGACGCCGCTCATCAGGCAGATCCGCGACCGCATCATCGTGAGCTTCACGCCGGCGTCCGATCCCGACGGTCGCGATCGGTACGTCGACTGGTATCGGCGGCACATGGTGGACATCACCGAGGAGAAGGACCGCATCACGGGTCCGCCGTACTGGGGGAAGTACATCTTCCACGACAACAACCGCGACATCAACTACTCGCAGGTGACGATGCGCGCGCACCTCGAGTGGTACCTGAAGACGCACCCGCCCGTGATGCACGACCTGCACGAGTCGGTGCCGTTCCTGTACACGTTCTCGGGCCAGGCGCCCCACAACCCCAACCTCGACCCGATCGTCTACGGCGAGCTGCCGATGTTTGCCAACTTCGAGATGGCGCAGCTCACCAAGTACGGCATGCCCGGCGTGTGGACCCATGGGTTCGTGGACATGTGGTCGCCGGGCTATCTCGCCTTCATGTCGTCGAACCACAACGGCCTGGTCCGCATGTACGAGACGTTCGGCAACGGCGGCGCCACGACGATGAAGCGACGCGTGACACCGCCGAGCGGCGGCGCCGGCCAGACCAGCCGTGAGTGGTACCGGCCCCTGCCCCCGTACAAGGAGGTGGTGTGGTCGATGCGCAACAACACGAACTACATGCAGACCGCCGTGCTGTCGGCACTGCAGTATGCGTCGGCCTTTCCCGAGGTGATCGTCGAGAACTTCTACAGGAAGAGCCGCAACAGCGTCGAGTCGGGTCGGAAGGAGGCCCCGCACGCGTTCGTGATACCTGCAGGCCAGAAGGACCAGACGCGCGTGCGCATGCTGCTCGAGCTGCTGCAGCGGCAGGGCATCGAGATCAGCCGCACCGACACCGAACTGAAGCTCTCCGACGGCACCTGGCCCGCCGGGTCGTACGTCGTCTGCCGCGACCAGCCGTATGGCCGGCTGGCCAAGACACTGCTCGAGAAGCAGTCGTTCCCCGACCAGACGCTCCGGACGTACGACGACACGGGCTGGACGATGGGCCTCATGCTGCACGTGGACGTCGTGCCGACGGCCGACAAGGCCGTGCTCGACGCCCCGATGACACGGGTCACCGCCGTTGCCGGGAACGGCCGCGCCACGGGGCCCGGTGCGGCCGGCTGGGTCGTGGCGCATCACGGGTCCAACGACATGGTGCGCCTGCGCGTCGCACTCGGCAGGAACGCCGACGTGCGTGCGGCCGCGGCGGCCTTCTCGGTGGGCGACACGACCTACCCGGCCGGGTCGTTCCTGGTGCCGGCATCGGCCGGCGCCGCGCTCGCCGACGCCCTCGTGAAGCTGGACCTCGAGGCGACGCCGATCGCCGCGACACCCGACGTCGCGACCGTGCCCGTGGACCTGCCGCGCCTCGCGATGTTCTCGACCTGGGGGCGGACGCAGGAACTCGGCTGGGTGCGCCACGCGTTCGACACGTTCGGCATTCCTTACGAGCTGATCTACAAGGAGCGCGTCCGACAGGGCGGGTTGCGCGCGGCCTTCGACGTGATCCTCGTGCCGCACCAGGCGACCACCGGCAAGGCGCTCGTGTACGACGTGGAACGGAAGGCCGGCCCGCTCCCCTACCGCAAGGACCCGCAGTTCCCTTCGCTCGGCGCCTACGGCGAGTCCGACGACATCACTGGCGGCATGGGTCTCGAGGGCGTGCTGGAGCTCCAGCGGTTCGTCGAGCAGGGCGGCATCCTGATCACGCTCGGCGGCTCCTCGTACATGCCCGCCGAGTTCGGCCTGCAGCGAACCGTCACCGCGAACCGCCCGTCGGCGACCTTCTACGCGCCGGGTCCGATCGTGCAGGCCGAGATCGCGCGCCCGCAGCACCCGATCTTCTTCGGCTACCCCTCGACGAAGATTCCGGTCCGCTACGCCAACGGTCCCCTGTTCCAGGTGCCCGAGGAAGACGAAGCCGAGCAGGTGCTGATGCGCTTCACCGGCGGCGACGAGGGCGTGCTCAGTGGCCTCATGCGTGGGGCCGCCGAGACGCGCCGCCGACCGGCGATCGTGGAAACGCCCGTCGGCCAGGGCCGGATCGTCGCGTTCGCGACCAATCCCTGTTACCGGTGGCAGAACCACGGCGAGTTCGGGATGCTCTTCAACGCCGCCGTCCTGTTCTGGAACGACCGTCCAGGCGTTCGAACGCAGAACGCGGAACGTGGGGCATTGAACGCGAAGCGCTGAACCCGGTCGCCTGTCAGCCATCCCCGGTCCACGGTACCCCGTCCCCGGCACCCGGCACCCGGCCCCGCTAGAATGGGGCATGGCCAAGAAGCGCACGCCCAGAATGACCCTCACGCCCACCCGGCACGGCCTCGACGCGGACACGCGCCAGGCCGTGGTCGCGTTGCTCAACGCCCGACTGGCCGACGTGATCGACCTCGAGTTGCAGGCCAAGCAGGCGCACTGGAACGTCAAGGGCCCGAACTTCATCGGGCTGCACGAGCTGTTCGACAAGGTGGCCGCGCTCGCGGCGTCGGCCAAGGACGACATCGCCGAGCGTGCGGTGATGCTCGGTGGCATTGCCGTCGGCACGGCGCACGCCGTGGTCGAGCGCACGACGCTGTCCCCCTATCCAGACGACGCGCAGGACTGGGAGGTGCACGTGGACAAGCTCTCCGGTGCGCTGGCCAGGTTCGGGTCGGCCCTGCGCCAGGCGATCGAGGACGCCGACGAACTGGACGACGCCGTGACGGCCGATCTGTTCACCGGGATCGCGCACGAGGTGGACAAGTACCTCTGGTTCGTCGAGGCCCACGCGCCGAAGTAGACCGGGCCGCCCGGCGGGTCAGGGCTCGGACGAGAACGTCCGCCTCCGGCCCGTCCGGTGGTTCACCACGTCGTACCCCCCATCGCCCCGCACGTGGATGCTGACCATGTGGCCGGCATCCGGCGTCTCGTCGGGATTGGCCACCAGGTCTGGCGCCGTGTTGTCGTCGGGCCCGGTGGCCACGTTGCGGTGCAGCTGATAGAGCGCCTGCAGCGATGGCAGGGCCTTCAGGGCTTTCACCGTCGAAGCGGCCCCGCCCTTGCGCGGGCCGTTGTTCATCACGGCGACCGTGGGCGCCAGCGCCTCGAGCACCAGCGGGTGGTTGCTGGTGTCGGCGCCGTGGTGCGTCACCTGGTAGACCTCCACTTTCGCGAGGCTGGCATTCGGGCACACGAGCTGGGCCTCGGTGTTCCAGGTGAGGTCGCCCGCGTCGAAGAAGTCGAACGACCCGTAGGTGAGCACGAACCCGACGCTGCGGGCGTTGTCGCTCGTGTCGTCCGGCCTGGCCGGCACCGACTCGCACTTCGGGTTGCGCGGGTCGGACGAACTCGCCAGCACCTTGCCGTGCGCGGCGATCACGCTGAGCGACACCGACGTGCCGCCGGGGGCGGGCTTCAATGCGAGGACGTCGCCGGGCGCCAGCGCCCTGCGCGGCCTGGCGACGGCCAGGTACGCCAGGTAGTTGCTCGCGTAGTCCTTCGCGTGCGGTTCGGGCATCAGGCCGTGGTCGTAGAAGGTGCCGACGGGCACTCGTGCGACCAGATCGGGCACGCCGCCGGCGTGGTCGGTGTGGTAGTGGGTGGTGATCAGGTGGTCGATCCGCGAGATGCCGGCCGCCTTCATGGCCGCCTGGATGCGCCCCGCATCCCGGCCCTCGTTGCCGGGCCATCCCGCGTCCACCAGCACCGACTCGCGCGCCGGCGTCACGATGAGCGTGGCAGCGCCCCCTTCCACGTCCACGTGATAGATGTCGAGCGTCGGCTGAGCCGAGACTGTCGTGGCCGCGAGCCAGGCGCCGAGCAGGAAGAGCGACGTGCGCATCGAGGGTCTCCTTACAGAGGTAGGGCCGGGTGTCCCACCCGGCCGTCAGGGCGTCGGCCAGACGTGCGCGCCATGCGCCATGCGCTAGGCGCTATGCGCTATGCGTTCCCCATCCCAGTACTTCGTCTTCAGCATGGCCAACAGCAACATCAGGACGCTGAACACCGCGAAGGCCACGAGCGCGCCCTCGAACGAGAGACGCTTGTGGAGCGGGCGTGAGGGCAGCCCGTAGGCCAGCTCCACGTGCACCCAGTAGATGAACAGCGACGTGCGACCGAGCAGCTCCATGGGGCTCCACGATCGTGGCCACGACAGGCGCGCCCACAGGCCCTCGGGCCGCAGCAGCAGATAGAGGAGGCCGAACACGGCGATGAGCGCGCCGAGCCTGATCGCGAAGAAGGCGGGCGACGTCGTCCAGAACTGCGACCCCGCGAGCCAGGTGGGCCGGAACGAGAGCTGGTATGCCGTGACGGCCAGTGCGAGGCCCCCGAGCAGCCATCCCAGGTGGAGACGGGCGCCCCGCCGTTCGGCCGGCGTGGAGGCGAGCCATTCGCCGAGTGCGAGGCCGGCGAACACGAACGCACTCCAGGGGAACAGCGTGAAGGTGCTGCGCGCCGGCGGGGGCCGCAGGTACCACTCGAGGGCATCGGGAAGGGCTGCAGGCCAGGTCCAGACGCGGAGCAGGGGTGACAGGACGAGGATTGCGAGGGTGATCGCTCCCGCGAGCGCCACGCGGCCCGCGGAGGTACGCGCACGCCCCCAGCACCAGCCCGCGGCCACCAGCGACAGCCCCATCACGTTGAGGATGTCCACCTTCAGCAAGCCGACGAGCGTCGCGCCCGCGCTGAAGACGTAGGCCTGCAGGCGGAACAGCAACGCGAGCCCGAAGATCTGCCAGCCGCGCTTCTGCAGGGACCAGCTCGCGTCGGCGACCGTGGCGCCGCGTCGCATTCGCGCGTGTGCGGCCAGCGGCACGGCCAGGCCAGCCAGCCACAGGAACATCGGGGCGCCCATGCCCGCGATCACCATGAACCAGAAGTACGGACGGGTCTGGCGCGTGGGCCCCGTCACGGTCCACGCGTCCACCACGTGCGCCAGGATCATCACCAGCACGGCCAGGCCGCGCATCCAGTCGATGTAGCCCGCGCGTGCGCGAGACATCACCGGAGTCGCCACGGCGACGGGTGAGGGCTGGCGATCAGGCATCGACGCGCGTGAACTTCACGTGGAGCGGCGTGTCGCGCCGCAGGCTGTGCCATACCGAACAGTAGGTGTCGCGCGAGAGGTCGATTGCGCGCTGGATGGCCGCCTCGGGCACCGGGCCGCAGACGAGATAGTCGAGCGTGAAGCTGGTGAAGTACGCCGGCGGCCCTTCCGCGCGCTCGCCCACGACCTTGACCGACAGGCCCTGCAGGTCGTGCCGGCCCTTCTGGAGAATCATCACCACGTCCACGCCCATGCAGGCCCCGAGCGCGAGGGCCAGCGCCTGCACGGGCGACGCCCCCGTCACGCCGTCGCCGTCGAGCACGGGCCCACGCCCGCCGGCGACCTGCGTCTCGAAGACGAGGTCATGCGTCCACTGCAGCGTCACGTCGACAGGAGGCTTTGCCATACCGGACGAGATTCTACCGGCTCCCCCACGTCCCGACCCGTCACTCGCTACCCGCTACCCGCTACCCTGCCCCCCGGTACCCGGTACCCCGTACCCGGCACCCCGTACCCGGCCCCCGGCACCCGGCCCCCGGTCCTCCGCTTTGAGAGCGAGTCTCACTTCCGTGATAGGATCGAGCGGAAATCGGACCCTGGAGGTCGCCTTCTGTGCGACGAAGGGACCACCGCCATCATGCAGCCACCTGCCCTCGCCGCGCCCTCGTCTCCAGAGGCCGTTCCCGTTCCGCTGAGCTCGTGTGCACCAGGGTCGACCGTCCGGTTCCTGCGGGCGCAGCTCGACCCGGAATCGTGCAACCTGCTGCGGGCGCTCGGGCTGACGCGGCAGTGCCAGCTCACGCTGTGCAAGGCCGGCGAGCCGTGCATCGTCCAGGTGCGTTCGACGCGCATCGGGCTCTCGCGGGCCGTGGCCAACGGCATCCTGGTCGTCCCCGAGCCCTCCGGAGCCTGAGATGCCGGTCGCGTCGGCGCCCGACACGGCGGCCGCTCCTCCGGCGGCCGCGCGCGAGTTGCCCCGCATCGCGCTGATCGGCAACCCCAACACCGGCAAGACCACGCTGTTCAACCGCCTGTGCGGCGCACGGGCCAAGACCTCGAACTTCCCGGGCACGACCACGGCGTCGCGCGTCGGTCGTGCAGCCTTGCCCGGCGACTGGATTGCCGAAGTCATCGATCTGCCGGGTCTCTACGAGCTCGGCCTCGACCTCCCCGAAACGCGAATCGCGCGCGACGTGCTCGGCGGCGCCGGCCTGTACCGTCGGCCCGACGCCGTGCTGGTCGTGGTCGACGCCTGCAACCTGACCCGCAACCTGGTGCTGGTGGCCGAGCTGCTGACGTACGGCGTGCCGGTCGTCGTGGCGCTCAACATGGTGGACCTCGCGCAGAAGCGCGGCCTGACCATCGACGCCACGCGCCTCTCGGCACGGCTGGGGTGCCCTGCCATCGCGATCGTGGCCCGGCGTGGCGACGGCGTGGACGAGGTGCGGCAGGCCCTGGCCGGTGCCCTGACACACCGCACCGCTCCTCGCGCGGAGGCCGCTGGCGTGCCCGGCGACGAGGCGTCCATCGAGACGCTGACCAACTGGGCCGACGACGTGATGGCTCACAGCGCGGGCCTGCCGTCGGCCCGGCACGCGCGCGACCCGTTCGCCGAGCGGCTCGACCGCTTCTTCACGCACCCGGTGCTCGGCCTGCTGGCCTTCCTGCTGGTGATGGGAGGGCTGTTCTACACGCTGTTCGCGCTGGCCACCGTGCCGATGGACCTCATCGAGGCCACGTTCACGCGCCTCGGCGAACTGGCGGCGGCCTACCTGCCCGAGGGCCCTGTGCGTGCCCTGGTGTCGGACGGCATCATCGGCGGCGTGGCCGGCACGGTCGTCTTCCTGCCGCAGATCTGCCTGCTGTTCTTCCTGATCAGCCTGCTCGAGGACACGGGCTACCTGGCGCGCGCCGCGTTCGTGATGGACCGCGTGCTGCGTCGCTTCGGCCTGCCGGGGCACGCCTTCGTGCCGCTGCTGACCTCGTCGGCGTGTGCGCTGCCGGGCATCATGTCCACGCGGCTGATCCCGGATCGGCGCGATCGGCTCGCGACGATCCTGGTGGCGCCCCTCATGAGCTGCTCGGCGCGCCTGCCCGTGTACGTGCTGCTCACGAGCCTGCTGTTCCCACGGCACCCGCTGCGCGCGGCCGCCGTCTTCGCGGGGTGCTACCTGCTCGGCGCGGTGGCCGCGCTCGGCACCGCGATGGTGTTCGGGCGGACGTGGCTGCGGGGCGAAGCGCGACCGATGGTGCTCGAACTGCCGAGCTACAAGTGGCCGTCGATCCGCAACGCCATCCTCACCGCGAAGGACCAGGGCCTCGCGTTCCTGCAGACGGCCGGCACGGTCATCATGGCGATCTGCATCGTGATGTGGTGGCTGAGCGCGTACCCGCAGGTCGATCCGCCGGCACGATCCGAGGCGCTGCGCGCACAGGCCGCCGAAGCGTCGGTGAGCGAGGCGCAGCGCGCGGAGTGGCTCGCCGAAGCCGACACGCTCCAGAAGCGCGCGGAGCAGAGCGGGTCGTTCGCCGGACGCCTCGGCCAGCTGGCACAGCCAGTGTTCGCGCCGCTCGGCTACGACTGGCAGCTGACCGTGGGCATCCTCACGAGCTTCCTGGCGCGCGAGGTGTTCGTGTCGACGATGTCGGTCCTCGTGGGCGGGTCTGGCGAGGCCGACGTGGACGTCGGGGTGATCGAGCGCATCCGGAGCGCGACACGCGACGACGGGTCGCCGCTGTTCACGACGGCGACCTCGGCCAGTGCGCTCGTGTTCTTCGTGCTGGCGATGCAGTGCCTGCCCACGCTCACCGTCACGCGGCGTGAGACGGGCGCCGGGCGATACGCACTGGTGCAGCTCGGCTACATGTCGGCACTCGCCTACGTCTCGGCGTTCCTCGTGTACCAGGCCCTGCGGGCGGGAGGCGTGGCGTGATGCCGGAGGTCGCGACCATGGGACAGCTGCTGCAGCACGTAGTGGTCACGCTCGTCGCGCTCGGCGCCGTGGTCGTGGTGGCGCGGCGCGTGCTGGGCGTCTTCGAGTCGCGTCCAGCCGGGTCACATCCCGGGCAGGGCACGCCCGGGGCCGGCCCGGCGTGCAGTCACTGCGCCGCCGGCGCTGCCGCCCAACGCAAGCCCCGGTAGGGACGGCTCTCCGAGCCGTCCGCCGCGGTCCATTCGGGGCACGCGAGCCGTCCGCCGCGTGCAGTCGTCCCCCCACGGCGGACGGCCGGGACGGCCGTCCCTACCCACCGAACCTGCGGCATCGCGGCATTGCGATGCCAGGCGGCCCTGCCGAGCCGCGCGGCTACCGCTGTCGATACAGGTAGTCCAGCGTCACGCTGGCGAGCGTGCGCACGCCGATCGGCAGCGCATCCTCGTCCATGTCGAAGTACTCGGTGTGGATCATCGCCGTGATCTTCTTCTGCGTGTTGCCCACGCCGAGGAAGAAGTAGAGGCCGGGGATGCGCTGCTGGTAGAGCGCGAAGTCCTCGGCGCCCATCTGTGGCGGGGGCGCGAGCACGTGCTGACGACCGCCCACGGCCTCGGCCAACACGGGCAGGCTCGCCGCGGCGAGCGTCTCCTCGTTGAACGTCACCGGGTTGCCCTGCGGAAAGTCGAATGCATACGTCGCACCAGACGCCTCGGTCACGCCCTTCACCACGCGCTCCATCAGGGACCGCACGCGCTCCGGGCCGTCCTTGCTGAGGGTCCGCACGGTGCCGGTCAGCGTCACCTGGTCGGCGATGATGTTGTACCGGTTGCCGCCGTTGATCGTGGACACCGAGACGACGATGGGCTCGGCGGCGTTGTTCATGCGGCTCGGAATCGTCTGCAGCGCGGTGACCACCTGGGCGGCCACCGGCACGGGGTCGATCCCGGTGTGTGGATAGGCCGCGTGGGTCTTCTGCCCCGTGATGGTGATGGTGAAGCGGTTGCTGCTGGCCATCGCCGCGCCGACGTTGACCCCGATCGTGCCGACCTGGAGCGTGGGCATCACGTGGAGGCCGAAGATGGCCGAGGGTGACGGGCCGGCGAAGAGTCCGGCGTCGAGCATGCGCTGGGCGCCCGTCAGTCCGCCGTCGGGATCGCCCTCCTCGGCCGGCTGGAACAGGAACAGCACCGTTCCGGGGATGTCGGCGCGCATCCGGCTGAACAGCTCGGCGACGCCGAGCCCGATCGAGACGTGCCCGTCGTGCCCGCACGCGTGCTTCACGTTGGCGACCGTGGACTTGTAGGGCACCTCGATCAGCTCGGGGATCGGCAGCGCGTCCATGTCGGCGCGGACCGCCACCACCTTCCCGGGCCGGCCACCCTTCAGCACGCCGACCACGCCGGTCACGCCCACCTGCTCGCGCACCTCGTCGAAGCCGAGCGCGCGAAGCCGGTCGGCCACGAGCTTCGCCGTGCGGGTCTCGCGAAACCCGAGTTCGGGATGCCGATGGATGTCGCGGCGGACCTCGACCAGGCGCGGCGCCAGGGCCGACGCGTCGGCGGCGATCCGCTGGCGAAGGGGTGCTGGCAGGCTGATGTCCTGCGCGGGCGCGTAGGCCGGCAGGGCCAGCAATGTCAGGAGGGCGGCAGTCGCGAGTCGCATCGCGACATCGTACGACGAGCGAGCACGACCAATTCAGAATGCAGGATTCAGGATGAAGGGTTCGCGGAGGCCGCCACCCGTCGATCCACCTTCATGCTGAACTTTGAATGCTGAATGACGTTCCGCATTCGGCGTTCTGCGTTCATCCCCGATAATGTGGGGATGAAGTCCGACTGGAGTTCCCGCGCCGTGTCGGCCGACGAAGCCGTCGCCGGCATCCGCAGTGGGATGAAGCTGTTCATCCACGGCGCGGCGGCGACGCCGACGGCCCTGATCGAGGCCCTGGCGCGCCGCACCGACCTCGAAGGCGTCACCATCTACCACCTGCACACGGCGGGCCCTGCGCCGTTTGCCGAGCCCGACAAGCAAGGACGGTTCCGGTCCGTCTCGCTGTTCACGGGGGCGCCGCTGCGTGGTCCGATCGACGAGGGACGCGCCGACTTCGTGCCGATCTTCCTCTCGGACATCCCGGGGCTGTTCCTCTCGGGCCAGGTGAAGCTCGACGCGGCCCTGCTCACGCTGTCGGTGCCCGACCGCCATGGCTTCTGCACGCTCGGCACGTCGGTGGACGCCGCGCGCGCCGCCGCCGACACGGCCACGCTCGTCATCGCGGAAGTGAACACACAGATGCCCCGCACCCGCGGCAACGTCGTCGTGCCCGTCGCGCGCCTCGATGCCTTCGTGGCCAACGATCGCCCGCTCCATGAACACGAGTCGGCGCCCGAGACGGCAATCGAGGCGCGGATCGGCGAGTTGATCGCCAATCTCGTGGAGGACGGCTCGACGCTGCAGATGGGCATCGGCGGCATTCCCGACGCCGTGCTGCGCCGGCTCGGCAACAAGCACGAACTGGGCGTCCACACGGAGATGTTCTCCGACGGGCTGATCGACCTGCAGTTGAACGGCGTCATCACCAACCGTCACAAGGTGGTGCACCCGAACCGCACCGTGACGTCGTTCGTCAACGGGACGCGGCGGCTGTTCGACTTCGTGGACGACAACCCGCAGGTCGAGTTCCATCCGTGCGACCGGACCAACGATACGGCGCAGATCCGCCGCAACCCGCGCGTGGTCGCGATCAACTCCGCGCTCGAGATCGACCTCACGGGCCAGGTGTGCGCCGACTCGATCGGGTTCCGCATCTTCTCGGGCATCGGCGGCCAGATGGACTTCATCCGCGGTGCCGCGCTGTCGCCGGGCGGCAAGCCGATCATCGCGCTGCCCTCCACCGCCGCGAGGGGTACGGTCTCGCGGATCGTGGCGGCGCTCAAGCCGGGCGCTGGCGTGGTGACCACCCGCGGCCACGTGCACTGGATCGTGACCGAGTACGGCGCGGTCAACCTGCACGGCGCGTCGATCCGCGAGCGGGGCGAGATGCTGATCAGCATCGCCCATCCCGACTTCCGCGCCGAACTCCGTCGCGACCTGACCCGCATCCGGCACGTGTGAGGTGTCTGCCATGACAGGCCTTCGTCCCCTCTCGATCGGCGCGGCGCTCCTCGTCGCGGCCACCTTCGTCGGACTCGCCGCCCAGTCGCCCGCGCGCCAGGCGGCGGGCACGGCCTCACTCGACGAGCGGGCTCGTGCCGTGATGCAGGCGGCGCCCGTCATCGACGGGCACAACGACCTGCCCTGGGAAATGCGCGAGAAGGTCGGCTACGACTTCGACCGGCGCGACATCGCGACGCCGCAGCCGGCGATGATGACCGACATCCCGCGCCTCCGGCAGGGCCGGGTCGGCGGGCAGTTCTGGTCGGTGTACGTGCCGGCCGACCTGCAGGGCGACGCCGCGGTGAGCGCCACGCTCGAGCAGGTGGACGCCGTGTACGAGATGGCGCGCCGCTACCCGTCGGTGTTCACGCTGGTGCGCACCGCCGACGAGATGCAGCGGGCGATGGACGCCGGGCGGATCGGGTCGCTCATGGGCATGGAGGGCGGGCACTCCATCGACAGTTCGCTCGCCACGCTGCGCATGTTCCATCGCCTCGGCGTGGGCTACCTGACCCTCACGCACAGCCGCAACGTGCCGTGGGCCGACTCGGCCACCGACACGGCGAAGCTGGGAGGCCTGTCGGCGTTCGGCGAGGAAGTCGTACGCGAGATGAACCGCCTCGGCATGCTCGTGGACCTGAGCCACGTCTCGCCCGACACGATGGCCGACGCGATCCGCGTGTCGCAGGCGCCGGTCATCTTCTCGCACTCGAACGCGCGGGCCGTGTGCGACGTCGCGCGCAACGTGCCCGACGACATCCTCCGCCAGGTGGCCGCCAACCGGGGCATCGTCATGGCCACCTTCGTGCCCGGCTTCACGTCGCCCGAGGTCGCCGCGCACTCACGCCGGCAGGCGGAGGTCGTGCGACGCCTGCAGTCGGTGCACAAGGGCGCCCCGGCCGCCGAGAAGGCGGCCCTGGCCGAATGGCAGGCGGCCAACCCCGCACCGAGGGCGACGCTCGCCCAGGTCGCCGACCACATCGACCACATCCGCAAGGTGGCCGGCATCGACCACGTGGGCCTCGGCGGCGACTTCGATGGCATCACGTCCGTGGTGCAGGGCCTCGAGGACGTGAGCACGTACCCGGCGCTGATTGCCGAACTGCTGCGCCGCGGCTACTCGGATGCCGACGTGAAGAAGGTCACGAGCGGCAACATCCTGCGCGTGATGCGTGAGGCCGAGGCGGTGGCAGCCCGGCTGCAGAAGACCTCGAGGCCCTCGATCAAGACCATCGAGCAGGTCGACCGGGTCTCACGGAAGGGCGCGCCGGTCTCGGGCTCGCGCTGACGCCCATGGCCGGCGCAGGCCCGATCACCATCGTCGCGCTCGGCGACTCCACGACGGCGGGCACCCCGGGATTCCGATCGCCCGTCGAGGCGCCGCCCGACGGCGAGGGCGACGTCACCAGCCAGTTCGCCTGGTGGCTCATGCAGGCCGAGCCGGCGTGGCGCGTGCTCAACCGGGGTGTCAATCGCGAACGCACCGAGGCCATCGCCGCGCGGTTCGAGCGCGACGTCCTCGCGCACCAGCCCGACGCGCTGATCCTGCTGGCCGGCGTCAACGACGTCTACGACGGCGACCCGGCCGACGCGATCACGGGGAGACTGGCGCAGATGTACACGCGCGCCCACGCGGCCGGACTGCCGGTCGTGGCCTGCTCGATCCTGCCGTACGACACCGCCACGCCCGACCAGACCGCGCGCATGCACGCGATCAACGCGTGGATTCGCGAGACGGCCCTGTGCACGCCCGGCATGGCGTTCTGCGACACGCGCGCAGCGGCGGCCTCGCCCACAGACGGCAACCGGCTGTTCGACTCACCCGATGGATTGCATCCCGGTGTGGACGGCTACCGTCTCGTGGCGGAGGCGCTGCTGCCGGTCATCCGCGCGCTGCCGACCGTCACGAGGTCTTGCGTGTGAGCGTCAGCCTGAACGGGAGCCGATACGTTCCGTAGAACGTATACACCCAGCGTCCACGTGACGACTGCTGCGTGAACACCAGCGCGGTCGCGTCCGGGTTGACGTACGGACCTGACGCATTGGTTTCGCCCGTGACGCATGTCACGCCCCCGGTGGGCTCGACACTCCATACGTCCTGGTTCACACGCGTGACCACGGCATATGCCGTGTCGTCCCTCAGGGTGACGTCTGGGCCTCGGTTGAAGCCGAGCCTGAACCAGCCCCCGTCGGGCAGGTCGCGCTGCCAATTCAGCTTGATGCACTGGGAGGTCCCGACGGCGAGTTGCTGCAGGGGCGGAGCCCAGGCGTTGACCGAGCTGATGTACGAGGCGTCGTACCACCCGCTCACGGGCTCGTCCTCGGGCCGCAGGTCCTCGACGACCTGGCCGTAGTCGAAATGGACCTCCCGGCCGAACGAGATGATCAAGTTTCCGTGGTCGTCGATGCGCGCGCGCGTCCCATCCGCGGCGCCGTCCTCGTAGGGCAAGCCGTCACCCGTGATGCGGGCGTCGAGGTTGGCGGTCGTCGACTCGACGACCACCGACAGCGGTACCGCCGCCAGCTTCCTGGGCTTCCCACCCTGTGCCTCGATTGAGGCCGCGGCAGCGATGCCCATGGCCACTCCGGCCAGCACGCGTGTGCTGAGTGTCTGCATGTGAACCTCCGGCCCTTCCGGGCGCATGTACGGTCTTCTGCTCGGGTACAATGCCGACCCGCCGGAAAGTGCACACATGTCAGAGTCGCCAGCCGAGTCTTCGGTCGCGTTGCTCCGTCGCGTGCAGGACGGCGACCAGAACGCGCTGGACGTCCTGCTGACCCGGTATCACCCGCGACTGATGCGATGGGCGTCGCGGCGGCTGCCGCCCTTCGCCAGGGATCTCACCGAGACGCAGGACGTCGTGCAGGAAACGCTCCTCGCGGCATTCAGGAGGATCGAGGCAGTCGAGATCCGTGACGACGGATCGTTGCAGGCGTACCTGCGACGGGCCGTCCTGAACCGCATCCGGATGGAGATCAGGCGAGCGAATCGGAAGCCGGCTCCCGACGTCCTGGCCTCGGGCGTGCCCGCCACTGGGCGCTCGCCCCTGGAACAGGCGATCGGAGCGGAGGCCCTGGGTCGCTACGAGCGTGCGCTCGACGGACTCGCGCCGACCGAGCGCGAGCTGATCGTGGCCCGTCTCGAACTCGGACTGACCCACGAGGAACTCGCCGCAGCGTTCGACAAGCCCTCGGCCAACGCGGCCCGCATGGCGCTGCAGCGGGCGCTGCTGCGGCTCGCGTCGCACATGAAGGCGTGACCCGCCATGAGCACCGGCGACCCGGACCTGCAGTCCGCGCTCGACGCGCTGAGCGACGATCGCCCGTTCGACTGGGATGCCGCCGCAGCGTCGGCCGACCCGGCGACTCAGGAGACGCTCGCCCAGCTCCGCGTGCTCGCCTCCGTCGCGCGCGCCTGCCGCGACGGAGACGACACGCCGTGCCGTCCCCTGCCCGAACCGCCGTTCACCTGGGGACCTCTCGAGGTGCTCGCGCGGCTCGGCCGCGGTGCGTCGGGACAGGTCTTCCGCGCCCGGGATCGGCGCCTCGATCGGGTCGTGGCGTTGAAGCTGCTGCCGCTGGAGCCTGACGCAGTCGAGACCACGGGCGGAGCCATGGTCCGAGAAGGACGCCTGCTGGCCCGCATTCAGCACCCCAACGTGGTCGCGGTCCATGGCGCCGATGTCGCGGGGGGGTATCTCGGCATCTGGATGGAACTGGTCGACGGGCAGCCCCTCGACCGCCTGGTCGCCGAGCGTGGGCCCCTGCCGCTGCACGAAATCCTCTCCATCGGGCGCGACCTGTGCGGCGCGCTGGCGGCCGTGCACGATCAGGGGCTCATCCACGGTGACGTGAAGGCACAGAACGTGGTGCGTACGCCGGCAGGTCGGCTGGTGCTGATGGACTTCGGCGCGAGCCGCGACGCGCGGCATGCCTCCAGTGGGCCCCTCACGGGGACGCCGATGTACATGGCACCGGAACTGCTGGCCGGGGCGCCGCCCTCGGTGCGCAGCGACGTCTATGCGGTCGGTGTCCTGCTCCACCACCTGCTCACGGGCGCGTACCCGGTGTCGGCCAGCTCGATGGCCGAGTTGCCTCAGGCGATCGCGACGCGCCGCCCACTTCCGCACGGCCCACGAACGCCCGTGGCACTCACCACGGCGATCGATCGAGCTCTCGCAGCCGACCCCTCGCAGCGATTCAGCGACACACGCGCGTTGGCCGCCGCGCTGGCCGCGGTCGAGCCCATGGCCATGGGGCGCCGCAGGGCACGCACGCGCACGGTGGTGGCCGCCGGCGTGGTCGCAGTGACAGCCGCCGCCGCCATCGGCTGGCTCGCTGTCGATCGGCGGGCTGGCGAGCCGGCTCACACCGCAGCCGGTGTCGGCGTGCCCACGCTGCGCCGCGTCGCCTCGCCACCCCTGATGCTCGTGGGCGGGCCGTCGCCAGACGGCACATGGCTCGCCGTCACCGACGGCAGCGGAAACCTCGCCAGGCAGCACCTCGACACGGGTCGGCTGGAGCCGATCACCGCAGACGCGTCGTTGACCAACGAGCGCACGCGCTTCGCGGAGTTCTCGCGAGTGGCACCCGACGGACGATCGATCGCGTTCGGGTGGCCCGACGCCGATGGGCCGTACGAGTTCCGCGTGGTGGCGCTCGACGGATCGCGGCCCCGTACCGTGTGGTCGACGCCCGACGTGCGGACCGGCGCACCGCTCGACTGGTGGCCCGACGGTGGCTCGCTCCTCGTCCTGCTGCAATACGCCGACGGCGGCACGGCGCTCGGCCGCCTGTTCACGGCGGCGGCGCCACTGCTGACGCTCGTGGACCTGAAAGGCGTCCTGCCTGAACACGCGTCGGTCTCGCCCGACGGCGAGTGGGTCGCCTACGACGCGCCTCAGCAAGGCGCCAACGGTCACCGCGACATCAGGGTGGTGCGGGCGGACGGACGCGGCGACACCGTCCTGATCGGCCAGCCGAGCAACGATTTCGGTCCCGTCTGGACGCCTGAGGGCCGCCTCCTGTTCCTGAGCGACCGCTCGGGCACGGTGGATTTGTGGGCCGTGACGATGACCGGGTCGCGCCTGTCGGGGCTCCCCTCCCTGGTGATGCGCGACATGGGGCGCACGCGCATGCTCGGCCTCACCAATACGGGAACGCTGCTGCACCAGCGCCTGACGGGCGCGGTCGACGTCTACGTGGCGCCTGGTGCGATGTCCGAGCCGACCCCCGTCGCCGAGACATTCGTGGGGATGAACCTGTCGCCGCGCTGGGCGCCTGACGGCAAGCGGCTGGCCTATGCGTCGCGGCGCGGCCTCCGGGGCACCCAGGGCGGCACCACGGTGCTGGTCGTTCGCGACCTGGAACGGGGGACGACTCGCGAGTGGCAGCCGGCTGTGTCGGGTTTCACGGTGTCGGGCTGGACCCCCGATGGCGCGGGCGTCGTGCTGTATGGATTCGACCGGGCCATGACGCTCGGCAATCACGTCTGCGACCTCCGCACGGGCACCCTGACACCACTGCTCGCTGGACTGCCCGATGCCTCGCGGGCGCAGTACACGCGCGACGGGCGAGTGCTGGTTCAGGATCGTCGAGCCGTCCTCCTGGTCGAGCCGGCGTCCGGCCGGGCGACCGACCTGGTGACCTACGCCAACGCCGGCATCGAGGGCATCGTGGGGGGCTTCGCGGGACGCGGCATGGGACTATCGCCAGACGAGCGCCAGCTCGCGTACAGCGCGACCGTGCTCACCCAGGGTCAGCGCACCTGGGTGCTCCGGATACTCGACAGGACGACGGGGCGCACCCGGGAACTCGTGCGAGCGATGGCCGCCGAAACGCTGCTGTTTCACGACTGGTTCCCGGATGGACGATCGGTGCTCGTCACCACACGCCGCCAGCAGTCAGAAGTCCCGTCGCTGTGGCGCATCGACGTCCACGACGGCAGCCGTCATGCGCTCGGCGACACGATGCGAGGATTCCGCGACGCGAGCGTGGCGCCGGAAGGAGGCCGGCTGGCCTTCACGGCTGGTGTGGCCTCGTTCGACGTCTGGGCGCTCGATCACGTCGCAGGCCGTTGACGCGACCGTCAAGCGACGTCGAGGACGATGGGGCCGCGTGGACCGACGCCCGGCCGCCAGTGTGGCAGCGCCTCGTCGAGGGACGTGGCGCCCTCCACCCCGAGCCACGGCAGCACGATCCGCCAGACGTCGGCGGGTGTCGCCCCCGCTTCACGCATCGCGCCGACGTGGGCCGATCCGTGCGACTTGGACAGCTTCTTCCCGTCGGCCCCGAGCACGAGCGGCGTGTGGAGCCAGCGCGGCGGCGTCGCGCCGAGCGCTTCCCACAACTGGATCTGGACGGCGGTGTACTCGAGCAGGTCGCTGCCCCGCACGACGTCGGTCACGCCATCGGCGATGTCGTCGGCCACGACGGCGAGGTTGTAGGACACCAGGCCATCGCGGCGCACGAGGATCGGATCGCCGAACACCCGAGGGTCCACCTGCTGCGTCCCCCAGCGGCGATCCTCGAACGTCACCTGCTCAGGTCGCAGGGCGAACCTGATGGCGCCGTCCGGATAGCTGCGGGCGGCGCATCGACCGGGGCACCCGGCGCCGGCGGGCACGGCAGCGGCCCGCTCGGCCCGCGTGCAGCGGCAGTGGTAGAGGCGCGGCGCCAGCCGCTCGAGCGTCGGGGCGTAGGTGCGCCTCGACTGGCGTGGTGTCTCCAGGTCGTACGTCACGCCCAGCCACGCCAGGTCGTCGCGCAGCGCCTGCTCCACGTCTGCCCGGGCACGTTCCCGGTCCACGTCCTCGATGCGCAGGAGCAGCAGCCCGCGGTCGGCGCGGGCCGACAGCCACGCGCCGGCGAACGCGCACACGTTGCCGAGGTGCAGCAGGCCCGACGGCGTGGGGGCGAGGCGTCCGATGATCGGCGTGCGATCGACGTTCACAGGCGGCCTACAGCCTACAGCCAGCAGCCTGCCTGTACGGCGTTCGGCGTTCGACGTTCGGCGTCATGCGCCATGCGCCCTGTCCGGCCTACAATGCTCAGATGCCCCGGCTGACGCGCATCTACACACGCAAGGGCGACGACGGGACGACGGGACTCGGGGGCGGGCAGCGCGTGGCGAAGGACTCGCTGCGCGTGGCGACCTACGGCACCGTAGACGAGCTGAACGCCGCCCTCGGCGTCGCATTGGCCGCCGGGCTCGCGCCGCGGCTCGCGGCGGTGGTCCCCACCATCCAGAACGAGCTCTTCCACCTCGGGTCGGACCTCTGCTTCCTCGAGGCCGACAAGGCCACGTTCCGCATCCCCCAGATCGAGGCGCGGCACGTCGAGGCGCTCGAGCGCCTCATGGACGAACTCAACGAGGTGGTGGGGCCGCTCGAGAACTTCGTGCTGCCGGGCGGGGCCGTGGGCGCGGCGCACCTGCACGTGGCGCGCACCGTCTGCCGGCGTGCCGAGCGCGAGGCCATCACCCTGGCGCACGACGAGACGATCGGCCCGTTCGTGATTCCTTACCTGAATCGCCTCTCGGACGCGCTGTTCGTGATGGCGCGGTACGAGAACCACGAACGGGGCATCCCCGAGCCGCTCTGGGACAGCCGCCTCTGACGGCGGGGCCCGGGTGCGGTCACGAGTCGCGGTGACGGACGGCTCGGAGAGCCGTCCCTACCTGTACGTTCCCGTCAGAACTTCACGCTCCAGACGACTCGGGCGTTGCGGCCCATCTCCGGCACGATGTCCTTGATCAGGCTGAGGTGGTTCCGGAACAGCTCGTTGGTGACGTTGTCGAAGCGCGCCGAGATGGTGTGCATCAGGCGACCCGCCTGCAGCGAGTAGGAGCCGAACAGCCGCAGCGTCGTGTACCCGTCGGTCGTCGTCTCGTTCTCGTACACCCGGCTCTGGTCGAACGCGTTGACGACCTGCGCGCCGAGCTGCATCGCGTTCCAGTGGTAGCGCAGGCCGCCGGTGATCCGCACGGGCGGGATGCGCGGCAGCGGATCGCCGGAGCCGCGCAGGCTGCCCCGCACGGTGTCGAGGCCGAACTCGACGTGGAAGCCGCGCGACAGGTCGATGTCGGCGTGTGCCTCCACGCCCTGCAGCCGCGCGTCGCGCGCCAGGAACTCGACGATCGGGTACTCCTCGTCGCCGTGACCGTGATCGTGATCGTGGTCGCCCTCGTCATCGTGGTCCTCGCCCTCGAGGCCCCCGAACCGCAGTTCGAAGTCCTCCTCGGACACGGGGCTGCGGAAGATGTAGTTGTCGATGGTGCTGTTGAAGTACGTCACTTCGGCCGACACACGCCGCAGGCGCACGCGGTACGACAGGTCGAGCCCGTACGCGACCTCTGAGTCGAGGTTCGGGTTGCCGATCTCGAACGAGAGGTTCCCCGCGTGCACGCCGAAGAAGTACAGCTCCTCGAGGGCCGGATTGCGCGCGGCGCGAGCGAAGCTCAGCGCCAGCGTGCTCTGGTCGGATGGACGGAAGAGCGCGCCGGTCGAGAACGAGACGTTGTTGAACTCGCGCCCCGGGAGCCCGCCCTCGGGCGAGAACGTGGATCGGTCGTAGCGTGCGCCGAACTGCAGCGTGAGGTGCGACCACGGCACTTCCTGGTAGGTGAAGGCCGAGAAGACGTTCTGATCGACCGGCGGTGAGAGCGCTTCCTCACCGACGGCCTCGAAGGCCCGGGCATACCCGGAGACGCCGACCGTGCCCGTCATCCGGCCCAGCGGCCGATGCGTGGCGCGGAAGTCCACGTCGAAGAGGTCGTTGCTGAACTGCGTGCCGATCTCGCCTTCCTCCACCTCGTCGTGGCGATACCGATGGAAGGCCACCGATCCGCGCGCCGACGTGAAGAGCCCGTCGAGGTTCCTGAACTCCCCGCGCCCGTTGTAGACCTGCCGGCGCGGCGTGAGCTCGATCTCGCCGCCGTGCACGACGGGCACGCCGTAACGCGTGTCGTCGATCTGGATGCCCGCCCCGAGGTAGCTGTTCTGCGAGGTGCGCGCCACGCCCACGCTCGCGAAGGCGCCGCGGGTCTGCGAGTTGTCGACCTCGCCCTCGGGCGTGTCGTACTCGCCGGACCGGCGCGCCGATCCGCCGAGGTTGAGGGCCCAGCGGCCGTTGCCGACCGTCAGGTCACCCGCCACACCGGCCTGACCGCCGTTGCTGGCCAGATCGACCTGCGTCCGCCCGATCGTCGTCGTGGTGGGCCTGGTCGGGATCTGGTTCGAGATGACGTTGACCAGGCCGCCGATGGCGTTGGCGCCGTAGAGGAGCGTCGCGGGTCCGCGCACGACTTCCACCTGCGTCGCAGCCGACGGGTTGATGGTGACGCCGTGGTCGCCCGACTGGCTCGACAGGTCGGCCGTGCGCTGGCTGTTCTGGAGGATGAGCACGCGATCGCCGTCCTGGCCGCGAATCACGGGCCTCGACGGGCCGGGGCCGAGCGACCGCTCGGCCACGCCGGGCTCGTTGCGCAGCAGGGCGCCGAGCGAGGCCTCCGTCTTGATGTCGAGCTCCTGACCGGTGAGCACCGACGTCGGCTGGTACGACTCGAACGGGTCGCGGGGCGCAGGCCCCACCGACACCGACTCGGCGAAGTGCAGGTCTTCCTGCAGCGACAGCTCGAGCGCCGCGAGGTCGGGCGAGAGGCGGATCTCGGTCCGCAGCGGGAGATAGCCCGTGGCAGTCACCCGCAGGTGGACGACGCCGCTGCCGACGGCCGGCAGGGTGAACGACCCGTCGTTGTCGGTCTGGGTGGACGTCCCGCTGCGCTCTTCCAGCGTGACCGTGGCGCCGGCGACGGGCGAGCGGGTCTCGCCAGACACCACGCGACCACGGATCCCGTCGGCGGGCGGCGCCGCCGACTGGGCAGGTGCCTGGGCCGACACGGGCCAGGCCATCAGAGTGAACACCGCCAGGCCGGCAAGCGCCAGCGAGCGGCCCAGGATCCGCGACGCGCGGATCGGACGAACGAATGCAGAGACGATCATGAGAGCCAGCACCCTTCGGGCAGCGACGGACGCCAGCAGGCATCCGGGAACAGGCGCGGTGACGTACGCGCCTGCCGACGGGCGCGCTGCGGCGCCCCGTCGGGTCATCCATGGTCAAACGTGCAACCGGAGCAGCATGTCGGCACGGGGCCGATCAGGCTGCGGCGGGTGGGGCGCGGGCAGGAAGGGCGTGGCGGAGTCCGAAGCGGAGTCCGACGGCTTGCCACAGGAACGCGTCAGCCGGGGCTGACGCAGGGGCGTCGAGGACACTCGCACTCGAGAGCCATCCGAGGCGCAGGGACGAAGCCGTCTGGCAGTAGAGACAGTGCCGGTCCGGCGCGCGATCGGGCAGCGAACCGGGAGCGATGCCGTGGTCGGCGGCGTCGTGCGTGAGCGCGACGCCGTGCTCGGCCTCGGGGCCGTGGCTGGTCAGCAGGAGCCCGAGCGGCCCTGCCGGGGCCAGCGCCAGCAGGCATGCGAGCCAGAAGGCCCGGATGCGGGTGCTGAGCGCGGTCGCCATCCTTCCAAAGTGACACCGGGCGGGAAATGCGTCAAGAGCCCGTATTGCCCAGTCGGGGCAGAATGGCGATACTGTGGAGGTCTCGTGGCCGCAAACCTCCATCCCGCCCGACTGCGGCCGCTGGTGGCCGCATCCATCCTCGGCGGCGCCATCCTGCTCGTCGGGGGACAGACGACGGCCGGGGCGCTGGTCATGGGGCTCGGCCTCGGTGCGGGCCTCGCCGCGGCGTTCGCACAGTCGCGCGGAGGACGGGCTCGCCGCGAACCTGCCGCCGACTACGTCCACGCCTCGCTCGTCGAAGCCCTCGCCGCGGCCATCGACGCCAAGCACGACCCCTCGGGGCGGCGCCTGCAGCGACGTCGCGCGTACGGCACGGCCCTGGCCGAGGCCAGCGGGTTGCCGCAGGCCGACATCGACGCCATCCGGACGGCCGCGCTGTTGCTCGACATCGGGCAACTGGCGGTGCCCGATCACATCCTCTCGAAGCCTGGCCCGCTGTCGGTCGAGGAGTTCCACAAGATTCGCATCCACCCGCAGGTCAGCGCCGACCTCATCGGCGCTGTGCCGCTGCCGCCATCGGTCGCCATGTTCGTCCGGTCGCACCACGAGCGCTGGGACGGCAAGGGCTACCCCGAGGGCCTGGCGCGCGAGGCCATCCCGGTGGGTGCACGCGTGCTGGCCGTGGTCGACTGCTACGACGCGCTCGTGAACGACCGCCCGTACCGCGATCGGCTCACCCGCGAAGCCGCCCTCGCCGTGCTCCGCGAGGACGCCGGCAAGTCGCTCGACCCCACGCTGGTGGATCGGTTCATCTCGTTGTTGCCGACCCTCGAGCCGGTGCAGACCACCGAAGGGACGTCCGACAGTTCGCTGGTCTCGATCGTCTCGGCCAGGCGCGAGGACGTCGCCCTGTTCGAGATCTCCCAGGCCATCACGGCCGGATTGGGCGTCGAGGGCACGGCGCAGCTGCTCGCCCAGAAGCTCAGGCGCGTGATCCCGTACTCGAGCACGGCCCTGTACCTGTTCGACAGCCCCCAGCGGACCTTCCGCGCCGCGTTCACCGAGGGCGTCGAAGCCGACATGCTCGCATCGATGCAGGTCGCGGCCGACTCGGGCATCTTCGGCCAGTCGCTGCGCGAACAGCGGGCGGTGGCCAACGGCGACCCCGCCGGCATGGACACACGGGCCGCGGGCACGCGGCTGCGGTCGTCGATCGTGTGCCCCCTCTACGGCGAGCAGAACGAACTGGTGGGCGCACTGGCCGTCTTCCACGTGACGCCCGGGTGCTACACGCAGGACGAGTGTCGCCTGCTCGAGATGGTCGCGCGCCAGGCAGGCCCGGTGGTGAGCCACGCGCTGCAGTTGTCGCACGCCCAGGCCGAGGCGCTCACCGACCCGCTCACGGGCCTGCCCAACACCCGCTTCCTCTGGATGCACCTGACGCAGGAACTCGCCCGGGCAGCCCGACAGGCCTCGCGGCTGGCGCTCCTGCTGATCGACGTGGACAACTTCAAGTCGGTCAACGATCGCCAGGGGCATCCGGTGGGCGACCTCGCGCTGCGCGAGCTGGCCACCCTGCTGCGCCAGGCCGTTCGGCCCTACGACGTGTGCGCACGCTACGGCGGCGACGAGTTCGTGATCATGATGCCCGAGTGCGGGCGCGAGGAAGCCGAGGAGCGGCTCCGGGACCTGCAGGCGCTGATTCACCAGCACGAGGTCCGGTTGCCCGACGGTCGAGCCATCACGCTCGCCGTGAGCATCGGCGCAGCGGTGTTCCCACGCGACGGCGACTCGTCCGAGGCGCTGCTGGCCGCCGCCGACGCCCGCATGTACCAGGACAAGGGCCGCTGGCGCGACCAGGCCGAGGGCCCGGTCGGCGACACCTTCCCGATTCACCCACGCCCGCCCCTCCACAAGATGTAGACGGGCCCGGGGCGCACGGCTCAGCAACTACGAATTCAGGATTCACGATGCAGGGGGACATGGAGGTGCCGGCCCCGGCCTGCATGGTGAATGCTCAATCGTGAATTGCCAGCGTCGACAATCGCCACAGGCGCGCAGGGCGCTCGGGCTCGGTCCTTCGGCATTCCCGGCATCGCGGCATTCCCCCGAGAGGCGTATCCTGTCCCGCATGCGACTCCCCCTGCGGTACGGGGTCGCCGCGGTACTCGCGGCGACCATGGCCACGGGTCTCACCGTGCGCTCCCAGGCGCCGATGCTGGCCCTCGTCGGTGCCAACGTCCTGCCGATGGACCGTGAGCGGGTCCTCGAGCGGCAGACCATCCTGATTCGCGACGGCCGCATCCTCGACATGGGACCGGCTGGCACGGTGAAGCCGCCCGTCGGCGCGCAGATCGTGAACGCGGCCGGCAAGTACGTGATGCCGGCGCTCGGCGAGATGCACGGTCACCTGGCCGGGCCCGACATGGCGGGCAACGAGCGCATCCTCGCGCTCAACGTGATTCACGGCGTGCTCACGATCCGCAGCATGCTCGGGCACCCCGCGCAGCTCGAGCTCCGCGAACGCGTGGCGCGCGGGGAACTGCTCGGGCCGCGCATCTACACGTCGGGCCCGTCGGCCAACGGACAGTCGGTGACCACGCCCGCGGCCGGCGAGCAGATGGCGCGCGAGCAGAAGGCCGCCGGTTACGACCTCATCAAGATTCACCCCGGCGTCCCGCTCGACGCCTTCAACGCCCTCGCGAAGACGGCCAGGGAGGTCGGCATCCCGTTTGCCGGCCACGTGCCGGTCGCTGTCGGCGTGCATCGGGCGATCGAGGCCGGCTACCGCTCGATCGATCACCTGGACGGGTACGCCGAGGCGGCGCTGAAGGACGGGGCGACGATGGGCCCCAATGGCAGCGGCTTCTTCGGGACGCTCATCGCCCAGGACCTGGACGACGGCAAGATCCCGGCGCTCGTGCAGAAGACGAGGGCCGCCGGTGTGTGGGTGGTGCCCACCGAGACGCTGCTGCTGAACTTCATGGCGCCCGAGTCGCTCGACGCGCTGTTCGCGCGGCCGGAACTGGCCTACGTCACCACCCAGATGCGCACGCAGTGGCAGAACGGCCTGAAGAACTTCAAGAGCGGTCCGCAGTACCCGGCCCCACAGGCCCGCACCCGGCTGATGGCGTTCCGCGCGAAGTTGCTGCGTCAGATGCAGGACGCCGGCGTGGGTATCCTGCTCGGCGCCGACTCGCCGCAGATCCTCAACGTGCCCGGCATCGCCACGCACCAGGAACTCGCCGCCGTCGTGAAGGCCGGCCTCACGCCCTACGAGGCGCTCGTCTCGGGCACGCGCAACGTGGCGGTGTACTTCGGCACGCAGAAGGAAGAGGGCACCGTCGCGCCGAACATGAAGGCGAATCTGCTGGTGCTCAACGCCAACCCGCTGAAGGACATCACGGCGACCATGAACCGCGCCGGCGTGGTGCACGACGGCACGTGGCACGACCGCGCAGCGCTGGACCAGATGCTCGCGAAACTGCGGGTCCCGTGAAGTGACGGACGGCCGGGACGGCCGTCCCTACCTCAACCTCACGGTGTCGACGTCGAGCACGACGCGCCAGCCCCGCGCGTCGTGACGCCACACGCGGACGTAGTAGGCCGGCGGGGCCGTCTCGGCGGCGCCCTGCAGTTCCAGCCTGCCGTACGCATAGCCGAGATCGCCAGACGAGGCGACCGCGCTCTTGATGGGCGTCGCCCGACGCACGGGGCCGCCCGCAGCCACCAACGCGAGGGCCGCTGACACGCCCTCGGCTGGCGGCGCGCCGTCTCGGTTCACACGCACGTGCGGAGCGAACGCCTCGCCGTAGGCGCCTGCCTGGTCGCGCGCGAGGGCTTCTGCCAGCCGCTGCTCGGCGGCCAGCAGCGACTCCGCGGCACGGGTTCCCGCCGATGTCGCAGCGCGGGGCGTCGGGTCGCGCGCGACGACATCCAGCGACAGGGCTTGTGGCTGCGTGGACCCGAGGTCGATCAGCACCTTCCACGGCTCGGTGGCGCTGCGCACCCACACGCTGCAGAAGTACCCCTGACGCACGACAGGCCCGTCGGCCGTCTTGCGGAACTGGTGCGGCCCCGTCGAGTAGCCGAAGTCGCCGGCCTCGGCGATGTCCACCACTTCGGGCGCCCAGGCTAGCTGTCCACCTCCCGGTGGGAGTCCGCTGTAGAGGGTGATCCCGTTCACGGGATCGGGGTTGAACATCACCGACTGGGGATGCAGGTGGGCAAGGAACGCCTCGCGCATGGACGTGCGCACCGAGTGCGACGCAAATGCGCGTTCGGCCTCCACCAGCGACTGCCACGCGGACGGGTCCTGCGCGGGAAGCACGGCCGCCGCGAGCGAGACGAGAGCCGACACGACCGTGAGGCGATGCATCGGTCGTCGGTACGGAGGCCGCGCGCGCGAGGTTCCCCGGGCGGCCTACAAGCCTACAGCCTGCAGCCTACCTGTCCTGACGTTCGGCGTTCTGCGTTCTGTGTTCAACGTTCTGCATTCGCCAGATGAATGCCGTTGAACAGGAACCTGAACGTGCCGTGTGGCTGCGCGCGGAACGTGATCTCCGGGCCGAAGAGGACCAGCGACCCTCGGCCCACCTTCGCCTGGGCGATGGCGACGCCCCCCTCGAGATGTCGCTGGCCCCACGCCCAGCCGCTGCGCAGCGGCGCCGGCGAGTCGAACCACGCGACGGGCGTGATGCCGCGCGCCGCCGCATCGGCGGGCAGCGTGAACACCGGGCTGTTGTCGAAGTACACGTCGGTGTCGGCACGCAGGCCGAGCGCCACGGGCTGGGTCGTGTCCACCCTCACGCGAAGGATCGACCCGGGCACGTAGTACTGCTCGGTCTTCAGGGGGTTGCCTGCGGCGTCGACGAGCTTGTCTCCGATCGGCAACCCGAGGTGGCCGCCGATCGACGTCGAGCTGCCAATCGCAAGCACGGTGCCGCCCTGTTCGAGGAAGGCCCGGATCTGCGGCAGCGTCGTGTTCGCACTGAACGACCCGATGCGCTCACGGTACTCGGCCGGGACGATCTCGGGCCGTGGCTGGCGCGGGGCCCAGAGGGCGCCGGGCTCCGGGATTGCACCGTCGGGAAGCACGATGACGTCGAAGCGCGACGCGAGGCCGCCGGCATCGAGTTGCGGGGGATAGACGACCTCGTACGCAAACTCGAACTGCTCGAGCACGAGCCGCAGCCATCCGGACGGCATCGACCCGCCGTACCGATCCCACAGGCCCACGCGCATCGGACGGAGCACGCGCCCTGCCCCACCCGCCGCGCCTGTCACGCCCTCGAACGACACGCCCGTGACCCTGGCCACGTCGTCGAGCCTCGCGCGTGTCTGGCGCCCGACCACGACACGGAATCGCCCATCTCCGAGCCGCTCCACACGCTCACCAGCCGCGAGCAGGCGATTCACCGCGCGGAACGCCTGGTTGCTGGTGTGCGAGAAGACGAACGCCGTGGCAGTGGCCGGACCGGTCACGCGGCCAGGCGGTATGTCGATCTCGTCGGCGACGCGTTCGAAGGGGCCGTCGAACCCCTCGAGCACGCGGTCGAACTGCACGCCCATCTGGAACGCCAGCGTCCACCCCGCGCTGTCGTAGGGCGGGATGGGCGGCCCGCCCGGGAAGCGGAAGTCGTCGGGATGGTCCTGCGGCTCGAACATGTCGAGCACGTGCGGCCGGAAGGCCTGCGCGGCCTTCACGACGAGCGACCCCGCGGGATACTGCCGGCCCTCGACGGTGAACGGCTGCGTGGCGCGATGCACGGTGACTCCGGCACGAATCAGCGCATTGGCGAACACGATGGCCGTCGGGAAGTCGGGCTGATCGGCGCGCAGGATGTACCCCCGTGGGTCGCGCAGTGCCGGGTCCCTGAGCACTCTCGTGAAGAGGCTCTTCGGCGCAGCCCCGGGCGCCAGGCGAGGTCCGCCGGCGGGCTCGCCCGCCGCCTGCGCCTGCTGCACCTTCTCGAGACGACGTGGATACATGGTCCACGTGTCGCGCTGGCCGCGCTCGATCGAGTTGCGCCCCATGCGCCAGATGTTGAACAGGAACTGCTCGCGATAGCGCGCGGCCAGGTCGAGCACCGCGCGGTTCGCGGTGAGCGAGTACTCGACGCTCTGCCGCATGTGCCACACCTGCGGCTCGATCGGGAACGGCAGGTCGTTGCTCGGCAACTGGCGCTCGGGCCTGAACGGAATCTCCATCGGCGTCGGATGCCCGATCGTCTCGGTGAGCAGCCCGATCATGTTGTGGAAGTACACCGTGGTCCGGAGCCCGCCGTTCCACCACGTCGAGTAGTTCGCCCCCCGCCGCATCGTCACGCCGGGCTTGCCTTCGGCGGCGAAGCGGGTGTGCATCGCGGCGCCGACCAGGTCGAGGCTCGTGGGAATCAGCGGGTCGTAGACGTAGTTGAACGGATCGCGGAAGGGCGGGGCGAACATCACCGTGCCGGCCGGCCCCGTCTGGTGATGGTTGTACATGATCTGCGGGAACCACTCGCGGTAGAGCACGCGGTTCATGTTGGCCGTCTCGGCCAGCGCCGACATGTACGAGTCGCGGTTGTTGTCGTGTCCGGCGTACTTCTGATAGAGGCGCGGCAGGTCGTCGAGCGACCGCTTCAGCGGATCGCGCTCGCGGAGGTACCAGTTGGCCACCAGGTCGTGTCCGTCGGGATTGGCATGCACCGCGAGCACCACGACGTTGTCCAGGATGCGTCGTGTCTCCTCGTCGTCGCGGCTCACGAGCTGGTAGACGGTCTCGATGAGCTGCTGTGCGCCGAGGGTCTCGTTGGCGTGCAGTCCCCCGTCGATCCACACGACGGCCCGTCCCTCGGCCGCGAGTGCACGAGCCTCGGCGTCGGTGGTGACGTCCTCGGCCAGCGCGAGCCGCCGGGCGATCGCCTTCAGACGATCGAGCTTGCGGTGGTTGTCGGGCGACGTGATGATCGCCATCCACTGGCTGCGTCCCTCGGCCGTCTTCCCGATGTCCACGAGCGCCATGCGGTCCGACTGCTCGTCGAGGCGACGCCAGTAGGCGGTGAGCTGTTCATAGGTGGCCAGCTGGTAATCGTCGCCGATGGCGAACCCGAACTGTTCCTTCGGCGACGTGATGCCCGTGACGACGGCAGGCGCGGGCAACGCCTGTGCCGTGGCCATGGGCGCGGCGGCGGCGGCAGCGAGCACGTACAGGCATGAGACGGTCACCGCGCGGGAGCGCAGCACGGCAGCGGGGCACGACCAGGATGAACGCATGGGGATGTGCGGGAAATGAGTGGCAGCGCGGATCATAGCAGCGGCCGACCGGCGATCTGGGTCAGGCCGGCACGGCTCGACGACGTGGCGGCCATCTCGGGGATCTGCACGCGTGCGACACGGCAGGCCTATGCCGGCCTGGCGACCGACGCCTACGTCGAACGCATCGTCGCGCACTGGTACGGGCTCGAGCGGCTCGCGCGCGAGATCGAGCCGGGTGGCGACTGGTTCGGCTTCGTCGTCGCCGGCGTGGACGACCGGCTCGCGGGGGTGGCCGGCACGGGACGCACCGCCGATCCGGAGACCTGTGAGCTCTTCACGCTCTACGTCGACCCGGAGCGGCAGCGGTGCGGCGTGGGTCGCGCCCTCCTCGGCCATGCGGCCCTCCAGGCGCGCCAGGCTGGCGCCCGCCGCCTCGAGGCGGCCGTGATGCCTGGCAACACGGCCGCCGTGGCGTTCTACGAGGCCTGCGGATTCCGATTCACGGGAACACGCCCCATCTACGCGCCGCACGGGGCCGAAGGCGGCCCGGATGTCGCACTGGTGCTCGTTGCGAGGCTCTGAGCAAGGGAAAAGGGAAGAGGAGAGGAGTCAAAAGGGATACAAGGGAGGAGGGAAAAGGGACGAAAGGGATGAGGAGTTGGCCATCGCTCGCCCCTTGTGCCTCTTCCCTTTTCCCTATTCAGCCCTTGTGACTCCTCCCTTTTCCCTCTTCCCTTGTCTTTCCTCAGTGCGCTGGCCCGAGCAGGATGCTGTTGATGAACAGCAGCTGCGTCCCTTCCATGAACGCGCGGAAGTTCGGGTCCTCGGCAAACGCGATCACGTGGCCCCGACCGCGCGGCTGGGCGATCAGGAACGGCTTGTTGCCCAGTTGCAGCTTGGCCTCGGGCCACATCAGGCCCGAGACGACCGCCGTGTCTCCGGTGGCATAGGTGGCCACGTTGCGCCCCTTGTCGAGCGTGATGGGCGTGAACACGCGCGTGCCCTCGACCATCACCTGCACCTCGCCATCGGTGCCGGCCGACAGCCAGTGCTCCGTGTCGAGTGCGGCGCGCATGAGGGCGCCTGACGTCGACACCGGCGGCTCCTCCTTCGGCTGCGTGGCCTTCTCGAGGTCGATGGGCTGCTTCGGCGCCTCGGCCGGCGCACCGCCCGACGGGCGCCCGCCCTGTCCGCCTCCAGCACCACCGCCGGGGGTGGCTCCGCCACCGGTCGGCTCTGGACGGCCGTCGCGGAGTTCCGGCGTGGTGTCGAGCAGGCCGACGTTCTCACGCGTGGCCCAGCGGCTCGCTTCGGCGAGCGTCACGAGCGTGCCGCCAGCCGACACCCAGTCCTTCAGGCGCTGGAGCAGCGGACCGCTGATCCCCTGCGCGTAGTTGCCCGACGGGAGGACGACTACGTCGAAGCGCGAGAGATCGACGACGCCCATCGCGGCGACGCGCACCGCGGTCACACGCTGCCCATAGCGCCGCTCGAGCACGTAGCGGGCCCACCCCGCGCTCTGCGACGAGGTCGGCGTGTCCCAGGCCATCAGCACGCGAGGGGCCTTGAGCGGGACCACTTCGTTGCTCCCGAGAGAGATGCCGGCATCGACGAACGCGGAGTCCACCGGCACCACTTCGGCCCGGTGCTCGGTGACCAGTCGCGACAGCGTCGCCGTGAGATCGGCCGGGTTCTCGGCGCCGCGCACGATGGCCGTGCCCACTGGATAGGCACGGCCCGCGATCGTGAAGCCCGCATCGGCGAACCGCACCTTGAGGCCCGCCTTCTGTGCCGCGATCACGAGCGCGGCGGTGCCGGTGCCCCAGGGCATCACGTACCCGACCTTCGCGGCCGGCAGCGTGACGGCCGGCGGCGTCGCCATGGCCTGCGTCCGCACGGTGGACACGGCGCGATCCAACGCCACGACCTCCACGTCGAATGCCGACGGGAGGTGCCAGCCCGTCACGTCGTACATCTGGTCGGGCAGGCGCTTCCTGCGCCGGCGGTCCTGCTCCTTCACGAAGGCGTCGGGCTGGTTGATGGCCGGATCCATCAGGTTGCGCAGCAGGCGACCCGCAGGCTGCGCGGCCGGCACCACGTACGTGCCGGCGGCCAGGGTGCGCGTGCCGACCGTGACGGGCTCGGCGGCCTGCAGGACGTCGAAGCCCTGGTCGCGCAGGAGCTGCGCGAAGCGGTGAGCCCTCGCCGGGTCGCTGCCCACCGGCACCAGCCACGCCCGGGTGGCCGACTTCTCGCCCTCGGCAATCGCGCTCCGCCGATACGCCACGAAATCTCGCAGCAACTGCTGCCGGTTGACCGCCGAGGTGTGCGCCGTCGTGATCGCGGCCGTGAAGTGACGCAGGACGCCGTCGCGATACGTGAGCACGGCCTCGTCGGTCCGGCGATACGCGAGGCCACGCGACGAGGCCATCTCGTAGGTCATGCCGATCGAGCCGTGGAAGATCGGCCACGACTCCCCGTAGCCCGGGTAGAAGGAGTCGAACACCTCGCGGATGAAGTAGGCGAACCCGCGTTCGTCGAAACGCGCGGCGTTGGCCTTGCCGATCGTGTTGAACCAGCCCACCTGCTGCGGGGTGATGTGCGGGTTGAGGGGATCGGCTGGCGGCGCGAAGTAGTAGCTCGAATCGCCACCCATCTCGTGGAGGTCGACGACCACGTGAGGGAACCACTGCAGGTAGAACTGCGTGCGCCCGCGTGTTTCGGCCTGTGACTGCGCGAACCAGTCGCGGTTCATGTCGAACAGGTAGTGGTTCGGACGGCCGCTCGGCCAGGGCTCGTTGTGCTCGGCCGAGTACGGCTCGGGGTCGGGGTCCGGGCCCGCCGCCTGCAGGTTGGCCGACACGAACCGCGCGCGGCCGTCGGGGTTCTCGAGCGGATCGATCATGACCACGGCCTCGCGGAGGATCTGCGAGACCTGCGGGTCGTCCTGTGCCGCCAGCAGGTGGTAGGCCTCGAGCAGCGCCGCGTCGGTCGACGAGATCTCGTTGCCGTGGACGGCGTGCATCAGCCAGACGGCGACCGGCAACGACGCGATCAGCTTCTCCTCCTCGCCGGCGGCCAGCGTGCGGGGATCGGCAAGGCGCTGCAAGCCCTTCTGCACGCCGTCGAGCTGCGCCATGCGATCGGCCGACGCGATGATCAGCACCACCAGCGGACGGCCTTCCCACGTGCGGCCGTACTCGATCAACCGCGTGCGCGTCGGCGCGGCTTGCGCCAGGGCCTTGAAATACGTGATCACGCCGTCGGGTGGTGTGATGACCGCGCCGGGCTCGTGTCCGAGCACCTGCTGCAGCGTGGGAATCGCCGGGTCGTACCGGACACCGGGGGCGAACGGCTGCACCGCAGTGCTGGGGGGGCGCTCCGCAGACTGTGCCGACTGGGCGAGGAGGGGTGTGGCCGCCGCGCAGGCGAGCACGACGGCCAGGGTGGTCTCGAGAAGCGGTGTCTTCACAGGTAACCCTGCAGGTGACGCTCGAGGAGCGCCTTGGTGGCCTTGATCCCGTCGGGCTCGGAGAGCGTGTTGCCCTCGTACTCGATGCCGATGAACCCGCGGTAGCTCGACGCCATCACGATGTCGAGCATCTTCTTGTAGTCGGTCTGCGTCTCGTTGCCCTGGGCGTCGAAGTCGTGGCTCTTCGCGCTCACGCCCTTGGCGAAGGGCATCAGCTCGGCGACGCCCTTGTAGCGGTCGTACTCCTCGGTGCGGCTCACGCGGAAGTTCCCGAAGTCGGGCAGCGTGCCCACGCCGGGCATGTTCACCAGCTTCATCACGCCCGCGAGCCACTGGCCGTTGCTCGAGAGGCCGCCGTGGTTCTCGACGATCACGCTGATGCCCTGCGAGGCGCCGTATTCGCCGACCCGACGCAGGCCGTCGGCCGCGAGCTTCTGCTGCTCGGCGTAGTCGCCGCGGCTGCCGGCGTTGACGCGGATGGCGTGGCAGCCGAGCAACTTCGCCGCGTCGATCCACGGCTTGTGGTTCTCGACGGCCTTGCTCCGCTCGGCTTCGTCCGGCGCCCCGAGCATCCCCTCGCCGTCGATCATGATGAGCACGTTCTTCAGGCCGAACCCGTCGGCCCGCGACTTCAGGTCCTTGAGATACGCCGTGTCCCGCGCCTTGTCCTTGAAGAACTGGTTCACGTACTCGACGCCGGTCACCCCGAACTGCTCGCTGGCAGCGCGCGGGAAATCGAGGTTCGTCATGCCGCCCTTGAACAGGGCCCGGTGCAGCGACCATTCCGCGAGGGAGATGGCGAAGCGCCCTTTCTGGGGCTGCAGGGCATGGGCCAGATCGGCGGTGGCCAACGCGGCGGTGGCGACCGAGGCAGTGGTCAGGAACTCACGACGGGTGAACATGGGAATGGCTCCGGATTCCGCGATATTTCGACACGGCTGTGACGGGTGTGTCAAAGGATCCGGGGGCCGGGTACTGGGGGCCGGGTACCGGGGGGCCGGGGGGCCGGGGGCCGGGTACCGGGAAGCGGGTAGCGGGAAGGGGGAAGGGGGAAGGGGGGCCGGGGCCGGGTGCGGTTGAAGGACCCGGCGCGCGGGACCGATGACCGAGACGTGAAGGTCGAGTGCTACGGCGCGACGCGGCCGCGCGACGGCGCCTCCGCCAACGAGGACGCCTTCTGGATCTGGAGACCTGCGTCGACGGTGGCGGCGCTGTGCGACGGCGCGGGCCAGGCGCAGGCCTGCGCCGCGTCCGTGCTGCGGTCGTTTGCCCGGCAGGTCGAGGCCGACCGGCTCGATCTGCGACGGTTCCCGGCCTGGAGTCAGTGGGTGCGGAACACCGACGGGGCCATGGCCGGGGGCGCCCAGACGACGTTCGTGGCCGTGGCCGTCGTGGACGACCGCCTGGTCGGCGCGGCGGTGGGCGACTCACGCGCGTGCATCGTCAACGAGTCGGGGTGCCGCATCCTGAACGAGGCACCGGGCAGGCGCCTCGGCAGCGGTGAAGCCGACCCGCATCCGATCTTCGAGCCGCTCTCGCCAGCCGATACGGTGCTCCTGATGAGCGACGGCGCATGGACGCCGCTCCCGCTCCCCGTCATCCACCGGCTCGTGATGGCCGCCCGCCTCCAGGCGTTCGCCGACCTGCCGTCGACCCTGCTCGACGCCGCCAGCCGTCACGGCAGGGCCGACGACATGACGGTGGTCGCGATGCGCCTCCACTTCTAGACCTTCTTGCCCTTCTTCCCTTCCCCCTTCCCCCTTCCCCCTTCCCCCTTCTGCGTTCGGCGTTCTGCGTTATGCGTTATGCGTTATGCGTTATGCGCCACGCATCACTGCTCCGACGTCTGCGGGGACTGGTAAGCCTGCAGGCTGGCAGCGAGCCCCATCAGCCTGACGAACTCGGCACGCCACCCGCCGGGATCGGCCCCCGTCGCGCTCTCGGCCCGACGCGCGGCTGCCGCCAGCGAGGCGCCGGTGGCCAACGGATCCTTGCGCAGCACGAGCGCAGCCTCCGCCACAGCGGCCGCAAACGTCGTGTCGGGATCCCCAGCCGACGGCTGCGCGGAGACCGGATGCGCCTGCAGCCGGCTCGTCGAGCCGTCGGGCGTCTTGTGTCGAATGCTCACCGTCGCCAGTTCGCCGTCGCGACCCGCCTTCGGCGCGGGCGTCTGCTGGTAGCGCAGGGGCGTGGCGCCAGGCAGATCGCCCTCGCGGCCCGGCGGCACGATCTCGTACAGCGCCGTCACCGTGTGGCCCGCGCCGATCTCGCCGGCGTCTTTCGTGTCGTCGGCGAAGTCCTCGGTCTGCAGCGCCCGGTTCTCGTAGCCGATCAGCCGGTACGCCGCGACGTGGCGCGGGTTGAACTCCACCTGGAGCTTCACGTCCTTGGCAATGGTGACCAGCGTGGCGCCCACCTGCTCCACCAGCACGCGACGGGCCTCGGCAAGCGAGTCGATGTAGGCGTAGTTGCCGTTGCCACGGTCGGCCAGTTGCTCGAGCGTCGCGTCCTTCAGGTTGCCGCGCCCCACGCCGAGCACCGACAGGAACACGCCCCTGCCCCGCTCGTCCTCGACGAGCCGCGTGAGGTCGCCGAGGCTGGTGATGCCCACGTTGAAGTCGCCGTCGGTGGCCAGCACCACGCGGTTGACCCCGCCCTTGATGAAGCCCTCGTGAGCCGTCTGATACGCGAGCTGGATGCCGCCGGCGCCGTTGGTCGACCCGCCGGCTTCGAGCCGCGCGAGCGCATCGTGAATGCGTGACTTCTGGTCACCGGGCGTCGACGGCAATACCAGTCCGCTCCGGCCGGCATAGACCACCAGCGCGATCCGATCGCGCGCGGCGAGCTGGTCGGTGAGCATCCGGAGGGCCGTCTTCACCAGCGGCAGTCGATCCTTCGGCATCATCGATCCCGACACGTCCACCAGGAACACGAGGTTGCGAGCGGGCGGCTCGCTGGGCGGGATCGCGCGGCCCCGGACGCCCACGCGCAGCAACTGGTGCTTCGGATTCCACGGGCTCGTCGTGAGCGCGGTGCTCACGCGGAAGGCATCGGCGCCCTCCGGGGCGGGATACGCATAGGGGAAGTAGTTGATCCACTCCTCCACGCGCACCGCGTCGGCCGGGGGCAGGCTGCCTTCCATCAGGAAGCGGCGGGCATTGGTGTACGACGCCGTGTCGACGTCGATGCTGAACGTGGACAAGGGCGCATCGCCGACACGGCGGTATCCGGAGGGATCGACGCGGGCGTATGCGTCCATCGACGTGGGCGGCCACGTGTCGAGGTGATGCGCGACGCGTCCGACCATGCGCTCCTGGGTGCGCGGCACCGCCCCCACCGACTGCCCCAGGACGCCACCGGGAACCGCGGGCGCTGGCAGTGGAGCAGGCGCGCCCCCGACGTATCGGCCGGAACCGGTCACCACCGACGAACCGATGGATGCGCTGGGCGCGATGACCACCGATGCCTCGGCTCCTGCGACGACACGTGCGACCGCGCTGAACTCGAACGCGCCTCGCCGGGCCACCAGCGTCACCGACCCCGGCGGAACGCCAGCGAGCGTGAACACGCCCTGCTTGTCGGTGAGCGCGAAGGTCCGCCACGCACCCGCCTCGTGCGACGCCTCGACCACGGCGCCCGGCATCGGGCGTCCCCCGGCGTCCCGCACCTCGCCGCGAATCGATCCGGTGCGTGCCTCGGGCTGAGCCACGCGTGACGGCATGGCCGCAGCGGCCACCATCGCGCACACGGCGACGATGCTGGCGGTGACCAGCGGACGAATCATGGGACGCCTCCTGTGTGGACGTTCTGGAAGCGTTAGACACGCGAGGCGCGCGATTGGCCGGGGCAGACGCGTTCGCCGGACGAGAGGTCCGACGCCTGCACGTTGTCGCCACCACGGTAGGGACGGCCGTCCCGGCCGTCCGCCGTGAGTGTCGGCCCGCACGCGGCGGGCGGCTCGCGTGCCCCCACGCGGGATCCAGGGGGAGAGCCGTCCCTACCGGCCGTGGCGCGGCACGTCAGCGGCGCGGGAGCAGCGCCATCAACTGGTCGGTCGTCCAGTCGTTGCCGCGCAGCACGCCCACCACCTTGCCCTCGCGATCGACGACGGCCGTGCGCAGGCCGTGCGCGATCTCGTCGCCGTCGGGCTCGTAGGCGAGCGCGAAGAAGCGGGCCCAGGCCTGCACCTGGGCCGGCGTGCCGGTCAGCAGCGACCAGCGACGGAACGGGTCGCCCTCCTCGCCCGTGATGTGCCGGCGCCCGTAGTCGGCCAGGACCTCGGGCGTGTCGTGGGCGGGATCGATCGAGATCGCGACCAGGTGCACGTCGTCGCGACGACCGGCCTTGCGCAGCCGAGAGGCGACCTCGTTGAGCCGGGTCATCATCAGCGGGCAGAACTCGGGCAGCGGACAGCGCGTGTAGATGAACGTCACGACGACGTCGCGCCCTGCGAAGCTGGCCGAGGTGACCTCGCGGCCGGCCTGGTCACGCAGGGGATCGCTCGGCAGCGGTGTCCCCGGCGACGGCCCGACGCCTTCGTCCAGCGCGCCCGGGCCTCCGCCGGACGTCGCGGCGGGCGACGAGGTGAGCGCCACCCCTTCGAGCCACGAACGCGCCCCGTCGAGCACCAGCGTGCCCGTGATCCGCGCGCCTGGCGTCGCAGCCCGGGCCGCCCAGCGCTCCTTCACGGTGAACGTCATCGTCATGGCGTCCATCAGGTCGGGAATGGGCTCGTGGGCCACGGTGATCTCACCGGATTCGACGTTGGCCGAGCGGACGACACCGGTCAGCGGGTAGCGACGGGCCTCAGGACCGGCCTCGAGTGCGTCGGAACCGCGGTCTCTGCAACCTGCCGCGGCAGCAACGGCCAGGAGCGCCGAGGCGGCAACGAGAAGAACACGCTTACGTGTCGTGAGCATGACGTGTGGGGGTCGCCCGCAGGCTGAGCTTGCATGGGCGGCCATGGCGGCAAATGATCGGCCGATGAGCGACTTCTACCAGGTCGGCGTCTTCACCACGATTCACAACCTCGGCACGCCCGAGGCCCTCGAGCGCCTCGAGGCCGAGCTCGTGGTGCACGGCCGCACGCGCCCGACGGCGCTGCTGCTGCCGGCGCTGTACACGGAGTTCGAGGGGCCGGCGATGCCCCACATCATCGACGAACTGGCGAAGGTGCCGTATCTGACACGGATCGTCGTGTCGCTCGATCGGGCCGACCGCACGCAGTTCGATACGGCCCGCCGGGCGTTCGAGAAGGTCTCCACACCCGTCACCGTGGTCTGGCACGACGGCCCGCGCCTGCAGGCACTGTATCGCGAAATGCTCGCCGCCAGCCTGCCCATCGGCGAGCAGGGCAAGGGGCGGTCGTGCTGGATGTCGAACGGCTACCTGCTCGGCGAGGGCGACTGCGACGTCGTGGCCCTGCACGACAGCGACATCGTCACCTACGACCGGTCGATGCTCGCGCGGCTGTGTTATCCGGTGACCAACCCGACCCTCGGGTACATGTTCTCGAAGGGCTTCTACCCGCGCGTCGGCCACAACCGGATGCACGGACGCGTCACGCGCCTGCTCATGACGCCCCTGATCCGGAGCCTGACCAAGATCGTGGGGCAGCAGCCGCTGCTGGCCTACATGGACAGCTTCCGCTACATCCTCGCCGGCGAGTTCGCCATGGACATCGACCTGGTGCGCGCCGTCCGTATCCCCGGCGACTGGGGCCTCGAGGTCGGCATGCTCGGCGAGGTCTACCGCAACACGTCGCTCCGCCGCATCTGCCAGGTGGGCATCGCCGATCGCTACGACCACAAGCACCAGCAGGTGTCGCCAGACGATGCGAGCAAGGGCCTGATGAAGATGACGGTGGACATCTGCAAGTCGCTGTTCCGCCAGCTCGCCGCCGAGGGCGTGGAGCTCTCGGGCGGCACGTTCCGCACGCTCGAGGCCACGTACGTGCGGACCGCCGAGGACACCTTGCAGCGCTTCCACCACGACGCCATGCTCAACGGCCTCGATTTCGACAGGCACGCGGAAGAGAGCGCCGTCGAGGCCTTTGCGCGTGGCGTGCAGATTGCCAGCAAGCAGTTCCTCGACGACCCCCTGGGCGTGCCGTTGATCCCCAACTGGAACCGCGTGGTCGCTGCCGTGCCCGACATCTTCGACAACCTGCGCGAGGCGGTCAGGGCGGACAATGCGTAGCACCGGGTACCGGGTACCGGGTACCGGGTTCCGGGTACCGGGTACCGGGT
>VFQN01000447.1_pt1 | contig 78731 bp, 82 predicted proteins | sample 3512371 | NCBI WGS metagenome assembly VFQN01 (sample SAMN10412370, study PRJNA504923) | tailings metagenome | isolation source: Replicate 2 from Balatoc abandoned mine | place: Philippines: Itogon, Benguet | collected 2017-08-28
GTGCGGACTCGCGTTCGCTCGCCTGCCGATTCACGAAACCTCGAACACCGACAACGCCTGCGGATAACCGTCCGCCGGCGGGCAGGAGCGCGTCATGATCGTCGCGCTGCTCAACCAGAAGGGCGGCGTCGGCAAGACGACGCTCGCCCTCCACCTCGCCGGCGAATGGGCGCGCAGCGGCAAGCGCGTCACGCTGATCGACGCCGACCCGCAAGGGTCATCGCTCGATTGGTCCCAGCAGCGGAGCCGCGAGGGGCTCGAACGGCTCTTCGGCGTCGTCGGCCTGGCGCGCGACACCTTGCATCGTGAAGCGCCGGAACTCGCCCGGGATTCGGACCACGTCGTGATTGACGGGCCGCCGCGCGTCGCCGGCCTCATGCGCTCGGCGCTCCTCGCGGCCGATCTCGTGCTGATCCCGGTGCAGCCGTCACCTCTGGACGGATGGGCCTCAGCCGAGATGCTCAGCTTGCTCGGCGAGGCGCGCATCTATCGCCCGCAGCTCGCCGCCCGCTTCGTGCTGAACCGCTGCGCGACGCGCACGGTGCTTGCCCGTGAGACCGCCGCGACGCTGGCGGATCATGACCCACCATTGCTGGCGACCACCATCGGCCAGCGGATCGTCTTCGCCGATGTCGTGCAGACCGGCCGTCTGGCGGCCGAGCAGGACGAAGACTGTCCGGCCGCCCGAGAGATCGCCGCGCTGGCAGCCGAAGTCGGGGGGATCGGCTTATGAGCCAACGAGCCCCCAAACGAAGCTTCGCGTCTCGTCCTGCCGATCCGGAAAGTTGGATCAAGGCGCCCGATCGCCAGACGCAGCGCGCCCAGCCTGCCGAGGAATTCTCGGCCAGGCTGACGATCGACGTCACCACTGACATGCGCGGCCGGATCAAGATCGCCGCCTTTCAGCGCGGCAAGACCGTCGCCGACATGCTGCGCGCACTGTTCGAGCGCGAATTCCCAGCCCCGTCAGGAGAAGAACAATGACCGGCCTCGCCGCCGCGCCGGTGCGGGAGCGCCGCGCCATCGCCGCCCCGCCAGACACGCTCACCCAGGTCGAACTCATCTGGATCGAGAAACAGACCGAACATTGGATCCGCTTCGGTCGCGATGTTCACGAACAGGTCCTCGATCGGCGTCGACGCATCCTCTTTTTCCCTCCCGGTGCGACCTTCGCGCTCGTGCGCTGGGCGGCGAACGAGCACGGCACCGTGCTCTCCCGGCTCGACATTCTGTGCGCCGTCGGCCCCGGCGCACCTTGTCAGACAATTCCCTCCGTCACGCCCGGCGGCGAAATCCTGCTGCGGCTTGATGGCTGGCCGAAGGTGGAGCGCGCGCTCCAACTCATCGACGCGATCGAAGCGACCGGCGTCGATCCGGCCGATGTCTCGTCCGATCATTGGCGCCATGTCCACAACCGCATGACCGCCGGCGAGACGCCGCGCAGATACACGATGCAGCGCCACCGCGCCTTCCTTCTGCGCCGGGAGATCGGCGCATGACCCGGCTCGGCTACGCCATCGCCACGACGGGCGCCGTATCGCTTCTTGGCGTCCTCTCCATCGTTTCCTTCGCGCCGAAGCTGATCTGGAATGCGTCCGCCAGCACGCCGATCGGTCTCTACGCCGTCGAGCCGGACCAGTCCCTGGAAGTCACCGATCTGGTCGCTGTCCGCGCCCCCGAACCCTTGGCGAGCTTCCTCGCAGACGGAGGTTATCTGCCGCGCGGCGTCCCGCTTATGAAGCGTGTAGCCGCGCTTCCGGGGCAGCGGGTTTGCCGAACCGGACTCGCGATCACCGTCGACGCTGTGCCGATGGGCGACGCGCTTGATCACGATCGTCGTGGCCGCCCGCTGCCGATCTGGCAGGGCTGTCGCGTCGTCGCTCCAGGCGAGCTTTTCCTGATGAACTGGCAGGTCAGCGACAGCCTCGACGGGCGCTACTTCGGCCCGCTGCCCGCGTCCGCTGTGATCGGCAGCGCCATCCCTCTCTACACCGACGAGGACGGCGATGGCCGCTTCGTCTGGCGCGCGCCGACGCGGTGACGGCGCGCCCAGTCTCAACCTCGCCGCATTCCTATGGAGGCAATCATGTCCCTGATCGGACAATTCAGTCGTACGAAATCCGGTTACGCCGGACACGTCAGAACCCTCGGCCTTGACGTCGAATTGGTGCTCGTGCCCGCCACGCAGTCCGACGCGGAGAATGCGCCCGACTATCGCGTTCATCTCGGCTCCGACGAGGACGGTCCGGAAGTTGGCGCGGGGTGGAAGCGCACCGGCGAGAAGGCCGGAGACTATGTCTCGCTGCAACTCGACGATCCCACCTTCACCCAGCCAATTCGCGCCAACCTTTTCCAGTCGGCCGACGACAAATCGGCCTGGGGTCTGCACTGGAACCGCCCGCCCAAGCGCGGCGAGCGGGACTGAACGATGTCCCCGACTCTTCGCCCGCCTGTCGTCGGAGGGACCCGCTCCCTCCGACGCACAGCCCTCCTTCTCCTTTCCGGCCTCTTGCTCTCCACGCCCGCCCCGGCGTTGGCGCAAACGCAAGATTCGTCGGCCAGCCAAGCCGCGGCCGCTTCGCCCTACGCGAACCATATCGCCGAGGCGGCGCGGCGATTCGGTGTACCGGAAGCCTGGATTCGCGGCGTCATGCGTGTCGAAAGCCGCGGCGACGTGCGCGCGATCTCGCCCAAGGGCGCAATGGGACTGATGCAGATCATGCCGGCGACCTGGTCGGACCTTCGCGCCCGACATGGCCTCGGACACGATCCGTACGATCCGCGCGACAACATCCTCGCGGGCGCGGCATATCTCCGCGAGATGCACGACCGCTACGGGCCGCCAGGGTTTCTGGCGGCCTACAATGCGGGTCCCGGTCGCTACGAGGAGTATCGCGCGACCGGCCGCCCTTTGCCGGCCGAAACACGCGCCTATGTCGCAATGCTCGCGCCGATCGTGGGTGGCGATGAGCGCGCAGCCCCCGTCACGGTCGCAGCAGCCGATCCGCTCGCCTGGACCCGTGCGCCGCTCTTCATCGCGTCAACCGGCGGCGCGCCAAATGCAGATGTTCGGCAAGATGACGGCGCTCCGGCCGCTCCGTCATCAGCGCGTGTCGAGCGGGAACCTGCGACGACCGATCCGCAAACCGGGGGCTTGTTCGCCATCCGGACAGCAAGCGCAGGGCCACGATGATGAGCTTCGCACTCCATGCGGGGATTTCGCACTCTCTCGTAGGATCGGTGGGAGCGGGGGGAAGCACAGGCGCCACAACCGTACGATGGCAGGATAAAGGGCCGCGATGTGCGGCCTTGTGCGGTTGTGGTTTTTCAAGAGTTTATAGCGCGTTTGCGCGATGTGCGCCTGACGCGCGCAGCCTGCGCCGACAGCGTTTTCCCAGCAATTTCCTTGGATTTCCGCGATGTGCGGGGCTTCAGCCATGAGCGCGGAGGACGATTTCCGCATTCGGCCAGGTCGCATACGCTCAACCCGCGCCCAACAGGCCAGGCCCTTCATCGCGCAGGCGCTCGCCGCCGCGCAGAAGGCGGGCGGGGCCGTTTCCCGGAAGGGAAAGATCGGCCCCGGCAACCGCTCGCGGTTCGGCCGCGGCCAGCGTGCGGCGGTGCAGGCCAACCGGCTGCTCACCGCCCGCTCACGCGGCGCTGTCGTGAAAGCGCGCGTCGTCCGCCAAGGCGGCCGCAACGCGCCGCTCGCGACCCATCTCAATTATCTCCGCCGCGACGGCGTCACCAAAGACGGAGAGAAGGCTCGGCTGTTCGGCCCAGGAGGGGACGACGCCGATCCGAAGGCGTTCACTGAACGGTGCGAGGACGATCGTCATCACTTCCGCTTCATCGTCTCGCCCGACGACGGCGTGGAGATGTCCGACCTCAAGGGCTTCACCCGTGAACTCGTCGGCCAGATGGAAAAGGATCTCGCCACCCGGCTCGACTGGGTCGCGGTCGATCACTGGAACACGGAGCATCCCCACGTCCATCTGATCGTGCGCGGCGTCCGCGACGACGGCGAAAATCTCGTCATCTCGCGCGACTATATCAAGGAGGGGATGCGCGACCGAGCGCGTGACCTCATCACCCAGGAGCTGGGCCCACGGTCCGATCTCGACATCCGCCGCACGCTCGAGCGCCAGGTCGACGCCGAGCGCTGGACCAACCTCGACCGCCAGCTCGCCCGCGACGCCTACAGAACCGGCGTCGTCGATCTCGCGCCGCGCGCTGATCGTCAGCCCGACGAATTTCACGCTGAGAAGGTCGGTCGCCTGCGCAAGCTGGAGACCTTGGGGCTCGCCGACCAGGTCGGTCCCGGCCAATGGGCGATTGCCGACAACGCCGAGGCGACCTTGCGCGAGCTCGGCGAGCGCGGCGACATCATCAAGCGCATGCATCGCGCGTTGACGGATCGGGGGATCGAGCGCGGCGCGGCGAGCTATGTGCTCGCAGGCGAGAGCCTCAACGACCCCGTCGTCGGCCGGCTGGTCGAACGAGGACTCGATGACGAACTGAAGGGCTCGGCCTACGCCGTCGTCGACGGGATCGACGGCCGATCCCACCATATCAAACTGCCCGATCTCGACGCGGCCGGAGACAGCGCGCCGGGCTCGATCGTCGAGCTGCGCAAATTCGACGATGCGCGGGGGCAGCGACGCGTCGCGCTCGCGGTCCGCTCGGATCTGGACATCTCCGCCCAGGTCACCGCCAACGGCGCCACCTGGCTCGATCGGCAAGCGATCGCGCGCGAGCCGGTGGCTCTCGGCGGCGGCGGCTTCGGCGCCGAGGTCCGTGACGCCATGGACCGTCGCGCCGAACACCTGCTCGGACAGGGCTTGGCCGAGCGTCAGGGCCGAAGCGTCATCTTCGCACGCAACCTGATCGATAATCTACGCCAACGCGAGGTCGAAGCGCTCGGCGAGAAGCTGGCGCTTCAGACCGGACGCCCGTTCTCCAAGGCCGGCACCGGCGACTACGTCGCCGGTACATATCGGCAGCGCTTCGCGCTCGCATCGGGCCGTTTCGCGATGATCGATGACGGCCTCGGCTTCCAGCTCGTGCCCTGGTCGCCCTCTCTCGAAAAGCACATCGGCCAGCATGTCTCCGGCGTCTCCCGCGGCGCCGGCAGCGTGGACTGGAGTTTCGGCCGCAAACACGGCCTCGGCCTGTAGCCCGCAACCAAGAAAGGACTCGGCCATGACGGCTACGAAAATCCTCTGGGGCCAGATCCTCACAGTTTTCTTGATCGTGCTGTCCACGACCTGGGCGGCCACGCAATGGACGGCGTGGCGTCTCGGCTTTCAAGCGCAGCTCGGACCACCCTGGTTCGAGCTGGCGGGCTGGCCGGTCTACTATCCGTGGTCCTTCTTTCCGTGGTGGTATTTCTACGACGCCTACGCCCCGCCGATATTCGTCGAGGGAGGCTACATCGCAGCCTCCGGAGGCTTCATCTCGATCGCGGTCGCCATCGGCATGTCGGTGTGGCGGGCGCGCGAGGCGAAGAACACCGAGACCTATGGCTCAGCCAGATGGGCGCGGCAGGAGGAGGTCAAAACCGCAGGCCTGCTCGGCGCCGACGGCGTCGTGCTCGGCAAACTCGACCGCGACTACCTGCGTCACGATGGACCGGAACATGTGCTGTGCTTCGCGCCGACTCGATCCGGTAAGGGCGTCGGTCTGGTCGTGCCTTCGCTGCTGACCTGGCCAGGCTCGGCGATCGTCCATGACATCAAAGGTGAGAACTGGACTCTGACGGCCGGTTTCCGCTCGAGACACGGCCGAGTGCTGCTGTTCGACCCGACCAATCCGAAGTCGGCGGCCTACAATCCGCTGCTGGAAGTCCGGAAAGGAGAGTGGGAGGTTCGCGACGTCCAGAACATCGCGGACATCCTGGTCGATCCGGAAGGCAGCCTTGAGAAGCGGAACCACTGGGAAAAGACCAGCCACGCGCTGCTGGTCGGCGCGATCCTTCACGTCCTCTACGCCGAGAAGGACAAGACATTGGCCGGCGTCGCCGCCTTCTTGTCCGATCCCCGCCGTCCGATCGAGTCGACGCTCGCGGCGATGATGAAAACGGCTCATCTGGGCGAGGCCGGACCGCACCCCGTTATCGCCAGCGCGGCGCGCGAGCTGCTGAACAAATCGGACAATGAGCGTAGCGGCGTGCTCTCGACGGCCATGTCGTTTCTCGGCCTCTATCGTGATCCCGTCGTCGCCGAGGTTACCCGGCGCTGCGACTGGCGCATCACCGACATTGTCAGCAGCAAGCGCCCGACGACGCTCTACCTCGTGGTGCCGCCTTCTGACATCAATCGGACGAAGCCGCTGATCCGCCTGATCCTCAACCAGATCGGCCGGCGTCTTACAGAGGACCTGCAGGCGAAGGGCAACCGTCACCGCCTGCTGCTCATGCTCGACGAGTTTCCGGCGCTCGGGCGCCTCGACTTCTTCGAGAGCGCCCTGGCGTTCATGGCCGGCTATGGCCTCAAGGCCTTCCTCATCGCCCAGTCGCTGAACCAGATCGAGAAGGCCTATGGGCCGAACAATTCGATCCTGGATAACTGCCATGTCCGCGTCAGCTTTGCGACCAACGACGAGCGCACCGCCAAACGCGTCTCAGATGCCCTGGGCACTGCGACCGAAATGCGGGCGATGAAAAACTACGCGGGGCACCGGCTTTCGCCATGGCTGGGACATCTGATGGTGTCGCGGTCCGAGACGGCTCGCCAGCTGCTCACCCCCGGCGAGATCATGCAGCTGCCTCCGAGCGACGAGATCGTCATGGTCGCCGGCACGCCGCCGATCCGCGCGAAGAAGGCGCGCTACTACGAGGATCGCCGGTTCCAGGAACGGATCCTGCCCGCGCCAGCACACGTCAAGCCTGATCGGGCGTCGGCCGATGATTGGAGCGGGCTCGCCTTGCCCCCGACATTGGAAACGCCAACGATGCCGGCGTCTGGCAACGCAGATGACGAAGATACGACCGAATCTGAACGCCGCCATCAGCCCGAGCTGAATCGCGTGCAGCCGATCGAGAAGAAGGCTCCCATCGAGAACGAGTTCGAGATCGAGCCCGTGGACGACGTCGCCGAAGACGCTGCCCGCAATAGCCGCGTGCGCGCCACGATGCGCCAGATCGCACGCCAGGCGTCGCTCGATCCCGGTGACGGGATCGAACTCTAGGAGGTCCGTCATGACGAAATCGCCGAAGAAGCAGCGGCTCTCTGTGTACCTCGAGCCCGAGGTCATGAAGGCGCTCTCGGCCCACGCTGCCCGGCGCGGCCATTCGCTGTCCTTGGTCGCAGAGGCCGGCATCGCGTCGTTTCTGTCGCCGGATGCGGCCGAGCGCCAGGAGGCGGCGATCGCCAAACGGCTCGATCAGCTCGATCGTCGAATGACACGCATGGAGCGCGATCTCGGCATCGCGGTCGAAACGTTGGCGATCTTCGTGCGCTTCTGGTTGACCACCACGCCGTCGCTGCCGGAACCTGCAGCCCAGGCCGCCCGCGCCAAGGCCGGGGAGCGCTATGAAGCGTTTGTTGCAGCCCTCGGCCGGCGACTCGCAAATGGACCCAAGCTGCGACAGGAGATTTCCGAAGACGTCGATCGCGCGCGCGACGCGGAATAGTTATTCAACTTCCGTAGGCAAGTAACTCACCGTTCCGCCGTTTCCCTGTCTTTGTACGCCACAGTACGACGACCACATTTTGGTTGTTGTAATGCCCTGAATTCTGCCTCCTCTACTCGACCCCGATCCAGGGCCGCTCATCGTGGGCCCGCAAGAGAACGGGGACGACGTGGCGGCAACTCACCAGAAATCGGAGGCGATCCTTCGCGGTGCGCGCATGCTGCGCACAGCCCTCGGGCCGGCGATCGCCCAATTTCTGGAAGACCCCGCGATCGTCGAGGTAATGCTCAATCCCGACGGGCGGCTCTGGGTCGACCGACTGTCCGAAGGTCTCGCCGACACGGGCGAGCGGCTGTCCCCGGCCGACGGCGAGCGCATCGTTCGTCTCGTCGCCCACCACGTCGGCGCCGAGGTTCATCCGGGCGCCCCGCGCGTCTCGGCGGAGCTACCGGAAACAGGCGAGCGGTTCGAGGGGCTGTTGCCGCCGGTCGTCGCCTCGCCGGCCTTCGCGATCCGCAAGCCCGCCGTCGCCGTCTTCACCCTCGATGACTATGTCGCGGCCGGCATCATGGCTGACGGCCAGGCCGAAGCGCTGCGGGTCGCCGTCGCCGAGCGTCGCAACATCCTCGTCGCCGGCGGCACATCGACCGGCAAGACGACGCTCACCAACGCTCTGCTCGCCGAGGTTTCGAAGACCTCCGACCGCGTCGTCCTGATCGAGGACACCCGCGAGCTCCAGTGCGCCGCGCCGAACCTCGTCGCGATGCGCACAAAGGACGGCGTCGTCTCGCTCTCAGATCTCGTGCGCTCCTCGCTGCGCCTGCGCCCCGACCGCATTCCCATCGGCGAGGTGCGCGGCGCCGAAGCGCTTGACCTGCTCAAAGCCTGGGGCACCGGCCATCCGGGCGGCATCGGCACCATCCACGCCGGCACCGCCATCGGCGCCCTGCGCCGCCTCGAGCAGCTCATCCAGGAAGCCGTCGTCACCGTTCCGCGCGCGCTGATCGCCGAAACCATCGACCTCGTCGCCGTGCTCTCGGGTCGAGGCGCGTCGCGGCGGCTCGCTGAGCTCGCCCGCGTCGAGGGGCTCGGCCCAGGCGGCGACTACCACGTCATCCCCGCCAGCCAGCCCCTCACAGGAGATCCGTCATGATCCAGCATGCCCTGCGAATCCGCCGTCATATCGCCACGGCGGCCGCCGTCACCTTCGTCAGCGTTGCGTTCGCGCCGGCCGCCCACGCCTCGGGCTCCTCGATGCCGTGGGAAGCGCCGCTGCAATCGATCCTGCAATCGATCGAGGGTCCGGTCGCCAAGATCGTGGCGGTGATCATCATCATCGTCACTGGCCTGACGCTCGCCTTCGGCGACACGTCGGGCGGATTTCGTCGGCTGATCCAGATCGTCTTCGGCCTGTCGATCGCATTCGCCGCCAGCTCGTTCTTCCTATCGTTCTTCTCGTTTGGCGGCGGAGCGCTGGTTTGATGGCCGGCGGCGCGGATCACCCCGGCGAAGTGCCTGGCTTTTCGGTCCCGGTCCACCGCGCGCTGACCGAGCACATCCTGCTCGGCGGCGCGCCGCGGTCGATCGCGATCCTGAACGGGACGCTCGCGGCCGCGCTCGGCCTCGGCCTGCGTCTCTGGCTGGTCGGCCTCGGCCTCTGGGCCGTCGGCCACTTCGCGGCGGTCTGGGCCGCCAAGCGCGACCCGCAGTTCGTCGACGTGGTGCGCCGGCATCTGCGCATCCCCGGCCATCTCTCGGCGTGAGGCCCGGCCATGATGAACCTCGCAGAATATCGCAGCCGCAACAGCAGGCTCGCAGATTTCCTCCCCTGGGCCGCCCTTGTCGGTGAAGGCGTCGTTCTCAACAAGGACGGCAGTCTTCAGCGCACGGCGCGATTCCGCGGCCCCGATCTCGACAGCGCCGTACCGGCTGAGCTGATCGCGGTCGCCGGACGCCTCAACAACGCCTTCCGCCGGCTCGGCTCCGGCTGGGCGATCTTCGTCGAAGCGCAGCGGCACGGCGCCGCGATCTATCCCAACAGCATGTTCGCCGACGGGGCCTCCGCCCTGGTCGACGCCGAACGCAAGGCCGATTTCGAGGAAGCCGGCGCGCATTTCGAGTCGAGCTATTTCCTGACCTTCCTCTATCTGCCGCCGGCCGAAGACGCGGCACGCGCCGAAATCTGGCTCTATGAGGGGCGCGACCATGCCGGCGTCGACGCCCGTGAAATCCTCCGCGGCTTTGTCGATCGCACTGACCGCATCCTTCAGCTCGTCGACGCCTTCATGCCTGAATGCGCCTGGCTCGATGACGCCGAGACTCTGACCTACCTTCACTCGACGGTCTCGACCAAGCGCCATCGCGTGCGCGTGCCCGAGACGCCGATGTATCTCGACGCGCTCCTCGCCGATCAGCCGCTGACCGGCGGTCTGGAGCCGCGCCTCGGCGACACTCACCTGCGTATCCTCACCGTCGTCGGCTTCCCGACCGCGACGACGCCCGGGATTCTGGACGAGCTCAATCGGTTGGCCTTCCCCTATCGCTGGTCGACGAGGGCCGTCCTGCTCGACAAGACTGATGCGACGAAGCTGCTGACCAAGATCCGGCGCCAATGGTTCGCCAAGCGCAAGTCAATCGCCGCCATCCTCAAGGAGGTGATGACCAACGAGGCCTCGGCCCTTGTCGACACCGACGCGGCCAACAAGGCAGCCGACGCGGACATGGCGCTGCAGGAGCTCGGCGCCGACTATGCCGGGCAAGCCTACGTCACCGCGACGATCACCGTCTGGGACGACGATCCGCGCATCGCCGCCGAGAAGCTGAGGCTCGTCGAGAAGGTCATCCAGGGCCGCGACTTCACCGCGATGCCCGAGACGATCAACGCGGTGGATGCATGGCTTGGCAGCTTGCCGGGCCATGTCTACGCGAATGTGCGGCAACCGCCCATCAGCACTCTGAATCTCGCTCACATGATACCCCTTTCGGCGGTGTGGGCGGGACCGGAACGGGACGACCATCTGGCAGGTCCCCCGCTGCTCTTCGGCAAAACCGAAGGGTCGACCCCGTTCCGGCTTTCCATCCATGTCGGCGATGTCGGTCACACATTGATCGTCGGACCGACCGGCGCCGGCAAATCCGTGCTGCTGGCGTTGATGGCGCTGCAGTTCCGTCGTTACCCGCGGTCTCAGGTCTTCGCCTTCGATTTCGGCGGCTCGATCCGCGCCGCCGCGCTCGGCATGCACGGTGACTGGCACGATCTCGGCGGCGGACTCACGGAAGGCGCCGACGACAGCGTGTCGCTCCAACCGCTGGCGCGGATCGACGATGTCGCCGAGCGCGCCTGGGCGTCCGACTGGCTCACCGCCATTCTTGGACGAGAGAGCGTGACGATCACACCGGAAGTCAAAGAGCATCTGTGGTCCGCGCTCTCGTCTCTCGCCTCGGCGCCGGTCGGCGAACGGACGTTGACCGGCCTGTCCGTGCTACTTCAATCGAATGACCTCAAGCAGGCGCTGAGGCCCTTCTGCGTCGGGGGACCCTATGGGCGCCTCCTCGACGCCGAAGCCGAACATCTCGGCGAAGCGTCAGTCCAGGTTTTCGAAACGGAAGGCTTGATCGGCACCGGCGCCGCGGCGGCCGTGCTCGCCTATCTCTTCCACCGCATCGAGGACCGGCTCGACGGCCGCCCCACGCTGCTGATCGTCGACGAAGGCTGGCTCGCCCTCGACGACGAGGGTTTCGCCGGCCAGCTTCGCGAGTGGCTGAAGACGCTGCGCAAGAAGAACGCCAGCGTCATCTTCGCCACCCAGTCCCTGTCCGACATCGATGGTTCAGCCATCGCGCCGGCGATCATCGAGAGTTGCCAGACCCGCATCCTCCTGCCGAACGAACGCGCGATCGAGCCGCAGATCACAGCGATCTACAGGCGGTTCGGCCTCAATGATCGGCAGATCGAGATTCTCGCCCGGGCGATGCCCAAGCGTGACTACTACTGTCAATCGCGGCGGGGCAACCGACTGTTCGAGCTCGGCCTCTCCGATGTCGCGCTCGCCCTGTGCGCCACATCCTCCAAATCAGATCAGGCGGCTATCGCCCAGGTGACCGCCGCCCACGGCCCCGACGGCTTCCTAGCGGCCTGGCTGCGCCAGCGCGGCCTCGACTGGGCTGCCGATCTTATTCCCAACCTCAACAACATGGAGACGTCCTCATGAACCCGCGCCTTTCGCGCGGCGTGCGCCTTGCCGCCGCACTTCTCACCGCGTCCGCCGCCACGATGCCATTCCTGGCCGCGCCGGCGCACGCACAGTTCAGCGGGATCGTCTACGATCCCACGAACTACGCGCAAAATCTCCTGACCGCCACGCGCGCCCTTCAGCAAATCAACAACCAGATCACCTCGCTTCAGAACGAAGCGACGATGCTGATCAATCAGGCCCGCAACCTCACGAGCCTGCCATTCTCGTCCCTTCAGCAACTCCAGCAGTCCGTCCAGCGGACGCAGCAGCTTCTGAGCGAGGCGCAGAGCATCGCCTACAATGTCCAGAACATCGACCAGGCCTTCCGCACCACCTACGGTAATGCCTCAATGTCGGCGTCGGACCAGCAGCTCGTCGCAGACGCTCGCACGCGCTGGCAGAACACGGTGGGCGGCCTTCAGGACGCCATGCGCGTCCAGGCCGGCGTTGTCGGCAACATCGACACCAACCGCACCCAGATGTCGGCCCTGGTCGGTCAGAGCCAGGGGGCGAGCGGCGCGCTCCAGGCGACGCAGGCCGGCAATCAGCTTCTCGCGCTTCAGGCGCAGCAGCTTGCCGATCTGACCGCAGTCGTCGCAGCAAACGGGCGCGCGCAGAGCCTGTCCGAAGCCGAGCGCTCGGCCGCCGCCGAACAAGGCCGCGAGCAACGCCGTCGGTTCCTGACGCCGGGCAGCGGCTACCAAGCCGGCAACGCTCGGATGTTCCCCAACAGCGGCAACTGAGAGCAGACCCATGGACGGCAAGATGCTCGCGCGTATCGGCGCCGTAGTCTTTGTCGCGGTCGCGATCACCGCGACCGCGATCGAGATGAACCGTAAGGAGGAGCCCTCGCAGGGCTGGGCGCCGTCACATCCGAACGTGGCTCCGAGCGATCCGCTGCGCCTCGAATTGCTGCGTTGCCAGGGGCTCGGCGAAGCCGGGCCCCGCGATGCCGCTTGCCTGCGCGCGTGGGCGGAGAACCGCAACCGCTTCCTCGCCCCCGGGAGCCGGCCCTCCGAGCGCCTGCCTGAGACGCCGTCGACTTCCCGTGAGCCGGCCGAAACGGCGGCTCCGAGCCCACCCCCGACTGAGACGCGCTAGCACCATGGGCAACACCGGCGTCATCGACCACTTCCTCGAGGTCTTCACCCGCTATATCGATTCAGGCTTCGGCCTGCTGAGCGGTGAAGTCGCCTTCATCGCCACCACGCTGATCGTGATCGATGTGACGCTGGCCGCCCTGTTCTGGTCCTGGGGAGGCGACGACGACATCTTCGCCCGGCTGGTGAAGAAGACGCTGTTTGTCGGCGTGTTCGCCTACATCATCGGAAACTGGAACAACCTCGCCCGCATCATCTTCGAAAGCTTCGCCGGTCTCGGCCTGAAGGCCAGCGGTACGAGTTTTTCGACTGCGGATCTCCTGCGTCCGGGCAAGGTGGCGCAGACCGGCCTCGACGCCGGACGCCCACTCCTGGAGTCAATCTCCGGCCTGATGGGCTACTGGTCATTTTTCGAGAACTTCATCCAGATCGCCTGCATGTTCCTGGCCTGGGCGCTGGTGTTGCTCGCCTTCTTCATTCTCGCGATTCAGCTGTTCGTCACGCTCATCGAATTCAAGCTGACGACGCTCGCCGGTTTCGTGCTGATCCCCTTCGGCTTGTTCGGCAAGTCCGCGTTCATGGCCGAGCGTGTGTTGGGGAACGTGATCAGCTCGGGCATCAAGGTGCTGGTCCTCGCCGTCATCATCGGCATCGGCTCGACGCTCTTCTCCGAGTTCACGGCTGGCTTCGGCGGTGCAACCCCGTCCATCGATCAGGCGATGGCGATCGTGCTCGCCGCGCTCTCATTGCTGGGCCTTGGCATTTTCGGTCCCGGCATCGCCAGCGGCCTCGTTTCCGGCGGTCCTCAGCTCAGCGCTGGCGCGGCCGTTGGGACCGGACTTGCGGCGGGCGGCATGATCGCCGCCGGTGCGGGCGCAATTGGGGTCGCAGCATCGGGCGGCGCAGCGCTCGCAGGCGGCGCCGCTGCTGCTGCGCGAGGCGGTGCGGCGATCGCCGGCGGAGCATCTACCGCCTACAGCCTCGGCGCAGCCGGCCAGTCGGGCGTCGGCGGGGTGGCGTCTGGTCTAGGCGGCGTCGCCCGCGCTGGCGGAGGTGCGGCCGTCTCGCCGTTGCGCCGCGCCGCCACCCGCGCCGCCGAGAGCATGCGGTCCAGCTTCAGCGCTGGCGGGAAGGCCGCCTTCGAAGCCACCGGCGGTTCGTCGACCATGGGCACGGTTGGCGGTGATTCAGCCGGAGACGGCGCCGGTTCACCGGCCCCCGCCGCGTCCGGCGGACAGCCCGAATGGGCAAAGCGGATGCACCGCTCCCAACGCATGACCCACGCCGTCCAGGCTACCGCGCACGCAGTGCGCTCCGGCGACGCCCATGGCGGCGGATCCTCCGTCAATCTGTCTGAAGGCGACCGCTGATGTTCAAACGACCCTCCACCCATTACGGCAAAGCGCCCGAACCCGAGACTCCGTATCAACGCGCGGCGCAGGTCTGGGATGAGCGCATAGGCGCTTCGCGCATTCAGGCCAAGAATTGGCGATTGATGGCGTTCGGCTCGCTGATCCTTTCAGCGGGATTCGCCGCCGCGCTGGTCTGGCAATCTGCGCGCGGGACCGTCGTGCCCTGGGTGGTGCAGGTCGACCGGCTCGGGCAGGCGCAGGCCGTAGCGCCTGCCGTTGCAGACTACCGTCCGACCGATCCCCAGATGGCGTTCCATCTGGCGCGTTTCATTGAGCAGGTCCGCTCGATTCCCGCAGACGCCATCATCGTGCGGCAAAACTGGCTACGCGCCTACGACTTCACAACCGATCGCGGCGCCGCGGCTCTCAACGACTATGCGCGCGCAAACGATCCGTTCACCAAGGTCGGCCGCCAACAGGTCGCGGTCGAAGTTTCGAGCGTCATCCGCGCGTCGCCCGACAGCTTCCGGGTCGCATGGACCGAGCGCCATTACGAAAACGGCCAGCTCGCGACGACCGAGCGCTGGACCGCGATCCTGACGATCGTGGTGCAGACGCCGCGCAACGCCGATCGGGTCCGGGCGAACCCGCTCGGCATCTACGTCAACGCCATAAACTGGTCACGGGAGCTTGGGCAATGAAGCCGTATTTCCGTAAAGCCGGAAACCCGGCTTCACACATTTCCGCATTTCCAGCTCTCCGTAGAGCCGTCTTCCCCGCGCTGCTACTAGCGACGACAGCGCTTGCCGGCTGTGCGACGACAAATCCGCCGCCGGAGATTTCCTACGACAACGCCGCGCCCGCTGTGCAGACCGTCGATCCGCCCGCGCCCGTCACCGTGGTCGAGCTGCCCCGGCCGCTTCCGCTGCCAGGCCAGTTGCAGCGCGTAGAACCCTCACGGAGGGCGCCAGAGCCCTCCGACCCCGCAGCCCGCGTGAACCAGGCCAATGCGGCTGCGCGCATGCAGCCTGTGCGGGACGGCTTCATCAACTCGATGCAGGTCTATCCGTTCACGCAGGGTGCGCTCTACCAAGTCTACACCGCTGTCGGGCAGATCACGGACATCGCCTTGCAGCCTGGCGAGCAGCTTGTCGGATCCGGCCCCGTCGCGGCCGGCGACACCGTCCGCTGGATCATCGGCGATACGCAGAGCGGCGCGGGCCCAACCTTGCAAGTCCACATTCTCGTGAAGCCGACGCGCCCGGAGCTGATGACGAACCTCGTCATCAATACCAATTTGCGCACGTATCATATGGAGTTGCGCTCGACTGAGCGCACCTACATGGCTTCAGTCTCCTGGCAGTATCCGCAGGATCAGCTTATCGCCTTGCGTCGCCAGAACCAGCAGGCCGAGGCCGCCCGTCCGGTCGCATCGGGCGTCGATCTGGCCAGCGTCAACTTCCGCTACGCCATCGACGGCGATCGCGCCCCTTGGCGGCCGCTGCGTGCCTTCGACGATGGCCGCCAAGTCTTCATCGAGTTTCCGCGAGGCATCGGCCAAGGCGAGATGCCACCGCTCTTCGTCGTTGGGCCAGAGGGTAATACCTCAGAGCTCGTGAATTACAGGGTTCGCGGCCACCACATGATCGTCGATCGTCTCTTCGCCGCCGCTGAGCTGCGCTACGGCTCCGGCGACCGCCAGCGGCGCGTGCGGATCGTTCGCACCGATGGGAGGCCCGCGTCGTGAGCGAGAGCGAACCCCGAGAGGAGGAAGGCTCTCAGGCTGAGGCGCGCCCCCTGACCGGCGAGGGTCTGGGTCCGGCGCCCATGCGGCTGCGTGCTGAACCGCCCCGTGTCACCCGGCTCTCACGAAAAGTGCTGGCAGGTCTCGGCCTGGTCGTCAGTGTCGGGATCGGCGGCGCCCTGATCTATGCCCTCCAAACCCGCGATGGCGCTCGACCGAACGAGGAACTCTACTCGACCGAGAACCGCCCGACGGCAGACGGCATCGCAGGTCTACCGCGCGACTACAGTGGAGTGCCTCAGCTTGGACCGCCGCTCCCGGGCGACCTTGGACGCCCCATTCTGGATGCGCAAAACCGCGGTCAGTCCGTTCCAGCCCCTGGCATCGTCAGGCCAGATCCTGGTCTCACCGCCGAAGAGCAGCGCCGTATACAGGAGCTGGAGGCGGCCAGGACTGCTCGACTGTTCGCCTCGACAGAAACGCGGACAGGCAACACTGCTGCGCCCTCTACGCCGATCGCAGCGCCATCGCCTGGGGCCGACCTCACCAGCCTCGGCCTTGCGCCGCAGCCGACCACGCCCACGGCGCAGGATCGGCAGAACGCCTTCCTCAATGCGGCCGCCGACCGGCGCACGGTCGCCGCAGATCGCGTCGCCGCGCCGGCGTCGCCCAATATCCTTCAGGCCGGCGCCGTCATCTCCGCGGCGCTGATCACGGGCATCCGCTCGGATCTTCCCGGTCAGATCACCGCACAGGTGACGGAGAACATCTACGACAGTCCGACCGGCCGCATTCTGCTCGTTCCACAGGGCACGCGCGTCATTGGCCAGTACGACAACAATGTGCAATTCGGGCAGAGCCGCGTCCTCCTCGTCTGGAATCGGCTGATCTTCCCGAACGGCCGCTCGATCGTGCTCGAGCGCCAGCCAGGTGCGGACGCCGAAGGCTATGCGGGCCTGCAGGACGGCGTGGATTATCACTGGTGGGAGCTCGCCAAGGCAGCCGGTCTGTCGACCTTGCTGAGCATCGGCTCAGAGCTCGCGATGAACGATGATGATCGACTGCTCCGAGCCATTCGGAACGGCGGACAGGACACCTTCAATCAGGCTGGCCAGGAAATCGTCCGGCGCCAGCTCAACATAGCGCCGACGTTGACGATCCGGCCGGGATTCCCTGTTCGCGTGATCGTCACTCGAGATCTGGTCCTTGAGCCCTATGGAGGAACCTGATGACGAAACTCAAGCTCGGTCCCATCGCCGACGACAAACCGGTGAAGATTACAGTGGAGCTCCCGGCGAGCCTTCACCGGGATCTCGCCGCCTATGCGAGCGTCCTTGGGCGCGAGCAGGGGAAACAGATCGGTGATCCAACAAAGCTCATCGTCCCGATGCTCGAGCGGTTTATCGCCACGGATCGGGGCTTCGCAAAGGCAAGGCGCGATAGCGACAATTCGTAAAGTCCAGCTTAGAAGCGACGTCACCGAGCACTACTCTAAGACATGGTCTTGCTCGGGCCGCGAGCAGGACAGTGTCTGTTCACGATCAGGCGGTCATTCCAGCCATGTTCATCAGAAACCGGAAGACAATGGCAACGACGGCGAGCGCCAGCACGCTGGCGACCCAGATCGCGACGAGCCACCCAACGCGACGTAACCAGGGCTTCCGATCGCGAGATACATCGGACACTAGTGATATCCTTCGCCGACCTTCACCTTTCCGCGAAACACGTAGTAGGACCACGCGGTATAGGCGAGGATGAAGGGGATGATGAACAGGGCGCCAACCAGAGTGAACCCGAGGCTTTGAGGCGGAGACGCCGCCTCCCAGATCGAGACGCCCGGCGGAATGATGTTGGGCCACAGGCTGATCGCCAGTCCCGAATAACCGAGGAACAACAGCGCCAGCGACAGGATGAACGGCGCGGCGTGCGTCTCGCTGGCGAGCATCTTCAGAAGCAGCCATGTCGCCAGGACAACCAGCAACGGCACCGGAGCGAAGAAGAACAGATTGGGCAGCGCGAACCAGCGTGCGGCGATGTCGGGGTGCGCGAAGGGTGTCCACAAGCTCACGATCACGATCGTCGCGAGAACCGCGAGGGTGATCGGCCGTCCAAGCTGCCGCATATGTCGCTGAAGGCGTCCTTCTGTCTTCATCACCAGCCACGTCGCGCCCAGCAGGGCGTAGGCGACCACCATCCCGACGCCCGTGAACAGGCTAAACGGAGTCAACCAGTCAAACAGCCCCCCGGCGTAGGAGCCATCCTTGAGGTCGAAGCCGTTGATGAAGGCGCCCAGCGCCAGGCCCTGTGAGAATGTGGCGATGTAGGAACCCCAGATAAAGGCTTTGTCCCAGAACGGCTTGTGGCTTTCGTCCGCCTTGAAGCGGAACTCGAAGGCCACGCCGCGCCAGATCAGGCCCGCGAGCATGAGCATCAGCGGGAAATAGAGCGCACTCAAGATCACCGCATAGGCCAGTGGAAACGCCGCCAGCAGGGCCGCGCCGCCGAGCACGAGCCAGGTCTCGTTCCCATCCCACACCGGCGCGACGCTATTGATCATGACGTCGCGCTCTTCGCGGTCACGCACGAACGGAAACAGGATGCCGATCCCGAGATCGAAGCCGTCCATGATGACATACATCATCAATCCGAAGCCGATGATGATCGCCCAAATCAGAGGAAGGTCGATACCCATGGTGTTTTTCCTCCTCAGCCCAGCGCCGGATCGATGTCGTCGGGCGCAGCCGACAGGGGACGGGCGGGTCGCTGCAACTGACCGGGCTCATGCGGCGCTTTATCGTCCTCGCTGTGCCCTGGTCCCTTCGCTACGAGCTTGAGCATGTAGCTGACGCCGGTGCCGAACACGGCCAAATACATCACGATGAACACAATGAGCGTCGTCGACAGCGCCAGCGCAGAATGGTTTGAGACAGCGTCCTTGGTTCGCATGACACCGTAGACGACCCAAGGCTGGCGACCGATCTCCGTCGTGTACCAGCCAGCGAGAATCGCGATCAATCCGGAGGGGCCCATCCACGTCGCAAAGCGAAGGAACCAGGTCCGCTCATAAAGAGATCGGCGCCAGCGCAACCAGACGCTCCAGAGGCCGAGCGCTAGCATCAACATGCCGAGGCCGACCATGATGCGGAAGGACCAAAACACGACCGTTGAATTCGGTCGATCTTCGCGGGCGAACTCGCTCAGCCCCTGATATTGTCCGTCCAGGCTGTGAGTCAGAATAAGGCTCCCGAGCCTGGGAATCTCGATACGGTAGCGCGTCTCTTCCGCTTCCATGTCAGGCCAGCCGAAAAGGATCAGCGGCACGCCCGCGCCGGGTTCGCTCCGCCAATGACCTTCCATCGCGGCGACCTTGGCAGGCTGGTGCTCAAGCGTGTTGAGGCCATGCAGGTCTCCGATCACGATCTGCAGCGGCGTGACGATCAGCACCATCCACATCGCCATGGAGAACATCGTGCGGACGCGCGCATCCTTGCGCCCGCGCAACAGATGCCATGCACCAGAGGCGCCGACGAAGAGCGCTGTCGCCAGAAAGGCAGCGACGGTCATATGCGCGAGCCGATACGGGAAAGACGGGTTGAAGATGACCTCGAACCAGTTAACCGGAACGACGACGTTGTTGACGATCTCAAAGCCCTGCGGCGTCTGCATCCAGCTGTTCGACGCCAAAATCCAAGTGGCGGAGATCAACGTTCCTATCGCCACCATGATGGTCGAGAAGAAGTGCAGACCAGGACCCACCTTGTTCCAGCCAAAGAGCATCACGCCGAGAAATCCGGCCTCGAGGAAGAAAGCCGTTAGCACTTCATAAGCAAGGAGCGGTCCTGTGATCGAACCGGCGAAGGCCGAGAAATAACTCCAGTTCGTCCCGAACTGGTAGGCCATCACCAGGCCGGAGACGACACCCATCGCAAAGTTGACGGCAAATATCTTCGACCAGAAATGATAGAGATCGCGATAGACCGTGTCCTTCTTCCAGAGCCAGAGACCCTCAAGGACCGCCAGATAGCTCGCAAGCCCGATAGTGATCGCCGGGAAGATGATGTGGAACGAGATCGTGAACCCGAACTGGATCCGCGCCAGTTCCAGCGCAGTTAATCCAAACATGCTGCAGCCTCCTGCGCCGCAGGCGTATTCCCGCCCGCTTCGTCCGCCTCCGACAGCTGCGACGAGAACGAGACGGGCGCCTTCGCCTGCGTATCCACCGAAAGCCTGAAAACGTCCGGCCGCGCGTAATGACCGACGACGTCGAGGTCGTACTTGCCGCGCGCGATGATGCGCCGATCGATCTCGGCGATCTTGATGGTCTCGCCGTTGAAGTCCGGTTCGACGAGAACGACGCCGAGGGGATCGATGATGCAGGAACCGCCTCGGATCAGCACGGTCCCTGCATCATCGCCCTGAATCGGCGAATAGTCGGACGGACCGTCGCCCCGTGTCAGGTACTGACACGCCGAAATGACGAAGCAACGGCCCTCCAGAGCGATCGTCCGCATCGTCGGCAGCCACGTGTCGCGGTCGTCGACGGTCGGCGCACAGTAGAGCTCGATGCCTTGCGCGTACATCGCCGCCCGGAGCAACGGCATATAGTTCTCCCAGCAGATAACGCTGCCCAGCCGGCCAAGGGGCGTGTTGACGACGCCGATCGTCGATCCGTCTCCAAATCCCCAGACCAGCCGCTCAAGCGCTGTCGGCATGAGCTTCCGGTGCCTCGAGAGAAGCTTGCCCGAGGGCGCATAGGTGACGGCGGTGCAGTAGAGCGTGCCGCCATCCCGTTCGATCACGCCCACGACAAGATGAATCTTGTTGTCCCGCGCGATTTCACCGAGCCGGATCGCCTCAGGGCCTGAAAGCTCGATCGCGCTCTCATGATAGCGGCGAAACTCCTCGCGTCCTTCCGGGCTGCGCATCCCAAGCCTCGCGCCAAAATCGAGGCCCTTTGGATAGCCGCCCACGAACGCCTCGGGAAAGACGACCAGATCCGCACCCTGTTGCGACGCATCGCGCGCGAGATCCGCCAGCTTGGAAAGCGTCTTTTGCGTATCGAAGAGAACGGGAGCGGCCTGTACGACGGCGGCCCTGATTGTGGTGGACATGGCAATATCCTTCAAAAACTACACCACGGCCTTCGTGCCGAGCGAGGGTTGTGAAATCAGGTTCGCAAGGAGCGTCAGACCGTCCTCGAGGTCGCCGCGATCCGGCGCGACGCCCAGGGAGATCCTGACAGCCTCGATAGGGTGTGACACCGTCGCGAAAGCTGCGCTTGGGACAATCGAAACGCCGGCGCGATCAGCATGTTCTGCAAAATCGGGGGCCCGCCAGTGATCGGGCAGAGGCAGCCAGAGATGATGGCCGAAGGGATCGGCCGCGAACTTCAATCCGTTGAGGATCGACGACGCCAGCTTCTGCCGCTCCGCATTTTCGGCGGCGATCGACTTGGTGACCTCGTCAAGGGAACCCTCGGCGATCCAACGACTCGCAAGAGCCGACATGAGGGGCGGCGCCATCAGGATCGTCGCGCGCAGGACACCCGCTAGCCGCAGTGCCTTGCTCGGCGACGGCGCGATCAGATAGGCGACCCGCAAGGCGGGCGTGGCGCATTTCGAGAGCGTGGCGATATGCCAGGTGATGTCCGGAGCCAACTCGGCGAACGCAGCCGTTCGATCGGGCTGGAGCGGCGCGTACGGATCGTCTTCGATGATCGTCACATCGTGCTTCCGCGCGATCGCCGTCAACGCACGCCGCCGATCCTCGGGCAACGTCGCCGTGGTCGGATTGTCGATCGTCGGGATAACATAGAGCGCCTTGGGACGACGCTCGCGGCAGGCCTTTTCGAAGGCCTCCGGAATAATGCCGCGTTCGTCCATGTCGAGAGGCTCGATCACCAGCCCCTTCTGGATCGCCACCGCCTTCAAGCCTGGATAGGTCATTGCTCCGGCGGCCACCACGTCGCCGCGAGCCAGCAGCAATTCGCAAACCCCGAACAGGGCGCACTGCGCGCCGCCGGTCACGACGAGACGATCAGGCGTCACACCATCGATACGCGTCCCAAGCCAGCTCGCCGCCGCGGACCGGTCCGGCTCGGAACCCGTGCTTTCCTGGTAGTGGAGATGAAGCAAGCCCTTGGGACTGCCCAGCACGCCGGCTACGCCCGAAGGAAAGATCTTTCGGAAGTCGACGGCTGACGGCTGCGACGGGATGTTCATGCTAAGATCGATGAGGGCGTGCGGCTGCCCGCCGCCATCGCCTTCGACGGTCTCGCTGATGAAAGTTCCGCGGCCGGCCTGGGCGGCGACGAGCCCGCGCCGGCGAGCCTCATTGAACGCGCGGGTGACCGTCGTCAGATCGACGCCGAGCGCTTCGGCGATGGACCTCTGTGCGGGCAGGCGATCACCTCGGGCGACCCGGCCGGAACGGATATCGGCCTCCAGCGCCTCCACGATTCCCAGATATTTCATCCGGGCCGTTTCAACGAGCCTCGGCTTCCACATGCGGCCCTCTCAGACTGTATGGTCCATTGACATACAATTTATCTATCATGTATGGCTATCGATGGAAAGCGAAGATTGAAGCTGGACCAACGGCCTGAGGTCCTCGGTGTCCGGTTCCAGCCGTCCACCGCTCAGACCTTCAGTGTGCATCGCCGCTGAAGGCGACACGCATCAGGACTCGCGCATGACTTATGTCGTCACCGAAAACTGCATCCGCTGCAAATACATGGATTGCGTGAGCGTCTGTCCCGTCGACTGCTTCTACGAGGGTGAGAACATGCTCGTTATTCATCCCGACGAATGTATCGACTGCGGCGTCTGCGAGCCGGAGTGTCCGGCCGAAGCGATCGTGCCAGACAGTGATCCCGCCGCAAGCGACTGGATCGGCCTCAACGAGCGCTATGCCGCGCTGTGGCCGAACATATCGGTTGCAAAACAGCCACCGGCCGACGCTGCCGCGATGGATGGCGCGCCGGACAAACGAAACCTGTATTTCTCCGAACGGCCGGGAGACGGCGATGTCTGAGGTCATTCATGACACGCGCTCGGTACAGACGGTCCGCCACGCGCCCTATGCCCTGGAGGTGACGGGAAAGGATATCAGGGAAATAGAGACCGCCCGTGACGAGCTTCGGCCCGGCACCCCGGTCAACATCGCATTTCTCGGCAATGAAGATCATGCTCTGCGCGTAGGCGCGGCAAGCCTGATCCGAAAGAACGGGTTCGAACCCGTTCCGATCATTTCGGCGCGCCGGCTCCATTCACAATCGGATCTCGATGGTCTCGTCTCGGCGCTGATCGACGAGGCCTGCCCAGAACGCTTCATTTTCGTAGGCGGAGATCCGGCGGCCCCTGCGGGCCCGTATCCCGACTCACTTTCACTTCTGAAAAGCGGGATTCTCCAGCGTCATGCGATCGGGCATGTAGGGATCGTCGCCTATCCTGAAGGACATCCTAAGATTCCGACCGACAGGCTTTGGCACGCGCTGGCCTGGAAGATAGCCTTCCTAAAAGACGCGGGACGAACAGTGGAGATCACAACCCAGTTTGGCTTCGATCCCGATGCTATCGTGCGATGGATTAAGAGGCTGAGGCATGAGGGCATCGATGTTCCCGTTCGTATCGGCACGCCAGGTCCCGCCGACGTCGGCAAGTTGCTGAGGTATGGGAAGCAATTTGGCGTGCTGACATCAATCGGCATCGCACGAAGATATGGCTTCTCGCTCACCAATCTGGTCCAGCGTGTCGGGCCTGACCGCTTTATCGAGAGGCTTTCGACCGGGCTTCACGGGCAAGATCTTGGTCCCATCCGATACCACCTCTATCCATTCGGCGGCATTCTCGAATCAGTTCGCTGGATGAATAGCAATGCCTTGGCTCATAGGCTGATTTCTTGAGCATCATGGTGATGCTTCCGCCGCAGTTCCGCGGCCAGCCATCCGATCGTTGTATCCGAAAGTCCCAACAGGAGTGCGGCCAGCCACAGCAATAGTGGCTTCAGGCTGGCCCTCACGGTCAAACATAGCATCGTTCAGCGGGCGAAGACCCGCCCAGACAACCTGGCTTCAAATTACCTTGAGCATGGCGCCTGGCTGGACTCGCTCATAAAGGTCGATAACGTCCTGATTTAGGATCCGCACGCATCCTGATGAGACGGCCTTGCCAATCGTTTCCCATTCCTGCGTGCCATGCAGACGATAGAGCGTATCCTTGCCGTTCCGGAAGATGTACATCGCACGCGAACCGAGAGCATTGCTCAGCCCCGGGGCCATGCCCCCGTTAGCAACCGAATAGCGAGCGAGCTTAGGATCGCGCGCGATCATCTCCGCAGGCGGATACCAACGAGGCCAATGCCGCTTCCACTGGATGACGGCCTGGCCTGTCCAGGAAAAGCCCTGCCTGCCGATCCCGACGCCATATCGAATGGCCCGGCCGCCCGGCTCTATGAAATAGAGGAAGCGGTTGCCCGTATCGACCACGACAGAGCCCGGCTTCTCGGCGAAAGGCGACGCAACCTCTTGCCGTAGATGTGCAGCGTCCATCCTTTCATAAGGAACTTCCGGGATATGGAAACCGTCATCGTCCGCTGCCGCATACATTGCGTCCAGCTGGGGCGATCGCGGAGTGCCGGCGTTTCTTTGGCGACCTTCCGACGTATTGGAATTGGGATCGGGCTGACCGGCGACAGCCAATCGGTTCGTCGTTCCAGAAGTCGAGCAAGCGCCCAACACACCGCTCATGGCAGCAACAGCTAGAGATGTTACTAGCCTGCGCCTACTCAATATCACTGATGTCATTTCAAACCCGCGCAATCGCGTTTCTTGTGGATCGAACACGGCAACGACGGCCGGTCGAATACCATTGGTCTTCATTCGCGGGAAAACAGATATTCCGGCATCGGCCAGGCGGCACAGATACACATGAAGCGAAATGCGACCTGTACAAAGCTCCGGTCAGGAGGTGATGCATTCTTGCCGCAGCAAGCGCGACCGAGCCGACGATTGTTCGCTTGAGGCCTATTCAAATATGAACCCTGAAGGCGAGGCGTCTAGCTTCCGAAGAACAAAAGCTCGCTTGTTCGTCTTAGGTCGATTGGGAACGGACTATATGTACCTCTCGTGGACGTTATCTTCTCCTTCCCTTGGAGAACGAGCAGGCATGTCTGAGACCTTGCGAATGATCTCGACAGCCCTGACCGCGTCGTCATCGGAAATGTCGAGATGGGTGATCAATCTGAGCCTCGCTTCACCTATGACGCTCAACAGCATACCTTCTTCCCGGCACCGACTGGCGAACAGAGTAGCGTCGACGCCCAGACCGCTAGTATCGAGAATCACGATGTTGGTTTCGACCTGAGTTGGGTCAACGACGTATCCATTGTCTTCGGCGAGGCGTTCGGCGATCGCTCGAGCCCTTTCGTGGTCTTCTGCCAGCCGGTCGACGTGCATGTCCAAAGCATAGAGACCCGCAGCAGCAAGCATGCCGGCCTGGCGCATCGCTCCGCCAAGGCGATACTTCCAACGCCACGCCTCTTCGATAAAGTCTCGAGAACCGCAAAGCACCGCCCCGACCGGACAGCCCAACCCCTTGCTGAGATCAATCCACGCGCTGTCGAAACCGGCGCCGGCGCAAAAGTCATACGGCGTCGAGCCCGTTGCGACGGTGGCATTGAAAAGCCGCGCTCCGTCCAGGTGAGACGCTAGGCCACAGTCTCTTGCCGCGGCGGCAACTTCCGAAAGCTTGGCTAGGCTCCAAACACGCCCACCAAGAAAGTTCGCGGTCTGCTCCGGAACAACCAATCGAGAACGGGGTCCGGTTCGGGTTCTGGGCCGAACAAGGTGACGCACATCCTCTGCCGTGAACAAGCCGGTCCGGGTCTCCACAGACCTGATCGCGACGCCTGCAAGCGCGGCCGCGCCGGCGCCCTCCGTGTTCACAATATGCGAACTCGCGTCACAGATAACCTCGTCGCCCGCCGCGCAATGGACGAGGATCCCGATCTGGTTGCACATCGTGCCAGAAGGCGCGAAGAGCGCGTCCTCGTAGCCGAGCATATCCGCGACTCTCGCACACAGTCGATTTACAGTCGGATCAAGCCCGCTCTGCTCATCACCGACATCGGCTTCGGCGATTGCACGCCGCATACCGCTGGTCGGCTTCGTCTGCGTGTCGCTCATCAGATTGATTACGTTCATGCCCGTCAGCCCAGCCTTCCCTATTTCAAGGCAGTGTCGGAATTACGCCTGTCACCTCAGCATGCGTTGGATCCTGATCCACTGCGCCAAGCAGAGAGTGATCACCGAAGGACTGTGCGAATTTCAACGGATCATGTCCTGCGTTATTCACCTTGAGTTCGAAAACATCGAAGCGGTTATAGTACCCAACGACATCATGAAACTGTTTGGGAACGATAGTCTGCTCGATATCGATCTCGGCGTAGACAATGCCTTCTTCATCACGAAGTGTTTCGCTGATCGGGGTGCCTGACGGGCCCAATATCATCGACACGCTCCGCGGCGTGCTCTCTAGCAGTTCACGGGCTGCCTTTTCTCCCCGGCAGACGATATCGGCCGCCGCATCGCTCATGAAGCCCGACGACACGATGTTGAAGAGCTTGCCTTCGAACGCATGAGCTCCGGACCTGATCCGGATGGCCGCCTCCAGATCGTAGCCGCCTGACGAGCCGGCCGGATGGGTCGGCCAGCGTGGCGAGTACGCCGCGATGTGAACCTGTTCGCCTTGCGCAATCAGACTGTAGCGCGCCAGGGGATTGGTGTTCTCCCCGCAGATCAGGGCGCCGACGCGGCCGACAGAGGTTGGAACGACTCGGAGCCCGTTCGCGTCGCCATTCGCCCAGGTGAGCTTTTCCCAGTACGTCGGAACAAGCTTCCGATGTCGGTTCAGGATTGTGCCATCGTCATTGATGAGGACATTTGTGTCCCAGATGCACCCGACGCTGTTCGGCGTTCCTTCATTTAGCCCCATCGAAACGACGATATTGTGCTGGCGCGCGGCCTCGCACAAACGCTTGATCTCGGGCCCAGGAATATCGATCGTAGACTTGGCCATCCTGACGAAGAAATCATGGTTCTCGACAGGTGAGCGAAGGCCGGACCAAACCGGAAAAGCACAAATGAACGCCTCGGGGAATGCGATCAGATTTGCCCCATTTCTCGCGGCTTCGGCGATCAGCGAAATCGATTTCGAGAGCGTCGCTTCTAGATCGAAGTAGATCGGCGCTGCATGACAGGCCGCGGCCTTAAAGCGTGGATAGGACTTCATCGTTTCCTCCAACATTGTGGAGGCGATTATCCTTGTCGTCCCAATGCATGACAGCGACAGATTGCCGGAATTTTAGCCTGTACAGATCAGACCAGAGGGATGAGCCTGGTGACCTGCGCTCAAGGCTGCGGAGCTACAGTCGCGGCTCCGACCAAAAAATCTGACGGGCGCGTCGGCGCTGCACAAGCATATGAGAGGCGACAGCAATCACTGTCACAGTTTGGCGGCCAGACGCGCTAGGCTTTCGTAACCGTGTTCGACGGCGGGTCGCCAGACCTGCCCACAATTGATGCGCATATTGCGGCGAAACTGTCCGCTAGCAGAGAAAAGAGGCCCGGGGGCCAATCCAATCCCGACATTTAACGCCTCGGCATGCAATCTCAGCGCATCAACGCCCTCAGGCCACTCCAGCCAGAGCAAAAAGCCGCCCGACGGCCGACATGTCTTGATCTCCGCGGGGAGATAGTGGGCGATCGCATGAAGGTGCTGACCAAGCTGTTCGTTCAGTCGATTTCGCAGCGTCCGCAAATGTCGGTCAACGCCACCTTCAGCAAGATACTCGGCAAGCCCTCCTTCAAGGATCTCGGGTTGCCCGATGCTGCTGACGCGCTTGAGAAATCTTACCCGTTCAGCATGCCGGCCGGCGTCGATCCAGCCGATGCGCAGACCCGGAGCGATGGTCTTCGTCAACGAAGCGCAAAGGAGGACGTTTCCTGAAACGTCAAACGACTTCGCTGCAGTCAGTTCTCCTTTGAAATGCAGATCAGCAAATGTCGCATCCTCTACTAATGGAATGTCCCGGGTCGACAGGAGCGTCACCAAGTTCCGCTTTGCTTGGAGCGGCATCGTCGCGCCACAGGGGTTCGTCACAGTGGTAGAGATCACGCAAGCTTTCACGTCGTGCTCATCCAGCGCCTTGGCGAGATGCGGCAACGAGATCCCGTCAACGATATTGCTCGGAATCTCCAGCGCACGCAGATGAAGCATCTCTAGCATCTGGATGAACCCGTAGTACCCGGGCGATTCGATCGCGACGATATCACCAGGCTTTGTCGTCGCCCTGAGCGCTAACCCAACAGCTTCGACGCAGCCGTTCGTAATGACGATGTCTTCAGGATCCAGCCGGCAATCCCATAGCATGGCTCGCTTAGCGACTTCGCTGCGCAGCGTGCGTGTTCCAGGCGAGAAACCATAACGGCCTACAGCCGCTCCATGGCGTCGGATGTAAGACGAAAGCGATTTTTGGAGCTGATTGATCGGGAAAAGCTCAGCACTGGGAATCGCCGCCCCAAAAGGCAGCAAATTCGGTTGTGCAGCGGCGTCCAGGATGGGCGCTGTGAGTTGCATGACATCTACGAGCGCCGGACGACCCGAAACTTGCACCGACGCCGGCACCGCAAGAGGCACGGGCGGGAACCTGACAAAGTACCCCGATTTTTGCCGGGCCTCGACCAATCCCTGATCTTCCAAAGTCCTGAGCGCCTCCTGGACTGTTGGGATAGACACTCTCTTGATCGCCTTCAGCTTTCGAATGGATGGCAGGCGATCACCATATTTTAGCGTACCCGAGTGAATCGCATCCGCGATCTCGGCAGCTATTCGGCGATATAGAGGCTCCGGCTGATCGGGATTGGCTTTGTCCATAATAACGCCCTTTCAGGCGGTTCGAGTCTTCTTCGGCGGGAAATGTGTACAGGTTCAGACCGAAGAATCCTCCTGTTGTCCAGTATGCGACCCAAGAGAACCAGCAAGTCGCGTCTTCGAGTTGCCAGAGCCAGCGCTCCTCAGCCGCCGCATCAGGACATCGCTGATCGCACCCGCGAAATCGCCGACACGATGCGTCGGCAGGCCCGCCACGTTTATCCGCCCATCTTCGACGATGTAGATGCCTCGCTCTTCCCGCAGCGCCAGGATTTCCGTGCTCGACAGGTTGAGCAGCGAGAACATCCCACTCCCACGTTCCAGATAATCGAAATCGGTCGTGCCGATGGCGTCACGGAACGCGGCTGCCAGTACACCGCGTTTGCTCAAGATCGATTGCGTTACGATATCGAGCTCGGTCCGCCATGAAGAGGCCAAGGCGGCATCCTCCAGGATTGTGCGGACAATCGCGCTGCCGTGGTCTGGCGGCATCGAATAGAGCGGCCGCGCGACCAGAGCCATATGGTCGCCCGCAAACCTGGCGCTCGCTGCATTTTCAGCAAGGACCAGCGCACATCCCGTTCGCTCCGAATAAAGGCCGAAATTCTTCGAACAGGAGAAGGCCACCAGCAGCTCCGGCAACTCCCTTGCGAGCAGCCGAACGCCCTCCGCGTCTTCTTCGAGCCCCCGGCCGAAACCCTGATAGGCCAGATCGACTAACGGGATGAGTCCCCGTCGACCTATCACTTCGGCGATGGCTTCCCATGCCTCGAGCGACAAATCGGCTCCACAGGGATTGTGACAGCATCCGTGGAACAGGACGATGTCACCCGCAGGAATCGTCTCCAGTTTTGCCAGTAGGAGATCGGGGCGAGCGCGGAGCTCTGTCCGATCGTAGTAAGGATAGCCAGCGGTCTTCAGCCCTGCGTCGGCGAAGATGGTTTGATGATTGAGCCATGTCGGCTCCGGCACCCAAACCGTGACATCGTCCCGCGCGTGAGCGACCAACCCGGCCAGAACGCGGAGTGCCCCAGTGCCGCCGGTCGCCTGAATACCCGCCAGTCGTTCCGATCTGGCCGTCCCCAGGATGAGCTGTACCACTGCGTCGACGAACAGCATGTCGCCACGCGCACCCACATAGGATTTAGTCTTGCGCTCATCTAACAGGCGACGTTCGGCCTCACGCACTGCCCCCATGATTGGTGTGTGTCCGGCTTCATCGCGGAACACCCCGATCCCGAGATCAAGCTTGTCTGAGCGACGATCAGAGCGGACGGCGCCGCCAAGTGCGAGGATGGGATCGACCGGAGGGATAGGCAATGCCTCAAACATTGTCGCCCTCCCGTGCCGCTGTCGCGGAGCGTCGCGTCTCCGTCAGCGCATTCCCCACCCGCTTCAGGCGCGTGAAGGCCTCCTCGACCTCTGCATCTGTTATGATGAGCGGAGGCAGGAGCCGCAGCACATTCTCTGCGGCGACGACGGAAAGCAGCCCGTTTGCTCGCGCTGCAGTCGCCACCACGGCCACGGGCGGGCCGCAGCGAAGCCCCAGGAGGAGGCCTTCGCCTCGGACCTCGGGGAAGACCTGCGGATACAGAGCTGATAGCGCTTCAAGGGCAGCGCGCAGCTTCGCGGCTACACGCCTGACCTCGCTCAGGAAGGCTTCGTTCGCGACGATCGCCACGACCTCAGAAGCGATCACCATCGCAAGGGGATTACCGCCGAAAGTGCTTCCATGTGTTCCGGGTGTCATCCCGGAAGCGACCTTTTCGGTCGCAAGGCAAGCGGCGACCGGAAATCCGTTTCCGAGCCCCTTGGCGGCTGCGAGAATGTCGGGTGTCGTGCCGGTCCCCTGGTAGGCGAAGAAACTTCCGACTCGACCAACGCCGGTTTGCACCTCGTCGAAGATCAGAAGCGCGCCTGTGCGATCACAAATCTCGCGAGCCTTTCGGAGCATATCCGCCCCCAGCCGTCGCACCCCGCTTTCTCCCTGAATGGGTTCCAGAAGAACCGCAGCTGCTCCGGCATCGCAGGCGGCCTCCAGCGCATCAAGATCTCCGAACGGAACGACGCTGAATCCCGGCGCCGGCGGCCCAAAGCCTTCAAGATACTTCTCACGGCCACCGGCTGCGATCGTCGCCAGCGTCCTGCCATGGAAGGCGCCTTCAAACGTCACGATGTTGAAGCGTTCCGGCCTGCCCGAAACGTATTGATAGCGCCTCGCCGTCTTTATAGCCGTCTCGACAGCCTCCGCGCCCGAATTGTTGAAGAAGACACGATCGGCAAAAGTGCTTTCGCAGAGCAACCGCGCAAGCTCCGCCTGCTCGGGAATCCCCACTGCATTCGAAACATGCCAGAGCTTCCTGCCTTGCCTGATCAAGGCCTCGACCAGCTTCGGATGAGAATGACCCAGACCCGTCACCGCAATCCCAGTGGCGAAATCGAGATAGCGGGCGCCATCCGCTCCATCGAGCCAGGCGCCAACGCCATGCGTGAAGGCCAGATTGGCGCGCTGGAAGCATGGGAAGAGATGGTCGCTCTCTTCCTCACGGATCGCTTGAACCGTATCCATCATACCGTCACCGTCTTTCGGGCCTCGAAATAAGCCCAGCTCAGCCACTCTAGACCGAGCGCCAGATCTGAGGTTTCCACCGTCGCACCTCCCCAGAACCGAAAACCTGGCGGCGCGGTGCGATAAGCGCCGACATCAAACGCGGCGTGCTTCTCGGCAAGCAGAGCGACCGCGGCATTGGCGAGCTTCGCCTGCTGATCCGCCCTTTCGGTGAAGTCTGGATCGACGATCTTGAGGCAGATCGAGGTTTCGGAGCGGCTCTCATCGCGCTCCGCGAGGAAGGCGCACCAGTCGTTGTGCTCCAGCCATGTCGCGGCGGCATCGTAATTCGCCCGGCAGCGCGCCTTCAACGCCTCCAGCCCGCCGAGCTGGCGGGCCCAGCGAAGGCCGTCGATCGCGTCTTCGACGGCGAGCAAGGACGGGGTGTTGATGGTGTCGCCTAGGAAAAGGCCCTCGGTGACGAGGCCGCGACTGACCATCCGGAAGAGCTTTGGCATCGGCCAGCCGGGCACGTGATCGGTCAGCCGCGCCACCGCCCGAGGGCTGAGGACGAGCATGCCATGCGCCGCCTCACCACCAAGCACCTTCTGCCAGGACCATGTCGTCACATCGAGCTTCGGCCATGGGAGGTCCATGGCGAAAGCGGCCGAAGTTGCGTCGCAAATCGTCAAACCGGTCCGATCATCGGCGATCCAGTCACCATCCGGTACCCGAACCCCTGAGGTGGTGCCGTTCCAGGGAAAAACTATGTCGCGGTCTGGCGAGGCCTGCGACAGATCGGGCAATTGTCCGTAGGGCGCTTCAAAAATCCGCCGATCATGAATTTCGAGTTCTTTCACGACGTCCGTCACCCAGTCGGCGCTGAAACTCTCCCAAGCGAACACATCGACGCCGCGCGGGCCCAGAAGGCTCCACAACGCCATCTCGACCGCGCCAGTGTCCGAGCCTGGTACGATCGCGATCCGGTAATCGTCCGGGATCTCGAGGACCTCGCGCGTCAGATCGATGACTTCGCGAAGCTTCGCCTTTCCGGCGGGAGACCGATGTGATCGGCCCAGCACCGCGTCGTCGAGAGCGGACAGCGACCAACCGGGTCGCTTCTTGCACGGACCGGACGAAAAATTGGGGCTACGTGGCGTTGAGGGAGGCAGAGGACGTGAGAGCATGGGACGGTCCAGGCAAGGCCGGCGCGCATAGGCGTCGCGGTTGTGAATTAGGTCGCATCGTTCGCAGATGAGCCGGGGCGGCTACGGGTTAGTTCGGGATTCGCTGGCGCGCCTTGTCATCGACTGGCACGGCGATCGCATGCGCTTCGACGTCAGGCTCGAGTACAGCGACGATCAGGGTCAGGATGACGATCGGCACGCCGATCAAGGCGGCATAGAACGCCACGTCGATCCCGATCCACAGGCAGCCGACGAGGACCGCCAGCACCACGTTGACCATGGTCCAGGGCAACTGCTCCGGCTCGAAGAAATTCCGGTGAATGAAGCCGAAGGGTCTCATCCCCGTCGTGCGAGGGATCACCACGAAGGTCGTCCATGCGGCGAAGGCCCAGAACGCCCCTGACTGGCCGGCGTAAAGCGCTCCGAAAACGGGCGCGAGCGCCGTGGTGAGCAGAAGCGCAAAGATCGTGCGTCGCTTGGCTGCGCGTGTCAGTTCGTCATTTGTCATCAATCGTCTCCGGATTGTCGTCGTCGAGGAAGATGCGCTCGGCCGCCCCGTCGAGGTCGTCGTACTGACCGGTCCCGAGCGACCAGAGGAAGGCGCCGACACCGAGCGCCCCAAGCGTCAGCGCGATGGGAATGAGAAATGCGAGGGGGCTCATCGCACGACGCCCGCCTTGGGCGGCTGCGCCCGAAGCGCATTCAAGGTCACAAGGATGGAGCTTGCCGACATGGCCGCAGCCGCGACGAGCGGGGTTGCGAACCCGAAAACGGCGATCGGTATGAGCGCCATATTGTAGAGCGCGGCGAAGCCGAGGTTCTGCCGAACAATGCCCGCCGCTTTTCGAGCCGTCTTGTGAGCGATGACCAGCGTCGACAGCGACTCGCCCGGCAAGATGAAATCGGCGGCGACCTGCGAGGCCGGCACGCCATGGCCGAAGCTTGCAGAGATATGGGCGGACGCCAGCGCCGGCGCATCGTTAAGCCCGTCGCCCGTCATCAATGGCCGGGTCCCGGCGGCTTTGTATGCGTCCAGCAGACGGACCTTGTCGACTGGCTTGAGGCCGCCGGCAACGTCGGCGACGCCGAGTTCTGCGGCGCATCTCGCGACCGCGCCGGGTCGATCGCCGGACAGGATACTGATCCTTGCGCCGCACCTGCGAAAATACGCGACCGTGCTGCGCGCATCAGGACGAAGCTTGTCAGCGAATGTGAACCGGGCCGCAGCGCCCAGCCCGGAAACCACCCATACTTCGGTTGCGTCGTCGCCCGCTTCGCCCTGGACCCCGCAGAAGGCGGCGCTACCCAGCCTCGCGCCCCCACCGTCGACGATTGCCGCGACGCCCGATCCAGGAGCATCGATCACGTCGCTCGCGACAAGATCGGTGCGATAACGCTTTGCGATCGCCTGCGCGAGCGGATGGCGGCTTACCGCCGCAAGCGCCGCCGCGATCCGGATCTGGGCCGGATCCTGTGGTGCAGATGCAAGCTCCACACGCGCATCGGTCAGCGTGCCGGTTTTGTCGAAGACGACATGATCCGCCGTCGCCAGCCGTTCGAGCGCGTCCCCGGAGCGAACGAGAATCCCGCGACGCAGCAGGCCTCCGATCGCGGCGACCTGAACAGCCGGGATCGCCAGACCGATCGCGCAGGGGCAGGCGATGATGAGGACAGTCACCGCATGCAGCAGTGACGTCGGCAGATCGGCGCCGCCGATGATCAGCCAACCGGCCAGAGTGAGCAGCGCGATGGCATGAACAAGCGGAGTCCACAGCGCCGAAAGACGATCCGCCATCGTTGCCGCATGACCCTTCTGCAACTGTGCGCCTTCGACCAAGCGCAGGATTTCCGACAGATGGCTTTCTGCGACGCCTTTGCTCGCCTGGACGTGCAGGCTGACCGAGCCATTGATGAAACCAGCCAGCACCTCATCGCCCGGACGGACATGCTCCGGCAGGGCTTCGCCCGTAACCGCGGAGCGGTCGATCGAGGTTTCGCCCCGCACCACACGACCGTCGACCGGGACGGTCTCGCCCGCGCCGACGACAACGACCATGCCGGGTTCGACGGAGCCGGAAGGCACGATACACGTCGCCCCGTCAGGCAAAAGCAGCGTGGCATGCTGCACCCGCATCATCGCCAGACGCTCGATCGCCTCGCGCGAGCGCGCTCGGACGCGAAAATCGAGATAGCGTCCGATCAGCAGGACGAAGAGCAGCATGGTCGCACTGTCGAAATAGACATGCGCCTGATGCCGGAAGAGCTCCATCATGCTGATCGCCGTTGCGAGCACGAGCGCCGCCACGATGGGAACGTCGATATTGGTCCGGCCTCCCCGAAGCGCCGCGAGTGCCGACCGATAGAACGGGCGCCCGGCCACAGCGATGGCAGGGACGGCCACCAATGCAGAAAGCCACGAGAAGAAGGCTTGCGTGCTGGCAGGCATTCCTTGAGCTTGTCCGGCCCAAACCGCCCAGGCCAGCATCATCACGTTCGCCGACGCGAAGCCGGCGATCGCGAGGCTACGAAGGAGTTCTCTGCCCGTCCGGCGGGTGGCAGCGCCGAGCGTGCCAGGATCATATGGCGCGACGGGATAACCGAGTTTGCGAACTGCGTGGCCAATCGCTTCCGCATGGTCGGCAGCGCCGCGCCACTCCACGGACAGGCGACGAAGCGTGAGGTTCACCCGAGCTCGGGTGACGGCCGGATCGCCCGCGAGATGGGTTTCGATCTTGCGGATGCAGTTGGCGCAATGCACGCCTTCGACCAACAGGTCGAGTTGATGCACGTCTTCATCCTTCGAACTGACGAACGCCGCGAGGAGCTCCGTCGTCTGAAGTCGCGCCCCTGCGGCGATGTTCGGCGACATCGTCATGGGCGAACGTCGACTTCATCGATCACGTGGATCGATTGACCATTGCGCGTGATGCGCGCACGGACAAACCACCTTCCGGCCAAGGGGACGGCGAGGTTCGCTTCATACACACCGTCGGCGCGGCGTTCGTAGTCCACCGTCTGGATCTGCGGAAAACGTGTCATGCGCTCCGCGGTCGCGCGGATATCGTCTGCGACCAGCGGCCCGCCATCCCGATCGCGAAGGCTGAAGGTCAACAAGCCGCCCAGACCATCTCCTTGCTTGAAGGTCAGAGCAGTCGCCCAGCCAAGGCGCTTTTCTGCTTCGCGCAGCGCCAGCACCTCGTTGTAGTTCAGACCGATGGCATAGGCGTCCTCGGTGACCACGCCCGTGAAGGACCGGTTGGCGATGACCACGAACCAGCTCAGCAGGCCGGTCAGAAAAACAAAAAAGAGAACGAAGCAAGCGGGGATCCAGAGATCTCTGCGACCGACGCGTGATGCTGCGTCACTCATCGCGCTGGTCCCCAGAAATAGGTCTCGACCTCGCCCAGCCTGGCTCCGTTAGAGGCGTCCGTGACGACGATGCTGACATTCGTGCGACCGGAGGGCGCCGTCCCCGGCGCAGCGGTGACGAACAGCCGGTCACTGATCCTCCTATTGCCGGGAACCGCGACCTCGACCGTCTCGCTTGCGGCGGTGCTGTCGGCAAAACGCAGCGTCGCGCCCGGCAAACCATCGATATGCAGCGTCACCCGGTCGAGTTCGGGAAGGCGATGAGCGAGGCGGACGCTGAAATCGTTCCTGACGGAGCCGTCCGACAACTGAACGAAGGGCTGGCCTCTTTGCGGATCGACGTCGAGGAGGACCGATTGCATCCGAAGGGTCCCGATGACGATCGATGCGAGCGCGATCGCGCACAGCGTTGCGTAGAGCAGCATCTTGGGCCGCAACATCCGAACCTTGGGCGGCTCAAAGGAGCCGTGCCGCTCGGAGCCTTCGACATCGAAGCGGATAAGTCCTGCGGGCCGCTCGATCTTCGCCATCACGTCGTCGCAGGCATCCACGCAGAGACCGCAACCGATGCAACCCATCTGCAGTCCGTCGCGGATGTCGATGCCGGTCGGGCAAACATTCACGCAACGCTGGCAATCGATGCAGTCGCCACGATTGCCTTCGAACATGCTCGCTTCGCGCACCAGTGCGGTCAGACCGAGAAGGTCCTCTCGCAGCGGCACACGCTTCTTTCCTCGCGGCTCGCCACGCCACTGCTGATAGGTGACGACCAGACTTTCCTTGTCCAGAAGCGCCGCCTGAAAGCGAGGCCACGGGCACATGTGCAGGCAGACCCGTTCCTTGGCGTAGGCCGCGAAAACCCAGGTCGTCAGCGTCAGAACGCCAATGGCGATGTAGGCTCCAAGGGGAGCTGTGCCGGTGACGAGCGCGTGGGGAAAATGCGGCGCATCGTGGAAAAAGGCGGCGAAGCCAAAGGCGGTCAGCACGGCGATCGCGATCTGCGCGATCGGTTTGGCGATATTCGACGCCAGCGTTCCTTTTCCGAGCACACGCTCGCAAAAGCGCTCGACCGTGAAGAACAGGTCCGTCCACACGGTCTGTGGACATGTGAACCCGCACCAGACCCTACCGGCCAGGGTGGTCGCGCCGAACAGGCCGAACGCGCCGAGGATCAGCGCGCCCACCGCGAGCGGAAGGTCCTGCGGCCAGAACTCCAATCCGAAGATGAACAGGCGACGCCCTGGCAGATCGAAGAGGATGGCCTGATCGGGAAGATGCGCTCCACGATCCCACCGAACCCAAGGCGCCGCGAAGTAGAACGTCAGCAGCGCCAAGGCGACGATGGTCTTGATCGTGCGATAGCGGCCACGAACGGTCTGGGGGATCGAGAGCCGAGGCGTTTTTCGCGTGGAGATCGTGTCGATGAGCGTCGTGGTGGCCATTACTTCTCTCCACCGCCGAGCGTATGGACATAGACGGCGAGCATCCGGATCGTCGCCTCGTCTAGACGCGACTCCCAGGCAGGCATCTGGCCCATCCGAGGCTGCGTGATCTGGCGGATTACGGCGTCACGTGAGCCGCCGTAGAGCCAAATCGCGTCGTTCAATCGGGGGGCGCCGAAATCGCGGTTGCCTTCACCGCCGACCCCGTGACAGGAGGCGCAGTTGTTCGCGTAGAGCGCCGCGCCCGGCATCGTCGCGCGCGTGGCGTCGCGGCTGCGATCGGAGAAACTCAGCACATAGTCCGCCGTCGCCGCGATCTCCTGCGTATTCAGGATCTCGCCAAACGCCGGCATTTCGCTGACTCGCGCCTCATCGCTGTTGCTGCGGATGCCATGACGGATCGTCGTGTGGATGTCTGCGATCTTGCCGCCCCACAACCAGTCATCATCGATCAGGGACGGGAACTGCCCGATCTGTCCGACTGCGCCAATACCGTGGCAGGCGGCGCAGTTTTCGTTGAACGCCGCCTGTCCACCGGCGACCGCGAACCGGCGCAGCTCCTCATTGCCTTCGATCTGCTCGATCGGCGTGGCCAGGATCTGGTCGCGCCAGATCGCCTGCTGCTGACGCGCCTGCCGGCTCGCCTCGCTCAGTTCGTTCCGGCTCGACCATCCGAGAATGCCGGGCGCGTAACTCTTCGTCGTCGCAAACGAGGGATAGAGAACCAGATAGCCGACGGCCAACACCCAGGTGACGATAAACGTGATGAGCCACCAGTTCGGAATCGGCGTTCTCAGCTCCTTGATGCCATCCCATTCATGGCCGGTCGTGAGCTGACCGGTCAGAGGATCGCGTTCCTCGACACTCATTGATCGCCTCCCTCTTCCTGGAAGGGGATCCGAGCGTGCCGCTCCATCGACGCGCGCGAGGATGGCCGAAACGACTGCCAGACGATCGCCGCGAACAGGACAACGGCGACCACCAGCCACGCGTTGAGGAGAAGACTGATCAGAAATTGGGACATCGCTTATTCCTTCGGCTCGTCGAGGCGCACGTCGGAAAAGTTCACCATCGTGCCAAGGACCTGCAGATAGGCGATGAGGGCGTCCATCTCGGTGATGCGGTCTGGCTGACCGTCGAAGTCTCCGATTCTCGCGCCTGGATATCGCGCCAGAAGCGCATCGGAGTTCTGACCGGTCGCCTGGGCCCGCACGTCGTCCGCGGCGCTTTGAATGGCGGCGCCAGTGTAGGGGACGCCCACCTGACGTAGCGCGCGCAGGTGATCGGCGATGTCGTCAAACGCCAATTCGCGATTCTGCAGGAACGGATAGGCCGGCATGACCGAGACCGGCACGACGTCGCGCGGGTTCGTCATGTGCGCCACATGCCAGGCGTTTGAATACTTTCCGCCGACGCGCGCGAGATCCGGTCCGGTCCGCTTCGACCCCCAGAGGAAGGGATGGTCGTACATGCTTTCCGCAGCGATCGAGTAGTGGCCGTAGCGTTCGACCTCGTCCCGGAAGGGCCGCACCTGTTGGCTATGACACGTGTAGCAGCCCTCGCGCGTGTAGATGTTCCGGCCGATCTGCTCGAGCGGCGTGTAGGGACGCACGCCCTCGACCGGTTTGATCGTCTCGTCCAGTCGAAAAAGAGGGACGACCTCGACCAGGCCGCCGATGGCGACCACGATGAAGCTCAGCACGAACAGAAGCGTCGTCGAGCGCTCGATCGTTGCATGGGTGACTTTTGTTTCAGGTGTTTTTGCCATGGGGTACAGGAGCTTTCGGCTGACGGTTGTGGATCGCGCTAACCCTTCGCGACGAAGGGCGTTTTGAGCATCGGATCCAGATCAACCGGAGAATGCGGCGGGCTCGCCATGCGGCGGATCTTCGAACCGCGGATGGTCATGAAGACATTGAGCGCCATCAACAGCGCACCGATCAGGTAAAGCAGCCCGCCGAGCGCGCGCACGAGGTAATAGGGATGCAACATCGCCACGCTGTCGGCGAAGGAATACTGCAGGAAACCGAACTGATCGTAGGCGCGCCACATCAGGCCCTGGGCGATGCCCGCCACCCACATCGCGGTGATGTAGAGAACGATCGCGATGGTCGCGATCCAGAAATGCCACTCGACCAGCCGGTGTGACCAGAGCGGCGCACGCCACAGACGCGGTACGAGATAGTAGATCGAGCCGAACACCATAAAGGCGACCCAGCCGAGCGCGCCCGAATGGACGTGGCCGACAGTCCAGTCGGTGTAGTGGCTCAGCGCATTCACCGACTTGATGGACATCAGCGGCCCCTCGAAGGTCGCCATGCCGTAAAAGGCGACGGCGACGACGAGGAACCGCAGAATCGGATCGGTCCGCAGCTTTCCCCACGCACCCGACAGCGTCATGATGCCGTTGATCATGCCGCCCCAGGAGGGAATCCAGAGCATGATCGAGAACGCCATGCCCAGCGTCTGCGCCCAATCCGGCAGAGCGCTGTAGTGAAGGTGGTGCGGGCCCGCCCAAATATAGAGAAAGATCAGGGCCCAGAAGTGGACGATGGATAGCCGATAGGAATAGATCGGTCGCTCAGCCTGCTTGGGAACAAAGTAATACATCATCCCGATAAACCCGGCTGTCAGAAAGAAGCCGATCATGTTGTGGCCGTACCACCACTGGATCAGCGCGTCCTGGACGCCGGCGAATTGCGAATAGCTCTTGGTGCCGACGAATGAGACCGGCACTGCGAGGTTGTTGACGATGTGCAACACCGCCACGGTGATGATGAAGGCGAGATAGAACCAGTTCGCCACGTAGATGTGCGGCTCGCGCCGCCGCGCGAGGGTGCCCGTAAAGATCGCGAGGTAGGTGAGCCAGACGACGAGGAGCAGGACGTCTGCGTACCATTCCGGTTCCGCGTATTCCTTGCTCTGGGTGATGCCGAGCGGATAGCCGGTCAGCGCCAGGGCGAGGAAGAGCTGGTAGCCGAAAAAGACCAGCATCGAGAGCTGGCGGCCGCCCCATAGTCCGACCTGACACGTCCTCTGCACCACGTAGAGCGAGCTCGCGAGCAGCGCGTTGCCGGCGAACGCGAGAACGACGCCCGACACGTGGACGGGGCGCAGCCTGCCGAAACTCGCATATTCGGAAAAGTTCAGTGAGGGGAAGGTGAGCTGCAGCGCGACGAGCAGGCCCGCAGCCATGCCGACGATCGCCCAGATCACCGTCGCCAGTGTGAACCAGCGGACGATCTGCTCGTCGTAGCCCGGAATCGTCGCCTGCGTCCCATCCTGCGTTATCGCGCCATGCATTCCCGAACCCACTTCCCCAAATGCCCTAGACAAAGACACGATTGTCTTTTACGTATGGGGATAAGCCATACACGATGGCGCGGACAGAATCCAGACACAAACGGAATGTCCCGACACTGTGCGCTGTGCTGCGACGAAATGCGCCACCGTCAGCAAAGGGACGGAGTTGGAGCCGGGCAGACAACGAAATGTATGGTCTATTTAAAAGGAACCATACAATGACCAGCCCTCAACCATCACATTCGCCTACGCAGCCCCTACAAACCGCGCTTGAGACCTGTCCGCTCGTCGCTGTCCTGCGCTGGATCACCCCTGACGAGATCGAGGCGGTCACCGAAACGCTGATCGAGGCCGGATTTCGTCTCATCGAGGTGCCGCTGAATTCGCCCGACGCGTTCCGAAGCATCGAGCTGGTCGGTCGGCGCTTCGGGGATCAAGCCATCATCGGAGCGGGAACTGTCATGAAACCCGGCGATGTCGTGCGTATCCAGGACGCAGGCGGCCGTCTCATCGTCATGCCTCATGCCGACGTCGCGGTGATCCGAGCGGCGAGCGAGAACGGCATGGCCTGCTTCCCCGGTGTCTTCACGCCGACGGAAGGCTTCGCCGCGCTCGAGGCAGGAGCTGACGGGCTGAAAGTCTTTCCGGCCGAAGCGCTTTCGCCATCTGTCCTGAAAGCCTGGCGGGCCGTGTTTGCCGACAACATTCCGCTGCTCCCGACCGGCGGGATCACGCCCCAGGCCATGCCCGCCTGGAAGGCCGCTGGCGCGAGCGGCTTCGGCGTCGGCGGCAATCTCTACCGCCCGGGCCGTTCGATCGAGGAGATCCGTGTCACAGCCGAGGCTTTCATCAGCGCCTGGCGCAGCCTCGTTTTGTCAGCCGAAAACGGCGAAGAAAAGGGGGCGCCATGCACGCAGCCAGCGGTCTGATCAACGTCGACTTCACCGAGCGACAGCTCTGGTCGCGGATCCTGCGGGAGGCGAACGAGGCCATCCAGCAGGAAGATTTCCTGGCGCCTCTTATTGCCGACAGCGTCTCCTCGGCCGATCTGAGCGAGGCGATCATCGCCCGTATTTCCGACCTTCTCTCGCCGCCGAACCCAGCGGGCTCGCTTCGCTCGGCGTTGTCCGCCCTACTTGTCGAAGACTACGCCATCCTGGCGGCCGCGAGCTTCGACCTCGTCGCCGTGCTGGACCGTGATCCGGCAACCACCAAGGCCCTTCACGTTCTGCTCCATGCGAAGGGCTTTCTCGCACTTCAAACCCATCGGTTCGCCCATTTCCTCTGGACGACAGGCCGGCGGGAGTTCGCGCTCTACCTGCAGGGCTGCGTATCGCGCGTGCTGCAAGTGGATCTTCATCCGGCGGCGCAACTCGGATTGGGTATCTTCTTCGACCATGCGACCGGCATCGTCATCGGCGAGACGAGCGTCATCGACGACAATGTGTCGATCTTGCAGAACGTCACCTTGGGCGGGACGGGCAAGGAAGCCGGCGACAGGCATCCCAAGATTCGCTCCGGCGTGCTGATCGGTGCGGGCGCTGCCATTCTCGGCAACATCGTCATCGGCAGCAATGCGCGCATTGGCGCGGGTTCGGTCGTGCTCAAACCCGTCGCCGCGTGGACGACCGTCGCAGGCGTTCCCGCTCGCGTCGTCGGCCAGGCACGCGCAGCCCAACCATCCCGAACGATGGATCAGGTCTTCGACGACGGGCCGCCGCTCTACGACGTCGGCCTTTAGCTCAAACCCAACCGAATGGTCCCAATCATGGTGCAGACAGCGCAACGTCACGGCTCGGACGTCACGAGCCTTCCAAGAGGGAGCATTCCCGCTCTTGTCACGCCGATGCTAGAAGGCGGCGTCATCGACTGGCCATCCTATCGCCGGCTGATCGACTGGCACGTCGCGTCTGGCACCGACGCGATCGTGGTCATGGGATCGACGGGAGAAAGCGCCACCGTCTCGATGCAGGAGCATCGCGACCTGATCGCCAAAGCCGTGGAATACGCCCACGGGCGCATTCCGATCATTGCGGGCGCAGGCGCGAATTCCACGGACGAAGCCATTGAACTGACCAAGCACGCCGATGCCGCCGGTGTGACGGCCGTTCTCTCCGTCGTGCCCTATTACAACAAGCCGACCCAGGAGGGTCTCTATGTTCACTTCCGCGCCATCGCGGAGGCAGTGAGCATCCCTCTGATCCTCTACAATGTTCCAGGCCGGACCATCACCGATCTCGCCAATGAGACGGTGCTGCGTTTAGCGCAGGTACCGAACATCGTCGGCTTGAAGGATGCGACCGGCGATATCGGGCGGGGCGTCTCGCTTATGCGCGCGCTGCCCGACGACTTCGCAGTCTACAGTGGAGATGATCCGACAGCCGTGGCGCTCATGCTCCTCGGGGCGCGCGGCAATATCTCCGTGACGGCGAACGTCATCCCCTCCCTCATGCGCCGACTTTGCGAGGCCGCCCTATCCGGCGACATCGCCGAGGCTCGTCGCATCAGCCGCCTCATTGCGCCCCTCCACGACTCGATGTTTATCGAATCGAACCCCATCCCCGTGAAATGGGCGCTCGAAAGGCTTGGCCTGATCGGCGCGCACTACCGTTCGCCGCTCACCCCCTTGAGCCCGGCGAAGCACGACCAGGTCGGCGCTGCGCTCCGCGAAGTGCTCGATGCGGACCCTACGGTCGCCGAGATCGCCATGCCGTTTCTAACCGCGCGCTCGGAGCCGACACCATAGCCATCCCACACCGCAAATTCCGACCCCAGCAGCACCGTCACCAACAGGAGCACAGACAGTCATGAACGGCCAAAGATTCACCAATGCGACGGGCGCACCCGTCGCCGACAACGTCAACACGATGACGGCGGGACGACGTGGCCCCGTTCTGCTTCAAGATATCTGGCTTCTCGAGAAGCTCGCCCACTTCGACCGAGAGGTCATTCCCGAGCGCCGCATGCACGCCAAAGGCTGGGGAGCCTATGGCGCCTTCACGGTGACCCACGACATCACGCGCTACACCAAGGCGAAGATCTTCTCGGAGATCGGCAAGAAGACGGACGTCTTCGCGCGCTTCTCGTCCGTCGCCGGCGAGCGCGGGGCGGCCGATGCCGAGCGCGACATCCGTGGGTTCGCCGTCAAATTCTATACCGAGGAAGGCAATTGGGACGTCGTCGGCAACAACACGCCGGTCTTCTTCTTCCGTGACCCGCTGCGCTTCCCTGACCTCAACCACGCCGTCAAACGCGATCCCCGGACCGGACTGCGATCGGCCAACAACAATTGGGACTTCTGGTCGCTTCTCCCGGAGGCGCTCCACCAGGTGACGATCATCATGTCGGATCGCGGCATCCCCAGGAGCTTCCGTCACATGCACGGCTTTGGAAGCCACACCTACGCGATGATCAACGAGGCGAATGAACGGATCTGGGTGAAATTCCATTTTCGCTCCCAGCAAGGCATTGAGAACCTGACCGACGAAGAGGCGGCCGCTGTCGTCGCGAACGATCGCGAAAGCAACGGTCGCGACCTGCTGGCTTCGATCGAGCGCGGCGAGTTCCCGCGATGGACCTTGTGCATCCAAGTCATGACCGAAGAGCAGGCCCGCGGACACAATCACCATCCGTTCGATGTCACCAAGGTCTGGCCGAAGGGCGATTATCCGCTCATCGAGGTGGGCGTTCTGGAGTTGAACCGTTATCCCGACAACTATTTCGCGGAGGTCGAGCAGGCGGCCTTCTCACCCGCCAACATCGTGCCGGGTATCGGCTTTTCGCCCGACCGCATGCTGCAAGGACGGTTGTTCTCCTATGGAGACGCGCAGCGTTACAGGCTCGGCGTCAACTTCAACCACATTCCAGTCAATGCACCCCGCTGCCCGTTCCAGACCTATCATCGCGATGGCGCAATGCGCACGGACGGCAATCTCGGAGGGGCGAAAACCTATCATCCGAACAGCGAAGGTCTTTGGAACAACCAGCCTGACTTCGCCGAGCCGCCTTTGCCGATTGAGGGCCCGGCCGATCATTTCGATCACTATGCCGACGACGACCATTATGAACAGCCGGGCAACCTCTTCCGGTTGATGACGCCGGCCCAACAGAAAGTGCTCTTCGAAAACACCGCGCGTTCGATGGGCGACGCGGCGCCTCACATCAAGCAACGCTATATCGACAGTTGCACCAAGGCGGACCCCGCTTATGGGGCCGGGGTCGCAGCGGCTCTCGAACAGCGCGGCTAGCATCCGCAAGCGGCGCCCGCCGGCAGAACACGGCGGGCGCTCTCAAGGCCTGTCGCGCAAGGGGCGCGATACCGCCCGTTCGTTCCTCGCCCATCACCATCCCCTCCCAACGCGCAGGTGAAGGCGGGGGCTTGCGACAAGGCGTCCGGACGCGCCTGGATCAATGTATGTTGCAATGTATGGGTATTTAGCATACTTAGAAACAGAACAATGTATGGCGACGCCCGCAGATCAGTCGCGAGGACGCCAGCCGACCGACCAAGGTAGACCGATGAATTACGACGAGACGTTCGAAGCCCTGCTTGCGGAAATGAAACTCGACGGGCGCTACAGGATCTTCGCTGAACTGGAGCGAGTTGCAGGCGAATTTCCGATGGCGCTCTGGCACGCTCCGGACGGGTCCAAGCGGCGCGTCACCGTCTGGTGCAGCAATGATTATCTCGGCATGGGCCAGCATCCCGAGGTTCTCGCCGCGATGCATTCGGCGATCGACATGTCCGGCGCCGGGACGGGGGGCACCCGCAACATCTCCGGCACCAACCGCCAGCACGTCGCGCTGGAGACCGAGCTGGCCGATCTGCACGGCAAGGAAGGGGCGCTGATCTTCACCTCAGGCTGGATTTCCAATCTCGCGGCCCTCGGCACACTCGGCCGCGTGCTTCCGAACTGCGCGATCTTCTCGGACGCCCAGAACCACAATTCCATGATCGAGGGCATCCGCAGATCCGGGGCCGAGAAGTTCATCTTCCGCCACAACGACGCCGACCATCTCGACGAGCTCATGAGCCGCATCGAGCCCGCCCGCCCGAAAATCGTGGCGTTCGAGAGCGTCTACAGCATGGACGGCGATATCGCGCCGATCGCCGCGATCTGCGACGTGGCGGAGAAGCACGGCGCGTTGACCTATCTCGACGAAGTTCACGCCGTCGGACTCTATGGACCACGGGGCGGCGGTGTCGCCGAACGCGAGGGTCTGGCGGAACGGCTGACGATCATTGAAGGCACGCTCGCAAAGGCGTTCGGCGTCATGGGCGGCTATATCACCGGCCCTGCCATCCTGATCGATGTGATCCGCAGCATGGCCGACAGCTTCATCTTCACGACCTCGCTCTGTCCGCATCTGGCGGCTGGCGCGCTCGCGGCCATCCAACACGTGAAAGCTCATCCCGAGGCCCGGTCGCGCCAGGCCGAAAACGCCGTGCGCCTCAAGACCCTGCTGTCCGATGCGGGCTTGCCCGTCCTCGACACCCCCACCCATATCCTGCCGGTCATCGTCGGGGACGCCCATCTGTGCCGTCGGATCAGCGAGCGGCTGCTCGCGGAGCATTCGATCTACGTCCAGCCGATCAACTATCCCACCGTCGCGCGCGGCCAGGAACGCCTGCGCATAACGCCGACCCCCTTCCACACCGAAACCGATATGCGCGCACTTATCGATGCCCTCCTTGCGGTGGGCAGCGATCTCGGTTGGGCGGCCGCCAAGCGGGCCGCTTGACCATGGGCCGCTTCAGGAGACCGCCATGCCACAGAGCGTTATCACCGCAAACCGCCTGACGGACGGCGTCGTTGTCTGGCTAGATGCCGAGGAGCGCTGGAGCGACCGCCTCGGCATGGCCAAGATTCTCGACGATGAGGCCGTGCCCGGATCGATCGCGACGCTTCAGGACCGGGACCGAAATCTCGCCGTCGACATCCGCGCTATTCCCGCGGCTCTGGTCGACGGCGTGCCTGTTCCCCAGGCCCGGCGCGAGCAGTTGCGCGGCGCCGGACCGAGTGTTCGTCCCGACCTCGCCGGGACGCCCCCCGGAAAGAGGTGGGCGACCGGGCCGCTGCCGGAACCTCCGTCTGCGACCTCCACCTCCCCCTTCGCGGGGATTTATCGGTATGACGAATATGACCGGCAATTCCTCCGCGACCGCGCCGACCAGTTCCGCGGCCAGGTGCGACGGCGCCTCAGCGGAGAACTGACAGAGGATGAATTCAAGCCGTTGCGGCTGATGAACGGCCTCTACCTGCAACTCCATGGCTATATGCTGCGCGTCGCGTTGCCTTACGGCGTCCTGAGCGCATCGCAGATGCGCCAGCTCTCCTACGTCGCGCGCTATTTCGATCGCGGCTACGGCCACTTCACGACGCGTCAGAACATCCAGTTCAATTGGCCCCGTCTGGAGGATGCGCCTGACATTCTCGCCATCCTGGCAGAGGCGGACCTTCACGCCATCCAGACCAGCGGAAATTGCGTCCGCAACGTCACGACAGACCATTTCGCCGGCGCCGCCGCCGAGGAAGTCGTCGACCCTCGTGTTTACGCGGAAATCTTACGCCAGTGGTCGACCGACCATCCGGAGTTCACCTACCTTCCTCGCAAGTTCAAGATCGCCATAACCGGGAGCCCGCAGGACCGCGCCGCCGTCCGTGTCCACGACATCGGCATCCTGGCGCGGCGCAATCCGCAAGGCGAACCTGGCTTCCAGATCTTTGCCGGAGGGGGCCTCGGGCGCACCCCCATCGTCGGTACGAAGGTGCGCGACTGGCTCCCTGTCCGACACTTGCTCCGCTATGTCGAAGCTATCCTGCGCGTCTACAACGCCCTTGGACGGCGCGACAACATCTACAAGGCGCGCATCAAAATCCTGATCCGAGAGATGAAGGCGGAGCGCTTCATCGAGATGATCGAGGCGGAATTCGCAGGCATGCCGGAGGACTATAATGTCCTCGAGGAAGATATCGTCGCGACAGTCGCCGCGCGCTTCACCGAACCACCCTTTCTGTCGCTTGACCCGACGGTCCCGGAATTCGACGCGGCAGTCGCGGGCGATCGAGCCTTCCGGGCCTGGGTCCGGACCAACACTCATCCGCACCGCCAGCCCGGCTACATATGCGCGGTCATTTCCCTCAAGCCGGTCGGCGGTATCTCCGGCGACGTCAGCGCCGACGAGATGAACGTGATCGCCGAAGCGGCCGATCGCTTCTCCTTCGGCGAAATTCGTGTCTCGCACGAGCAGAATGTCGTGCTGCCGCACGTGCGGAAATCGGAGCTCTACGCGCTCTGGAAAACCTTGGTCGAGGGCGGGCTGGCGTCGGCGAATGTCGGCCTGGTGACCGACATCATCGCATGCCCGGGAATGGACTATTGCAGCCTCGCAACCGCCCGTTCGATCCCAATCGCCCAGAAGATCGCCGAGCGCTTCGCGGATCCCGAACGGCAGCAGCAGATCGGTCCGCTCGATCTGAACATCTCCGGTTGCATCAACGCCTGTGGCCATCACCATGTCGGCCATATCGGATTGCTCGGCGTCGATAAGAACGGCGAGGAGGTCTACCAGATCACGCTCGGCGGCTCGTCTGACGACAAGGCCTCGATCGGCAGCATCATCGGTCCAGGTGTCGTCGCCGAAGGCGTCCCTGATGCGATCGAAGCGATCGTCAGTGCCTACATCGCGCATCGCGCCGACGACGAGCCCTTTATCGAGACCTACAGGCGGCTCGGAGCCGGTCCTTTCAAGGAGGCCGTCTATGTCGCTGATCGATAGACGCGCGCAAGTCATCGACGACACCTGGATCTACCCCGCTCAGGCAGGAGATTCCGAACCGCAGGCCCACGCGATTCTCCCTCTCGAGACGCTCGCGGCCTTGGGCTCCGAGCCTCTCATGGTCCGGCCGCTCGGCCTGTACGCCCCGGCCGGCACAACGGCTGACCTCATCGCACCCCATATGCACCGGCTCGATCTCGTCGTCTTGGAATTTCCGAAATTCCGTGATGGCCGCGGGTTCACCGTCGCGCGTACGCTGCGCGACACGCACGGTTTTGAAGGTGACATCCGCGCCATCGGCCACGTCCTTCCGGATCAGTTCGCAGCGCTTGTGCAATGTGGATTTTCCACCATCGTCCTTCCCACTGATCATCCTGCCGAGCAGTGGACCCAGCTCTCGCCGTTCGCGGCCCGCTCCGGCGCGGGCGGTCCCCTGTTGCAAAGGCTCCTGAGCAAGCGCGCGGGTGTGCCCGGAAAGCCGGCGTCGCGATGACAGCCCAAGGCGACGGCCCCCGTTATGGGCGAGAGCATCTGCGCCACGTCATCGGCTACGTCCCTGGCGTCCAGCCTGAGCCGTCAGCGATCAAGCTGAACACGAACGAAAATCCGTATCCTCCGAGTCCGGCGGTCCTGGCGGCCCTGACGGATATCTCGGTTCGATCGCTCCAACGCTATCCCGACCCGACGGCTGCGGGTTTTCGCGAGTGCGCCGCACGCCTCCACGACCTTCAGGCGAACCAGATCATTGCGACCAATGGCGGCGACGAACTGCTGCGCCTTGCCATCACAACCTTCGTCGATCCAGGGCGTGCGATCGGAATCGTCACCCCTAGTTACGGCGTCTATTCCGTCCTAGCCGAGATTCACCAGGCCCCCTTGAGCCGAGCGCCCTTGATGGATGACTGGATTTTGGCGACGGACACGAGCACCCGGTGGAACGATGCCGGCGCCCAGCTCGCGATTTTGACCAACCCGCACGCGCCCACAGGCGCGCTATTCAGCCTCGACGCGATCGAGCGCCTTGCCGCGAGCTTCTCGGGCGTTCTGCTGATCGATGAGGCCTATATCGACTTTGTCGATCCTTCCCGTCGGTACAACGCTGCCGAGCTGATCGCGCGTCATTCCAACATTCTCCTCCTCCGAACTCTGAGCAAAGGTTATTCGCTCGCCGGGATCCGGATGGCTTATGGCATGGCCAATGCAGCGCTGATCGAGCCCATGCTCGGCAAGACAAAAGATTCCTACAACGTCGACGCGATCGCCCAACGTCTCGGCACAGCCGCGATCGAGGATCGCGCCTATGCCCGGAGCACCTGGGATCGGGTCCGTGAAGAGAGGGCGAGGCTGACAGAAGGTCTTGAGGCGCTTGGCTTCGCCGTCGCGCCGAGTGAGGCGAATTTCGTCTTGGCGTCGGTTCCGTCGGCCGCCGGCGCGAGCAACGCGCGCGCCATGAAGGACGGATTGGAAGCACGGGGGATCTACGTTCGATGGTTCGACGAAGATCGGCTGCGGGATCGATTGCGAATATCAATTGGAACGGGCGCGGAGAACACCGCTGTGCTGAGGCTGCTCGGCGAGATGGTGCATGAGCGCGGAGCAGGCCGTTCAACCTGAGTCCCGCTGGCACATTCCCCTTGCACGATTTGGGTGAACGGATATGTTCACCCAATGACGAAGCGAAGCTATAATCTGGGTCAGCGGGCCTCCTCACAGGAAGAAACGCGCCGGCGCATCGTGGACGCCACCGTCGCGCTGCATGAGGAAATCGGCCCGCGGGCTACGACGATCAGCGCGATCGCCGAGAAGGCGAGCGTTCAACGGCTCACGGTCTATCGGCATTTTCCCGACGAGACCGAGCTGTTCAAGGCGTGCACCTCTCACTGGTTCGAGCTCAATCCGCCGCCGCGTTGTTCGCAGTGGGCTGAAGAAGAGGGCTTGGCACGCGTCTACACCGCTTTGCATCAGCTCTACTCGTATTATCGCCGGACCGAGCGCATGTGGGCGCTGGCCTATAGAGACGAGGCCGAGGTTCCAGCTCTCGCCGAGCCGATGCGCCACGTGCGGGCCTACCTCAAAAGTATTCAGCTAGATATCTCGGATCATCTCGATCCAAAGGCTGCTGACAGTGTCGCGCTCACGCTGACCATCGGCTCTGCAATTCAGTTCGCAACTTGGCAAACACTGGCACGCGAGGAAACGAGCGACGGCTTTCTTGCGAGTGTTGTCTGCAATTGGATTCGAGGCGTGATGGCCAAACGCGTCGAGCCTGACCGGGGCTAAGACCAACGCCCAGCGACCGGCCTCTCAACCTCACGACAGATTCTATCGACGAAGGAGCTTACCAATCGTGCACGACCTCGAAACGACGCAAGCGCTGTTCGACCGTTGGGAACGGGTCTGGAACAACGGCGAGCTGGATTTGATCACCAGCTGCGTGGCCGACCAATATATTCGCCACGAAGACGCTGGGAAGCGCACGGTCTCCCCCCAAGAATACGCGCGCGAGATCGAGCATCTCCGCACAGAGCGACCGGACATGCGGATCGTCGCTTACGACCATGCGTTCGACGGCGACCGCGCCTGGTATCGCGTGGATTTCAAATGGACCGACAAGGCCAGCGGCGAGCAACAGAGCCGCGCAAGCCTGCAGGTGTGGCGAATCGAAGACGGCAAACTGGCTGAGGCCTGGGTGACCTCGCATCCGGTCGGTTCGACTTGGGGCGATCCGATTGCACAGGAGAAATGGACAGCCAGAGCGTCGCGCACGGCATCGCCGGCGTTGTTCTCGCAATTCCGGCTCGGCAAGCTTGAACTGCGCAATCGTATCGTCATGGCGCCGATGACGCGGTCCCGCGCGATTGGCAATGTGCCGAACGATCTGGTCGTCGAGTATTACGCGTCGCGCGCCGATAGCGGCCTCATCATCACCGAAGGGACGTCGCCCTCGCCGGACGGCCTGGGCCAGCCACGGATCCCTGGACTATTCAACCGAGAACACGTCGCGGCCTGGCGCAAGGTCAGCGACGAGGTTCACAAAAAAGGCGGCAAGATTTTCGCGCAGTTGATGCACACGGGTCGAGTGGCTCATGCGGCGAACATGCCTGGCGGCAGCAAAATCCTGTCGTCCTCCGCAGTCGCAATTCAAGGCGATATCTACACCGATACGGAAGGACACAAGCCCTATCCTGTTCCTTTTGAGATGAGCGCGCTCGAAATCGAACACGCGATCGAGGAGTTTGTTCAATCTGCTCGGTATGCGGTGGAGGCCGGCTTTGACGGGGTCGAGCTGAATGCTGCCAATGGGTATCTGATCGAGCAGTTCCTCAACCCGAATGTCAACGGCAGAGACGATGAGTGGGGAGGAGAAGGAAGATCGAAATTCGCACTCGAGATTGCGAAGCGCACGGCCCATGCCATCGGCAGCGATCGCGTTGGAATACGCATTTCGCCATATGGGGTCATCAACGACACCGGGGCCTTCGCGGGAGTCGATGACTTCTATGTCGGGCTAGCGGCCCACCTCTCAACATTCGCGCTCGCCTACATCCACGTTGTGGATCACAGCTCCCTGGGAGCCCCGCCTGTTCCCGCCGATCTGAAACGGAAGATTCGTGACGCCTTCCGAGGCGCGTTCGTCTTGAGCGGCGGTTACGACGCATCCACCGCAGAAGTCGAGCTCGCTCAAGGTAAGGGCGACCTGGTCGCGTTCGGGCGTCCATTCCTGGCCAATCCCGATTTGGTGGAGAAATTCAGGGCCGGCGCCACCCCACGCGAAGCCGACCAGAACACATTCTATACCCCGGGACCCCAAGGCTATACCGAGCTATAACCTCGTGCTGATACGAATTTCGGCGCTCTGTTAGGTCGGCTTCAGCGCTGGACGAAAAGATCACTTTCGACGCGCCACCAAATCTGATGTCCAAGCTCGCCCCCCGCCATAGCGCTGAACATCCGCCGAGACGCGCATTCCCCATGATGCGCGTCTCGGATCCTATGCAAGTCGGGCATCCGGGCGATCCGATGCAGCCGCCGCCACCGGGCTTTGCGGGCAGCGCCGGCATTCCTCAGACCGGATATCACAGGCGCCGCGCTCACAGATCAGTCCGACAAAAAGCGCGTTAGCTCCTGGTTGAACCTGCGCGGCATCTCAAGATACGGCAGGTGCCCGCATCCCTTCATACGGACGACAGCCGCAGAAGGCAGGAGCTCAGCCAATTCGTCGACGCAGTAGGGCGGAACAAAGGTGTCGCGTTCGCCACGAACGAGCAGGGTCGGGCAACGGACCTCAGCCAGCTCAGGCCGTTGATCGAACGCCAAGAGCTCCTGGAAGATCGACCAGATATGCCTCGGCTCAATCGTCTCGAGCGAGCGGAGGAAGCCGCGCACGATCGCCCCGTGGGCACTCACGCCCATCAGGTCCAACAACCGGAGGGCCCAGCGCCGCGGTCCGTCTGGCTCAAGCAGCAGATTGTAGAGGTCGCGACGCATTTGGGCATCGCCGGGATTGAGATGAACGAAGGCATTGATCACTGCGATCCGCTCGACCAGTTCCGGATGCCGGGCGGCCAGCATCAGACCGGCGCGGGCTCCCTTGGAGAGACCGCAGATGGTGATCGGCCCGGCATCGAGATGCCTGCAAAGGGCGCCGATCGACTTCCAATAATCCTTGAACGCCACGTCGCGCCCGTCAGAGTGTCCATGGCCTGGCAAATCGAGCGCCACGACGCGCCGCTCCGCAGAAAATGCTTTCCGCTGCAGTATCCAATTCTCGGCGTTTCCGCCAAGGCCATGGAGAAACAGGAGGACGGGCCCTTCGCCCTCCTGTGTGTAGTGGAGCGTCCGTCCTTCGGTCACGAAGCTGGGCATATCGATCCCATCCCAGACGCCCCACCAGGTTCCTCTCGAATCAGTCTCGGGCGCCGGTCAGCAAGAGAGGTTCAGCCTCGACATGCGGGAGTTCCGCGCGCAGCACTTGCGCAGGCGGCGCCGACTTCAAAGCGGCCGAATCGACGATCGGCGTTGCCGGCGGATTGGTCATCAACAGGCGCATCAGTTCGGGCCGCGAAAAATGGCCGACCGAATCCATCACGCGTTTGCGCATCAGGTTCTGCTTGAGATCGAGATCGGCGATGAGAATTCCTTCGCCCTCTCTCAGCGGCGGTACCACGTGGCGTCCCTCGGGATCGATGATCGCGGTCATCGAGCCGCCGCGGATCATGTCGGCGGCGCCATGCTCGCCGGAGATCTGGACGACCTGCTCCTCGCTCAGCCAGGCGGTCGCGTTGACCACGAAGCAACCGCTCTCCAAGGCATGGTTGCGCATCTGCGTCTCGGTCTGATCGGCGAAGGTCGGACCGAAGAGCGACCCCGGATATTGGGACACATGGATTTCCTCATGCTGGGCCATGAGGGCGTAGCGGGCGAGCGGGTTGTAGTGTTCCCAGCAGATCAGACCGCCGACGCGGCCGACGGCGGTCTCGACGACCTGCAGCGTTGAGCCATCGCCGACGCCCCAGATCATCCGCTCGTGATAGGCCGGCGAGATCTTGCGGTGCTTGAGCCGCAGCGAACCATCGGCGTCGATGATGACCAGGCTGTTGTAAAGCGTCCCGTGATCCCGCTCATTGATGCCCACGGTGATGACGACGTGATGCTTGCGCGCCGCGGCTGCAAGAGCATCGGTCACGGGCCCCGGAATCACGACCGCGTTTTCATAGAGGCGAAGATGCTCGTCCCCGATCTGGGCCGGCCCGTGAACGATCGAGAAATACGGGTACCAAGGAATGAACGTCTCGGGAAAGACGATCAACTCGGCGCCTTTCGACGCCGCCTCGCTGATGGCGGCCAGAACGCGATCGAGCGTTCCCTGGAGAGACCCCAGGTCAGGTGATATCTGCACGGCGGCAGCGCGAATGGTGCGCAAATTGGTCATTGTTGTTCCTTCTTTCCGAAACCGGGAGAAACCTGGCGCGGTCCGCCGAAGTTTCGGTGAGACCCTGGTGCATTCCGAAAAGATGGGGAATATAGACTTCTTGGAAAAGATTGTTCCGGAACCCTGAATAATGGATACGCTTCGCGCGATGAGGGTCCTCGTCGCTATCACCGACAGTGGCGGGTTTTCAGCTGCCGGACGGCGGCTCGGACTGTCGGCCCCGGCGATTACCCGCATCGTCAGCGAACTGGAAGCCCAACTGAACGTGCAGTTGGTCACACGGACGACCCGGATCGTCCAACTGACCGAAGCCGGACATCGCTATCTTGAGGATGCACGGCGCATCCTGGCGGCCGTAACGGAAGCGGAGGACGCCGCGCGTGGGATTCACGGTGAATTGCGCGGCCGGGTGAATGTGACGGCATCAGTGTTGTTCGGCAGACTGTTCGTATCGGACCTGCTGCTCGATTTCATGCGACGTCATTCTGCGATCGAGGTGGCGACGCTCTACGCCGATCGCGTCGTCCAGCTCGCGGAGGAGAACCAGGACATTGCTGTCCGGATTGGCCCACTCTCGGACTCAAGCTTGCGTGCTACGCGTGTTGGCGCGGTGCGCCGTGTGGTGTGCGGAGCGCCCGCTTATTTCCGGGAGAGGGGCGTGCCTCAAACCCCTGAAGAGCTCGATTCCCACGAGATCATCGGCATCACGGCGCTTGGCGCGGGCCTGAATTGGCAGTTCAGCTCCGGCGACCGCAGTTTTTCAAAACGCGTTCGACCACGTCTCTTCGTCAATTCGCATGAGGGCGGGATCGCTGCGGCCGAGTCCGGGTTCGGGCTTACGCAGGCCTGCTCAGACCAGATCGCCAGTCAACTGCGGTCCGGCGCCCTTCAGGCGGCGCTCGTTCCCTTTGAGGCCGAGCCTCTTCCAGTGCACGTGTTACGGCGCGAGGGAGAGCGTCCATCGGCGCGGGTACGCGCTCTGGTCGACCACCTTGCGTCGGGGTTACGCGTCCAACTCAACAGCCTCGATAGTGGATTGCCGGAGTCAGGGTGACTGGATCGGCGCGCAGCGCCGCGCTCAATCGCTTGCGACCTGGAGAACGCGTTCGCCGCTTGTGCTGATGGCCAGGCAGGTCAGCCGTCCGGACGCATACGCACCAGTGTCGATCCCGATTCGATTCGGGCGAAAGACAGGCTCCTCGACGATCACATGTCCATGTACGATCTTGCAGCCCCAATCGCGCGTGCTGCTGAGGAATGGTTCGCGTATCCACATCAGATCTCGCGCGGCCTGCGCCTCCATCGGACGCCCGGGATTGAGGCCGGCGTGGACCAGCAGATAGCCGCGCCACCTGAACGACAGAGCGAGTTGATCGAGGAAGGTCTTATGAGCACTCGGCACCGCCCGATCCAGCTGGTCGCGGAGATCCATCAAGGTGGGCTCATCAATTTCTACGGGCGGAGTGACGCCATAGCTTTCGAGCGCCTCCCGCCCGCCAAAATTCATCCATGCCGGCCCGTGCGTGACGGGGTCCACGAGGAAATTGATCATGCGATCCTCGTGATTGCCCTTCAGGAAAACCCTTGAGGGTTGGCCCTCCGACGCCGCGGAGAGTCGCTCCAGGACCTGCGCCGAATGTGGCCCTCGATCGATATAATCACCGAGATAGCAGATCAGCGGTCTTTCAGACCCGGAGCTGGCGATATCGGCCGCAATCCGCGACTCCATCGCATCGAGCAAGTCCAACCGGCCGTGGATGTCCCCGACCGCATACACGGTCGTGGGATCATCCTTGACCTGGGTTGACGATGTAAGGTCGATGAGAACCTCAGACGCTACGTCCGATTGATTTACGCCTACCGCAGTGCCCATCGACTTTCGCTTCTCACCTTCGCGTTGTCAGAGTTCGAGTTCTAAGCTCTCGCGCTGCCCAAGCCAACGCGTACGCCTTCCGACATCGCTCTTTTTGAAGGCCTCGAACGCCTCGGTGCTGTCCTCGCTGAAATGCATCCAGCCCTCAAAATGGAGGGGGACAACGACCTCCGCCTGAAGGGCGTTGGCGTAGTCGATCGCTTCCTCAGCTGACATCGAGAAGTAGATGCCCGCGTCGGGACCCGGGCTCACATGGCCGATATGCAGGAGTGCGAGACTGATCGGAGCGGCACGTTCCGCGATTTCGATGGTGCCGTCGAACGGCACGGTGTCTCCTGAAATGTAGATCGGCCCATGCGCCGTCCGACCCTGCCAGTCGATTAGAAACCCCGTGACAGGCCCAGTGAGCTCCTGCGTACCATCGGGGCCATGCTGCGCGGGCGCAGCGGTGACCTGAATGGAAAACCCGTCAGCGCCGACGATGCTCGTCTGCTGCCAGGCTTCGAGACCTATGGCAGCGCCGCCCAGACGCCGAGCCCCTTCAGGCGTCGTTAGGATTCGGGGAACGCGCGAGAGAAACTCGCGACCGCGCGTATCGAGATTGTCGCTATGCTGGTCGTGGCTGAGGAGCACGGCATCGATCCGCCCGATTTCATCAGGGGTCATGGCGGACGGCAGTGTCTTCTCCAGCGCAATCACTCCGTCATTATATTCTGTGCCAGCATCGTCGAGCACAGGGTCTGTAATTATCCGAATTGAGCCGATTTCTATTATTGCCATAGCCGTGTCTAGGTAAGTGATCTTCACCTTCATAGTATTTGCTTTCGATGGATGGGTCTCGCGCCTATCCAAGCAGAGGCGCTCATGCTATGCGAGACGAAGAATTTTCTGAGTGAATCGACCTGCAAGCGGATTCGACCAGATGGCGTATCACCCGAAGCGTGCTCCCCTAGATCCATGCCCGGTGGAAGAGGTGCTCGGGCTCATCAGCGGGAAATGGAAAGCGCGCATCCTCCTGCTGGTGTCCCGGGGCTATGAGACGTTTTCAGAACTTGCACGGATGTTGCCGGGCGCACCTGATCAGGTCCTAGCGAGCCAACTCAAGGGGCTGATCGCCGATGGACTCCTCTACAAGTCATCGCCGACGCAGCAGAACGGAACCGGATCGCGCTACAGCCTCACTGAACAGGGAGGGAGCCTGATGGGCCTTCTCGAGGCGATCTCGGAATGGGGGATGGCGCGATTAGATTCTCGCGGCGACTTCTGGACACCTCCGGAAGCGAAACATCCAAGGCCCAAGCTCGTCGATCCGCCGGTCGCGGCCTGAAAAGACCGCTTCGCACGTTCCGCAACAGGCTGGAACGCTGACATCGCGCAGCTCCTGTCAGGCCCTCAAGCTTTCGATGTTGCGCACGCGCGCACCTTTCATCTGCTTTATGAAGTTTCGGACGGCTGGAGATGCCTCTTCCGAACGAAACACTGCTGCAACTTCGGAGACGATTGGTTCACCGGGAAGCTCGCGAAACGTGACGCCGGGAAGGTGAAGGACGTTGCACGCCACCGTCGGAACCACAGAGATCCCAGCTCTCAAGGAGACCTGTGTGAGCACGGACAAAAGGCTTCCAGGCGCCGAGACGACTCGAGGGGAGAAGCCGCCGCGCCGCGCAACTTCATAGGTCCCTGCAGTCTGTTCGGGCGTGATGAACGCCTCGTTTCCAAGTTGCCGCACTCTAAGTGTCTCGCGTACGTTCGCATGCCGGTGACCGGTCGGCAGCGCCAGACAGAAGCGATCGCGCATTAGGACATGAAGCCGTAGCGACTCGGGTATCGCCATCGGCAACCGGACGAACCCGATGTCGACCTGGCCGTCTATAATCAGCTTCGGTAGCGTCTCCATCGGGACTTCACGGGAGTTAAGATCCACACCCTCCCAAGCCGTCAGGAACTGGCACGTCTGTTCCTGAAGTACGCCTGCATAGGCTGCCGATCCCACATAGCCAATTTCGACTCGACCAACCTCGCCGCGTCCCGCTCTCCGGCCGACACTCACAGCCTTTGCATGCTGATCGAGCACCTTGCGCGCCTCACCGAGAAAAACCTCACCTGCCGAGGTCAGCGCCACCGAGCGCTTCGTGCGGGCGAAAAGGCGGGCGGACAACGTCCGTTCGATCTCCTGAATCTGCACCGTCAGCGTCGGGGGAGCGATATTCAGCCGCTCGGCCGCCCGCGCGAAGTGAAGCTCCTCCGCAAGGACAACGAAATACCGAAGGTGTCTCAGCTCCATCTCGGCTTCCTCACAACCATATTAGGTAGCACCTAATAATAGACCAAAATATCGTCAATGACGGAAATTCAGACGCCGCCTACAAAGAGGGTCTCGTCCCTCGCAAGGAGTCGCGCGCATGCTGCGATCACACGTACTTTCAGCCCTGACCGCGATCGTGTTTGCGACGTCTTTTGCAGGCGCACCCGCACATGCCGTCGATCTTCCAACACGACCCATTCTCACGCTAGACGCCGCCCGTACCGTGGCCGCTGCTGCGGAAGCCAAGGCCAGGGCGGAAGGCTGGCCCTGCGTGATTTCCATTGTCGACGATGCGGGACTACCGATTCTGCTCACACGAATGGACAATGCCGCCGTACCGGCGGGTGTCGAACTTGCCCCCGGAAAGGCTCGGACGGCAGCGCTCTTTCGCCGCGAGAGCGGCGCGCTTGAAGACGCCATCAACGGCGCCCGACCGGCGGCGATCACCGCACGCGACTTCGTCCTGATGCGCGGCGGCGTGCCGATCGTCGTCGAAGGCCGAATAGTCGGCGCCATCGGCGTCTCGGCCGACACGCCAGACCACGATGAGCAGATTGCAAAGGCCGGCACCGCCGCGCTGGGTCGATGAGCGATCTCGCTCTAGCCCGACGGACGGCCAATCCGCTTCTCATACTGCTCACGGCATCCACGGGATGTGCGCTGACAGTGCTCGACACCAATGTTGTCGCGATCGTCCTTCCGACGATCGCGCGTGACTTCCAGGCAAGCTTCGCCGAGGTGGAATGGGTGATCAGCACCTACGTCCTGTGCTTTGCTTCACTCCTCTTGCCTGCCGGTGCGATCGCTGATCGATTCGGCCGGCGAAGAATATTCCTGATCGGAATCGCTGCCTTCGCAGTTTCGTCGCTCTTATGCGGGCTGGCGCCGTCCGCAATGGCGCTCTACCTAGCCCGGGCGCTTCAGGGTATGAGCGCGGCCTTCCTGCTGGCGCCGGCCCTCGCCATCATCGGCCACACCTTTCACGTCGAGGCTGAACGCAACCGCGCTTGGGCCATCTGGGGCGCCATCATGGGCCTCACCATGGTACTTGCGCCAGTTATCGGAGGCGTGATCGCCTCAACCTTGGGCTGGCGCTGGGCCTTCCACATCAACGTCCCGATCTGCATCCTCCTGGCGACCGCGGCAATCCTGCTCATCGAGGAGTCGAGTGACGTTCAGGCGCGACGCCTAGATCCGGCGGGAATCGTATTCTTTACCGCGTCAATGTTCGGCCTGACGTGGGGATTGATCAACGGCCAGGCCCATGGTTGGACCTCATTCAACGCGCTAATTGGATTCGTCTGCGGGGCACTCTCTCTCGGCGCTTTTGTCATCGCCGAGCGCATGCAGGCGCGCCCTATGCTTGATCTCCAACTGTTTTCCAACGCCCGCTTCGTCGGTGCCGTATGGGCGATGTTCGCCTACGCCGCGGCAGCGCAGGTGATGGCGTCGATGTTGCCTCTATTCCTGCAAAATGGACTAGGCCGGTCGGCGCTCGAAGCCGGTTTCTCCATGCTGCCGTTCGCGGTCGCCATGCTTCTGTTCCCCCATGTGGGACGCCTGCTCGGAAGCCGTTTCACATCCAGAGGCATCCTCTCACTCGGCCTCGTGCTGGTCGGAGTCGGCAACGCCGTAACCGCTGCCGGGGCTCATCTCGGTGCATGGTCGACCGTTATGATCGGCATGTTGGTGCTGGGTAGCGGAGGCGGTCTTCTCAACGGGGAAACTCAAAAGGCGATCATGAGCGTCGTACCGCGCGAGCGCGCTGGCATGGCGTCCGGCATCAGCACGACCTCGCGGTTCTCCGGCATCCTCCTGGGTTTCGCGACGCTTAGCGGCATCCTTGCGACAGTGGTGCGCAGCCAGTTCGTCGATCAGAGTCCAGCTTTTGGTGACGCTGTCGTGGCTGGGGATCTCCCAAATGCCGTTGCGGGACTGACAGGCTCAGCGCGTGAAACCGCGATCGAACACGCAAGGATCGCCTTCTCTCACGGCTTCTCAACCGCGCTGCTGGCGGCAGCCATTTTCGCCCTCGCGTCTTCGCTCGTGATCTACAAGCTGATGCGCGACCCGAAGAAACCATAGGGGCTCCATTTACGGTCGAGAACCGGACAATGGTCTGGCAATAGCAAGAATATGAAATGCCCGCGCCGATTTCTGAGAACGCTTAAGTTCCTGGCCGCATACGACGCGTCGTGTGGGCTTCACTTCGATGCCTGACGTCGCCCTGGATCTTCGCTTCCTACGTCATGCTTTGGTGGTGGCGGATACAGGAAGTTTCCGGCAAGCGGCGTTGGCACTCGGTGTCCCTCAGACCTCGGTTAGCCGCCGGATAAATATGCTGGAGCATCGTCTCGGCTTTTCTCTTTTTGAGAGGTCGCGGAATGGCGTCCTGCTCACACGCGCCGGCGAGCGCTTTTTGTCTGAAGCGGCAAAGGGAATTAATCACTTTGATCGCGCGGTGCAGCTGGCCGTGTCCGCTAGCGCCGGTGAGCGGGGAGCCATTCATCTTGGGATTATTGCCTCGCTCAATTCAGGCTATCTAAGAGAGATACTGATCCAGTTCAGACAAAAGCATGGAGATGTGGACGTGGTTGTTCATGAAGCCACGCCGCAGGAGAACTTGCATTCGATGATCGTTGGCGATCTCGACATTGCGTTTGCAACAGGCGTGCCCGACGTTCCCGGGTATCTTACTGAACAGTTCTGGACGGAGCAGGTCTGCATTGCCATGCCTCGCGATCACCCGCTTGCCGAATACGCTGAAATTGGATGGGACGACATTCGGCATGAGCGCTTCGTGGTAAGCGATGGAGGCGCTGGTCCGGAGATCCACGACTATCTCGTAAAGCGGCTCAGCGGACTGGGGTTTCGTCCCAACGTTAGCATTCAGCCTGTCGGCAGAGAGAGCCTGCTAAATCTCGTCGGGATAGGCTATGGTTTGAGCCTAGTGAGCACGTCCTCGCTGGGAACGCCCGCCGCCGGCGTCGTAATTCGACCCATGAATGACAATGCAGAATTCCTCGAATCCAGCGCGATCTGGTCTTCGCGAAATTCGAATCCCGCGCTGCGCAGACTCATCGCCGTCGCCAGGAAAATGAGAACCATCAAGGTCGCGCAGATGAACGGAGCGGCATTGCTCTTGTTCGTCGCTTGGATGGGCTTCGTGGCCCACGAACACCGGCAAGTCTTCGAAGCGTTAGCCTGACGATTTCTTCCCCTGTAGAGAGGGCGCAGAACCGTTAGTGTTCCCCTGAGGCTAAGCGGCGCTTGATCAATGCTGCCGCTCTGATCGCTGCTAGTAGAAATACGCAGCATACTCTCGCGAGAGCTTCAGCCACCGTGAGGTTCACAAGCGCATTAGACTGCCTCAACCGTACAGTCAGCTGTCATCGATGGCGCGGCGCACCGGGTTAAGATGACAACTACGTCTACGCCATAGCCCTATAAACAGAACTGGCCAAAAGGTCCTAACGTCATAACATGGCTAGGAATCCACCGTGCGGAACTGCTGTCTCTGACAGGCAGCTCTGCCGAACGCATTCGGCGGCAGGAGCCGCTTGCGGAAGGTTCTCGATCCGATAGATTGATCATGAGCGAGGACCATTTCCCCATCTGGGACGCTCGGCCATTCGAACCAGGGGGACAATGAGGACAACCCGCGACCGTATTCGCCATGCTGTGCTTTTCGAACTGATTGCCCTTGCAGCCGTCACTCCGCTCGGTGGCCTCGTATTTCGTGTCCCGATGGGAGAGTTCGGGGTGGTTGCTGTCGTCAGCACGACGATCGCCATGATCTGGAACTATGCCTTCAACTTGGGCTTCGACCACGCAATGTTGCGGCTCTTTGATGATGTCCGGAAAACACTGCCGACAAGGATCGCCCATGCCGCGCTGTTCGAAGCCGGGCTTCTGTGCCTGCTGGTTCCTTTCATCGCCTGGTATCTGGACGTGTCGCTTTGGCAGGCGTTCATCATGGATGTCGCGCTCGCCGGTTTCTACATGGTCTACGCCTTCGGCTTCAACTGGTGCTACGACATCGTGTTTCCGATGCCGACGGACGACGTACAAGGGCCAAGCACCCAGGTCTCAGATTGACATCTAGAAGGTGGCGAATAGGTTCCGCGCCGCGAGGTAACGTCCTCTCCCGTCAGGGAACAAAAGTCCGGGAACGGCCCGGCCCATTCAAGGGTCGGATCATGCCTCATTCTTCCAATTGCCTTCCGGTTGTTTCCTATACCAGCGCGATTGCTGCCGAAAATTGCATTCAGGAAAACGCCTGTATCGCAGAGCGGTCTTCACGATGACCGAAAATATTCTCGATTCCAAGGCCCTCGGGCCAACGCGGAGCCGCTGGCCGCTGATCCGCTGGTTTGCCTCGTCTGCAACCTTGAGCGCACCCCAGGCTGCAGCGCCGGTGGCGTTCTCTCTCGTTGCCTTGAGCCTGATCGGCGACACTAGCGGCGGCGCGGCCATGATCCTTGCGATGACCGTCGCCCAGGTGGTGGGAGCCGTCCCCATTACCCGGCTCGGAAGAAAGCATTCGGCAGCCGCCTTTCTGAGGCTTCTTGTGGCGTTCCGCACGCTTGCGCTGGTCGGCATGGCCCTGTGTGCATACTATCAGGCGCCATTCGTGTGGCTTACCGTCTTTGCAGCTCTTGCCGGCCTGGTGAACGGCGCGGCATTCGGGTATCTGCGCTCACTGCTCAACCATTTCACTGCTACCTCCCGGCTGCCACGCGCGCTCGGTATCGCAGCCACCTTGAACGAACTGACCTTCGTTCTGGGTCCCGTGGTCGCATCCGGGCTTGGCGCAATCTCACCCGTCTTTGCCGTGCTCGCGTTGACGATTCTCGGGACCGTTCCAGCTCTGCTGATACCGAATGCAGGTAAAGCTCACGTTGAAGAGGTGGCTTTCGCCAGCGCTTCCGTCCTCAGTCCGTTGATACTCTTATGGCTCGCCTGTTCCGCCGCAGGCGGTGCCACCGTCGCGGCCATCGAGATCGGAGCCGTCGCACTTGCGCTGAAGTTCGACTACGAGCCGACGCTGGCCATCCTGTTCACGGTGCCGCTATGCCTCGCCTCGGTTGCCGGCGGAATATGGGTCAGCGTGCGCAACCGGATGGTGCACAGGAGCACCGTCGTGACCCAGCTTGCGATCATGACACTCGGAGCCGCACTTGCCGCACTTGGTCTATCGCTTGCGACGACTCTTATCGGCGCTGTCCTGATAGGGTTGGTCCTGGCCCCACTCGGAACCTACTACTCCCTTATTCTTGACGAACTTGCCCCACCGCACAAACGGCCGGAAGTGTTTGCTCTCCTGCGCACAGCACACGGGATCGGTGTCATCTTCGCCAGCGCCGTGCTGACGGTCGTTTCGATAACGAGCGCGCTCATCGTCGTCGCCTGTGCAATGCTCGCTGTGACGATAGCGGTCGCGTTTGCGTCGGCCGGACAAAGGGCAGGAGACCAGAAACCGGAGGCTAAATAAGCCCGTGGAAAATGTCTCTCAAACACTATGTCAGAGCGCCCAACGAGTTCGCCCGTAAGGCAACCCGTCGAAACTGGTGATCCCCTAGCCTTATCCGACGTCGTCGCACGTCTGGAAAATATATAGGGTGCGTCAGAAAGCTGTCGCGATCATACGCGCGGCGGCAACCAACAAAAGAAGCGCCAGAACCAGTCGCATTGCCTCCGCCCTAAGATACCTCGCGCCGAACCATGATCCAACGACGCCACCGAGCGCAACAGAGACAAGCCATATCGGCAACTGCTGCGGGAATGATAACGTCGTCGTCCAAACGCCCAGCAAAGCCGCAGTCGAGTTCACGAGATTGAAGACCGCCGACACCGCAGCCGCCTTCCTAGTTTCCGTCCAGTGCATGGCGAGCACCAGGGGCGCAAGAAAAATCCCGCCTCCGACACCCGTAACGCCGGACACCATGCCAATCATTCCACCCAACAGAAGCGATGGGAGGAATGGCGGAATCGCAGGCGCTTGCTGATCAAGCCCTGCCGCTCCCTTTACGGAACGCAGCATCTGGACGCCCGCGATGAGCAACAGCATACCCACCACCGGCATATAGATAGATGCAGGCAGATGAAGCGCTCCGCCCAAAAGTGAGAATGGCGCGCCGAGGACAGCGAATGGATAGACAGTACGCCATGTCAGCATACCTGCACGATAGAAATGCAGGCAGCCGATCCCCGACACCAGGATATTGAGGGCCAGCGCCGTCGGTTTGATCGTTGCGGGATCGAGCCCAGCCAGCCCCATCAGGGCGACGTAACCGGTGCCGCCGGCCTGTCCTACGGCTGAATAGAGCAACGCCACGACGGTTAGCGCCAGAGCAAAGACAACATCTGTCATGACAAATCTATCATCACCTCGACTAAGGTCTCGCAGACAGTAGCTGCGAGTAGAGATCAACTGGGCAATGACCCTCATGAGATCCGCGCCGCAATAGCGCCGGTCACGGTCTCATAGCCACGTACCTGCATCAAATCGGTGAGCGAAACCGCGATTTTGGGCTGGCGCTTAGCGCAGCCTTGGCATAATCATTATCTCAATGATTCTTGAAGTGTTGAGATAATGATGCACGAGAAGCAAGCCCTCAGTGCCTTTGCCGCGCTCTCGCAGGAGACGAGACTCCGCATCGTTCGGTTGCTGGTAACTGCTGGTCCGGAAGGCCTATCGGCTGGAGCCATCGGCGAGGCCATGGATGGCGCGTCGTCGTCGCGCATGTCGTTTCATTTGAGCCACCTTGAACAGGCCGGGCTTGTCGAGTCTCGCCGCGAGGGGCGGTCGATCATCTACAGCGCCGCGCTGACCACGCTGTCCGGCCTCGTGGAGTTCCTCATGCGCGATTGCTGTCAGGGCCACCCGGAGGTCTGCAATCCGGCAATGGCCGCGCTGTCTTCCTGTTGCGAACCCACGAAAGGAACCTCCCATGTCTGACGGACAAGAGCATCGCGTCTTCAACGTCCTGTTCCTGTGTACCGGCAATTCGGCGCGCTCGATCCTCGCGGAAAGCATCCTGAACAAGCACGGCAAGGGCCGTTTTCGCGCATTCTCTGCGGGGTCTCAGCCGAAGGGTGCGGTCAACCCCTTCGCGTTGAAGGTGTTGCGGAGCTTCGATTACCCTGCCGAGGGTTTCCGCTCAAAGGGATGGGACGAGTTTGCGGGGCCTGATGCGCCTGTCATGGATTTTGTGTTCACCGTCTGCGACAACGCCGCTGGGGAAGCCTGCCCTGTCTGGCCCGGCCAGCCGATGACTGCCCATTGGGGGATCGAAGACCCGGCGGCCGTCGACGGCACGGATATTCAGAAGGAAGCCGCCTTCGTTGCGGCCTTCCGCTACATGAAGAACCGCATCTCGGCCTTCACGTCGCTGCCGGTCGCCAGTCTCGACAAGGCGTCGCTGCGCACAAAGCTGACCGAGATCGGCCAGTCCGAAGGCGCGTCCTCTCCACGCAACAGCGCAGCGTGAGGCAGGCCATGGATGTCATCATCTATCACAATCCGGATTGCGGCACCTCGCGCAACACGCTGGCGATGATCCGCAATACAGGCGTCGAGCCGCATGTCATTGAATACCTGAAGACGCCACCGTCTCGGGACATGCTGACTCAGCTCATCGCGCGCATGGGAATCCCGACGCGCGAACTGCTGCGGGAAAAGGGCACGCCCTATGCCGAGTTGCGCCTTGGCGACGCGGATCTGAGTGACGAGCAGTTGCTCGACGCGATGATGGTGCATCCCATCCTCATCAACCGGCCCATTGTCGTCAGCCCGAAGGGCGTCAAGCTCTGCCGACCGTCCGAGGACGTGCTTGACCTGTTGCCGCCGCAGCGCGGCGCGTTCGTCAAGGAAGACGGCGAGCGGGTGATCGACGAACACGGCCGGCGTGTGGCTACGGCCTGAGGGAATTGCATGTCCACCTTTGAACGCTACCTCACCCTCTGGGTCGCATTGTGCATCGTCGTCGGCATCGCGCTCGGCCACTTCCTGCCGGGCGTGTTCCAGATGATTGGCTCGGCAGAGATCGCCAGCGTCAACCTGCCAGTCGCCGTGCTGATCTGGCTGATGGTTATCCCCATGCTGCTCAAGATCGACTTCGCCGCATTGGGGGAAGTCGGCCGCCACTGGCGCGGCATCGGCGTGACACTGTTCATCAACTGGGCGGTAAAACCGTTCTCGATGGCGCTGCTGGGCTGGCTGTTCATCGGCTGGCTGTTCCGGCCATATCTGCCGGCTGACCAGATCGATAGCTATATTGCCGGCCTCATCATCCTTGCCGCAGCACCTTGCACGGCCATGGTGTTCGTCTGGTCCAACCTGACCAAGGGCGAGCCGCATTTCACCTTGAGCCAGGTCGCCCTCAACGACGCCATTATGGTCGTCGCCTTCGCGCCCATCGTCGGCCTGCTGCTGGGACTGTCTGCCATCACCGTGCCATGGGGCACGCTGGTCTTGTCTGTCGTGCTCTATATCGTCATTCCCGTCATCATTGCGCAGATCGTCCGTCGCCGGATGCTGGCGAGCGGCGGGCAGGCAGCGCTCGACCGCCTTCTTGCAAAGCTCGGCCCGGCCTCCCTCGTTGCCCTGCTGGCGACGCTGGTTCTGCTGTTTGGCTTTCAGGGCGAGCAGATCATCGCGCAGCCGGCTATCATCGGCCTGCTGGCCGTGCCGATCCTGATTCAGGTCTATTTCAACTCCGGGCTGGCCTATCTGCTCAACCGGATGGCCGGCGAGCAGCATTGCGTGGCCGGTCCCTCGGCGTTGATCGGGGCGTCGAATTTCTTCGAACTGGCGGTTGCCGCCGCCATCAGCCTGTTCGGCTTTCACTCAGGCGCGGCGCTCGCCACGGTGGTCGGCGTGCTGATCGAAGTGCCGGTGATGCTCTCGGTCGTCTGGATCGTGAACTGCTCCAAAGGATGGTATGAGCGTGGCGGCAAAGTTTCAAAGCTGGCGGAAGAGCAGCTTTGATGCCGGACGATCTTCCCAATCTCGATGCCGGTTGCGTTGATACTCCCAGCCTTGATCGGCTGCGCGTAGCGGCCCCCTCGACCCATCCTCCGCGTATCCTGCTGCTTTACGGCTCGCTCCGCGAGCGATCCTACAGCCGTTTCCTGACAGTCGAGGCCGAGCGTCTGCTGAAGCACTTCGGGTCAGAGACACGCATCTTCGATCCGCACGGCCTGCCGCTGCCGGATGGGACTGAGGTCAACCATCCCAAAGTGCAGGAACTGCGAGAGCTCTCGCTCTGGTCTGAGGGGCAGGTCTGGACCAGCCCCGAGCGACATGGTGCGATGAGTGCCGTAATGAAGGCGCAGATCGACTGGATACCGCTGTCGCTGGGCGCAATCCGCCCAACGCAGGGCCGTACACTCGCCGTCATGCAGGTCTCCGGCGGCTCGCAGAGCTTCAACGCGGTCAACCAGATGCGGGTGCTCGGTCGCTGGATGCGCATGGTAACGATCCCCAACCAGTCCTCAGTCGCCAAAGCGTATCAGGAGTTCAATGAGGCCGGCCGGATGAGACCGTCATCCTTCTACGACCGGGTGGTCGATGTGATGGAGGAACTGGTCAAGTTCACGCTGATGACGCGAGACGTATCGCCCTACCTGACGGATCGCTATTCCGAGCGAAAGGAGAGCGGCGAAGCGCTGGCGCGGCGAGTGAACCTATCGACCGTGACCTGACCAGTGTTGAGAAGGCGCCGGCCAGCAATGTCGTGCAGTAGCGGGCCATCAGCGGTTCTGATGCACTTTATATGTCGGTAGGGTGATCGACTGCTGTCGCGCATCGCAGACGATAATCTGCGGCGTTTGGCGCCCCGTGCAGGATAAACATAACGAATATGTGTCGCCGTTTGCACTACCTTAGAGCGGGCGGACGCCGCCGACGCCAGCCTGGCGCCGTCTCCCACAGCCATTGGCGCTACTGCTTAGGCGAGATATCTGGCCGCTAGGGACCTAATGTTCGGGGGGCGAAGCTACGGTTGAATCGATCGATGTTCAATCGCGTAGGTTGATCGCTGCCATTCCAGCGGAGCGCAGATCTGCCCGATGCGAGCACGTCACTGGCTTCGGGTAACTTGAGCCGGGTGATCGACTGACCGCTGCCATGCTGCGGCAACGAGGTAGATCCCTGCCGCAATCATAGGCACCGTGAGCCACTGACCCATGTGAAGCCCTGTTCTGGCTGCGAAGCCGACAAGCTGGGCATCGGGTTCTCGGAAGAACTCGACCGTAAATCGGGCCAGACCATAGCCGATGAGAAACACCCCGACGAGCATCCCCGGCTTGCGCCGCGCGTCGGTGAACCAGAACAGGAAGGCGAGCACGGCGAACAGGACCAACCCTTCCAGCCCGGCTTCGTAAAGCTGGCTGGGATGGCGGGCGAGACCATCATGGCTTCCGGGGAACACAATCGCCCAGGGCACATCGGTGGGCTTTCCCCAAAGCTCGCCATTCACGAAATTGGCGAGACGACCGAAGAACAGGCCGATCGGCACGGTGCAGGCGACATAATCATGGACCCGCAGCCATTCGAGGCCGTGTCGTCGCGCGAACAGGATCAGCGCGAGCGAGACGCCGGCGGCACCCCCGTGGAACGACATGCCGCCATCCCACAGCTTGAGGATTTGCAGGGGGTGGAGGATCATCTCGGGACCGTAGAAGATTACATAGCCAAGGCGGCCACCCAGGATGACGCCGAGCGTCGCATAGAATACGAGATCATCAGCCTGCTGGCGGTTCATCGGGGCCGCGGGTTGGGCCAGCAGCCGCAACAGATACCACCATCCGGCAATAATGCCGGCGATATAGGCGAGCGAGTACCAGCGGATGTCTAGCGGGCCTATGGAGATGGCAATCGGGCTCAATCCGAGGCTGGCAAATGCGATATGGCTATCCAAGGATTGTATCCTGCCAGCGAGGACGGGTGCTCGAGCGCGCCATGGGATTACTCCGGTGCGATTGAAGCGCCGGCATCCTTGAGCGCCGCGAACCCGCCGGGGACGTGGGCGACATTCTCCACGCCCATATCCTTGAGTGATTTTGCGGCAAGCGCTGAGCGGGCGCCGGACCCACAATAGAGCACCAACCGCGATCCGGCGGCGAGTTTGGGATTGTGGGTGGGGCTTTGAGGATCGACCTGGAATTCCAGAAGGCCGCGCGGGACATGTACCGCACCAGACACCAGCCCTGACTTCGCGACTTCACCTGGCTCGCGGATGTCAACGAACCGTACCTCGGGATTGCCGACAAGTTTGGCTGCATCCTCAGGCGCGATAGTTTCGACAAGGGCATTCGCTTCAGAAACGAGCTGCTTCGAGGTGCGTGTTGGCATCGACTTTCTCCTGTAAATGAACCTGTAGCGGATCGCTCAGCCCTGCTCGGACTTGCCGCCTATTTGGCGTAGCCGCTCCGGCAAATCTGTTGGGCAATCACCGCAAAGCTTGTTTGCCGGAACGGCAACGTCGATCTTCTTCGGGTAGGGAAGATCGAGAGCCGCCATGATCGCGACAAATTCCTGAACGGTCTTGCCGGCAAGGCGCGGGTTTCGCTCACGCTCCTGCGCCACTGTCGTGATGTGGCGATGATTGTAGTCGTGAGCGGGGAAGATCAGACCGTCGCCCGGCAGCGTGAAAATCTTCTGCGTGACCGAGTGATAGAGCGTGGCGGCGTCACCGTTCTGGAAATCGGTCCGCCCACAGCCGTCGATCAGCAGGGCGTCGCCGGTGAAGGCGCGAAGACCATCGGGCTGATCGACCAGGTAGGTATGGTGGGCATCGGTGTGCCCCGGCGTAAACAGCGGCTGAAGCTTGAGCGCGCCGACGGTCAGGGGCTGGTCCTCGGCGACGCCGACGTCAGCACACGGAAGGCTGTCCATGGCGGGGTACGCGATCTTGGAGCCGGTAAGGCTGCGCAGATAGCAGGCCGAGGTGACATGGTCCGCATGCACATGCGTCTCCAACGTATAGGCCAGTTCGAGATCCAGTTCCTGAAGTGCGGCAAGGTCGCGTTCGATCGTTTCGAGGACAGGATCGATGAGGACGGCTTTGCGCGTTTCCGGGCAGCCGAGGAGGTAGGTGTATGTCGAGGACTCGGGTTCGAACAACTGACGAAAGATCATGATCGGCCTCCAATGGTGCTTAGCTGCCGATCCCGCCCAGGCTGCGGAACAGCATGTAGGCGGCCACGGCCAGCAGGACGAAAGCGAAGATGCGGGTGAGCAAGCCCTTATGATCGGCGAGCCGGATGGCGGTTTGCATGCCGGCGACGCCGCCAGCGACCCCGCCAGCGATGAAGAAGCCGGCCACGCGCCAATCCACGAGTCCTGACAGGGCATAGTTGAGGGCTGTCGCCGATCCGAACGTTCCCACCGAAAACAGCGACGATCCGACCGCGTTGAGGATGGGCATGCCGCTGCCGAGCATGATGCCGGGCACAATCAGGAAGCCGCCGCCGATGCCGAAGAACCCTGACAGCAGGCCGGCGAGAAGGCCGATCACCACGAGCCGGACAGCGATTGGCCGCGTGATCCGCACGTCCGGATCGCCGCCGCCCGACTTGCCCCGCAGCATCGAAACCCCGACCACGATCATCACGCCCGCAAACAGCACCAGGAGGTGCTGACCCGCCACCATCTTGCCCAGGGTGGAGCCGACCAGAGCGCCGACGACACCCGATGCCCCGAAGACGAGGGCACAGGGCCACTTCACGGTTCCGGCCCGGGCGTGTTGGATCAGGTTGGCGAAGGCGTTGGCAGCGACCGCCAGCGCGCTCGTACCGATCGCGACGTGCGGGTCCTTCATGCCCACGACATACAGCAGCAATGGTAGGGCCAGGATCGAGCCGCCGCCGCCGATCACCCCGAGGGTGAAGCCAACGAGGACACCGGATATGAGCGTGAGGATGTCGACCAGTGTCATAGTGCAGCTCCGGCCCTAGCCGCACGATAGTGTTCCTGAATGGCGAAGAGGCCCATGCCCACCAGCATCGCCACGATGAACACCAGCGCCGCCGGCGCCCCGAGGCTCAAAGCAACGAGGGCTGGGCCAGGGCAATAGCCGACGAGGCCCCATCCAACGCCGAACAAAGCCGCGCCGGAGAGAAGCTTCTTGTCCAGGGACCGGGACGATGGCCCATTAAACGTGGCTGCGAAAAGCGGAGCCTCGCGCCTTCGGCCGAGTGCAAATCCCAAGGCGGAAACGATGACGGCTGAGGCCAGTACCAGGGCCAGGCTCGGGTCCCACGACGGCGCGGCGACATCAAGAAACGCCAGCACCTTGCCTGGGCTAATCATGGCGGAAACGATCAGGCCGAAGCCGAAAATGAGCCCCGAGGCCAGCGCAATGAGCAGCTTCCTCATTGTCTCAAAGCTCCACGACGTGCCGGGCAACGTACACAGTCGCAGCCGCCGTGATGAGGAAGACGCCGGTCGCGGCAAGCGAGCGGGGCGAAAGCCTCGCTATCCCGCAGACACCATGCCCGCTGGTGCAACCACTCCCAAGCCGAGTCCCAAATCCCACCAGAAGGCCGGCTGCGATCACGCCGGCGACTGGGGCCGGCGACGTGAGGTCCGGCAGCACGCCGCCCGCCGCCCGGTAAAGCAAGGGCGCAGCGAGCAGGCCGACCAGGAACATTCCGCGCCACGCCACATCGCCGCGGACGGGCGCAAGCACGCCCCCGACGATGCCACTGACTCCAGCAATGCGCCCGTTGGCGATCCACAGGAGGGATGCCGAGAGGCCGATGAGCGCGCCGCCCACGATGGCCGAAAATGGGGTGAACCCCTCCATCGTCAGGATTCTCCTTGTTCAGGATCGGCGCCAGCACAAAAGAGTGCGTAGAGTTCCGTCAGGATCGGCAGCACGCGTTCGGACGTGATGCGGTAGAAGATCGTTGTTTTCTCCCGCCGCGTGCCGACCAGGCCCTCGTCGCGCAGCGTGGCAAGGTGGCGGGACAAATTGGATTGTGTCAGCCCGAGGCGTTCGCCCAGTTCGGTTACCGACAGCTCCCCGCCGAGCAAGCTGCACAGGATCATCAGACGGTGCCGGCTCGCCAGCGAACGGAGGAACGCTTCCGCTTCGCCGGCCTTTTCCTCCAGAAGTTCTGGGGACATCTTAACGAGAGAAGGTCGCACGATTGCTCTAGACATCTTATATGCAACATATATGATGGATGAGCGTTCGATCAAGCCAGCTTAGGAGATTTCCCGTGCGCTACTATTTCGCCAGACTATCGCGGCATCCTTCGAGGAAAGTGGTCCTGCGCGCTATTGAAGCGCTAGAGCGTGGGCGACCAATGCCGATCGACAAGGCTGCCGGTGGCGCTTCCAAGCTGCGCTGCGCGCAGGGCCAGATTTAGATGCTCGATCGACGTTCACTGTTGGCCGGCGGAGCGGCACTGTTGGCCGGCGGAGCGGCACTGTTCGCCACCGCCGCTTGCTCGCGCTCCACGTCTTCCCTCGGCGGGGGCGGTGCAAACCCCCTCCCGATACCACCGCTCTTGGATGCGCAGCCTGGACGATCATTCGCGCTACAGGTCCAGTCCGGAACGACTTCATTCTATCCGGGCCGTCCGAGCGACACGCTAGGGTATAACGGCAGCTATCTCGGACCGACGATCAGAGTGCGTCGCGGCGACGATGTGGCGGTTGCCGTGACCAACCGGCTCAAGGCGGACACGACTGTGCACTGGCACGGGCTTCTGATCCCTGGAGAGCTGGATGGCGGCCCCCATCAGATCATCGCGCCGGGCGCGACCTGGCGACCGACGCTTCCGATCCGGCAGCCGGCAGCGACCCTCCTTTATCACTCACACGTCCATGGGTTGACGGCCGAGCAAGTCTATTCAGGTCTGGCAGGGGCGTTGCTGGTAACCGATGACGAAGAGCAGGGCTTGGGCCTCCCGTCAGAATATGGCGTGGACGACCTGCCCCTGCTCATCCAGGATCGCCAATTCGAAAATGGTCGCCTCGTCATGCCAGGCGGCATGATGGTCGCCATGCAGGGCCGGCGCGGCGACACGACCCTTGTGAACGGAGCGGTAAACCCGCTGGCGGCAGTGCCAAACCGGTTGGTTCGCCTGCGGCTCGTCAACGCATCGAATGCCCGGATCTATGAGCTGTCGTTTTCCGATCAACGAAGCTTTTACTGGATCGGAACCGAAGGGGGGCTGCTCGAACGAGCAGTGGCATTGGAATCCATAACCTTGGCGCCGGGCCAGCGCGGCGAGCTTCTCGTGGACTTCACGGACGGCAGGCCCGCCTCGCTGGTAACGGCGGCTGATACCAACAGCGCGATGATGGGCGGCATGGGCATGATGGGGCGTGGCGCCGGGAGGACCGATGCCGCGGCGCCAGCGACCGTGCTGCGGTTTGAGCCGCGGCCGTCGGGACAGGCTCGTGCCAGCGGCGCCGTGCCGACCCTTCTGGCATCACGAACTCGGCCCGATGCCAGCAAGGCGGTGCGCCGTCGCCGACTGATCCTCAACATGGGCATGGGCGGCATGATGGGCTCAGGAAACGGCGGTGGCGGCCTGACGATCAACGGCAAGCCATTCGACATTAATCGCATCGATGAGACGGTGAAGCTAGGCTCCACCGAAATATGGGAGGTGTCTGGCGAAATGATGCGCCACCCGATCCATATTCACGGCGTCCACTTTGATGTTCTCACCCGTGGGGGCGGTCAGCCTGACGTTCTCGACCAGGGGCCGCGCGACACTGTCGTCGTCAAGGAGCCGGTGGAGCTTCTCATCCGATTTGATCAGCCGGCCAAGAGCGCTCCTTTCATGTATCACTGCCATATCCTTGAACATGAGGATAATGGAATGATGGGCCAGTTCAGTGTTGCGTAGGCGGAGGCTCCCACTTCTGAAGAGTTTATGCAGCGTCTACCGTTCAACAGGAGAGCAACGTTGCCAAAAGAGCTTTTGCCGTATTTCTAATCGCGGTAACGATGCTGATGGGCGGCACCTCGCTAGCGGCAGGCCGATGACTGCTGCACATACAGGATCGCCTTGCGCTCGAGATGCTGAGCCCCGATCTTCTCAAAGATCATCGCGCATCTCCTGCAGCTCCGCGACGGGGCCGCCGTCGGCATGGGCGAGAAGCAGGCGCACGATCAATGGCGTCAGCGTCTGCCGCGTCGGCGCGGGCAGAGTCTGCCAACGCGGTGTCTGCGCGATCCCGGAACCGTGGGGCCTGGAGAACAGATCGAACTGAAACGTCATGGACTTGCGCGGCATGGAGACCTCCCCGATGTAAGTCGTGAGAGCCCGATGCTGCGCCTGAAACCAATGAAGCCGAAACCGGCCGCGTCGCCTGCAGCAGCTTCACCAAGGCAACCAGAGCGCCAATATTGACGCGGGGAGCGTGGTCGACACGCATCATGCTGCAAACCGCGCGGTCGAACATCCAGGCTGGGATCTCGAGCCAGCGATCGGCCGCCGATCCTGCGATGCTGCAACGGAAAACGCCGCACCCCGCGCGCTCGACTACTTCATGAATGTAAACCTGAAGCCCGGTCCAGGGATGCCACTGATAAAGAACTTCGCGAACGTCGGTCTCATGGGCGTTCCGTCGTCTCGTTGTACAACACCGTGCGTCCCCACAGCAGCCTCGGCGGCATGGCACCCGCCGAGTTCACCAACCGCCCCCGTCAGGGGAATGAGGACACCGAAGCTAACTTATCAGCGGCCTGAAAACGGGGAGCACGTCATTCGCGGTCCGATATGCTGAATCAAGAAGCTCGACGGTCACCGACCAGGGGCTTAGGTCTTGGTTCAGCGAATGGGGATCACACCGACAATATGGCCACGCAACCCGACCAAATTACTACCGGAGAGGATCACGGTGGCCTCGTTCGTCGTCTTATTGCCCGTTGGCGTGACGATCCTGGCGCAACCTACCGAAGCTGGTTTCTGTGGGACGAACGGTTGAAAAACTTCCGCTCGATCCGGCGTGGTATTGGCCAGGTCGTTGGTGAGATCGAGCGCGGCACGTTCGGCGTCGCCTACCGGGGATCGTCGCTCGAAACGGTCGTTCATTCCGTCGCCGAGCAGCGTCAAATTTTCAAAGGCGCTGACCATGCCTTTCTCTGGAAGCCGAAGCTCCGCATACCCGATATCTACGAAAACCCGGAGAACCAGCGGGCGTTCGGTCGCTTGCTCGACGCCTGTTCGTGTTGCGACACGGCCGAGGAAATTATTGGCCATATCCACACGATCGATCGCTTGAAGATCAAGGGGCTCGGGCCCGCGGTCGCCAACCTGCTCTATTTTCTTCACCCGACGCTGGTGCCGCCCTTCAACACCGCGATCGTCAAAGGCTACAACGCGCTGACCGGCTCGAAGGTGAAGCTCGGGAGCTGGGAGCATTTTCTGGCGATGCGGTCGGGTGTACTCGACTTGAACGATCGCCACCGCGACCTGCTATCGAACGACCTGGGTGCGATTGGCGGCTTGCTGTTCGACATCGGCTTCGATCGCTACCCGGCCCCTCCTCTCGATGTTAGCGGCGAGGCGCTGGCAAGTTGGGGACAACGGCTTGAGACGGCGCGCGAGGAGGCGCGCACGCTCAGCAAGGCGGCGCTACGCGAAGGCGAGAACGAGCGCACCCATACTGAAATCCAAGCATGGCTTCGCGATCTAGGACTCGCGCTCGGCTATGACGTGTGGATCGCATCGAACGACCGCAGCCGTGCCTTCAATGGATCGCCGTTGGGACATGGGTGCCTTGAGCACCTGCCCGCCTCCATCGCAACCTCGAAGGGGGCGGATTCCATCCGTCTAATCGACGTGCTGTGGCTTGAGCGCGGCGGCGATCACGTCGCGGCAGCGTTCGAGGTCGAGCATTCGACGTCGATCTACTCGGGCATTGTGCGCATGCTCGACTTGGCGCTGAGCGGCCGCGCCCTCCACGCGACCGCAGGGCTGTTTCTGGTCGCACCCGACGCCCGCGAGGCGGATGTCCGCGCGCAGTTACAGCGTCCCGCGTTCAGCCGCGTCGCCGATCTCGACATATCGTATCTTCCCTACGGCGAGCTGGAGAGAAACCGCGAGGCAATCGCCAGGTTCGGATCGGGGCTGAAAGCGATCAAAGCCATCTCCAGCAAGCTGGCTTGATCGAGAGAGGTAAGGGGTACGCGCGCGCGCCGCGTATTTTCAAATGGGCGGGGGCTCAGCTGGAGATGAATGATGCATCAGATCGATCCCGAGATGAAGGCGTGCATGGACGCCTGCCACGAATGCCATGTCACCTGCCTCCACATGGCGATGAACCATTGCCTTGAGGCGGGAGGCCGACATGCCGAGCCGCAGCACATGAAGATCATGGCCGATTGTGCGCAGATTTGCGCGGTCGCGATCGACTTCATGGCGCGGAAATCTGAGCATCACCGGCATATCTGCCGCGAGTGCGCCGAGATTTGCCGGGCGTGCGCGTCGAGCTGCGAAGGGCTGGACGGCATGGAGGATTGCGTCGCCGCGTGTCGCAAGTGCGCCGAGGCTTGCGACAAGATGGCCGCGTAAATGGCCCGAGGGCGGCGCTTTCCCCGCCGCCCTCCCGTTACATTGCGAGCCAAGGCGCGTGAGACGGTGCGATGCACGGTCAGGGTTGCGGCAACGCTTTAGAGAGGGGCGTTGTCTGCCCTGCCGCTAGTAGGCTAGCGGCCCGCCCGCCCGCGGCTTGGCGCGGCGGTTCCAGGCAAACCCGATCACGATCACGGTAAGCATCAGGAGTTGTGCCAGCACCGACTGAAATGTCGGGAACAGGCCCAACATCGAGATACGTGGCACGCTGGCGAGCGGCGCTATGTCGATGATCCCCGCCTCTTGGAGGGCAGCGACTCCCTTACCGGCCAGCACGACCGTCAGAGCGGCCATCAGCCACGAGCTGTAGCGGAAGAATTGCGTAATCGGGAGCGTCCGGCTGTAGCGGAGCATTGCCCAGGCGATGACGGCGAGAAGGCTGATCGCTGCGCCGGCCCCGGCCAGCAGCATCGCGGTGTTCCCCTGTGTCGAGAGCGCGGCGTAGAAAAGGATCGTCTCGAATACTTCCCGATAAACTACCAGGAACGCGAGCCCGAACAGGAACCATCCCGACCCGCCCGAGAGCGCGCGAGACATTTTCTCGCGGATATAGCGTTGCCATTGATCAGCTTGTGCCTTGCCATGCATCCAGATTCCGACCGAGAGCAGGACCACGGCCGCGAACAGCGACCCAAATCCTTCCGTCAGTTCCCGGCTCGCGCCGCTGATCCCGATTGCATAGGTGGCAACCGCCCAGGTAAGCCCGCCCGCAACGAGCGCTCCGATCCAGCCACCATGCACATAACGCATGGCTTCCGGCCGCTCCGCTTTGCGGAGGAACGCGATCATGGCGACCACGATCAGGAGAGCTTCCAGCCCTTCGCGCAGCAGGATTGTGAAGGCTCCTAAGAAGGTGGACGCCTGCGTCGCGGCGTCGGGCGCGAGCGCCGCCTCGGCATCATCGAACAGGCCGCCCAGCACTGCCACTCGTTCGGCCACATCATCGGGCGAGGTGTTGCTTTCAACAGCAGCGCGGTATTCACCCATCGCCCCTTCGATCCGGGACATGAGCGTCGGGTCGCGCGCCGAGAGCGTCGGTTCGATCGGCTCGAACCCGTCGAGATAGGCGGACAGCGCCAGTTCCTTTGCGCCGCGCCGGTCGCCGCGCTGAAATGCGGCGAGGCTTTGCGCAAGCTTGGTGCGAGCGACCGCGAGCGAGCCCGGGGCTTGTTGCATCACCCGATCGGGGTAGCGTCGCAGATAGGCGAGCACCGCGTCGGCTTTCGCCTGCCCGATGCTGCCCGCGAGCGTGGCAGGGGTCAGCGCGACGAGGGTTTTCAGATCGGGAATTCGTGCCCGCAAGCTCGCGTCCGACTTCCACAGGCGTTCGCCTTCTGTCCGTCGTCAGCACATTTGGCACACGTCGCGGCGTAAATTAGCGGAGTGCGGG
>VFQN01000448.1_pt1 | contig 77916 bp, 92 predicted proteins | sample 3512371 | NCBI WGS metagenome assembly VFQN01 (sample SAMN10412370, study PRJNA504923) | tailings metagenome | isolation source: Replicate 2 from Balatoc abandoned mine | place: Philippines: Itogon, Benguet | collected 2017-08-28
CTTGCCAGCCCGTCACGCATGCAGACGCCCCCCTACCCCGCCACCCCCGCCCCCGGCCACCGAACCCGCTCTGCCCGCCCCTGCCCCCACCCCTGCGCCTGCTGCCATCACCTTTTCTGACCCAGGCCCTGCTCCAACCGCCACGCCCGCGCCCGCAGGCACAGCGCCCCGCCATAGCTCGCCGGACAGGTCCAGCTCGTGCAGGGTGGAGGTGGAGGGCTCCCTTGCCTGCACAGCAGACCCAGCAGCAGGCGCGCCCGCCAGCGCCGCCGCGCCCTGCCCCTGGCTCTCGCCCGCCCAGCTGCTGCCACCCCCACGACTGCGGCTGCATGTTCGGCGCCAGCTGCACGCGCTGCGGCTGCGACTGCCCCTGCTGCAGCCGCCCCTGCGCTGCCCATGGCGGCTGCACTGCAGACGGCGTCGACGGCGGCGGCGGCGGCAGCTCCATCACCGGTATGCTGCACGAGTAGCCCCCCTCCACCATCACCAACCCTGCATCGCCCGCTGCCGCTACCGCAGTAGTAGCAGCAGCAGCAGCGCTCGCCCCCTGCCGCTACCCGCCGCCCACACCCACGCCCGTGCCTGTGCCCGCCACGCCCAGCACCACCGCCCCAGGCCCCGTCACGCCGCCTACCCCGCCGCTGCCCCCCCCCCCACTGCCGCTCCCGCCTCCGCCTCCTCCACCTCCTCCGCCCCCGCCTCCGCCCCCGCCCCGCCGCCCGGCGTCTCCCTGCTGCCCGCCCCTGCCGCGGTCCGTCTCCAGGTCCACCCACCTGCAGAAAGTACACACGCGTGCAAGCGCACTTAGCATCGCAGTCAGGTGCGGTAAAAAGGGCCCTATGGCCCAAACCCGTCAACACAGCTGGTGCCGTGCTCAGAGCCATTGACTATGCACTTCGCGGCAGGGTACCATCCGGCACATAAGAGTTGACGACGACACACTGCTATCAACTCCGGGGACAGCCTCAAGGGGTTGCGGGTACCGACACCGGCGCCGGCCCCCGTACATACCGACTGCCAACACTCCCTACATGTTCCTACCTCAACAGCCCCATCCCTACCTCTTCGCCCGCAGCCCCCGCACCCCCGGCCTCCCCCTCCCCGCACCCACAGTATGCCGGGGTTCATGCGCTGGATGTTGCCCTCGATGCGGTCCACCTCGGCCCCCACGGCGCTGACCAGGTCGCGGCCGTAGGCCCGCAGCAGCGCCTCCAGCGCGGTGCGGTCGCCCGCGGCCGCCCCCGCCTGCAGCTGGCCCAGCAGCCGCTCGCGCCCGCACCTGGAGGACAGTTGACGGTTGGGCCGTTGCGCAGAGGTGCAACGGTCAGTGATGCGGCCGGAAAAGGTGGCAAGGAAAGCAGGAGCGGCTGGGGGCGAGGAGAGCTGTGCGGCGCATGGCGATGGGGGTGTGGTGATGCATGTACCGTAGTGCAGGATAGGTGCCTTTTGGATGTGACCTGGCACACGGTCGTCCCCCCCCCCGGCTGCCCACCTGTCCAGGTAGCGCGCCACCACCGCCTCGCCGTTCCACGCCACCTCGGCCTTGAAGCGGAACATGCCGCTGCCCACCTCCTCCGTCACCGTGTCCTTAACGTACGCCACCACGGGGTCGGCCGGCAGCAGCGCCTGCGGGACACACAAGGCGCCAGAGAGGGTTTGGGGGTATTGGAGAAAGCCGTGTTATGGTGTCAGGGAGCTGGGGCGTACAGCGTGGGAGGGGCGGTAGGGGACTGGGGGTACTAGCACTGGGCCAGCAAGGGGAGTCACCGAGGGCTGCGAGCAGGGATGAGGGCAGGAGCAAGTCAGTGAGCCGCCGCCTTGGCCCTCCCATATGGAGGGCAAGCAACACGGGCGTCCACCCAGGGTGAAGCCCCGAGACCCAGGGCTGCTGTGTGCCACGGCCCTCCACCGCCTGCCTCGCCGCTTCCGCAGCCTCAGCTCGCGACGGCCCACACCCACGCCCGCCTTCACCAGCGACATAGCTAAGTCATACCCTTGGCATCGTGCTCCTGCGCCTTGGTTCCTCGCCCGCACCGGACAGCTGCTCTCTTGCAAATCGCATCCTCGGACACCCCACTTCAGACCACGTCAGTCCTCCCGTTTCCCTGCCGCCAATCACCTCCAGCCCAGGAGGAAGCTCGCTGCCCACCTGCACCGCCGCCGCGTCCTGCGGCGCCATGCTGCGCCCAATGAGCAGCTGCCTGTTCGTCTGCATCAGGAAGGTGGCGATGGCGCCCAGCAGGCAGCCCACCAGGATGGAGCCCGCGGCGTCCCACATGGCGTTGCCCGTGGCCCGAGCCAGCGCCGTGCACACGCCTGCGGAAACGAGCGGGGGCAGCACGCCCCATACCGTAAACACAAACACATGCTGGCATCACCGCCTCATGCTTCCGGTTGAACCCTGCATCGCATCCTGCAACTTGCAAAGCTGGGCGAGCCGCATCAAAGCATGGAGCATGGGACAAGGCAAGGCCACTGCCCGCCTGACTGCCCAAGGTTGCTTGCGGCAGGGCCAAGCCGCTTGCGGCAGGTTCTGGCAATCCGCTGCTGCGGCACCTGCGTCCCGCACGCACGTGCGCACGCCACCGCTCCGCCCGCCCACCCTTGCCACCATCCTACTGGCAGTTAGCGCAAGTAAACGCGTGCCCCAGCGTCCGTGCTGCCGCCCTGGCCACCAGCCTGCCTGCCGTACTGCCGTAACCCACACGCGCCATCGCCACCCACCTGCGATGACCAGGCCCAGCACCGCCCCGCTGTCCTCCATCATGACAGCCACCGTGGTGGGGTCCAGGCCGCTGCAGGGGCAAGGGCGCAACGGGACCGGACACGGCTGGTTGGTGGGGCATAGAGGACCGGGTGACGGTGTGCTGCAACGGGTAGACGCAGCTGCTATAATCCTGGCATGGGCGCTTCACCACTCTGCGGTGGTGAAACCCGTACAGCCTGCCCCCGCGTGCTGTACGCGCAGGTGGTGCAAGGTGTTGTAGCGCTACGCAAACTTGTCGTACGGGCTGTCAGCGGCCTGCCCACGGTCTCCGCGCCCCCCGCCCCTGCCTCCTCAGTTCCCCTGCCCACCTCCTGATGTACTGCAGCAGCCCCATCTTGCGCGACGCCGCGCCCGCCGCCACCACGCGTGTGGCCACCCACAGCAAGTAGCCCTCCAGCACACCCGACACCGCCAGCACTGGGGGGAGGGTCCGCGAGGGAGCGGGGGCCTTGACAGGTCAGCGGACGCAGAAGAGTCGCTGAGGCACAGCCCGGCCGCATCAGCACTACCCCTGTCCTGCACTACGCTGTGCAGCCATGTGGGCCATGCCAGTGCACGTACATGCGGTGTGCCGAACAGCAGCTCACCGGCGGGCTTTTAGCACCTCGGTAACCTGCCTCAAGGCATGTCTACTCCGGCACACCCTGCCGCCGTCAACCCACGCCCTCCCTGCGCCCCAGCTAACCCACCGACGTAGTTCCAGGCCATGTGCTCCAGCTCGCGGTGCTCCATCAGCGTGTGCAGCCCGTGGATGAAGGAGGCTGCTCAGCAGGCAGCGGCGGCTGCGGCGGCGGCAACAGCTCCACCACCGGTATGCTATATGAATAGCACCATCCATCATCACAACCGGTCCGTCGGCCACCAGCAGTGGGGCGGCCCACGTGGCCAAGTCCAGCGCACGCCTGCAGCCATGCGTGAATGGCCTTCAGCCCTTCACGATGTACACCTGCAGGCGTGACACCGCCACGCTCTGTCCTTTTGGCCCACTTCTCCCCGCCCGTCAGGGTGAACGTATCGTAGACGTCCTCGTGCACCACGAAGTGCAGACGCCGCGGCATGTCCTCCGGCAGCTTCACTTGGGTGAGCACGCTGTCCAGTGCATTGGCGTCCAGCACCTTGCTGGGCCCCACGGTCATCTGAAAGAAGTCAACCGTGCGCGAGCCACACGCAACCGAATCCACCGTCTCGAAGTTGATGCGACTGGGCTTGTAGTAGATGTCTTTCTTGGTGACCTCGTCCAGCTCCTGCACGGAGCAGGCAACATGGAAACGTACCATACGTATTATAATTACACTACGTGATACAATACTTTCTTGCACCGCGTAAAGCGAAGCCGTATCTTTTATGCATCGTGCCCAACCCCATTTATACACCGTGCACGCTGGTGTGTAGCGCATATACTGACCGATGCAAGACTGTAACCGGCACCCTTGCTGATACTGTGACCGTATCGGTATGAGTGTTGCGCTATCGTGCACGACTCCCAGCGATGGCTCTGGTGCAACCTGGTTTCATCCGTGTACGGCATGCCCATGCACTGTGCACCTGTTTCTTACAGAAGCGGAAACAAGGGGACGCCAATAAGCGTGCATGAGACGATTCCCGCGCCACCGCGCACCACCCCAAAAAGTGCGCGTTTGTACACCTTTTGGTGCACATTATCAACAACATGCGCAGGAATGCGGTTTTAAATCTCATCCCGAGGCCGACCCCCTGAAGCGTTAGTTGCCTGCCCCCGCCCCACACACAAACCTTACCGTGAAGGACTCCGTTGTCTTGCAGGGGTCGAACACCAGGTCCACAGGGTCACCTCGCCAAAACCTCTTGCCGTCGAAGTTGACCGGCACGGCAGGGTAGCGGCCGCCCTGCAACAGGTGCACATTGGTTGGTTGAAACAGGTGACAACCTCGACCCCAACCATGTCCTGAGTCACTTCATCGTTCGCACTGCGCCCAACACACGCGCAACCCTGTCCGCACCCGGGACAGCTTGCTGTGCATCAAGGCCTCGTAGATCATGCCCTTGAGCGTCCCCGTCGCGCAGGTCAGAAGGCTCGCTGCCCCCTGCAGTTTGGAAAAGCAGGAAATGGTCACGTGCCGAATGACGCGCAAAATTTCCATCGTTAAGTTTTGCGGTAGGTGAGCTGTAATACGCGAGACCTCCTGGCCTACCTGTTCCGTACAGTGCGCCGCCTTCTTGACGAACTCCCAGCGACCCACTTGCTGGCGAACTTGAGGCTCTCCACGCGGAACTTGTCGTCGACGACGATATGCAACAGCCTGTGGCAGACCTGCGGCCCCGAGCTGATGAAGCCGATCGCGTTTCGCATCTGTTGGCAAAAACAAGACAGACACACATGCTGCTGTTAGCTGTAAAGTGGGTAGGAGAGCGCGCAGACGTCGTATCCCAAGGGCAAGGGCAACAGGCAAACATAGGACGCATGGCATCGCAGCCTAGGACACCACCCACCTGCTCCGTACTGCAGCTGTTCACCGCCGATCGCAGCGCATCCAGCGCCACGTCCAGTCGTCTGCCGCGTACGCGCGTAGGACGCTGCAGCACATGCCTTGAGACACCGCCGCAGTGCTTGTACAGCTCCATGACGAGCGCCACGTCCACGACCGTGTACATCAGGCTGCGGGTTGGACATGGGCATGCCTCAGGTGCGGCCAGCTTTTGCATCGCTGCTTGCCTAGCTGCGCGCTCATATGTGTGAACAAGCGCTCTAGCTTATGCATGCGTCCGTATGCAGGTGAGTCGCACGTGGACATAAGGGTACACAGGGGCCGAATAAAGAATATCAGTGCCCGACGGCAGCAAAGAAGTGTATGTGTATGTTGCAGATGCGACATGAGATGCAAGAACGTGGTGGAATGCAAGGCGATGGTCTCTGTAACCGCATCCGACCAAACATGCAGGAAGACATGTGAGGTAAGGAAAGCAGCATGAAGGGAAGGGTAACGCAGGACCGGGACCTAGAGATTCACTGCCAGCGCGGTGGTTTACAGGTTAGGAGATTCAGAGCGACTGATGCCAAACGAAAACAGTTGGCCAATCAAGCGGCACCAAGTGGCCCCAGGAAAAGCGCAACCCGGAGGCAATTGATGCATGCCGACCGGCCTGGGTGACGACATGGTGCGGAGCTGCAGCTGGCAGGTTCGTGTGTTACACACCTTCGGCACTTGAGCAGCTCGTCCAGCTCCCAGAACGGCATGTACAGCACTTCCGCATCATCCTTCTCCAGGTCCTGTGAGAACGAAATCAGGCCGCAACACGGAGGTCAGTAGCGTTACACCTCCTGCATCTCATCCATTCGCCTGCAAGCAAGCTACCTGCTCCGTGGTGCACGTTGGCCAAAGGCCAGGCCCCACCTTACCGCGTACGTCTCGTACTTCGGCGATGTCAGCAGCACAGTGCGCCCCTTGCAGGCGAGCTTCGGTAGCACACCATCGACGATGTACCAGGCGTTGGGGTTGTTGAACGCGTCCTCGAAGTCATTGCGGTTCCCCTTCAACACCTCCTTTGTCTCGTTGACGTAGCACCACTGCGAATGGAATCAAGAAGAGCAGCGCCAGCACCACCAACCATAAGCCTTTCTTCTTCATGTGACATGAGAGCCAGTATGCAATCGCCTTTCCTGAAGGACCCAATTGGTCTCAAGAGCGTGGGAGATCGCAAGGCCTAGGCAGAATGTACGAAAGGCACCAAGCAATAACCTCACCACAACGCCAGGATCCGCCCGGTGCTCCCACACGATGACCTCTGGCGGGTTGTCGCTCTGCACCAGCCGCGCCACACAATAGTAGAAGAACACGGACTTGCCGATGCCGGGCGTCCCTGTGACTGCGAGGGTGATGGTGGGAGAGCACTGATGAAGGGGTTGCAGGGTGTGGGAGCCTGTCCACATACTGCACCCTCGTATGTGAAGTGCTCGACCTATGGTGAAGGCACCACTCCTTTGGCACGCTTTGACCAGCATAAGTTCCGAGTACAGGGCAGCAAACTAACGGCTTACGTGCTAGTGGTTTCGCTTGGCCTACTCGAGTCCCAGGGAGCTGGATGCCAACGACATAGGTAAAGGCGGGGCTGTGTCCCCACCCAAGACTGAAATGCCCGTTGGCCGCTCAAGCCCAAGGACTACAGAGCCCCCTCTGAGACTGCCGCGTGCCCTCTGGAACCGCCGCATGGAGACGCACTTGGCTGGTCCTTTCCCTGGGATGCGCCCACATCCCCGGAGAACACCCTACTTATCATCATTCGTGCAAATGGTTTTGTTTAAAGGGCTATCTAGTGCAAATGAGTTCGACCGGCGCTGTATCCGACTTCATTCTGGGTCGTCCCCTTCCCGTTGGACAGACAGCTGCCCCCACATCTTGTAAACACAAATGCAGGCCACCTACCGACGTACGCCACGGGCGTGTCATCCTCCATCAGCACGTCGAAAACCCGCGGGTAGCAGTCGCGGACGAAGAGGGCGTCATACTTGGGGTGGAACATCAAGCAGACCTTGGGGCCGTTGGGGATGTCGGGCCGCAGCTGCAGCAGCTCGCCAGGCTCCGGCACGTGCGCACTGCGCAGAGCCCTAACGAAAGTTGTCGCAACCGGGTTATGTCCTGAAAGGGTGTGGTGGCAACAGGCGCAGGGTCTCCAGCTTCGGCGTCTGCTAGGCTTGAATTGACAAGGGTATTGTGTCTCTCAAGAAGCACAGATATTGCAACATATGAGTGCAGTGCAGCCCAGACACGCTAAAACAACGTAAGGCCGCAACCAACTGTCCAGGCCGTCTCCATAGCTTTATGTCTCCATAGCTTCATGTCCCACTGTTCAGAAATGCAACAAACCTGTACGTCTGTGTACTTGCCTGGCTTGTTGGCCAGGTGGCGATCCAAAATAGCCCTTGTCTCTTCCGGTGTCCTTGCTGAGGCTATGGCCTGCTTGACGGCGGACGGCATCCACACCACAGCGGCGATCGCAGCAGCATACCGTTCCACAGGCAGGCCTGCCGCCTGCAACTGTCGAACCACGTCGTTGGATTCGGTAGCCATTCCTCTGTTTTGTCGTGCGGGCGGTCAGCTAGATGCAAGTTATTGTAAAAGTAAGTGCACAACATTTGGTGCTGCTGGTGTTCTTTCCGTCGTCGCGCTAGCGCGCGGTTGGCAGTTGTCCTCCTCGGAGTTTTCCGCCGGGCCCTGTAAACTGCTGAGTAGGAAATAAGTTTCGATCCTCTGACTGAAGCGTGTGCTGGGGTTGAGCGATTCTCACTGCTTAGGCATGTTTTTTTAGGTTGGGCCGTTGGGGAGGCTTGATCCCGTGCTGCACACCGCACCAACCCATCCACTCTTTCAAAATCGCTTGGCACCAGGGACTCCCCGGCCTCACACCACAGTTCCACATCCAAAGCTCTACAGTACCCTTCGTTCTTGCTCTCCGCCCCCACCGCCGTATCCCCTCGCCGCATCCTACTACACACTGCCCCCTGCACTACCACACATGAAACAGAACAGAAGCGCAGAGTTCCCGTGCACGATATGCCGCACCTCACCTCGCCTCGCCACATCACGCCCCATGCCCAATTGCTGTGCAGCATGTGTGTGAAGGGTGCAGTGCAGGGACCGAGAGCTTGCACTGAGACAAGACTACTCGACTGGGGAACCAAAAAGGCGACATGCTGCCCAGTACTGCGCAGCACCTGCACCCCTATCCCTTGTCAGCGTGCAGCGCAAAGCCACACCTCACCGTGCCTCACCGTGCCTCACCATACCCTCCTAACGCACGCCCCTCCCTTGCGTCATGCACACTTTGCACACCGTGCGCAGTCCCATGCCCTCAACGCTGCTCACACGTCACACCAGCCCCACACAATCACGCTTACTCTAGACACACTAGCATGTTGCTCATCTTACTACCCGAACCATTCAGCAGATCACGCAGCGAGGCCTGCCCCGCTGCCACCCCTGCCGCTCCCCCTCCCGCCCACCCACCGCCGCCGCAACCACTAGCCCCCGCGCCCCCGCCCCCACCCGCTCGCCCTCCCCCGCTCGCCCCTCCCCGCCCTCCTCCCCCTGCCCTTGCACCTCACCCTCCCTCCCCTCCGCCCCCGCCGTCACCTCCACAGCCACCTCCACCCCCTCCCCCTCGTCCCCATCCCCATCCACGCTGCTGCTCGCGCTGCCCCCTCCCCCTGCCTCTGCCCCGCTCCCCACCTCCCCTCCCTGCATCTTAGCCTCAGCCAGCGCCCTCTCCTTCTGCTCCTTCTTGTCGGCCTTCTTCTTCCCCTTCTTGCCCTTGCCCCCCTCCCCCCTGGGCCCCTTGCTCCCCGGGGGCTCCTGGTTCATGCCCGCGCGGTTGTGGGGTAGGGGCAGCAGGGGGTCCATCTCGAAGGGCGGCAGGGAGGCCAGGTCGGGGGTGCGCGGGGGCGCGTCCAGCACCGAGTCGGGCAGCAGGGGCAGCGACTTGTCCAGTACCTCCCCTGCACGTGCGCCATCAAATACGGGGGAACGGTAAGGTTGGCAGGGGGTTTTTCACGGCGGTGGGAAACAGGTGAGCTTACGCCCTGCGGCGCCGGTGGCCCGCAATATGCATGCCCAATGCCGCCCCTCCCATGGCAAGCAACACGGGCATGCTTAACCTCACTACTCACGTATCGTAATGGTGTTGCCTCCTGTTCGCAGCAGCTCGTCCACCGCGTTCTTCCAGCGCTTGCAGCCCGGCTCGCCGTGGAACAGGTTGAGCAGCGGCCGCATGAGGGTGCGCACGCTGGGGTCGGCGTGGCCGTCCGGCTTGACGTGCCACCTGCAAGACATGAGATTAGCATGACGAACACATGTTGGTATTGTGTCAGGCGTTGCTTGTACAACATGGGATGGTGTTTGGTATGCTGGGGTCGGCGACTCGGCGTGGCCGTTGGCCTTTACGTGCCAACCGCAATGATGACAAAAGCGCTGCATTGTAAAACGATTCATCACCAAGAACACGTTCCCCACGCTAAGGCTGGCATGGCCGTCGTGCTCAATGAGCCACCCGCGAGGCCCGCCCCCATCCACCTCCACCTCCCAACCCCGCTCACTGCTTCCGGTTCCCCTGAACTCCGCCGCCTTGCACCCCAACCCCCGTCGCTCACCGTCCGACCATGGGCTCCGCGTACTGCAGGTACTGCTCGATGACCCACCGCCGCGACGGCGCCGGGTTAGTCACCTCGCCGTACACCGCCCGGTCCGCGTCCGCCAGGCAGCCCCACGGGTCGTTGTACGCCCCTCGCCCGATCATAACGCCCTCGATGCCGCCGCCGTTGTGCGACCCGTCCGGGCCGTACGGCCCGAGTACGGCAGCGGCGGCGGCGGCGGGCTCCGAGGCGGGCAGGTCGGGGCGGGCGGAGGGTACGGCGGGGTGGCGGGCGAGGATGGCGGCGCGGGCCTGGTGGCAGTCCAACAGGCCGCCGTTGAGGGAGAACTGTACGGCAGGGGAGAAAGGGCGGGGGGGAGGGTGGGTGGGAATGGAGAGACGGGGTGAGGCTTTAAGCGCCCGGTGTGAAGCCGCACGAAGACTGAAAGCAGTCCACCATCATGGCCCCTGGACGCAGGGATGGGGATCTGCCGCGGTTTGGTGGAGCGGGCCTCCATGCGCCGTAGTCCGAACCTCGCGCAGAGGTGCCCCACGTCTGCCCACCAACACCCTCGAGCACCCACATCCCTGGCACCCACGTGCCATGGCCCCTCCCACATAGCGCAGCGCAGGCTCCCAGTGTCGCATTTTCACGGTACCAAGATGCCATGCCATAACGGTCCCCTTCGGCTCCGCCTCTCAGTATACCATCCACTCCTGTCAGGCCTGCGCGCGTGATCCAGTTTTGGGGCACCTCTGGCACCCCTGGCAGCCACCGACTTGCACACATGATCGCGTACTCCGACTCCTGCAGCGCGACCCCACCCACGTGCGTCGAACGCGTGCCACCCGCTTACACCCACCGTTCTACTGTTACACCACCTGCTTTCCCAGGAGCGATACTTAAACCACGTGCCGCAAACCCCGCCCACCTGCAGGTGCGGAAAGTCCCTCGCCAGCGCCCACGCCCACTGGTGCCGCAGGGGGGGCACCGTGCGGTTCTGGTGCGGGGACAGGCCCTGGGGACCAGGACACGAGCAGGGTGGAACAGGGCACCGGGGCGGAGGGGGTTAAAGACGCGTGCGTAGGCGTTGAGCGTGACAGCGCGCCGGCCGCTCCCCCGCCAGGTGGGGACGTGTACCGCCTCGTCCTCCACCATTGTCCACGTGCTGTTCACAGGCACCACTGGCAGCGGTGCCGTACAGCCTCCCTCAGGCGCCCAACACGGTCGCATGCTCCCCTAAGCCCTTCATCTTCCACCGAGCCCCCTTACCCCCACCCCTTTCTCCCCCCCCCCGACCCCCGCCCCCTCCTACGCTTCTGTTGGAGGGGGCCTTCCGCACCGCATTGTGCCCGCCCTGCTGCCCGCCCACTTCTTCCCTTCCCAGCCCACCCCCTCCCTGCTGTTCTGCCCCCTCCCCTCCTCTCGCCCCGCTCCCGACCCTCGAACCCCTCCTGCGCCCTTCCCCCAAGTCCCTCCTCCCTTACATGGCCCGCCTACCCCCGCCCATCCGTCCCCTTCCCCAACTCACATTGAGGAAGGCCTTCCTGGAGTGCACCACAAAGTGCCGCACATGGCTGCCCTCCGACACCACACGCACGAAGCGCACCAGCTGCTCGTAGCTGTCCACCTCGTCCACACCCAGCCGGCACTTGACCGTCAGCGGGATGGCCCGCGCCCGCTCCGCCCCTGCCCCTGCCGCCCCCGCTGCTCCACCTGCCCCCTCCACGCTGCCTCCAGCTCCCTGAGTTTGCCCTTGTGGTATTTGCTGCTGCTGCTGCTGCTGCTGCTGCTGTTTGTTGTGTTGTTCGTCTGCCACCCGCTGCAGCGCCTCCCCCATGGCCGCCATGCACCGGGCCACCAGCTCCGGGTGCATCATCAGCGCAGCGCCGAAGCAGCCCGCGCCCGCCACGCGGTCGCTGTGTCGTACACGTGCACGGCACGGGAGCGAAAGGCGGGTACGGCAGTCACAACGGGTGTAGGTGCTCACAGCGTGGGTATTGGATGGTGTGTATGGAGCTGGCAGGAGGATAGAGGGTGGTGGAGAGCGGGCCGCGTGCGCACTGGTGCCGTCCTGGCGTCACCGTGTCAGCGGGTGGCGGACGTGCGCGTGCTAGAAACCACCTGCCGCGTTCGATCCCCACCTGGGGCAGCCGCAGTTCAGGTTGACCTCGTCGTAGCCGTACTCTGCCGCACGTGCCGCCGCCGCCGCCAGCGTGTCCGGGTCGCTGCCGCCCAGCTGCAGCACCAGGGGGCGCTGCTCGGGCGGGAACCACAGGTGCTTGTCCAGGTTCTGTGGGGGACGTGGGGGCACGGGTTCGGTGTTGCACTAGTAGACAGTGCTTGCATTTCCACAGCGCGTCATTGTGTGCATCAACGGCGTAGTGTCCAAGGTTAAAAAGGAGGACAAGTGTGTTGTTGTGTGTCCAGGGCATGTGATGTTAAGGAGAGGGAGCATGGGGGCAGCAGGGGGATGGGGATGCAGTGCAGCGCAGGGAGGTTGCGCCGTCCTGTCGACCACCACAGCAACACCGTCGTACAGCCACCTTACTTGCACGTGAACACACAAACACGCATGCTGCCCCCACCTGCGCGTGCAGCACGGTCTTGTCCACCACCATCTCCGTCCACAGCCACGTGCGGCGGGACAGCAGGCGGGCCAGCTGACGGAAGTGCACGTCGGTCCAGTCCATCCTGCATGTGAGAAAGGGTGTTGGTCAAAATCATCAATGTCGACAGCACGTTGTTGCACAGTGTACCGGTACAAATCAACGGGCAAGCTTGTGGATAAAGATCACTGTTGTTGCTGCACTGGGAAGATCCCGAGCACAGTTGTTAGGTTGGAGGAAGCCAAGGTTTGGGTGTTGGGCGTTGCGGCCCCTGTGGTAGGCTCATAGGCAACTCGCAAAGGACGAACTTCGGGGCCGGCACCGAGCGCCCAGCGCATACTGAACCAGTCTACGTAGAAGCCGTGCCGTTCAGTGCATGTGTGCGGCGGGAATGCAAGTGCCGTTGAGCTGAGGTGCGGCACCCGGGGCAGGGGTGCAGCTGTCACGGCAATGGACCAGACGGCACGTGCCTTGTGCCACGTGCGTGGTCGCCCAACCGGGGGATGTGTTTGTGTGTGTGGGGGGAGGGCGGGGGGGCATTGCTCCAAGGGCGCAGAGGGGAGTGGTGGTCGTTGCAGCCTCTGCACACCGCATGAAGTGCGGCATCCAACCACGGCTTATGCACCCCCAGGGACACAAGGGGCAGTGGGTATCTTCACAGCCACGCATGGGTCAAAACATGCGATATGTGAGTGGAGATGCCGCGGTAAAAGCGGTGGGCCCGGCGGATGGGGAAACATGGTAACAGGGTGGGGTGCCACGGCTTGGTGTTCTAGGTGAGGGTGTTGCACTGCGGCATAGCGTCTGTGGCGGGGCCGGTCATGCAGCACTTTACGCGCTGTGCACGGCTCTTTGGTGTACAGTGTTTGTTTGGGTCCTTTACTTACATGGGTGCTACGCTGAGGAGCGGACGGCCGGCGGCGATTTCAGGGTCAACCACCACCCTCGGCTGTGCCTCCTGCGACGGGCTGTCCACCTGGGCCACTCCATGTTGTTCAGCATGTGATACTCCCATCCCTAATGCGTGTGTAGTGATGGTAGGGTAGCGGGTCGCAGGGTGGTGGAGGGAAGCGCACCGCAAACGAGGCGCAGCCGCGACGACGCGGCTTGCCAGCAACAATCCACTGCTTCGAATTGTTTTATGTTCAGCAGTAATGGCTTGACGGTGCAGAGTATGTTGAGTCGGCATAGCCAAAGCGGAGCGTCGACTTAAAGTGGCTCAAACTTTCCTAACTACTGCAGGTGTAATTGAACATCGTCCACACAAGTAAATTCTTACACACTAACTGCCCCTGTAAGGCCGCTCCAAAGCTTTTCGAGTAACACAATGCGTGCAGTGGAACGCATGCCTGCACTGCACAGCGCGTGCTGTTTTGCATATGACAAAGCCATTCGGACTGATACTTCCTACAGTTGCATGTTGCGTCACAGTCGTAAGTCGTGTGTACACACATCGGACCGAAACCCTTGGCCTACTCAAACGCGCCTTTCCGCAGAAGCCATTTACTTGGCCGCCAAGCCTGCCATAGCTAACGGTAATCGCATATACAAGCCGCCATGTTGCTCCATCGCTCCACGGCACAGCGTGCTGGCCAAGCCCGGCGCTCGGCTCCTCCATTGCCCGAGCTCCGCCCTATGCTTTCCCGACCGCGGTTGCACAGCCGCACTCATAAAGCCACCACAACCTCAGCACTAGAGCCGGAGCGCGCATCGTCATCGCCAACGGTTGCGTCAACGGCTGCAGCTGGGTCGTCGCCAACGCGGGATGGCGCCCCAGCAGTGCCCCGTCCGCCGTCCGTCTCGCCCTCGGCCAACGCGCTGCTGACCGCGCTGAGCTCCATGGGCGCATCGCCGTGGGCGAAGAACGTCTACGGCAAGCCCTTCACAAACTCCGAGCTGAACGCGCTGCAGGTGACATGCTCTCGACGCGCAGACCGACATGTCCGCCAGTGCTACTGCCTGGGACTCTCACCACATGGTCCGTGTGCAGACCATGTGCCGTCGGCAACCACCTGTTCACCTCTCACCCCCTCACGTGCCCTGCCGAGTAGTACACGTCCCGTGTGCCCGCCTCACGGCCTGGTCGCCCCCGGCAACGCACCCACCCTCCCACCCCTTCCTCACGTTTCCCGCCTTGCACGCGTACCCAACCCCTTGCAAACCCCCTCCCGCGCCCCATGCCGCCCTGTCGTACGTTTCATAGACTCGTCCTGACTCGCCCGGTCCCCCCATACCCCCGCCCGCCCCAGACCGCCCTGTCGTACGTGTACGGCAATGCGGAGGCCGCCGCCGCCGCCGGCGGCGGCCAGGAGGCGTTACGGGCGCACCTGCTGGAGCTGCTGCTGGTGGGTGGTACTGAAACTGTTGTTCGTTGTGGTTGGTGCCTATGCGGGTGGGTGGCTGCGCTCGCTTGGCCGGGAGGGTCGCCTCCCGGAACCCGGATCCCGGCTGTGCCACGTGCAACACCACCGTACACGGCTTCGGGGGGCTGCTGCTGGTGGGTTGGTGCCAGTGCCGGTGGTGATGGCGGTGCGTGGGTGGGTGGCTGCGCTTGGCCGGGAGAGTCACCCTCTGGATCCCGGGTGTGTCCTGTGCGCTGTGACACGTGCCGACATCAACACACGTGCCGACATCAAGACACGTGCCGACACCAACGCACGTGCCGACACCGACATACGTGCCGGCACCGACACACGTGCCGTTGGGACGCACATGACAGCAGCCCCAGCCGCCCTCAGCTGCCCACCGTACCGGCCACCTCCCACCCGCCCTCCGCTTACAAGCCAGCCCCTCCCCCACACGCCTGGTGCAGGACGCAGCCCACCGCAGCCCCACCCGCAACGCCCGCAAGTCCTCAATACCCAACCCAACCCGCCCTCCGCCGCGCCCCACGCCGCTCTCACCCAATGCCCCCTTGCAGAACGCCGCCCACCGCGTCGGCCGCCTCCTACTCTCCCCTGCAATGCACAAGCCCACCACGCCCATCAACCCCCGCCCTCTTTTGATGGCTCCACGCTCTCAGTTCTCGACACCGCCCACACCCCGCCTCCCTAACACACACTTCCCGTGCAGGACGCCGCCCCCCGCACCCCTCCCCCTTCACCGCCCCCATGCCTCCTACCTCAGACACAGGTTCTGCCCCGCCCCCAACACGCCCCCTGCAGGACGCCGCCCACCGCAAGTCCGCCCCCCTGCCTGTGGTAGAGGGCGCGATGGTGCTGCTGGAGCTCATGGCGCTGCAGCAGCAGCAGCAGGGGGAGCAAGGTGGGTCCAACGAGGATGAGTGAAACGACTGGTGAGAAGCTGCGGGGGGAGTACGGTACGGGTAGCAGGGCGACCTCCATATTGCTAGAGCTGGTAGCCAATGCATGCCAGCAGCATGGGAACCAGGGTCAGAGGAAGTGGGGGAGGGGAGCCATGCGTGGGCTTGTTGCCCTGCTGCGTTGGGAGCAGGGGGGCCGGAGGCGGGCACCGGCCACCGGTAGGTGTTCGCGCTGTGTCGGCCTAAGCCCTGAGGTGCCTTCGGCTGTGGTGCACGATTCCCGGGAGTCGCCGGGTAGCCGGCGGCCCTGCAGCAGGCAGGCAAGGAGATTTATCGTATCCCATGACCCCTCTGCCACCTTTGCAACACCAGCCCACCTGCCTCGCGCCAAGGCTCCCCGCCCGGCATGACCCCCGAGCAGCAGCTGCAGCGGTGGCAGCAGTTGAGCCACGCAAATCGACCCTTACTCCTACGCACACGAACTGCATCCCCTTCTTTTCCCCCCAGGAGGTTCCCCAGCCGGCATGACCCCCGAGCAGCAGCTGCAGCGGTGGCAGCTGGTGGTGGGCGCGGACGTGGGGGCGGTGCAGTACATCCCGGCGGTGGAGGAGCTGCAGGTGGGGGCAGGGACGGTGTGTATTAGCATCTCAGCGTGTGCGGCTGTGGTGGTGGTTGTGGTGTATGCGGAAAACCGGGGGGCCGGTGTAGTGTGCATGGGCAGAAGACGCCAGCGGTGGAGGAGCTGCAGGTGGGTGCAGGGGGAAAGGTGTGTAGCAGATGCAGTGCGGGATCATGCGATGCGAGTCACAACACCTGGGTGTGCCCTAGCGACCCCCACCCCCACACGACCCCCACATGCTGCTCGATGAACCGCCAAGTACTGCACTGGCAGCTTTTCGTATCGCTGACAGCACCCACCGCACGTTCCCGGGGTTCGACTGCGCGGCTGGGATGGCAGACGCCTGGCTCGTCTGGCCGCGGGTCCGACGTCTGCCATCCGGGGCGCGCATTCTAACCCCGGGAACGTGCGGTCGGTGCAGCCAGCAGTGTAGGAATGCTGCCAGCACTTGAGGGATTCCTTAGTTAGAAGGTGCAGGTGGGGCTGGGGCCTGTGGGGCGCTGGGTCACACCCAGGTGACTGGCTTGGGGAGAGAGAAGATGTCGTTGTGAGCTGCTTCCAGTTCCGTTCCGTTACCACCCCGCGGTCACACCCCCTTCACCCCCTTACCCCTACACGTTTTCCTGGCATTGTGTGCGTACTCCCCATCTCCCCTCCCCCAGGTGCCCCCCTCGGGCGACTCCTTCACCCTGGGCACCGACCTGGACTTCCTGTTCACCGGATTCAGGTGCGTTGTGCATTACAGTAAGTACAAGGGCTGCTGACGTGCACACATGATCGCGTCTGCATCGTTCAGACTGGCCAGTATACATGATCTCTTGGCCTTTTCTAAGCCTGTGGTTGCGTTGGAGTGCCGATAGCACCCAGATTTCCCCAACCTGCCCGATCTAGCACTCAGCAGGGGCTTTGCACCACCAACCTGGTGTTGCAATGCACCAACTCCGCCCTGCACCTGCCCGCTGCAGCAGCGTCAGCAATTCGCGTAATGAAAGTAAGCCTATTCCGGCTACCGCCAAAATGCCCCACCCCCCTACAGGTACCTGACAGTCCCTACCCCTCGCCCTCGCCCTCCCTGCCGCAGCGGCCCCTGCCAGTGGCTGGCCCCGGGGCACCTGTCGTACACCGTACGGCACGTACGGCTGGAGCTGCGCAAGCCCAAGGCCTGGCGGCGGGCGGCGGAGTGGTGGGCGTGGCGGCGCGGCGGCGGCACCGCCGCGCCCGCCTCCGGCGGCGCCGCCGCCGCCGCGGCGGCGCAGCTGGATGCGCGGTGGGCGGCCGCTGGGGCGCTGCCGACGTCTGAGACATGCAGGGAGGATCCCTCTTGCCCCGCCACGGTGGTACCTCTGTCATTCTTCCCCACCAACGAGATCAAGGTGTGTACCATGCACACGTGTCATGCACACGCGCACGAGGCATGTACACGTGTCGTGGCGTGCTGCCGCTGCCATTGATTCCACCAACGAGTTTAAGGTGTGTGCCAGGCACTCGTGTGTTACGCGCACGTGCCGCGCACACGTGCCTTGGCGTGCTGCCGTTACCATTCTTCCCCACGGACGAGCTCAACGTGCGCGGGTCAGGTGCACAAGCTTCGTGTGCACGTGCCTGGCGTGTCGGAGCCCTTAACACACAAAACGTGTGTTACACCATCCAACATGCCCGAGTCGTCGCTTTTCATCATGCATGACATACTACAAGCCTGTTGTTTGGCCCTCTGCCCGCAGGCCTTCTGCTGCGACGGCCGTGTGGCCGCCACCCGCAGCCGGCTGGGCGGCCTCATCCTGCTGCTGGACGTTGACACACGGCAGCAGCTGAGGAGGCGGGACGGGGTGCCGGGAGCGTGATTGGGGCGTGGTGCACAGGACACTGGCAGCAGCTGAGAAGGCAATGCATGGACGGTACGTCGGGAGCGCGTTGCATGGCAAGCACGCACGGGGCACGAAGCAGCAGCTGAGGAGGAGGAGGGACGGTGCGCCGGGGGCGTGGCACGGGGGCGTGGTGCTGTAACATATGAATAGTTTACGCAGCAGGGTGGCCTCATCCTGCTGCTGGACGTTGACACACGGCAGCAGCTGAGGAGGAGGGACGGGGTGCCGGGGGCGTGATGCTATAAGGAACAAGCAGCTGCGGAGGTGGGACGGCGTGCCGGGGGCGTGAACTGCCAGGATAGCACATCGGTGGACACTAGACAGCAGCAGCTGAGGAGGAGGAGGTACGGGGCGCCGGGGGCGTACTGCAAGGCACGCACACATGGGGCACACGGCAGGCGCTGAGGTGACGAGACGGAGGGTCGGGGACCTGATGTGGAACAACAGCCACGGCGGCGTGACGACGGGGGGCCGTGGGCGTGGTGTGTGGGACACGTGTCTGCATCTGAGGCGGCAAAATGGCGTGCAGAGAGCATCGTCCGGGTGGCGTGCGCCTCGCCGTACGGTCGGGGCCCTAAAGCAGATTGTGGATGGCGTTCAAGGTGCACGCGAGGGGAACGTGTGTAGGGGTGATGTGCAGCTGCCGCGGCGGGACGGCCTGCCTGGGCTGCGGTGCGTGGGGCACGTGCCAAACGGACAGCCAGGGAGGCGAGACGACGGGCGGGCCGGGAGCTGCGGAGAGGTGGAAGACGACCGGGAGGGCACCAGGGCATGCCTGTCTGAGGCTGTGACGTTGGCGCGAGGTGAAAAGGTCCGTGGTTGTAGCCGTGGTCGCCTGCCCAGGTGTAAGCCACGCACGCAACAGGCAGGAGCACAGGCAGGAGAGCAGGAGAGTGTGTGGGCTGCGGAGGCGAAGGCATGTGCTGTGAGGAGACCTAATGGCCAGTTGCTTGCTTGGGGGCGGTTGCCAGTTGGGGCTTGGTGGTTACCGTACCGTGTGTTGGTCCATGCTGGTCCATGTCGGGCAGCAGGGATATGGTGCTGGCGGGTGTGTAGTGCGGGCAACTGTCCTGTTATTGCTTTATTGGGTACGCAGGCGCAGGAGTGAGGTGTACCGGAAAAGCGCAGGGTACGAGGAGAGGGTAGGGCTTCAGTGGTGATGTGATTTTAATTTGATGGCGTAGCAGCAGGCGATTGCAGGCTGATTTCGTACCGACGATGCCCAGTGAGCTAGAAAAGGATGGCGCAAAGGGGCAAAGCCGAGCAGCACAGATTGGTATTGCATTCGTACTTCGTGAGAAGGTTACAGGGGGCTAGCTTGGAACACGATCGATCCTGGCATGCAGACGTGCTCAATACTGGCGCACGGTGCTGACTTGTGAACGGTCTTTGGTGCGTGCCATGGACTGCTGTAAAAGTACAGCGTTTGGGGCCCGTAACAGATGCACACTCCCCTAGCCATGGCGGCCGCAAGGGGCCTCCGGCATCGGGTGCCGTCCCCCACCCCACCCCAAAACGACGTGTGTTCGGGACCTATGCCGCTATGCGGTCCCTTGTCCAAACGCCGAACCTTGTAATTACCCCCGTTTCCGCGGCCTCTGCTGCAAGCCCCGAAGTAACAGGGGTCGAAACCTGTCCGGATGTAGTGGTCAGGGGTTCCGGGCCAGATCAGGGGTTCCAGGCCAGGTAAGGGCCTGGTCGGGGCAGTCCGGCCGCTGTGCCCACGGGTGCAATGGTCACAGCTGGTTTAGTCACGTTTGCTGCTAAAAGGAGGCCGTCGTGGTCTGACATGCCATTGTTGCGCCACTGGGCCAGCTGCAAGGCGTTGAGACACTAAGCCAAGGGAATCCCACAGGGATGCAAGGTACTCAGCAGGGGAGCTCCCCTGGTACTTTTGTGGTGGGCGCGCGGTTTTGCGAGGGACTCCCTTGGACTAGTTTGCCGATCTGCCTGCTTAAGAGATACCGACAAGTTAATGCTTATATGGCCAAGCTTGCACACTCCTAACTTGTGGTCGCGCTTTCCGGCGTTACTCAGATTGATACGCACAACGCTGTGCTCACAGCTGTGATCAGCAGATCAAACTATACAACTTTACTACTTATATTCGTAAGAGTAGACATCGGGAGTGCAACAGGCCCATGCACATGCTAGCATGCAGCCCGGTCCGCCGTTATACAGGAGCGCAAGTCTGTGCCACTCGTTATCTTGTCTCTATGTACCATGAATACATTACATCGATACTATTGCAGATTGCAGGTTCTCTCAACAGAGTCCTATCGCGAACCACTTTAACTGTCCCGGTGTAACGTATTGGCGTCTTCGTCACCTCTTACCGACGCCCGTCGCAATGGCTCCCAAGTCTACGCGAAGGTCATCTGGCCTATGGCGCTTAGGGCGCTTGTTCACCAGGTGTGTCCATAACATTCGGATTTCCAGGAGGACCCTTCCAGTGACCCGGGCTATAACACCTCAGCAGCACGGAAGCATACCAGTTAATGCCTCTGAGTACTGTAGACTTGCACCATTTTGCTTGGGTTGTTCGGCCGTGTCATACCAGCACGAAACCCCGCCGGGGAGAATCGCGGTTACTGATGGCCGCCGAACTAACGCGTACCTCAATATGTTTGCAGTTGCTTGAAGCCCGAGCCACAAGTTGAAGACGTCGTCCTTCCTGCTAGGGTGAGCCTGGGATAGGGGCAAAAGCGCTGAACCGCCTGGTCCTCCCAGCGCCCTAGGGCCACGCAGCCTTCCAAGTTAATCGAACGCCTGTCCATGCCAGCGCCTGTGTTACGTCCTTGCGGGGGCAAGCGCTGCTCCCGTGGCAGCCCAAATGCTAAGGGTACTTAAATCCTTAAGACACAGCGGCCTGCAATCATGCACCCCACCAGCACCGCATCCAGAAGGCGCTTGTCCTGGTCTGGGTGGGAGCCGCTCATGGCACCACCAGTGCTTCCGCCATCTCAGTAGCTGCCTACCACTGCCTTTGTACCTTGCCGACATGCCCTGCTTACGGTACGGTACCCCCTGTGCGCATGCTGCTGCCCAACAGGAGCACGCCGACGCCAATGCCACCGGTGCGCTCAGTAGCCACCCCAAGGGCGGAGCCAGCCCACCGCCTGCACAGCCCCACGCCAAGGCGCACGTGTCCCCCGCCAGCCCCTCGGCCAAAGAGCATGACCACGACGATGGCGAGGACCACCACCATGTGGCTGTGCCTGCCGGCCACCACCACGGCGACGAGCAGTGCGTGTGCAGCTCCGGCGACTCCTGCATCTCCACCGTGTCACCGCTGCAAAACACGGTGGGTCGGGGCGATGGGGTGGCTTAAGCCACGGGCAGCTCTCGTGCAAACACCCGCATGAACACGGGAGGGCAGGGTGTTGCAACGCGTTGTGCGCAATGTGTGGGGTACAAACGCCTTTCAGCTTTCAGTGGCTGGCGCCGCACGTACAGGCCTACCAGCAGCCTGTGGGGCACCAAGACCTTTGGGGCAATCTGACGGCATGCGGCCCCGCTGCACCATGGCAAGCACTGCATACGGCTGAAAAGGACAGGAGGCATGTGTTGTACCGCGCTATGAGCAACATGTGGGGCACATAGACCATTGGGACACAGCATGCGCCCAGCCGCATCCCCGCAGTGCACTGCCCAGGCGTGCTGCCCAGATGGACAGTGTACACTCAGCTGCCACCACCAGTAGCCGCGTACGATCTTGACATGCTCCCTTTCACCTTCCCTTCGTCCCGCAGGACCGCTCCACGCCCTTTGCCGTGACGCCCACCCGCGACGCCCGCTGCCCCGACACCCCCACCTCCACCCACAAGGCCGCCGCCGCCCTCAAGGGCCGCGCAGCGTCCACCTCCGCCATGTCCCCCTCCCCCGCGTCCCCCGCCGCCCTGCCCGTGCCACGTGGCATCTCACACGTGGGCTTCAACCCCGCCACCGCCCCCATGGACACCACCGCCACCACCACCACCACCACCACCCACAAGGACACCCCATCCAGCCCTGCCTCCGGCCCTGCATTCGGCCAGCTGGAAGGACAGCTGTCCAGCCTTGACACCTCCCTCACTTCAACCCACATCAGCCTGGCTGGGAACCCGGGTGCCGGCGAGGGAGCAAAGGGCGGCGTGGCCGAGTGCTGCCCCCAGCCGCGTGCCCCCCTGGGGCTGCGCATGGTGGTCCTGACGGAGGACCTGGCGGACGAGCTCATGGCCAAAGAGCTGATGGCCCAAGCGGCAGCCGCGGCCAGACAGCCAGAGCAGAAGCAGCAGCGCACGGGGGAGACACCTTTTCAGCAGCAGCAGCAGCAGCAGACCATGGAGCTGGATTTCGGCTTCCAGCGACTGCCGGTACTGCCGCCCCTGCCTCGGATGCTCGCCAACCAGCAGCGAGACGACCGGGAGGAGGGGCAGCAGCAGCAGCAGCAGCAGGGCGAGGCGGTGGTCGAGGTGCAGGAGGAGGTGGTGCGGCAGCCTGCCGCATCGCTGGGGCGTGGCTACCAGCCCCTGACGGTGCTGCCGCCGCTGCCCCAGATGCTGGCCAACCGACAACGGCAGCAGCAGCAGGAGGAGGAGGAGCGGCAGCTGCAGCAGTCGCAGGAGGTCGAGCCGGTGGCGGAGGTGCAGGACCAAGCCGTGGTGCGTGGACGCGGCTGCCAGCCGCTGCAGCTGCTGCCGCTGCGCCAGCAGCAGCCTGGCTACCCGCCGCAAGAGCTGCCGCCGCCGCCGCCGCCGCAGCAGCAGCAGCCACCTGCACCGCCGCAGGAGGCGCAGGAGCCTTCCCTCGACCACGCACCCAAGCACAGCCGGCACGGACGCGGGCACGGCCACAGCGGTGGCCGCCGCAAGCAGCCTCCGCCCCCGCCCAGCTTGGAGACCGACGAGGAGCTCGCTGCCGCCATGGCTGGTGTGGTGGTGTGGCACACAAAGACCACCGCCCCGCGCCGCCCCGGCCTGCTGAACCAGCTGCACGACATGAAGCAGGTCAAGGACTTCAACCCCGTCAACGGCGGCCGCGTGTACAGTGCCGAGCTGCCCGCAGCCTCCAGCTCTGCTGCTTCCGGCCCTGCGCCGGGCCCCACGCGTGTGGCGGCCAAGGTGGCGCGGTCGCTGTGGGTTAGCCGGCGGCGCCTGGCGCGCTGGGTGCAGCACGGGGGCGAGCGGGCGCGCAGAAAGTACTGCCCGCTGCGTGGGGACGAGGTGGAGCGGGCGCTGGGGGAGCTGACGGCCAACGCGGCGGTGCTGCAGCGGCTGAGGGAGCGGCCGGATACGGGGCTGAGGCTGGTGCCCGTGCTGTGCTTCGACCTGCAGCGCGTGAAGGGGGGTCGGCGTGGCGGCGGCAGCACCAGCAGCAGCGGCAGCGGCAGCGAGGGGGAAGCAGCAGCACCCGCGGGGGAGGAGGGGGATGGGAAGGAGGACATGGTGGAGTTTGAGCTGGTGGTGGTGATGGAGTGGGCGGAGCGCGGCACGCTGACGGCCTGGTTCGAGGAGCACATCATGGCCGCGGACGCGGCGCGCGGCTGGGACTGGGCTCCCCTCTTGGCGCAGCTGCGCCGCGTCGGGTGGCTGCTGCGCGGGACGCGGCGCGCGGGCGTGGTGCTGCCGGACCTCAAGCTGGACAACATCGTGGTGTTGGCGAACGGCGAGCTGGCGCTGATCGACGTGGAGGGCGCGGTGGTGGTCGAGAGCGGCCGGGAGGGGGAGGGCGTGGCGGTGGCGCTGCGCACGGACCGCTACGCCGCGCCGGAGATGTTCTGCAACCAGCTGCCGCACGCGCTGGCCGTGCTGGAGCAGCTGGCGGCGGCGGAGCAGAAGCTGCAGCGGCGGCGGGCGTACCTGGACCTGCTGCGCGTGCAGCAGCCGGAGCGGCTGCAGGAGCCGTACGGGGTGCAGCTGGCGGCCGAGGTGGCGCAGCTGCGGGAGCAGCGCAAGGCAGCGAAGCAGGCGCTGCGGGAGCTGTCCTCGAGCAAGGGCGGGCTGTTCATGCTGGCGAGCTGGATGCGCGCGCTACCTGAGGACGTGCTGCTCAGTGCGCAGCAGGCGGCCGCGCTGCAGGAGCTGGGAGTGGAGGGCTGCAGGGACGACGGGTTCGAGGGCTCGGCGCCGCGGGCATATGACTCCAGCCACACCTTCCTCGTGTTCCGGAACCTGTGGCTGGTCCTGAGCTTCGTGCGGGAGGCGCTGGCGCTGCTGCAGCAGCAGCGGCAGGGCGGGGGCGTGTGCGTGGGGGCGGAGGAGGGGGAGCGGCTGAGGGCGAGGGACCAGAGGGTGCTGGAGCAGCTGCAGGCGCTGGTGGACGCGTGCTGCCAGGTGGTGCCGTCGCAGCGGCTGACGCCGGAGCAGGTGGTGGCGCGGGTGGAGGGCATTGCGTGCAGGGCGCTGGGGCAGGACGTGTGGGAGGAGGAGCTGGCGCAGGTGTGAGGAGCCGGCGCAGGTGTGAGGGGAGAAGGGGATGGAGGGGGAGGGTTGCAACGGGGCTGTGGGCGGACGGGGGGCGGCGTGCTGTGGGTGATGATGATGGCGCAGGATGGGAAAGCATGACGGGGAGGGGCGTGTGGGTTTCGGGATTTGGAGGGGTGTGGTGGTATGGAATAAAAACTTGTCGGAAAGTCGTTGCAGGGTGAGCGCTGAGCCGCACGATGGCGCACACCGTTATTCGGAAGCGCGGTTTGATTAGGGATGGCAAATGACAGCCCCTTTACGCTGCTCAGGCAGGAGTTGTTTTGTGCAGCAGGTTGCCGTTTTGGACCGCAGTGAGGTACGGCGTCAGGGCGGGCTCCTGAAAAGAGATGCGGGCTTTGAGACGTCGCGGGATGCATTCTTCCCCATTTACGCATTGATTCCGGACCTTTGATTGGCTTGAGACGACGAGACGCACATGCATTTGCCAAAACAGAGCACCTGGCAAGCGATGTGTCGCGAGCGTGTCTGCTTGGACATGACATAACAAGCAGACCAACACGGGCGGAAGGGGTGTACTCTCCCCTGGTGTACTGCAAGTGCGTACACGTGGCACATGGCCCCCGCCCAGTACCCTGCTGCTGCCGTACTGCAGCGCCCAGCGATGGGCTAACTTTGATTGACTGACAGCTGGTGCGGGTGTTGATTGGACGTTTTGCTTCGTGGTACTTGTTGACCCGTGGGCTGACTGAGTGGCTATTCTTTGGTATCCCTTGTACCTCCCTTGAACTTCCTGCCCACCGCTAGGGCGTTTGCTCCTGACTTTCCTGGACTGACAGTGTCAGGGTGTTTCCTGGCTTCGTGCTGCTTCGTGATATCGGCAACTGTTGACCAGCAGCTGTGTGCTGACTGAGTGTCACCCCCATCTCTTCCTACCTGTTGCTAGTGCACCAGCTCTTTTACCTAGCCTTGGCGGCTTGGCCATTGATTCTTTAGTTGTGGGTGTAATCACACCCTCTAGTTGTATAGCTAATAGCCTGCCCTCTTGTCTCCACATGTTGGGCGACGCGTGCTACCTGCAGATACACGCATCGGCCTGGCGTCGATTAGGATTTAGCCAGGAGTCAGGAGGTCGTCCGTGTTGACAGCTGGTTCAGTTTGCTGAATCTGCCCTGTGGTAATCTCGAATTACCAGTACGGCATGGGTCTGCATCACTGTAACACTGATCTGCGTATGCTTACTTGTCTGTCTGTGGTTCCAAGTTATGCCATCCAGGGGAGCCCCCCTGATGCTATCCTTACACTGCAGGACAGTCAGCTCGCTTTGACAGCCATGCAGCAGGGTATCAGGGCCACCCAGTGTCTCGTACTGCCGTACATCATTAGTAGATCAGTCCGTACACCATTCCGCCTTCCAGGGGTCAGGCCTCCTCTGGGTCAGGGAGCTGCTGCACCAAGGAAGGGCCCCATGAAGCTGCAAAGTCGGTCCCGAAGAAAAAGCTGAGTAAAGCCCGGTAGCGGGTAGCCATTACGGTACGGTAACGCCTGCAAGCGCAACGCTGGCACGTATGCGTTGAAGCCGTGCCGTCCCTGATACAGAGCTCTTCAGAGTGTGAAGGTGTTTTGGTTGTGCATCCTGCAGGCTGGCTCTGCACTGTGACGCCTGGTGCTACCGCAGCGCACACCCGCCTACAGCCCTTGAGTCGCAGTCGGAACCAGCTCTGTTTCCCGAGCGGGACAGAGCTGGGCTCTGGAAGGGGACCAACACTGTAAATCCATACACACGCAGTCGGGCCTAGCACCCTGGGTTACAAAGCTTCGGAATGGCACCGCTACCGTTAGCCATCAGGTGTGGCCCGCCGCCACTGTTGTGTGTTAGCATTCCACGTGCGCAGAGACCCCACATCCATGCAAGCAGCAATTCCAGCACAACTTCACTTACAGGCAAGAGCCAGGCATGCACTCCTTTCCCTGCTTTGCTGGCCGCCACCTCCTCACAAAGGGCTACAGTCTGAAAACGCGCAGCACACTACGGAAACCACCACCGAGTCGTCATGCTCCAGATGTGTACGAACTCTCACAAGTACGCAGGCGTAGCTGTCCAAACTCCTTGAGGCCCAGAGGCCCATGCACCCAGCGGCCCTGGGCGCTCACCTGCCCTGCCATGCTACTAGCTCGCTCCTCCTGCCGCATCCCTCCTCGCTTCCATGAGCCCCAAGGCCCCCTATCCCACACACGCCCTTTCCTCTCACATCACGCTTCCCCCCCCTCCCCCCCACCCCAGGGCACCTGAACACGCCCCCGCACTGCCCCTCGCTGCTCGTCAGTTGCGGCCCCCCAGCAGCGCGCCCACCACCAGCGTCCACGCCCACCGCCGCCGCCCCTATGCCCCAGCCCCCCAGGGCACGTGCACACACCTCCGCACTTCTCCTTGCTGTTCATTACTTGCGGCCCCCCAGCAGCGCGCCCACCACCAGCGCCGCGCCCACCGCCGCCGCCCCTATGCCCACGCCCACCAGCCCCTCGCGCACTATGGCGTCGTCAGCCAGCCCACGCAGCACGGCAGCCTGCCGGAACTCGGGGTGGTCCTGCGGCGCAGGGTGGAAGGGAGGGGTAGCGAGGGGTAACCCACATGCATTTTTGAATTCATTGATTGGACTGGTTTGTTTAGTTGTCCTGGGCGGCAATGCGGTGATGGTCTGCGGGCTTCCGCAGGAGGTGCAGCGAGGCAAGAGCACAAGAGGGGGGGTGATTGCGAGAATCGGGGACTCGCGAACGGTCCGGTGGTATCGGGGCGTGGTGAGCGACCCCAAAACGCCTCGTACTGTCAAAATGGACAACGTGCTTGGAACGATGAAAGCGTCAAGCCCGCGGCATCCTTCAGTAGATCATGCGGGGATGGTTCCAGAGCACCATGCGCTTCATGCACGCATGGCAAGGCCCCCACCTTGAGCAACGTGTTGACCTCCTTGCGCGCCTCGACGTATCGCCCCATATTGTAGCACGCAACTGTACACATAAGGATTGGGAGGTACATTTGTGACTGAAGGACATACTTGTAGGACGCTTGTATTACAAAAAGGGCCCTTTGGCCCTGTCCTGAAGGATGCTGTGCGGTGTGCGCAATTGACAAGCCAATGACCCGTGGGACACCAGGCTGCCGCACTGCCTCCTGTCCCCGGACCCCTACCTACTGGGCCCATACCTGCTGCAAAGTACCGGTACTCCTTTGCATCCTTGTTGTCGTCCTTCAGCTTTTGTTGGGCAATGTCGTATCCACGCTTTTGGTGTTTCCGCGACGTGCTGTGGACAAGCGCCCACACGAGCCTGCGAGGGGCAGGATGGATTGGTTGTACGGTGCTCCAAGCCAACGGGTAGGGATAGTAACCAGTGTCCCTGCCAGCTAGCTGGAAGCCTTAGAAGGCCAACGCGTTTCAGCTGCGAGCGACGTAGGTGCACCTACCTGAAGCGTGCTGAGTCTACTTCCTCCGGCTTCCCGGAGTGGTATATTGACCGGTACTCTTCCTCCGCATGAGACACAAAGTCTAAGTCCACGCTTGGGAGCTGCTCCGTCATGCTCAGCGTGCTTCGGCGTTGGAAGGTGCAGCTGATGTGTGCGGGGCCCGAGGCTAGCACTATTGCCACAAGCTAGCAACCCAAACCAGGCGTGGAATTAAAAGTACTTTATGGTTTTCGGCGTAAAACGTGCGTCGCCAGACCGTCCGGGGGCCTTCCAAACGCTTCCACGACGTAGCTACCACAGCTTGCAAGGATGTTTTACAGGATCGTATATTGTACCGCCTAATGCTCTATCAGTCTACCGCGTGTACAGTCGAGAAAATCGAAACACGTCAGGTGTTGTGTCTCGGCATGAGGTCTCCATGAACAAATTCACTCACAGACTTCGGCTGGTAATGTGCAAATATCAACATCCATATACATCAAAAGTGCCATTATGACACAGCAGGCCACTTGGCCGCCAGAATGCTGTTTCAAGTGACGCCGACTGGTCCAACCCCAGCTACCAGCGGCGATGCGGGTGCAAGTCCATTTATTGTTGTAAATGGCCACCAATTGAGATGCATGGCTATGCCGGAGGCCAGCCATGTGCCACTTCGGCCGTGTGCCTGGACCGCGACATGCCCGCGAGGCGCCGCCCAGCCAGCGGCAATCCGGAGCAGGGCCTCTGCAGCAGCTACCAGATGCCAATTATACAGGGAGTCTCCATCACAGGCGAATGCTGCTGCAGCGGCCTCCTGGTCACAGTTCGGGACTGGCCACTCGTTGACCGGCAGCCGGCAAGGCACCCTCAGCCCCGTTGACCCAACGTCTTGTGGCGCACCAACAGCCAGGGGCACGGTATGCATGTCAGCATATACATATCGCGAACCTTTACCTACCAGCTCTCCAACCGTGCGCCCGGGAGGGCTCCTGCCGGGACCTCGACCTGGGCCACTGACAGCCCCTGCCGGCGGCAGCAGTGCCTGGCCTAGGGCTGCCAGCGCATCTGCAGGCAGCTGCCACAGCTACAGCCCAGGGCGCGCAGGATTCACTGGGGCTGTCAGCCCCCGTTGTGGTCGCGAGACAGGTGGCACCCCTGACGGCCTGGCGTACGGCAGGGGGCCAAGCCTGGCGCCAGTGCCAGGGCGCACGGGCCCTGGGTGGCCCCTGGCCGCGATCCCCGAGGCGGGGCGGGTGGTGGCGCTAGAGGCTCCCCTGGTGTTACCACAGACAGGCCGCCTGCCAGCCAAGTTCGTTGTGTCGTACATCGTCGTGTCCAACGGCCTGCGGAGCCTGATCCTAGAGGGCGAGGACGCTGGCGGCGTTCGCATCCGTGCTCCCATACCGCTGCCGGCGGCGCTGCTGCCGGACGTGCAGCAGCCGGATCGCCAGGTCCCCCCGTTAGGCAGGGTGATGCAGGGGATGTCCTCCGCAGATGCGGTAGGGAGGGAGGCGGCGTCAGGGGAGTGTCGCGCGGGCGGTAACGGCATGGGTACCGCTGGTTCAGCGGATTTGGCTATGGGTGGTGTGCGGCAGGCAGGTTCGGAGCAGTTACACGGAGGACGGGTCCATGGGAGTTATAGAACTGCGTCGCGGGTGGCTGGAACACAGGCCGCAACAGTGGCAGTGGAGGGCGGTCAGGAGGGGGAAGGTCCGGGAGGCAAGACCCGCCGCATGGGCGCTGCGGACGGCGCAGTAGCTGGAGCCGCAGCAGGCTATGTGGGCGTGCACTCTGCCACTGCCTCTGGGGACATTACCAGTCCCGCAGCGGGGTTGTCGCACCAGGATGTGCCGCACAGGGCGGGAAAAGAGCAGCAGGAGGACCGAGCGGACCGGAAAGCCGTCTCACGCGCGCCGGCGGGGGCTGACGGGCGGGGCAGTCGGCGGGGCACCGCCGGACAGCAACCACGGCAAGGCACCGACGGGCAGCCATCTCATACGCAGCAGCAACGACATAGCAGCCCACCGCCGCCCCAGCAGCAGGGCAGCGAACTGCCGGCCCTGCAGCGGCCTGACCGGCCGTCTGTCAACAGACTGCTTGCCTCCTTCTCGCCAACTGTCCTGGTGCGAAGGTGAGAGGTGTCTCGTAGGCGCGGTTGAGTCTTGAATGCCGCGACCGTCTGCTGTAGCATACGCTCGTGCACTGCCATCGTACCTCCTTCCAGGTGCCTCGATGCTGCGGCCAATAGTCGTCGCACCGCAACAGCCTCAGCGCCACTGTCACCCTTCCTTCTGACCTAACCCACACCTCCGTGCATGCCGGTCGCATTTCCAGAACCGGAGCTGTGGAGCTACGGCCTGGGAAGGGCGATCCCGCTGGCGGGCAGGGGCAGGAGCAGGGGCGGCAGCGCGCAGCACAACACCTTTTGGACCTGCTGCAGTCTGCGCCCTCGCCCGCACCCCCGCCCAGGCTTGCTGGTCTCGGCTCCTTGGGGAAGCCCCGGGATGGTGCAGGGCAGGGTGCAAAGCACGGGAAGAGGGACAGGGCAGGCAGGCGGCAGCAGCAGCAGCAGAGGCAGAGGCAGCAGCAGGCGCCTGGGCGGGCGGGCCATCAGCACGTACGGACGCTGTCCCAGGGGAAGCACACAGGACAGGGGCCGCAGCGTGGGCGTGCTGAAGGGGCAGCAGGAGCAGGTGCCAACGGTACGGGAGTCGCCGGGGATAGCGGGAAGGCACGTGCCTCCGCGTTGATGTCGTTCAACCCCACGCTGCTCGTGAGCCGCGCTGGGACGTCCACACTGCCGCAGAGTGCATCCGGGTCCCCACGCTCTGGCCATTCGCTTCGTAACGAATCAGCAGTGGCAACAGCGGCAGTGGCTGGGGCCACGGTGGCTTCCCCGGCTGACCAGCAGGCAAGGCCAGGACGCGGGAAGTGGTCGGAGGCGTGGGAGCGGCTGCGGACCAGGGGCTGGTCATCCCTGGACAGGGAGTGGGAGATGGGGTCCAGGGCGGGACGGCGCGTGGCGCACACGCAGGAGCGGCCGGAGCTGCTGCAGGTGGGCTACAGGCCACGGAACGGGGGCCACGCTGTTGGTCTGCAAATTTCATGAATTGTTAGGATTGACACGGCGTGCTATTAAGCCCGACACGGATACTACCTGGGCAATCTCGTTCCTGCGCACCACGTGGCAATGCCGGCGCGGCTTTTTGGCATTCGTACCGTCCGCGCTATACATCGTTCTGGTTTTCCATGTCTGTTACAGGTGTTGCGGTCCCCTGTGGCAGCGCCGGCAGCCGCGCCGATTGTGGCGCCTGTCGCCGCCGAGCCGATGCACCAACGGCCACGTCGCGACGCCAGCACAGGCGCCGACAGGCAACAACCAGCTGGCTCGCCTTCACCTGCACCCGAACGGAGAGGCAAGACCCACACCCAGACGCACGTGCCAGCCACCCCGCAGCAGTCCGCAGCCAAAGCTGCAGCCACCACCGCCGCCGCCCCCGCAGCTCCGACCCGTCGTGCAGCCGAGGGCAGTGGACAGGCCCACCTCCGGACGCACGTGCCAGCCACCCGGCAGCAGCATCCAGCAGCGACAGCTGCAGCGACGACCGTCTCCACCGTGTCCGCCGCGGCAACGCCCGCATCCAAGGAAACAGGGAAGGCCCACTTTCAGACCCGTATGCCAGCCGCCCGGCAGCAGCCCGCAGCAGCAGCTGCAGCCCACCCTGCGGCCGCTCCCGCAGCCCAGACGCCGCCCGCACCCGAACCGAGACTCAAGCCCAATACGCAACACAGCGCACTGGAGCAACGCATCAGTGCAGCGCCCACCCTCGAAGAGCTGTCGGACATCCTCTCTCAGAGCGAGCAGGAGCAAGAACAGGAGCAGGTGCAGCAGCGGCATGATGACCCACGGGTCGCGGGGCAGCCAGACCCGGCGCAAACGCACACACGCGGGCTCGCTGCCCGGCCACTGCGCCTTGCGGCCCGGCGGGTGCTGCAGCTGCTGCAGGGCGGCCGGGACGCGCCGGCGCACGTGCCCGACCCCACCGTGCCGAACCCCGGCATGCGGGGGGCAGGGGTGCACGGTAAGGGGCCTGTGGTGGAGGTACTGGTGGTGACGAGGGGAAAACCGTCGGCGTCCCGTGGACCGCGCGGCACGCCTGGGCATGCCCCGGCGCCTGGTGGTGCGGGGGAGCGGGGTGGAGCCGATGGCGGGCAGCAAGAGCAGCAGCACCAGGCGCAGCAGCGCATGGCGGCTGCAAAGGAGCTGCTGGGGTGGGTCATGCGACGCACGGGGGCCCTGGTAGCGGGGGCGGAGGGCGCAGCAGCAGCAGAAGCGGAGCAGAGTGCGACCGAGGCGGCTCAGGGAGTGAGCGTAGGACCCCAGGCGGCGGACGGGGACAGGGAGCTCCCGCTGCTGTTGTTGCAGCTGGTGTGCTGCTTCGCGCACCTGGGCGCGTGGGTGCCGTGGTCGGAGGAACGCGCCTTATGGGCAGCCGGCGGGGCTCCGGAAGAGGGCCACGGCCGCGGCAACGGGGAGGCCGGGACCGGAAGCCGCCAGGGGCATTATGGCCGAGGCCATGGGGACGATCGGGGGCCTGGTGCACAGCGACCGCAGCCCAGGAGCGGCCTGGAGCGCCTATGGGCTGCGCTGCTGCGGCAGGTGTGCGCCGCAGGCCCACGGGTCAGGGACGAGCGCATGGGTGAGGTGACCGGGGAGGAGCTGGCGGCGGGGGCGGGCGGCATGCAAGGGAGCCCCCTGGCCCCCTACCAGCTGCTGTGGGCGGTGTGGGCGGCCGCGTACAGCGCCCCGCAGGCTCTGCCGGCGCTGCTGCGGTCGTTGGCTGCGGGTGGAGGCGGCGTTAAGAGCGGGGGCGAGGACGCGAAGGACGGCCGTCCAGCTGGTGGCGGTGGAGGTGGTCGGCTGGGGGAGGTGCTGCAGGGCCTGAAGGGCCTGGAGGCGCTTTCCGATGCGCAGCTGGTGTCTGTGCTGTGGAGCGCGGGCCAGTGAGTTCTGCGGGGGTGCGGCGGGAGGCGCCGGGGGCTAGTTGGGGCTTGGGGAACCTGTAGATGCCGGCAGGGTAATGAGCATGCTTGGGGAACGCAGGGGTAAGGGAAAACGCTGAAGGTGCCATGCCTTGGCTATCCGTCAGGCACAGAGTGATGCGTGTGGGAGGAAGGGGGCGTGGCACATGGGCGTGGACGGGGTGTGAATTGGTGTTGAGCATGACGGCTTACGAGGCACTACCTATGGTGTTAGTGCTGGTCGCCTCAGCGGGGCTGCACGTTGAGCGCAGGTGGTCAGCAGATTTGACTGCGCGCTATGGTAGCCCTCCTGACAGCTCGCTGTGCACTTGCGGCTGTACTTGCAGGTATGCCAAGTGGGACGACCAGGTGCAGGAGGAAATGCAGCAGGAGCACCAGCAGTGGCTGCGCCGCCGTGACAGCGACAGGGACCCCGCCGCGCCTCAGCGCTTTGGCGGCAGATCCGGCGGGGACGGCTCGACAGGCACGTCCGACGGCGGCGCAGATGGAGAGGAGGACGAGGAGGCCGAGGCCGCCGCTGCAGCGTCTGCCGCTGCTGCAGCGGCGGCGGCAGCCGACCGGCGGCTTGTGACACGCATCGCAAGGGCTGCACTGCAGCTGCTGTCTGACCGCTCGTCCCGCCAGGGCGACTCCGCCAAGCACCTCAACCACAATGATCAGGCCGCCCAGAGGCAGCAGTCGCAGCAGCACAGACCGGCAACCCCACCGACAGCCGCACCTTCTTCACCTTCAAACCCATTCCAAGCCGCACTGTCCTCGTCGCCATCTGGCGCCGCCGCCGGCGGTGGCGCGCTGACGGCCCGGGACGCCCTCGTGGCCCTGCGCGCCGCCGCCGCCACCCTGGACCCCGCTGACCCTGCCCACAGGGCCCTGGCCCTGCCGCTGCTGCTGCGGGCCGCCCGCTGCCAGTCCCTGTCGCTGCGGGACATGTGCGAGGGGCTGGAGCTGGCGGCGATGTGGCTGGAGCGCGCGCCCCGGGGGCAGCAGCAGCAACACCAAGGCGGCAGTGGCGTCTCTGCCGCCACCGCAGGCCCCACGGAAGAACGTGCTGCTGCCGCTGCGGAGAGGGCAGCAGCGGCAGCGGCGGGCTCCGAGGCGATCCTTGCGCTTGAGACGGCGGCGTTGAGGCTGCTGGGGCGCATGGACCAGCAGCAGGCGGAGGTGCTGCTGCAGCTGCAGCCGCTGGGGGCGCCGCCCAGCCGCAGCTGGTACCGCAAGCGGCTGCGGCTGCCTGGAGCGCGCACGGGCAGGCCAACGGAGCAGGGCAGTGGCGGTGGTAGGAGTCGCAGGAGTGCAGGCCAGGCGGCCGGCCGGCTGCCTGCAGGCCGCCGCGGCCGTGCAAGGGTCTCGCATCCCTTGCCGTATCACCTGCGAGTCATGTACGGCCTGGGGCCCATGGGAACCCCCGCACAGGCAGCAGCAGCAGCGGGATCCGCGGGGCAGCTGCTGGGCCCCGCCGCCGCCGCGCTGGCCACCCGCCGCCCCGTACGGACCCTGCAGCTGCAGCTCAGCCATCAGTTGTCCCTGTACGAAGACCCCACCGTACGACATTACGGCACGGCGGATTTGCTGCGGCTCCTGGGCTGCTTGGCTGCCGTACGCCGCACCGCCGCTGCCGCACCGCCGCCGGGCAGTACCGTGGACCGCCTCCACCCCCGCGCCGCCACCGTCCGCTGCGCCCTCAACGCCCTCGCGCTCCGCTGGATGCGCAGCGGCGCCGCCGAGGGCGATGTGCGGCAGCTGATACGGCACCTCTCGGCGCTGGTGACGTGGCGGCCGCGGCACGTGGTGACAGTATTCACAACGGCATGGTACCCCTTCGTGGTGTCGGAGCTGCAGGCGGGCGTAGCCACCGCCGCTGCCCCGGTGGTGCCGCTGAGTGACGCCACACTTGCGGGCATGGCGCAGGTGCTTGGCCGCCTGACCAGCCACGACGCGACCCGTGGGTCACTGGCCTGGCCCAAGCTGCGCACCTTCTGGCGGATGCTACTCCACCTTGCAGAGATGCGCCTGGCGGGGTCTGCGGCCTCCACCTCCACCGCCGCCGCGCCTCAGGGTCAGCCAGCCCGACCCACGGGTCAAGGCGCAGCGCCCGCCAAACAGCGGCGGCCGTCTCGCAAGCTGCAAGAGCGGCTCCGATCCCTGCCGCAGCTGACGGTTGGCATAAAGGCGACGGGCAAGCCGGGGCCTACAGCAGCAGCAGCTGGTGGCGCAAAGGCGGGTGCTGGTGGTGGAGCTGTGGGCATTTCCATGGCGACGGTGTTGCGCATGGTGTGGTCCAGCGCGAGGCAGGGCGCACGGCCGCGGTCGTTCATGGCGGCGGCGACCGACGCGTTGCTGCCGCACGTGGCACGCCTGCCGCCCGTGTCGGTGGGCGTGCTGGCGTGGGCCGTGGGCCATCCGCGCTACAACGACCCGCGGGTCTGCGGGCTGCTGGCGGCGCGGCTGCAGCGGTGGCTGGAGATGGGGCCTGACTGCCCGTGGTGAGCGGGGCCGGGGTTCCTCCGGAGGGCCGACGGAGCACACCAACGAATAACGTACACCCGCCACGCTGGAGGGGCGGTTCACTGCACTAGCCTTCTCCTTGCATCCCCATACCGTAAAAACTTACTTAACTGATGTGGCGTACATTCTTGTCGATATCAGCACTGTACGGTACGTATGCCCGCCCCCGGCCCTACAGGACTGCTGCATGCGAGGTGTCGTGGGCCCTGCTGCGCATGGGCCGCCTGGACCCAGCCGCCCTGGACGCCCTTGTGGACGGCCTGGGGCAGCAGCTGCAGGAGCACATGCGGCAGCAGCACCAGCTGCGCCACCAGCAGCATATGCAGCAGGTGCAGGGCGCGGGGCCACACGGCTACGGACCCCGGGCCCAGGGCGGCGGCACTCAGTGTCGCGACCCGCGGGTCGGCGGCTGGCAGCAGGCGCTGCCGGTCAAGCCCAGGGCGCTGGCGCAACTGGTGGTGCTGCTGCACGGGGAGCATCTGGCGGTGCAGGGACGGATGCAGCAGCAGCAGCAGCAGCCGGAGGGGCACCGAGGGCACCAGCAGGTTATGCCGGGGCCCCCGCAGCCCCAGCCGCACCCCGCAGCCAGCACCACGAGGATGCTGTTTCCTAAGATGAAGCCCCGTCCAGGTAGCAGCAGCAGCAGCACAGGCCCTCCTGGTCAGGCCCCGGCGCCTGTGAGGCCGAGTCCAGAGTCTTGGTCAGGGGCACCACCGGGTGCGCAAGCGGACCGGGCGCGGCTGGCGCCATTCGTACGGCGCTCTGCGGACTACCTGGCGGCCCACACGCGTGCGGTGCCGCCGAGGCTGCTGCTGGGGGTGCTGCAGGTGGGCAGGGTGTTGGCGCGGGGGCCTGGGGTGCTGAGAGCCGGGGAGGGCGACCGGCCTATCCATCGGTCGCCATGGGCCGGTGCAGAACACTCTTGGGTCGGGTCAAAAGGCAATGGCGGCCTGTGGTTGCCCACGGTGGCTTTGTGCATGTGTAAGGCTTCCACGGCTGTTGCTTCCCGTCCTCAACCGTACCTGCTGCCCTCGGCACCCGTTCCGTGTTCCTCTCCCAAGGCCATCGCAGCGGGTGGCGCCGCCTGCCGCTCCGAAGCCTTCCTGGTGGCCTTTGGCCACGTGGTGGACAGCCGGCCCAGGTGGCTGCTGCGGCGCACCGTGCACGTGCGGCAGGTGGGTGAACGGCGGCAGGTGTACCCGTGCCGCTCTTGTAGTCGTCCCTGCACTTGCATGGTCCCAGTTCAGCTTTGCATCCCCGCTCCCTGTGCAAGGGGCAGCTTTGCCCGGGCAGATGCCTCGCACCGTGACCAGGGGTGCGGCTGGTGTCCTACCGGTGTGCACTTTCTACATGCAGCTGTACAAGCCCGACCAGGCTGCTGACAACGTCAAGTTCAGCCAGATCGCCCCAGGCCTGAATGCGGGCTGGAGTGTTCTGGATGAACTTGACGTCGTCAGCGGCCTGGTCGGGCTTGTATGGCTTCATATAGAGGGTGTCCACCGCGGCCACCCCGTTGATGATCCCCAGGGCAATCGCCAGGCCGGGTACTAGCCGCATCTCCACGGCCTGGTAGCCGGTGTGGCGATTGCCTTCGGGATCATCAACGGTGGACACCCTCTACATCAAGCCATACAAGCCCGACCAGGCTGCTGACAACGTCAAGTCCAACCAGATCGCCCCAGCCCGGTGTGGCGCTTCATTACCGTACCAAGCTTTGCTTGGTACACGGCCTGGGCTGCAATCGCGCGCCCGGCCATTGCCTGGGGCCATTGCCCATCCAGCTTTAAATGTCCCGTGGCCAGGCCCTTCGCGCCCGCTGGGTGGTCCTACGGCACTTTGTTGCACTGTCGTATATGTCACGTGCCCTTGTCCTTGCCCTTGCGGTACCGTACCGTGGCAGTAGACCTACATGACCAGCTTACGGTATGAAGCCTCGGCGTTTTTGGGCTTTCGTGGCTCGCCGCCTTCCTGTGCAGGTCCTTGAGTGCTACCGACGGCTGGGTTGGTGGCCGGCGGAGCAGGTGGAGGAGCTGGTGGGTCGCCAGAAGGAGGTGGAGGCGGAGGTGGAGACGGCGCGGGCGCGGAGGGCGAGGCGGGCTGCCGCGGCGCTCGCTGTGCCGCGACGAGGCTGAGTGCACTGGTTGCACATCCGTGTCCCCGGGTGCATTCGGAGGCGGGTATCGCAGACTGCATCGAGATGCAGTGTGGGGCAACGGGCCTTAGGCGAGCTGCCGCGGCGCTCGCTGTGCGGCGGACAGGCTGAGAGCAGGCCAGGGCTGGCGGCTTGAGTTGCACCGGGGTGCAGTGTACGGCAGCAAGCCTTCGGGCTGAGTTGAGAGGGATTTTCCGGCGTTTTACCTGTTGCGTCCTTTGTATTTAAGACTAGGGTTTTGTAGCGTGGAACTGCTTTTTAGGAGTGCAGGATGCGAGGTGCTGGCCGGCAGTCGGGCACACACAGATGGCAAGGAAGGCAGGCCAGCAGCACGGGGGATAGTTATTGGGGCGTGGGTGATGGTTTGAACAGGGAATGCTGTTACTGTCATGCTATGCCACGCTATGCAAGGGAAAGTGCAGCACCTTGACGCACGGGTTGCTAGGTGCTAGGCGGAGTAACGTTGCACCATAGCCGCCACCAGGGGCTCCCCTGGCCACCACGTGGTGGGCAGGGTGTTCCTGGGCCCTTCGTGTGTTCGGGTTTTTGTGGCAGCCCAGGGGCGGCCCCCAACCTCCCTGCGCGCTACCGCACGTATGTTATGGACTACGGTCCTTGCCCCAGCCTGTGAACCTATGACGGGTAGGTAACTGTGTTGAGGCTGCACCGGCGCATACACGGGTGAGAGGGGCGGACGCCTCTTGTTCTAGGCTGCAGGAGCCCACAGCAGGCCCAGAGAGACTCGTGAGGACCATGAGGTGTGGATGGCCGGCGGGCTGGTACCTAGGAGGGATCCTGAGCAATGCAGTCGGACGTGGCAAGTGGCGGGGCCGGTGATGGTGTCACCGTACGTCGGTGTTCCTCGCTGCCGCACACAGCCGCTGCCAGCTGGTGCACTGCTGGCTCCATGTCACGTGCCGTACGGCCTTTGTGAAAATTTCGGGGCCATACAGCAAGACTTTGCCATAAAACGGCAGCAAGCCCGCACGAGGGGCCTTGGTAGCCGCGCGCGTGCGGCCGTAGGCTCGGTGAGGCAGGAGCAGGGTATCCGACGAACGCCACCCGACGAATGAATACGAGGGTGAATGAAGCATGGGGAGTAATCATGCCATACATGCTCCGTTGCTCTTTCGGGCTGTTCGACGTGACTGTGTGGCCCTAGTCCCATCGCGCCACAACGGAAAGCGAAAATGGGTACAACCGTGCAAGCGCTTTTCCAGCCCAGCCCTGGATCAGGTCCCTCCTGGCATTAATTTTGCAAGCAATAGAGCAAGTGATTCACTTACAGCGGCAGAATACAGAGCTCAGAGGGCCGTACGGCCAATTATCTGCACTTGCCAAACGCCTGCGCAGCGAGGGGTAAACACAAGCACCTTCGAGCAAATAAATGGTCCCTTTTAGCTTATTGTAATTAGCTCAACGTACCTCGACTCAAAGCGGACTGCTCCTTCCAGCAGGCGGCGGGGTGAATTGCTGAATCCCCCGCAAGTCGGGGCCTATCCTGTTGCCCCTAGCAGCCCTTGGGGACCACGACGTGTTCAATAACTCCTAGGTACGTGAAGATCTAGAATCCGTCTATCGTTCTCGCGGGGGACAGCGCAAACGGGTGTGTCATATCTCGCCTTTCTTGCAACGGCGCTCGAGGCTGCGTCGAGGCGGTTATGAAAACTCAAACCTGCAAATTCAGTGTTTTTCAGAGCTGCGCAGGTGTTCGGGCGCCTTGTAAGACCCGCGAACTTGAGAATTCCTGTTTGCTGGGTGTAACTTCGAAAGTACCCTCGCCCGGCCGCAGGCTTGGACTGCGGTTGATATCGTTTACATATACGGAGCATCAGACAAGATGGCTAGCCTGGCGCTGAGCCTGGACTACAGTCATGTGCTGAGGTGGGCAACCTTGGTTACTTTGCCGCGGGCTGCGAGCCAGCGCTGACCTATCGCCTGTATGTACCGATAATAACGCGTTAAAAAGATCGTCCATGTATAGCAGTTCCAAGTCCGAGTTGTGAAAACGTTGCCTTGCCAACGACTGGTCCCCAGAGCGACACGTTCAGCCTGCGGCTAACCCCTGCCCAAACCCTAGCATCGGCTGTGCAAACTCACACGACCCGTCCAGCAAGGGGTGTGCCCCACACGTTTCCGTGTATGTTCATCTCCTGCTTTCCCTGAAGCGTCCGGAAGCGCTGCTGACACCAAACACCATCTGCGTCGCTCGCCTCCCCTGCACCTACCGCGTCCCGCAGCGCCTGGGAGGAGATGGGCGGCGCCGCCTTTGCCGACGGCGACTCCGCCATCCTCGACGCCAAGGACCCAGGTGCCGTCACGCTGGACCTCAGCAGCTGGGAGGCGCGACTCAAGCCCCTCGCCGCCGCGGTGCCCCCGCCCCCTCTCGACGCCACCGTCCCCGCCCACATGAACATCTTTGCCCCCTTCTTCCTGCCACCCGACCAGCTGGCCCTGAGCTACCTGCAGCCCGGCGCCGTCCCTTCGGCCTCGCCCACTGCCTCGGCCGCATCCGCCTTCCCGATGCCCTTCGGCGCTTGCTGCGGCATGCCGCCCTTCCCCTTCATGCCCCCCGCCTGGCCCCCCGCCGCCGCACCAGCCATGCCCACCACCAGCAGCGACAGCGGCGCCCAGGTGGTCCCCGTCTGCCCCTCGCCCTCTACTGCCGCCGCCCCAGCTGCAAGCAAACCCAGCCCCTGCAGCAGCGCCGATGGCGACGCGTCCAACCAGGGTGCCCCCGTCACGTCCCCGTCCCCGTCCGACCCAGTTCACGGCGACCAACACGACACAAGCCGCCAGCAGGACTGCGTCATGCGGGAAGAGGCGGGGTGCGGCTCCGCGAACCCTGCTGACGCCCCCGCCACCGCGCCAGCCACGAGCAGCATGTCTGGCCCCGAACCAGATCACGACATGGGCACCTCGGACCACGACTTTGCGCTCGACATGGGCATGATCCACATGATGCAGTTTGGCGACTTTGACGTGAACGCCATGGCGGCGGCGGACGCGGCCGCCGCCTCCGGCGACGCCGCCGAGTCGGCCAACGCCGTGTCCACCGCGCCCGGCAGCCCCTGCCTCAGCACCCGCACCTCCGAGCTGGGCGTCGTGCCGGACCTTGCCCCCGCCGACGCCCACGCCTGCGCGACCTCGCCGCCGGGCCTGGCCTCCGAGGACGCCAGCCGGTCGCACAGCCCCGTCCCGGGTGCCGAGCAGCCCCAGGCGGCTGCCGCGCCCATCCCCGTGCCGGGCCCCGCCCCTGCCACCGCCCTGCCGTCTGCGACGTTCCCCTTCCTGGCGGCGGCGCTCGCGGCGCAGGCGGTGGCTGCGGCGGGTGGCGCGCTGAGCCGCACCAAGTCCACCCCGCTGTGCGGCACCCCCGCGTCCTTCGTGCCCGTGGCCCAGGCGCCCGCACTGGCGCGCTCACAGTCGCTTACGTCATGCCTGGGCAACGCGCAGAGTGAGTCGCTTTATGTACAAACGTGCCCGTGCTACGGTATGTCACAAACTCCCGAGCGCTGCTTGAAACCTGCAAATGAAACGCGCTCCTCGTCACCTCCGCCCTGACCCACAACAACAACGGCGGGCTGCTGACCCTCATGATGTTTCTTGTTCCCCGCGTCACAGGCACTGCCATCAAGGCCGAGCCCGTGGCCGTTGCGCCCTGCGGCCCCTCGGTGGCCGAGCCCGAGGGGCCCGCCGCCGCTGCCGTCGTGCCGCAGCCCGCGACCCGCGCGGCTGCTGCTTCCATCCCCGCCGCACCTCCCACCGCGCCCGCGCCCGCCTCGGGAACCGCCGGCAGCGGCGGCGCACAGTTTTACCGCACGCGCGCAGAGGCCCTGGAGCGGTACCGCCAGAAGAAGGCGCGGCGGCACTACCAGAAGAAGATCCGCTACCAGCTGCGGAAGATCAACGCGGACAAGCGCCCGCGCATCAAGGGCCGCTTCGTGAAGAAGGAGGAGCTGGAGGAGTTCCTCGCGGCCCGCCAGCAGCAGCAGGGCGCGGTGGGCGGCGGCGGCGGCTTGTGCAGCGACTTGGCGGGCGCTGCTGCCATGTTCGAGGACGTCGATGATGCGGATGCAGTGCTGGGCCTGGGGCTCGGCTTTGGGCTGGAGTCTGACGAGGAGTGAGCAGTTCAACGGGATGTGGGTCTGTGTGCTGCCTCATCTGATGACTGAGACTGAACGGGGGTTGGGGGTGCGAGCTGATGGGCAGATGGGTGAGCCTTGGTTTTACGGTGCTAGTGGTGGCATTGGTTGTGTGTAGGGCCAAAATGATTCGTATGGCCTCTTTGGAGCTCTACGCGCGGGGCGTTGGCAACGTTGTCGCTGCCGGCTGAGCGCTTTAGGCAATTGGGTTTGAGGTCCCGAGGTTACTGTGCTCTGTGATTGCGAGATCGGGGTTGCCGCTTCAGGGTTGCACACATGGTTTCTCAGCTTTCTCTGCGTTTTCCCAATCAGTTTTGTTGGACGTGGCTGCTGCTCCCTCCGTTTTGCTTATTCCTATGATAATACTGCTATATTCCTTTTGGGGATCGCGAGCATGAGGGAGAGTGGGCCAATGCCCTTGCAAAATGCTTGTAGGTGAGCTCTGCCTGCAATTGCGCTTCTCGTTGGCCGGCTGAGAGCTGGGTTTTGGGCAAGAGGGGAGTGGATTGTCGCGCAGAGTCAAGTGGGTGGAAAGGACGGGTTTACCACCCCATCAGCCCTTTCCTCCACTGTACCCAACACCCTCGTGCGTGCACCAGAAGTCTGGGATGCACGTTACGGTGTCTGTCGGGGTTGCATAACTCTGTAGTGAAGAGTGCTTGATATGTGTGGGCGGACCGGAGCGGGCCGCATATCCAGGTCAGGAATGTCAATCAAACCGTTGCGAGGTTTCGAGGATTTGCGTTTATCGTAGGGTGCAGGGCACAAGACTGCAACTTGGTCCTTCCCGTCTGCATGTGAAGGACAGGCGTCGCCGCTAGGCAAGCTGCTTATGGGGCCAGGATGTGCAGATGGCTCAGGGGGTTGTCTAGAAGTTTTGTGACGTCCGGCGGGCAGGGGTCAGACGCGGGGGTAAGTGCACGGGCGCAGGCACACGTGTGCCTTGCAACCCGTACTGGCGCTGGATGGAGTCGGTGTGGACCTCCTTGCCGTTCAGTTTTGAGCTTGTGCTCTGTGTGGGCTTGGCTGGCGCTGTTGTTCTGCCGACCAGTAATAGGCACAGGCACAGGTGTCTTTGACGTTTACGTTGTGCCAACTAATGTCCGGGCCAACAGTACCGCTCGGCGAACTTGGTGCGATATACTACTCTCGAACTCCACTCAATTGCAGGATATGCCAGGCTTACGTTGGAACTCTTCATGAGCTGCTGTGCTGCGCAAAGGACCTGATGTGTGCTGGGCCAATTCCCTGGTCAGTTGTGGCATAGTATGGTTAGCTGTGTCCGTGTTCCTTCGTTGGTCGACATACCGGTTTCCTGCACAAGCGTGTTAGGAGTACAGCAAAGGGAGTATGTACTGCGCTACAACACGGCCAACTGTACGGTCGCATCGATTTTGGCAACTCCTATAACAGTATAACACGCGTACTATGTGGAGTGGTGGCAATTGTGCGGTGTCCGTTGCCCCGGTGGCCTGCCTAATTGTCTGGTGGACCTGGTCCATTTCTTTTGCAGGTCTCGTGATATCTGTTACGTACGGTTGGTACTACGTTGGTTGTAAACTTCATTGCTGGGTGCTGGCCTTTTACGAAGCCTTTGCCGACGCCACTGTGCCTGGCGGCTGGTCAGCACCTGTGGGGCCCTGGCCACTCCGTGCGTGCGGCCATAGCAGCATCCTTAGATCCTTACCAGCTTGCCTCGGTGCCCCTCCAGTACGGCACATGTCCAGGCCCCCCATACAAGGAACGCATCTTGTACATCTGTGTATGTGCAGGCTGCAGGGTAGAGCCCCAGACCCCGTGCCCAGACCCCCAGTCATGCCGGATTGCGTCCCGGCCTACCCGATACGCCAGTGAGATGTTGGATGCACCTTGGTGGAATGAGAACTGCGCAGCCGCACAAGATGCTATGTGTACCGCCAGGGCAGCCTGGCGGCCGGGTGCGACATACTAGACACACACAAATGGCAAGAGTACGGTACCACAGCAAGGGATTTGTGAGACCTGCGACGACGATGATGCAGCATGCGTGCTAGGCCAGACCCTAATGATAGTAGACGAACAGCGCAGGTACTGTACAGGGAGAAGGGAGCTGCCTGCGCAGGGAGCTTAAGTCGTGCGGAGCAGGGGAGCTCCCCTGGTGTGGAGCTGTCGCACCTGACCTTGCGCACTTGCGCACGTCTGCAGGCGCTGCTCTCCAAGCGCCAGTCGCCACTGCGACGGCGCATTTTGTAGTATAGGGTGATGCCTAGCAAATTTGCACCTTGCCGTCCATCCAAGCATGTGCTGGGGCGCTGAAAAGCACGGCCCTTCAGCTTGGACTGTGTCACAATTACGTGTATGTTGTGCCGCGGCAGTACAGCGTGCGCCCGCCGAGTCCGGAAAATGTCCAGCAAGCTTCCTCGAATGGAATGCTCGGCTAGTTGCTGATGAGGACTTGTTCCTAATATGCAGTTGCTTAACGTCTCCTAGACGTCTCTGCACCCGCGAAAGCCGACTGGCGCGGTCAGCCTGAAATATACAAGCAGCTAAACAATATCGATGGCAATTATTGACAGGGCTCTACGCACACTGGGATGTCGGACTGTGCCGACTTGACGCCAGGAGTTGTCGGATGTTTGCTGGGCTATGTTCTACATGCTTCGGCATCAAGGATAATAGCGCGACAGTTTTACCCCATGGAGAGCAACAGGAGGTTGCGCAACTCCATGCCTGGAAACGTGCAGGACCAGCAGGAGACAGCCGATATGATGCGGTAGCCGTAGGTCACAGCTGTGCCAGTACACCCGAAAATGTCGAGCCAAAGCTGCTGTCAAGCCCGCGCCCTCCCGGCCCGTCGCCATCCTCCACGGACGATTGCGCCCGAGCAGACCCGAGCAGACCCGAGCAGACGGGCCCTCCTTCAACCCGGCATTCCACTGATTGGCAACGTCACCATGCTGCATCGGCATCCATATCCTTATCATCGGGGCGGCGCAGCCACAGTCAGAGTCAGAGCCATACCTGTACTGCCGCTTCAGCCCTTGGGGTTCACAGCCACCATAGCCTGCTGCACCAGGCCACGGGGAGCAACCCATCCGTTGGAGCGACAGGAACAGGAACCCTCAGCCTAAACACGCTTCCAACCGCGGTTCTTGCCTCAGTGCGAAGCGAGGGCGGCCTGGAGGTCACGGCCAGACTCAACGTCCAGCAGCCCGGCACCGATGCCTCGTCGTCTGCGGCCAACATCCCACCAGCCGGGATGCTCCTGGCGTCTGACAACTCCACATCACGACTCATGGAGTACCTCTCCCCGGAAAGCGATAATCAGGCGCACGCAGCAGGCGCCAGCGCAGGCACTAACGCAGCAACGGACAGGCGGGGGCGTGATCCCGACGTGCGCGGCGGAGCAGTGGGGCCGGCAACACGTCCCGGCGACGCTTCTGGCAAGGCGCTGCTCGGGACCCGCCCCGGTCCTGGAGCAATTCCCGGTCCTGGTCTACGGCGCCCCTCGGGCGTGAGCTTGGTTGGCGCGAAGCCAGGTGCTTCCGGCATCGGCAGCCCAGCCGGAGCCGGGCTAGGCGGCTTTTCGCTTTTTGGCGCCCTACAGGTGGGTCGTGTGCCGCTTGTGTACAATACAAACACAGTTTGTGACGCAAGAAAGGACGTCATGTGGGTTGACAGCTTTGGTGAAGAGAGCCTAAGCACATCCACACCAGGACACCCGGTTTAAAGGCGTGAAGTACCAGCTGCCATGTACACGTCTTGACAGCGTGGGTTACCGCCACCGGTTGCCAAGGACGTTCTTGCGCTCTTGGAGCGGCCAACCCACGTGCTGTACTCCACGGGATTGATGTGCTGCTTGGGTAGCCTGTCGTGCGTGGCATTACAAGTCCGAGAAAAGCCCTGCGCCGCCGCTCCGTCGCCAACCCTCCTCCGCAGGCATTCGCCAAGCAAGGGGACGTGCGACCGGCCAGCAGCTCAGCAGCCGACGTGCCGCAGCAGCAGGCGCAGCAGCAGGAGCACGCTCAGCGCCGGCTGGGGGTCGCACGCGGCTCCGTTGGCGTCCCGACGGAGTTCCGAGGATTCGACGAGGTGGGCGGCAGCGGCAGCCGCGACGTGCCCACGGCCTCCCTAGTACGCATGCCAACCGGCCAGACCGCCAGCGGGACCCCTCCCACGCCGGGCGCCAGCCCCCTATGCCCTTGGTCAATCGCTGGGCAGGGCGCGGGCGCGGGGGTTGACGGCAACCGCCTGGGCCTGGTGTCTGGGTTCGGGCCGCGGCTGCAGCACCAGGGCACGTGGCAGAGCGGCACGGGCAGCGACGGGGTGCTTGACAGTGAGGCGGTGCTGGCTATGGCGGGCATGGTGGTGGCGCAGGCGTCGCGGGGGTCCACGGACGGCTCGCACGCGCATGCGGGGCACCACCTCAACACGACATTAGTGGCCCTGGAGGACTCCCTTGGCATCCGCCCGGAGCAGCGCAGGGCACCCGGTGCACGTGGCAGGGCAGGCGGTGCGCGGCAGGGCGACAGCATCGGGACAGCCACAGGCGAGCTGAGGCCGGGGATGGGACCTGGGATGAGGTTTCTTGCGCGGCTGCCGTCCGCGGGGCAGTCGCTAGACGTTGCGTCGATGCTCAGCGGGCCGACCCACATCGCCGACGCGCTGTACCCCATGGTCCCGGACCGGCTGGTGATGGCAGGGGGCAGCAGCTACCCTGCCAGCGAGTTCGACGACGGCATGGGCAACACCACGGCCAACGCGTTGTCGTCGCTGCACGTGATGGGGCCAGGGCCGGGGGCAGGGTCGGGTGGACGCGGGGCGGCGGCCGGGCGCGGGCGGGGCGCAGGGGGGACCATGACCCGTGGGTCGCGGGACCGCTCGGCGGAGCGGCTGGAGCTGCTGGGCGTGGCGCGGCGGGTGCACGACGTGCTGCAGGGGGTGCGCATCATCAAGGTGCTGGGCGCGGGGGCGCACGGCAAGGTGTACAAGGTGAGACGCGTGATAACATGTGCAAAGCAGGTTCTAGGCGAGGAGAGGGCGAAGCAAGTGGCATGGGCAGTGAGTGGCAGTGTACAAGGGGAGCGGTGGGGGTCGTGCCATGCTGTAGGGCTGCCGCTCGGGGGGCTCCTGGGGCCCTGTCTTATGCGGCTGTGTGACTGTAAGCGAGGTGAGCCAGCTGAAATAGGGCGCAGAGCGGGTCAACTTGGCTACATTGTGCCAGCGTGTACAGTGTTTGCTTCTTGCACCAGACGTGCGCGAGGTTGAGGCACTGCTGGCGCTGCTCCCTCGCCCCTCTTCGTCCAGGCCTCGCTCCACGACCGCTTTGTGGCGGTCAAGGTCATCCTGCACGAAACGGAGGCCCCGGGCTGGTCGCCGCATGGTGCCGGCCTGACCGCGGGGGGCCCCACCCTCGTGGGCTCCAGCTACGGCCACACCACGGCCGCCGGCAGCGCAGCAGGCGGCGAAGAGACGCCTTCGGTCTACACGGGTTACAGCGGCTCCTTCGAGCCGTACCGTGCCACGGCGGCTTCCGCGAGGTCCGGACCGCCTGCACGGAGTGCCAGCGGCACTGGCAGCGGCAGCGGCAGAGGCAGCGGCGGGCCCGGTCGGGGCACAATTGGCGGCGTCAGGGGGTTGGCAGCGCCGTTGGGGTCAGGGCGGCAAGATGGCTTGAGCCCAGCGGGTGCGGCGGGTGCGGCAGCGGGGGCTGCAGCTACTGACCCATGGGTCGCGGATGCGGCGCCTGCAGCCGCGTCGCGGTGCGGCACGTTGTACGGCAGCAGCAACGGCAGCCGGGCCGGAGGCGACGGCCGGGCTAGCGCGGGAGAGCAGTGGAACCCTGCGCTCCGGCCGCAGGTGCATACGCTCCGTTACCAGCGGGCTGGGTCCTCTGGCCTGCACTCCCTCAACTTCCCGCACCCGGGGGGCGACGGCCGGACCAGCGGCGGCATCGCCTCGCCGGCGCTTCCGGTGCTGTCGCTTCCGGGCATGCCGCCGGTGGTCATGCCGCACAAGCACATGCTGGAGGGGCTCATATCGGCCAGCGCGCAGCACCCCAACATTGTGGAGACGTACCGCATTGTGACGCAGCTGCTGTCCGCGCCGTCCATGCCCGCATTCGTGGTGACGCGCGGCGGTGCCAACCCCACTTGGGACACCATGCACAGCAACCTGCCCACACCACCCTGCAGCGGCATAGCCCACAGCCTCGGGACCAGCGCCGGCTCCCGTGCGGACGCAGCGAGAGGTCCCGCAGGACCTGCGGCTGGGACTGCCGGCACCAGCGGCGGCGCAACGGACGGCAGCGTAGGCCGTAGGGCGTTGTCTGCGCAGGAGGCCCAGGTGCCGTGGCAGGGGAGGTCCTCCGCAAGCGGTCTGGGAACTCGGGCACCTGCCTGTGGTGCCCAGGGCGGCAGGGGCTCCCCGGTACGGGCCCCCAGCGGCCCTGGGCCGGTCTTGAGGAAGGGCCGGCCGTCGCCTTTCGTGGTCGGGAGGGCGCTTAACCGCAGCAACAGCTGCCTGGGGCCGCACAGGGACGCGCCAGCTTCGGCGCTGGCGACGCCTAGCCACAGCCTAGCTGGTTCCCAAGGATCCTTTGCGGGGAGTGTGGCGGCGGGCGGGTCGTGCGCGGGTGGATTAGAGTGTGTTGAGGGCGTGACGGGAGGCGGAGCCCCCAGCCCGGATCAGGCGCTTGCACGGGACCATATCGCCGAGCAGGTGGAGTTGCAGGGACAGAGGGGGCACCAGGAGCAGGAGCAGCAGGGGGTGCGGGGGCACGCAGCCGCGGCTGCAGGGCGGCAGCAGGAGGGCCTGCGGACCTTTGCCGAGGAGGACGCTGAGGGGCGACCAGGTGGGTGCGGGCTTGTGGAGAGTGGTGCTGGCAGTGGTGTGACACGGTAGTGTGACTACCGCGTTGTACTATACAAGCCCAATAGGGAGCAGCACGACACATGCACACGTCCTGTACATGACTGCATGACTCTCAGGCCCCGTACTGTGCGCTGCGCTGTAACATGCCGTGTCCATGCTTATCTGTTCAGGCCACGAAGACGCAGCGTTGGCGGTACATGCGAGTGCGGGCGGCCCTACTCCGCACGACAGCGTCATCGCCACCGGTCCGCCGGCCAAGCCGCCTCCGGGCAGCACCCCCACCATCATCACAGGCCTTGGCAGTGAGGTTGGCGCTATCCCCCTGCGCGAGGGGTCCACCATGTCTGGCTCTGCCCCCCAACAGCACGTCGGCTCCTCCGTGGTCGCACTCGGCATGGGGCGTGGGTTAACAACGGAGGATGATTCGGTGCATACCAACACGGGTATTGGGAACCTGTCGCTCAGGCTGTCGAGCCCCGGCGGGGGCGGTCCGAGCTGCGGGACGGGCGCGGCGTCGGGGTCAGGGTCAGCGGCTGCGGGACGGTCGCAGCCCTCGTCTGCTGGCGGCAGCGCGCAAGTGGGGCACACGGAACCCACGCAGCTAGCGGGTGCGGGTACGGGTGCGGATGCGGATCAGCGGCGGCGGCGGACGTGGCTAGGGTTCCTGCAGGACCAGCAGCTTGACGGGGTGGCGGTAGAGGAGGGATTGACGTCGGAGCCGCCGTCGCCCCGTGGCGGCGGCGGTGCTGCTGGCGGCGGCGCACCCGCGCTGCCGGCGACGGAGATGCAGGCACAGTTTGTTGGCGGCGGCGCGGCGGCGCCGTCGGCCGAGGCGAGCAACATGGACAGCGCGGACCTCATCATGGACCTGCTGGGGGCGCAGGCGGCGGCGCAGCGCAGCCACAGCTTCCTGCTGCGGCACCGCCAACAGCAGCAGCAGCACCAGGAGCACGGGCCTGGCCAGACCAGCACCTCCGGCACGGGCTCCGGGACCGGCACCGCGGCGAACCCGCTGTACGGCACGTCGGTGCCCACCGTCCGCGGGTCGGCGGAGGACGTGGTGTGGGCACGTGTGCCGCCGCCGCCGCCCGCTGTGCCGCCGCCGCTGCAGCGGCACGCCAGCGCGCCAGACGTGGCGCTCTCCGCAGCGGCCGCCGCCCCACCGGACGGGCCGCTGCCGCGCCCTCACCCTCCTGCTCCTCAACTTGGTCAGCAACTGCACGCCCCTCGCGGCACGCACGTGCAGGCGGAGGCCGACTTTGACGGCAGTCCTGCTCCGCCCCTTCCGCCCTCTCACTCCGGCCTGTCCATCGCACTTCTCTCTTCCGTCCACGCCAGCCACGCCAGCATCAGCGCCGCAAACCATGCCAGCGCCAGCGTCGGCGGCTCCGGCAACGAGACCGGCGGCAGCGCCGCCAACACCCTAAACCCACACCCCGCGACCGCTGCCGCCGCCGCTGCACCTCACACCGGCTCTCCGCCGCAAGACCTGTTCACCGACGCCTCCCCATTTAGCATGCCCACCGCGGCGGGCCTGCCGGTCCAGGTATCTCGGCACCTGGCAGCGGCGGCGGCGGCGGCTGGCGGCGGCGGCGGCGGTCCGCCCGCCGCCATCATTACCAGCATGGGCTCCAGCTCCCGCCAGTCCCAGCCCTCCAGCGCAGGCAGCATGCACGCCTTCGCAGAGCCCAGCCTTGCGCTGCCCGACCTCCAGATGCCCGCCACATGCGGCAGCCCTGCCGTACACCCACAGCCCAGCCCCAGCGGTAGCAGCAGCGGCGCCGCCACGCCACAGCACGCGCTGATGGCGTCCCCCGGCCTGCCCACAATTGACGAGCTGACGCCGGGCGTCGGGGTCTCCCTTGTCCCGCCCCAGCTGTCACCATCCCCTGCAAATCGCACCAGTGCCGGCGCCCTCGGGCGGCTGCTTCTGCGGCAGCAGTTGGTGGCCGGCAGCTCCAGCGGTTGGCATGGCGCGGCTGAGGCGGCCTCCGTCGCTGCCGCCGTGGGGCCTGACGGCAGTCCTAGGACCAGCGCCAGGCCCCGCGGCAGCAGCTCCGGCGGTGATGCCTCCACCCACAGAAGCTCCAGAGGCTCCAACTCCCACTCAGGCAGATTGCAGCCGCTGGCGACAGCGGGTGGTGGCGGCGCCGCCGCCGCCGCCGGCATGGCGTACGGCGGGCAGCTTGTGCCGTCCGACCTGCAGTACGACAGGCTGTCGTGGAGCAACACGCAGACCACGGCCAGTACGAACATGCTTCTCAACAGCGGGTTCACGGCGCTGTTTGCGTCGCTCAATACCGCCGGTGGCTCCAATCCGGGTGGCGGAGGGAACGGCGGTGGCGGCGGGCGGCAGGCGGAGGGCCACTTGGGGTACGGCAGCAGCATGGGGGCCACGTGGGCGAGGGCCACGTCGCATGGCGGAGGGACGACGGCGACGAGGGTAAGGGTCCCAGGTTGAGGGAAACGCAGCGCGGCTGGGGATCAGGGCCTGACGGTTGGGAGCTGCACCAGGTCAAACACGTGAGGCAGCTGTTGGCTTTTCCGGTGGGAGAGTGCTAGGCGTCCGCAACGCACTTGCGTAAAGCCGCTGAGTTGGCTTGCGCCCTGCCCCTGGACTATGCCCTAGGTCCCTTCTCCTACTGTGTCCTTGTGGCCCGTGCCTGCCCTGCTCCCCTTCCACGCAGAACACCTTCAACTCCTCGGATACGATGCTGCTCCCGGAACCCGACTCCTATGCACAGCTCCGCACACTCATGGGCTCGACGCACGGGCCGTCGGCACCTATCAGCGGCGCTGCAGATGCGCCACAACGCCCCGCGCCCAGCCCTGACCCAGCCGGCCCCGAGGCGGGCCCTGTCGCTGGCAGCAGCTCCCGCAAGGACCTGCCCTTCCACGCCGCCGCCAGCAGCGTCCGCGAGGAGCCCGGCGGCGGCTCAGACCCGTCGGACGCTGGCAGCCTGCAACGTGCCGCCCTCAGGGGTATCGGCTCCTGGTCGTTCACCAACTCGCGTGTGGCCCCGCGGGACCGCATGGGCCGCCCTTTGAACCAGCACCATCACCACCACCACCACCAGGCCCACGATCGGCTCCTGCAGCCCGCCGCTGGCGGCAACGGAGCGGCGGCGGCGGCGGTGGCGGCGCAGTCGGCGTCGCCGCCGACGTCGCCGTGGGCGGGCGTGCCGGTCGGGCGGGGTGCGCTGGCGCCGTCGGGCCGGGAGCGGTGGCAGGTGCTCATCGTGCAGGAGCTGTGCACTAGGGGCAACCTGAGGGACGCCATCCTGTCGGGCGTCTTCCACTCGTCCAACATGGCGGCGGGGACGCAGGTGGGCGCGCAGGGTGTGGGTGGCTGGGCTGCGCACACCTTTGCTAAGCTTCGCCCAACTGCACCCTTGCCATTTGCTGCGCGTGCGGTGTTGCCTTCATTCCCTCGCTGCCGGTAGCAAATTCGCTTGAAAGCGCCGCCGGGCCTGCCGGCCTCCCAACGCAACAAAAAAATATGCGCAACTCAAACACATGACTGCGGACTGCGGCTTCAGGTCATCGCCATGCGGCAGCTGCTGGACACCGCGGCCGAGGTGGCCTCAGCCATGGCCTACCTGCACTCCCGGACCATCGTGCACGGCGACCTCAAGACCGCCAACGTGCTGCTGCAGGTAATCCCAGGGCCTCGCTCGCTGTGGGGCGATGTCGCAGGGTTGGAGCTTGCACCTCACACGTGCACGTGCATGGCACCTTGCATCCCGGCCGCGGCCAGACTGTTGCTCATTGTCACGGGGAACGTGTTCAGGTTGCATGACAGGCGCAACAGGCTGCTGCAGGTGCAGCCGGAATCGCAAGGCACCGGAAGAGCCGCTTGCCGCCAGGGAGGAGGCACAGGGGGCAGGGGGCAAGGGGTGCACCCCGCAGCTCCGTTGCCATGCCGGCCCAGTCCACCCAACACCCTGCACGTCTGCTGCAGCTCCTGGTACTTGCATTCTGGAACCTTACTGCACGCTCCTGAGCCCACCGCCCGGCCTCGCCCTGCGTACCCAAGCTTGACACCACCACAACACACCGTACGGTACAACGTTGTACTCTTATCTCCGTCCTGTCGCCCACAGCGCAACGACAACGACCCCCGCGGCTTCACCGCCAAGCTGGGCGACTTCGGCCTGGCCAGGCAGCTGGCGCCCGGGACGGCGGCCGGGGCGGCGGCAGCTGGTCACGGCGGCGGCGCCGCCGGGGACCATGGCGGCGGCGGAGAGCCCAGCCTGGTGTGCAGCCCCGGCGGCCACGCGCCAGGTGGCCCGGTGGTGACGGAGTTTGAAGCGGAGGGGCTGCTGGTGTCCCGGATCGGCACGGTAACACACATGGTGCGTATGGTGGTGATGTGGATTGAACAGGGAACATTTGGAAGCCATTGGAAACCCGGTGTAGAGTCAATGTGTCCGGTGTCAGGCGTGTCGGGTGTCCCAGATCGGCACGGTGACGCACACGGTGGGTGCCACTGCTGCACTGAGGTGATGCCTGGAGGCGGACCCATAGCCGAGGACTAGGGGGCGGCCGGAACGCGGCCATGCAGGTTGAACCATCAAAGGGGTGGTGCTGTGAACGTGCGGGACGCAGTTTGGCCCGCAACGTGTGGCAGCCCTGGCAGGACGTGTTGGGCGATCAAAAGAGCATGCACAGGAACTTGGGGCCAGGGTACAGGCCGCATGCGTGTTGGCTGCGTTGCTGAAAAGCATGCTGTCCGTACGCAACGCGGCCCTGAATGCGAGTGCACTGCAATGCACCACGTATACGGTACCAACCTCCGCCTGACCACCGCTGTCGCAGGCGCCCGAGGTGATCGCCGACAACCTGATGCTGCTTGCCTCCGACGTCTACTCCTTTGGCGTCATGCTGTGGGAGCTCTACTGCGCGCAGCAGCCCTTCGCAAACTACACCGCATTCCAGGTGGGGCCGTGCTGCAGTCGTTTGTTTCTACGTGCTGGTCGGTGCGCTGTAGCAGGTGGATTGAGCACCGGCCAGGCGAGCAGGTTGGTGTATGTTCCAGTGCCGGCAGGGCCAAGCACCCGGCCTTCCAGGGGGCCCGGAGGAAGAGGGCAGGTGTGCCCTGGGTGTGCCTCTGTCGGCTTGGCGAACGGAACACACATAATCCAGCAGCACACTGACCAGCAGCACCCTTCGCACCAGCAATCTACACATTACAAACGAGGCAGTGCAACTTTGTGCTATGCCCTGCTTTTCCCACCCTTCTTTACCATGTCCCCTGGTGCACCCTTTCGCCTTGTACCGCAGCTCCTCTCTGCTGTCGTACAGTACGACGAGCGCCCGCAGTTTCCCGTACACTGCCCGTCCGCCTTCGCCAACCTTGCCGTACGCTGCATGGCCAAGGCGCCAAGGGACCGGCCGACGTTCCAAAAGGTGAGATCGGAGCGGGGATGCCGAGTAACGGTGGCCACAGGCAATCAACACCATGCCAACCTGGCCTGATGCCATGAACTGTACGGTGGTGCCCTACTAACCAGCCTTCCTCTCTGCATGTACATGGTAGGATACGGCTTAGGTGTGCTTAGCCCCACGTGGCCCGTGGCCCAGCCCGTCATGTCTTGCAGTGGCCAGCCCTACTCCTGACCCACCATGCCTCCCCATCCCTGCCCTCCCCCTGGTGCTCCACGAGCTGGGAGCTTGCAGCCTCGTTTTCTGCATGTGCATGACACGACACGGCCAAGGTGTCCCAACTCCTGGCCTACCACGCCTCCCTTGCGCCCTTCTCCAGGTGCTCCAAGAGCTTGGAGCCATTCGTGACTCACTGTGCGGCGGCGGCGGGCCCGGGGGCGGCGGGACCATCACCGTTCCCCTGGCGCAGGCAAAGAGCGAGGCCACTCGCATCCTGCAGAGCCACCTGCAGATCGTGTCGGGTAAGGGAACCACCATGTCAAGGGGACGGGGCGGGGGTCGCGGGGTTGGGATTGCTGGGGCCCGAGTTGTCGAGCCTGCGTGCCGGGCGAGCGTGTTGGTTAGGGCCTGGGCGGAGGTGGAGCGGGGCGGAGGTGGACGAGACGGGGCGCATGGCGTCCGGTAGGGTGCGGCACCGTACCATGTGAGGGGACGCAGAAAATCGGTTGCGAGAGCGTTCGCTTTGCAACGGTACACTGGCAGGAGCCTGTCCGCCACGGATTTTAAAGCGCGTTGGGGGCATACTGTGCCTGCGCCCGCGTGGGTTGCCCTCGCGTGCGCCAAGCCCCACCGCCCGCCGCGCCTGCTCCCCCGCGTAACCGTTTCCTCCTCCCCTACCACCCATCACCACGACACCGCCACCGCCTGTGCCCAACCCCGCAGGCTCCCTGACGCGCGAGGGTGCTGGCGCCGTGTCTGCCAGCAACCACACCAACGCCAGCCTGGTGGACAGCCACCTCATGTCCTCCTTGGAGTCGTGGGACGTGTACAGCCGGCGCGCGGGGCGCGGGGGCTGATGAGCCACACAGCGGCAGGCCTTGAGGTGCAGGGACGTGCGCACGCGCTGCAGTGGGGGCCACGGGGCGCGGGGGCGGATAAGGCACACAGCGGGCCTTGCAGGCAGGTCTCAGGTATCAGGTCGAGCGGCGTGCGGCGTGCGTACGCGCCGCAGCGGCGTCCACAGGGTGCGGGACGAAAGGCGCAGCCGTCCTTGGTTGCAGGCAACACCGATTGGGGGTCTGAGGTCAGGCAGGCAGGCAGGCAGGCAGGCAAGCCTCGAGGTTGAGGGACGTGCGCACGCACTGTGGGGGGGAGCCAACCACCAACGGGCAAGGCGGGGCAGGGGGGAGGCAGGGTGGGACGGGACGGGTTGCATGTCTGACCGGCTAATGTACGACAGCCAGGGGGAGGGTGTGGGGACATGGCATTCGTGCAAGCACCGCCACGGGTGGGCGCGGTCGCGCCAGGTGGGCGCGTCGCCCGGGTTGGCGGTGCAGTGAGCAGCTTGTGTGCGCAGGTGTGCGAGGGTGCGGGTGAACCGAAGACCCACGAAATGATGCGGGGAGGAGTGAGGGCGTCGCCGGGTGGACGGTGCGGTGAGCAGCTATCGTGCGTAGGTAGGGCGGGTGCCGGTCGCTGCATGCGTGGGCCGCTTATCGAGCTATGTGCAGAGAGTGGGTGGGCAAAGTGCGACAGGCCGGTGGGCCAGCGAGCAGGAGTTTGCGCGAGTGGGGTTGTTGTGGATTTGTTGTTGATTGTTGCTCTGCTCTACTTGCGGTGCTTGTCCATTATTAGCGGTCGAGTGCAGTCCTACCGAGTGGGGGACTTTTACACTTAGGCTACACTGGGGCTTAAGCACGTTGGCAGGGCCTTGGGCGTGGGGGTCAAGGTAGGCGTGGAGATGCATGCGGTTGCGGGGTGGGGGTTGGGGGTGGGAGTGAGGATGCCAGTGGGGGTTGGGCGTAAGCATCGGCGTGGGCGTGCGCGCGCGTGGTCATGGGGGCTGGTGGGACCAAGTGGGGGCCGGGCCAGGCCTCGCCACGCTCGGACGTGTAGGCCGATGCGCGGGCTTTTGGCACTGACAAGGATATTGACAACTAGAACATTTACCGAACTGCGGGCAGTAGCTATGTGTTACTATATCTATCGCAGGGTGTTGGTTGACTAACGCACGCTTCAGTTGGCGGAGGGCAGTGTAGGATGGGCACACGACGGGGCGCTTTGAGGGCGCGTTGGAGCGTCCCTGCTCTTTGGGGATGCGTCACCGGCGTGCTAGTTTGCGCTCCACATTTCTTCTTCACGCGTGACTTGCAACACTGTATACGGTACCGGTACAGCGAAATGTCAAGCGTACGACAGCACACGGCAAGGCAACGGCGTTGTGTGCACCTCGTCTTGTCGTTGGTGTGGCAGCCTGCTGTTGTCCAGCGTTTCCACGATGGTTGGTGAATTTGGAATCTTCGGCACGGCAGGCATGATGGGGATTGGGGAAACGGATGGGGGAAGGATGGCGTGGCAGGGTATGCACTAAAGTGACTGGCCTAAGAGGGGCTCCTGGCTGCAATCCTGCATGTCACATCTTTCTGGCCTTGGTGGTGATGTAGATGATGGCGGGCATTGTAAAGTGGCCCGCAAGCGGCCGCCGTACAGGTACACGGCTGGGTAGGCAACACCACGTGCCCACGTCGCAACTTTGCTAGGTGCGGCGGTGCATGCCGAGCAGTGCGGGGCTGGCTGGACCAGGCTGGACCAGGGGGCAGGCTGGACCAAGCTGCTGCTTAGCCGACACGCCTTCAGCGTTGCAGCACTGGTCCTTGACAAACACTGCTGGAAGACCTCTCAGCGGCACCTTTACATTATGTCACAGCATCACTGCATGTCCATTCGGAGCATGCAAGGGAAAAAGAAAGCACGTCACCCACAAGCCGGCTGAACGCTGGTGATTCAAGATGACACCAACTAGTAATCACGCAGCACCTACCTACACGGTCGCACTCGCAGCGGATCAACCCACATTCAGACGAGTCCCACCGTCTCGGCCTCCCTTGCCGGCAGCCCAGTTTCAAACCCGTACATGTTGTACAAAGAGCACGCAACGGGCAAAACTGCACCTCGATTGCCCTAGGGCGGCCATAGAACGTACTGACCCGCCGGCAAACTTGTTTAGGGGTGCTACAGCATTCGCTTATTACTACAGCCCCCAAAATTGGGGAGGCGGCCGGTATAGCCGGTTTCTTCGCAGTCCTTCTATTAAGCCACGCCTCGTTGCACCGAGCGGCCACACCACACGGAGCATGCGTTGCCTCATCCCCTGGCGATCCCTCGGGGCAGCGCAGGATACCAGTGAAGCGCCGCACCTGCAGCATGTATGTCCATATGCGCTCACGTCGTTCCGCTCACACCGTCACACCTCTGCACCCTCCCTCGCACGAGGTCTGCACTCTGCTTCCCGCCCAATCGTACGGCTGTACGGCCAATGCCGCCCGGCGCCCTATTCAGCGCCCGCCAACGCCGCGCAGAAAACGCTGCTGGCAAACCAAGGCACCCAAAAGCGGCGTGCGTCGCATTCCGACACTCCCAGGTGCACCATGCACACATGAACCACGACCGAACCAGACCCACAAGCCACAACACATGCGCCTAGTTTGCCCAGACCGTCAAAACAGCGCCTCACTTACCAATGAAAGCGAACGCGCCTTAAGGGCAGGAAAACACATATACTGCTTCCATGAGCCTTTGCGTGTCAAACCACGAACGCCATTCCGTGTGAAAAATGTGAACAAAAAGCCAGCGCCAAGCCGGATCACACCATCCATCCATCATCCGATCAAAGCTCAAGTATGAAAGGGAAATCTTGTCCTTCGATATCTGATGGAGTATACATATACTGGCCAGCTTAAACGAAAGCCGTATGTAGACCTGAACGCGAAATACCTTTCCATTGTGCCCGGCATAGATGATACCTTCTGAAGGCAACTGCTGCCGCGCATCAGCTCCTATGCGCCGTCTTGCGCCCGACTCCTGCTCTGCATCCCCCACACGTGCCTGTCAGCGCAACACGTGCCCAGCACCCTCACTTTTCCCTCTCCGCTCACTCCTCTTGGTCACGGACACGCTGACGCTCTGCTCTGTGCCGCACTTTGCTCACCCCATCGTTTTCACCTAGGGCATTTCGCATACTCTTGAGGAAAAGGCAAACACCTCACGCCTCATATGCAGCCTGCACCAACCCCCACCCTGCCTGCACTCGACGAGCCCTCCGACACCACCCTGCGCCCCTTCCCCTCCCGTGCCACCATCCTCACGGCCACCGCACCAGGCACCCACATGGTAACCCAAGGCAGTCCCGTCCTCACGCGCACACGCTCAACGGCTCGCATCATCCTCTCACTTACGGTGGGTCTGCCACGCCAACCACCACGTCAACCACCACCACCCTCACGAAGCGGGCATGGGCGCAATCGGCGTGAAGTTGCCGCCAAAGTAGACCCGCTGCGGCTCAAAGCTGGCCCGCTGCTGCTGCTGCTGCATCAGGCCGCTCCCGCCTGACACCGAGTTCGCAATCAGCGCCGCCTGCTGCCAGTGGTGGTGCTGCTGCTGCTGCTGGCCCACCGGCATGCAGAACCCCGTGTTCAGGTCGTGCACCTGCAGCGGCATCATCACGGCAGCCTGCTGCTGCTGCCACGGCCAGGCAATGCCCCCGCCGCCCAACACTGCCGGTTCCACGCCGCCCGCCCCCGCGCCTCCCGACCCGGCCTGGCTCACACGGACCGCCCCCGGCACCGCCCCAAAGACCGGCTCGTCCACAGACTTGCGCGGCTTCCACTTTGACAGCATGCTGCTGGCCTGGCGCCAGGGGGGCAGCACGCTACCCAGCTGCCGGAACGCCGCGTTCATCTCTGTGCACAGGAAGTTGACCAGCAGGACCAGGTGCTCCTCGGGGCCCACGAAAATCTGCGGGATGGCGGCCAGAATGGAGGCGTAGCGCGCCGTGGTCTTGGCGATAATGAACTGCTCCTGTGGGCGGGAAAGGGGGGGAAGGGAATGGCGGTGGATGCGGGTTGGAGCGGGGCTAGGATGAGGGAGGGCGCAGGGAGGCGCGGGACGATGGCTGCCATTGCGTGCGTGGTGCATGGTGCACGGTTGGGAGGGGAAGGGCTGTACGGGCGGCGGGGGAAGGCGGGCAGCGTCCTAAGGCATGTGGGTTGAGGTCATGGGGTGTTTGGGGCTGTGTGCGCGTACCTTGAACAGCGGGTCGATGATGTACCGGCGTGACGGCGAGCCGGGGCCTGCTGGCGTGTCGCAGCTGATGAAGGTGTGCCGCAGGTTCCGGAGGCAGTCCGCCCCGTCTCCCCCACCAAGGGCAGTCCGCAGGGTGCAGCGGTAACCAAGCGCTTGCAAGATCGCCACGATGCGGGCAGTGTCTTGGCCGTCCTTAGCGTGCTGCACTGCCACCTTCACGTCGCTCACCAGCTGCAGAAGCAAGCACCAACATATTCATGTGCTCAATACCGGTGAATGGGCATTGCGTTCTGCTGTTGGCTGCTCGGCCGACGGGCCGCATGTCCGCTATCGCTGAGGCATCCAGAACGTTTTCCTCACCCGCGCTTCAGCGGGGGTTGAAGGCGCCACGAATCGGGCGATCTCTGTCACAGTTTCATCCTCATCGGCATCATCCCCTGTCCATGCCACGCCGATACCCCCGTCCTCCAACTGCAAGAAGGCGGAGGCGGAGGAGCGAGGAAGCAGAGGCAGTTGAGATTCTCCCGCCAATTCACTGCTTCCATGCATATTGTTTTGCATATCAGACATAGATACTTAAACAGCTGCACGCTTGCTGTCTGAAAGCCGTCTGCTTCTCCCGCCCCGGCCGCGTCACACGGCTGACGAGGACGAATTTGTCTGCTCACCTCGATGTCGAAGACCAGGCTAGGCACTTTAAAGACACCCCTGTAGCCTTGGCCAGTGCGCGACGAAGCTGAAGGCAACGAGCTGGCGCATGGCTCTAGAGCGACTGACAGTGACTGCTCAACCGCTGCTGCCATATCCTATCAGTCCTGCACTACAGTATGTTGCCTGGTGAAAGGCGCAGTAACCCGGTCACACAAGCTGCGCGGTTCTGGGCCGATGTGGGTGAAGTTGTACCCAGTCAGTGAGAGATGTCCACTAGATCCTAACCTAAAAAGTATAAGCAACGACCCAAGAGGCTGTCTACCAACTCTGTAGGAGAAAAAGAATAGGCTTTGGAACACCGAGGCAGGAGGCCGACGAGCGCACGTGTGTACGGCACTATGCTGCTGACGTCACACCTCACAGACGTAGACAATTGTGCCGCAGCGATGAAGCCAGACTTGTTGAACATTCAAGGTGCGTGTGCGGCCTTGTCGGTGCTTAGCCGCAGTTATTGCGGCTAATCATATGGGATTGGACTTTTTGAAAGCACCAGAAAAAGGTATCCCACGTCAGAAGGCAGCGAAGCTACAACAAATTGTGTATCTTAAAGGTCACTACATAAGAGACTGTCCGCTGTCTGATCCTTGCGGGATTGCGGCAGCACGCTTGCACATAACCCAGTTCGCAGCCCAAAAGCGTGTTATTCTCCAAATGGTAGAGTGTGAGAGTAGAGATGTCATTAGCACAGACTGTTAAAGCGTAATATTCTCCCGCAGGCGGTAAGGAGGACTCCCTACTGCCTCCGACGCGTGTCGGGAACTCCCGCCCCCAGGGCTGTGCTCGCACTGTGCCACATTGCCGTCAGGAATGCACCCATGCCTACAAAACTGCAAGCAGTCGCGTGCGGTCGTATGCCACGTACATAGGACCCCGTCCATTGGGCTGGCCCACGCCTCCACCCCTTGCCCCACGCCCCGGTACCCTCGCCATGATACACCCAGGATAGGCAGCAGGGGAGCAGGGGGCTGCCTCACATAGTCGTTCCCTGCCACAATACCTATCCTGCTAAGCTGTCATGCGCCGGGTCATCGGCAAACAGCAATGCGTTCCCTGTCCTACCCCTGACCCTGACCAGTTCGGATGCCACAGGACACTCCGGACTCCGCTACAGCTCTCGGCAGTAGCATGCGCAGCAGAGAAGCCTTTTGTGTGCTGGTGCCTGTGGGGATGCTGGGCTGTCGACATTGCAAACAACCGCAGGCCGCCGACCATGGACAAATCTCTGACTACTTGACTTGCCGCTGGATCATTCCACTTGGCACGCTGTGCTCCCAAGTGCCAAATTCACAGCTCCTATCTGCACCAACATCATCGCCATATGCTTTCTCCATCCCAGATCCCACAAAGCCACCCCGCTGTTGCTCCAGAGCTCTTAACGACACTCACCTTACACCCCCCGCTCATATGGAGACTAAGTCAGCGAACAGAAAGCAAGCGCCCTTTCAGCACAGATTCGCCTATCAGTGCTTGCACCGTCGGCGGGTGGTACGAGGTGGTTTAGGATGTGTGTGATCCTGACGACCAACGGTGTCCATACCACCCACATGCCCAGCCACCGCCTATGCAAGGGCCTTACACCGTTACACGCTCACTAAGTGACGTCCTCTTCGCACGATTGCACACCTATCGCAACAGAAATGCGTATGTGCAGAATGCCAGACAAACGTCATCATGCACGCCGCACTTCTTTACCCATTGGCGTAGCAGCCCTACGCTCCTCCATGTCCATGTCCATGGAGTCCATGGCGCAGAAGCATACCGGTAGCAGCAAAGTAATGTTACGTACGATGAGCGCTGGCTGGATTATTCCATGCCACCCGCGCTGGGTATGGCCGCTCGCCAAACCGCAGGGCACCCAAACGTAAGGCACCGACGAGGCTCTCAGTGCCTTGATGATGACCCCCAAGCTCACACCCTCCATACGGTACCCGTACCATAGACAGGACGGTGCGCAAAGCACACGCGTCCGCACTTGTGCAGTGCCCCACAACACACCACAGCCCTGGTCCACAGAACGCCAGGCCGGCCCGCCAGCCCGCCAGCCCACTTCCGCTTTGTTTGCCCACTGAAAAACGTATGTCATTGAACGTGCTCGCGACTTGACCTCGCTCGCGGCAAAACCGTGTACCACGCAGTTCCGGCATGTCAATCGCTCTGGCACACAGCCACCCCACCACAAAAATGGGTTCACAAGGTAGTACTGACTAGACGCAAAAGCCCCATTCACAATTTCCACAGCATGCGCGCGTTCAGCATTCTGCAAAGTTTTGCCCAGGAGACCAGTAAGCAAACGCAGCGCCCGCGGGAAGCGCGCGACGGTTAGCCCTCAGCACAGTGTGCGTGCTGCACCTGCAGCATTTGTACATGTAGCACGCCGGAGGCTGCCACCAAACCCACCCGCTTCCACGAACATCAAGGGCAATAAACGGCAAGCCATCAGGCAACTGCCTGCAAAAGCGTCTTCAGCGCACGTGTGAAGTGCACGTCAAAAATTGCGGTCTGCAAGACCTGCAGCCGCCACGCCGGCACAGTTACGGTCCACCACCGCCGCCCTCGCTTCCTGCACCCCCGCCCTCTGGCCCAGCAGCCCCACCGCCCACCTGCCGACCATCCAGCGCCGCCGCGGCCAGCACCTCAAGCAGGTCGTCCCCCGCCAACCTCTTTGAGCTGCCGACCCTGAGGTTGAACGCAGCCGCACCCATGAGCTTCTGCGTGACAGTGCCCCCCAACGCGTGCTGCCGCTGCCGGCCCCCAGAGCCCAGGTCAACCGCAGGGCATCCCTCGCATGATGCAGTGCGTGGCAGCGTCACCCCAAACGCACTGAGGCCCGCAACGTCTGGAGAGGCTCGCTCCACCGCCGCCGCCGCCGCCGCCGCCGCCACCGCCGCCGCCGCCGGCACCGCGCCGCCCGCCACCGTGGCCAGGAGCGACCCGATGCTGCCGTCTCCCCCAACCGTCATGGCCGACATCGGGCCCCACACGCCCTCCTGCTCCTGCTCCTGCTCGTGCTCCTGTTCCTCTGTCGCCAGAGCTGCAGCCCCCGGCAGAGACCCGGACGGGCCCATGCCCCAGCCGCCGCTGCCGTGCACTGCCGCCAGCCACATGGCAGCGGCGCCCGGCGGCGGCGCCGCCGGCAGCCCCGCCCTTGCGCCGCTGCCGTCTGCTGGCAGCAGAAAGTCACGAACCAGGCTGTCCACTTGGCCGACGGAGGGGGCGGCAGCGGCAGGCGAGCTGGCCGCCGTTGCGGCAGGGGCGATGCCGTTGATGACCGCGTCCACCGTGGTAGCTGTCGCATTCGGCGTTCTCGGCTGCTCCTCAGCGGCGCTCCCGCTAGGGTTGCCAGCAGCGGCGGCGGCAGCGGCGACGGCAGCAGCCGCAGCGTCAAGATCCAGCTTCACAGCAGCGGCTGGGGCGGCTAGGGCGGGTGCGTTCGCGGCGGCAATGGCAGCAGCGGCTGCGGCGACGGCGGAGGCGTTGGCATCGGCCGCCGCCACCAGCGCAACACTGCTGCGGATGGCGGCGCGGAGGTCCGCTAGGAGAGCGCCGTCGATCAGTGGCCCTGCGACGGAGCCGCTGCGCGACGGAAGGGCCTCCGCCTCCGCCAAGAAAACCTCCGCAGAGGCAGCTCGAGCAGTCCTTCGGGCGCTGACGCCGCCACCGCTGTCGGCCAGAGCGGCATGGCCAAAGCCTGCGAGGTGCTGCACGACGGGGCTGCCCACTCCTGACACCCGTCCGGCGACGCCCGAACCTAGGCCCATGGCTGCCAGTGCGCTCATCGTGGAGTAGGGCGAGGGCTCGGCATATGCTGCGGGCCCGGCGAGCCGGCGGCCAAGGCTGGGACTGTCCAGGGATGAGTGGTGCAGGCGGCTGGCGCCCGCAGAGGGGTAGTGCGGCAGCTGCGTCCCGCCGCCGCCTAGGCCGCCAGCGCCCGACCACTGCGACGCCAGCCAGGCGCTGGACATGCCGGCGTTGCCGCCGCCGCCACCGCCGCTGCCGTACAGGCCGCTATGGGCCAGGTGCGGCGCCGACGGCGAGTGAGGTATCAGCACTCCGCTGGCTCCCAGCAGGTGCGCCGCCGCCGCTGCCGCCGCTGCCGCCGCCGCCGCCGCCGCGGGCGATGACGGGCCTGCTAGTGCTGCCGGCGGAGGGTAGATGTAGGACGCCAGCCGCGGCGGCGGCGGCATGGCGAAGGAGGCGGTGCGGCTGGTGACGGCGGACTGGCTCACTGGCGTGCTGGCGTTGGAGGCCAGCGGCGCGCGGAGGGTGCTCAGCCCCATGGACAGCGACAGCGCGAGGCCCGACCCCGACGGCGCTGACGGGAACTCCAGCTGTGCTCCCGCCAGCAGTCTGCCGCCGCCACGGCCAGGGCCGCTGCCGCCGCTGCCGCCGGCGCCGGCGCTGCGGCCGATGCTTGGCTGCCTGGCCGCCGCTCTGGCGCCGCTGGGTAGCCTATCGGCGGGGTCTTCGGCCCTCACTGCCGCTGACGTTACCGACGGCGGCCGGCTGCCAATCGATGCGAGGCCGGACGGCATGCCGTTAAACGCGGCCTGCTCCGCCGCGGTGCCGGCGGCAGCGCTGCGCTTTGAGGTGATGCTTGGCGCACGCGCCAGCGCCTTGGACGCGCCAATCTTTGTGGAGGTGCGCTGCAATGCACTCCCAGCGGCTGCGGGGGCTGGCGGAGCGGGCTCCAGCTTGACCTCGTATAGCTCTTGTGGCTCCGCTACGCCCTGCAGGGTGGTGTGCGGGTACCATGCGAGAAGTGTGACACACGCTAAGCCACGCTCAGAGGGATAGCCGCCCACCTTCTAGTCCAGTGCTACCTGCCCTCTATCGGCACACCTATTACTCCAATGCCATGGCAATGGCCTTGGCCGCCTGTGACCCAGTCCTGACATGCTGACGGACAACAATAGCTTTCATTCCACAGGGCAGGCCCTACAGCACAAGCCCCGCGACGGGTGACACCCCCACGTGACCAACGCTGACCTGCTCGGGCCTCGCTCAAACGCACCCACTTTGCAATTCAACCGCCTGCTCGCAGCCCGATGCTGCCTGTCCGGCACATGCATCCCAAGTGCCCGTGCCAAGAGCATATGACAGCCCCCTTTGCCGCCTGTCTAGCCGTCTTAGTGTCCTGCCTGTTGATACTCGGTTTACGGCCACAGGACATGCCACGCAGTACCAGCCCCGCCGCACCTTGAGCACAAAGGTGCCAGCGGAATGACCCGTCAGCCATTGCCCCGACGGCAGCTCCGGAATGGCCGCCGCCGCCGCCGTCGCCTCGCTCAGCGCCGCCTCCGCCGCCTCGTCGTCGACGCCGCGGCTGCCCGTCCGCATCAGCAGCTCCGCCGCCGCCAGCAGCCCGTTGGCAGCACGGACGTCGCCGCCGCCGCCGCTCTTGGACAGTGCCCCGGTCGCGCCGCCGCCGCCGCTGTCTGCCGTACCTTGCCGTGACAGGAAGTCGCCCCGCCGCCACCACGGCACCGCGGCGCCATCGGAGTCCTTGTCGCCGTCGTCGCCGCCAGCCGCCGCCGCCGCCTGCTCGTGCTGCTGCTGCAGCAGGCGCAGCCCCAGGGTTGCCACCACGCGCTGCCACGCCGCCGCCGACATCATCACCTGGTTGTCCGACGCTTGCGCCGCGACGCGGGCGCTGCGGTTCATGACCTGCACAGCACCACACGTTTGCCGGTTAGGGTGCGGTCACACGACGTTACGTTACGTCACGTTACCTCAAGGCGGAGGCTGGTAACGTGGCCCAGTAACGTAACGTCGGGAGAGGGGCCCGGCGTTACGTTACCTGGTCCACGTTACCTGGTATGGACCACACGTATGGGCGTTTCGGTGAAGTTGTGACCACCCGAATTTTAAACGTGACGGTAACGTAACGTGGTGTGACCGCTACCTTACCGCACTTCACAGGCCGCATCACGGTGTAGCACCTCACTCGTTTCATGACATCGTGCGTTAGCAGGTGACACCGTTTGCACAGTTGTCCCTGCATGGCGCCGTGGCCGCACCTTGCCCCTGTAGGTGAGGCGGTGGGTGGCGGACGACACCTCCGCCGTGACCGGGCCCATGGCGATGCCGGTGCGCGTGCGGGGCCCGCGGCACACCACGGCGCTGGGCGCGCGGCGGGAGGCCTGGGACGGGAGGCCTGGGCCGCGGGTGGGGGCCCGCGACACCGCCTCGCGCACTGTGTGGACCAAGGAACGGAGGGCGGCCGTACCGGTACTGTAAGGTGCACATGTTTTTTCAGCAAGGCCGGCGGACATGGGTCGATGTCATGGTTAGCGGCACCGCCTCGTGGACTGCGGACAAGAGTAGGGGCGACACCGCGCACGCAAGCAGCACCGGCGGACTACAGCAGACCACAGCATGGGGCAGGGTATCGGTTCGTGGGCGATGCTGGCGACGAGCACCGACCGGCCGGCAACGACAGCGGGGGGCGGGATGGCGTGTCGTGGGTTAACGGGCACGTAGGACCACCGAGGAAAGTAATGAAATGGCCACTGGGCGGATAGGGATCAGTGGCAATGGGCGGTCGCTGTCTGGTCATGAGCACCTGACGGGCGCTGTGAGTGTGGATCGCATGCCGTGCGGAATGCAGCGCAGGCAGGGGTGCCATATCGTCTGTGTCGCAACCCCACCTTCACGGAAGTGCGGCGAGTTGAGCACCTCCCGCGGCCAATCGGCGTCGTGCAAGACCTGCCGAGGGCAGCGAGCAGCGGCGAGCATGCAAGAAGGCGTTTGTTCAGCTCCCTGTCCAACCCAAGCATGCAACCAATCCCCATTAATCCGGGCCAACACAGTAATTGCCCCTCATTCAACTCACTGCTACTACCATACGGTTCCTAGCAGTCATGGCCGTCCCAGTCATATCATCGCTGTGCGCTAGCTCCACTTCAGCCCTTTGCTGCAATGGTGCGTACACCATGCGCATACACCTGGATCCAGGCGAGTGCACAAATGCTCACCCCAGGATCGCAGCCCCGTGGTGCGCACCTGCTTTGCTGTTGTTCGGGGCACCACACGCCTACGCACCATGCCCCTGCGCACGCACCTTCTTGCAGCCCAGCGCCCAGATGGCTGCCGCCGCCGGCTCCACGAAAGCCGCCAGGCACAGCCCGTCCGTGGCCTCCACCACGTAGCCACCCGCCAGGCAGCACTGCCGCGTGACGATGGACTGCGGGTGGGGTAGCAAGCAGTCAAATGTCAAAAGTGGCCAAGGGTCAGGTGCTAAGGGTCAGGGGTAATCGGGCATGGGGCCATGGGGCGAGGGCAAGGAGCCATGAGGCAAGGGCATTGCCATGTGGGGCCCGAAACTTGAACTTATGCAGCTCTGGCGGGGGCCTGATCTACTTCTGCATGTGCGGGGGGGTCCGTGCCGCGCCTGATTCGCTTTGGCTGGGGCCTGAGCCGACCGCCGGCTGGCCCAGTGGGCGCTTATGCCTGTGTGGAATGCAGGTCGGGGAGACACCTGCCCCACAGTACCCAGTGCTTGAAGACAGGGAGCCCCTAACCCTCACCTTGAACTTCTGCAGCGCGTCCACGGCCGGCTGACCCAGCTCCGCCACCGCCTTACTGGCCCCCGCCACCGTCATAAAGCAGATGGCCACCTGGGATCAGGGCAGGTGTTGGGAGCTTAAGGTTGACCAGCTGGTCCTGGTGCGGTAGCGAGGGCGTGGTGCTTGGTGAGAGCAGCGGTGGTGCGGCTGGTAAATTATCGCGAGGCCCAGCTTGGACACACCGGCGACAGCGGTCTTCGCCCGCACGCGGCCCTCAACGATTCACGCCATTGAGATGGGACATCCGGTGCCTGGATTTCAGGCTACGTGGCTGCCTTGGCCAGCACTCATCCACACCCTACCGTATCCGACCGTCCGGGCGTACCGTACCGTACCGTACCAAGGTACCCGCCCCTGCCATGGGCGCCCAGGAAGCTGTGTGCGCAGCACACGCCGGCTGCAGCACCATCACTTTAACCCACTGCCACCTCACAGCAGCACGACTGAAAATCCTTGTGCCCGACCCTGTGAACTGAGCCACGCATCCCAGGCACCCACCGTGCCCACTGGCGCCTCCAGGTTGCCGTGCTGCATGATGCGCAGGTTGCGCAGCGGCGGCAGGTAGCCCATGCGCGGGGCCAGGTCGCGGCTGGTGATCAGGAACATGGAGCGAATGACCAGCTCGATCTGCACGGTTGCGGAGAAAAGGTTTGCAAAGGATCGGCAGCATCAGTACCGTCCCCAGCACCAACTGGAAGCAGGTGTGCTAAGCCCCACGTATAACCGAACCGCTTATTCCCAATGTCAAGTGGGGGCAGGCGTTTGGCACGGGGCCGTTTAAGAGGCAGTTACGGAACCACCAGGCAAGATGGGGGATCCGGGGTACACAGCCCGAGGCGCTGGTACGTTTGCAATCTAGCCGTCCGTGTGCCGCGGGCCAAGGATGATGGCAACGGCAGGATGTTGGTTTATCATTGCAGTGAAGTAAACTGAAGCTCTATGTTAAGAATCTAGAACTCATTCAAGCTTTCAAAAAGACCTGTCTTGACTCGCCTGCGCGTCGCCGCTGTAGTGTAGTTCCGGGTTGTGCGGCAGCTCCGCCAGGTGCGGCAATACCAGGTTGTAAGACACATTACTCATCAGCGTACTGCCGCCTGCCGCGCCGTCGCCAACCGCCTTGGCCACCTGCGGTACCAGCAGGGTACATAAGGGTCATCGTAAGCCAGTAGCCAGTCACGCCTATGGGGGTATATGGTATACGCTTGTCGTTGTGTTGCAAGGGGACCGGCACTGACACGCGCAAGGACCAGGACCGTTGGCATCGAAGTAACAGCGCAGTAGCACGACGATCGGCAGCAGCGTAAGGCGGAAAAGCAGGGAGCGGAGCGGGAGAAGGTGTAGGATAGTACTGATAGGCTGGGGAAATGCTGGACCTGGAGAGGTCCTCTCATAAGCCTCTCATAGGGGCGACACGTTTCGCACCTTGAGGGGCAGGCCGCTGTACGCCATGTGTCCCGACGTGTGGTTGAGCGTCACGTCTGTCCGCAGAGGCACGCCCGTGTGCACGCCGATCCTGCGGGGCCGCGTGTGCGTGTACGGCACGCCGTACGGGGAGGGACTGCGAGTCAAGACGCTGCAGTATAAGCAAGGGCCGTGCCTCTTCTCGCACGGCGCTGCAGTGGCATGCGGACGAAGTGGGGCCAACAGACTAACAGCTCGTAAACGTACTACAGCTCGTAAACGGCCGCATGAGCAGCAGGTGTCTCAGACTGCGTAAAGTGGAAAGGCTCTGAAAGGCGGGGCTGGGTCGGGGCACAAGCCACATCCATCCTGAACCGCAAATCCAGGCTTTGGGGTTCTGGCAGCAGCCGCATGCGTGAGATCGCCGCCCTCCGCAGCTGCTACACACCTGACGCGGTGCCTGTGTGCAACATGCCGGCGCTATCCCGCAAGCTGCACCGCCACCCACCTGATGCGGAAGCCCCGGAACAGCAGCACCGTGGCGGCGCCGCTGCTGTGCCGGTGGCCGTGCTTGGGCGGCCTCGCCGAGACCAGGCCGGTAGCCGTGTGGCTGGGACCGTGGCCCTGCTGGTTGTGCGAGTGGTGTGCGCCCTCTGCTGCTGGGTCGCTCTCCCTCTCCCTCTCCCTGTACCCCTCCGCGCTCCCCCGGTCCTCCCGTGCCCCCAGCCTCGGGCTTGGCGGGAGCTGCTCCGAGTCTAACCCATCGAAAGGGGAGGACGGATCTGCTGCATGGGGCGGGTGGGCAGACTCGGTCTGGCTCACGGCGCCGCTGGCGCTGTGATGAGTACGGCGGTGGGTAACCACCGGCCAGTTCCTGCGGCACATGTCCCGCCACGTCTCGCGAACCTGCAGGGCGAGTGCCAACACATCAGTGCAAGAAGCTCAGTAAAAGGCGAATATGCTGCAAGTACCCAAGTTGGACGGCCGTGCAAAAGCGCGCATTGGCTAGAGCACGACATGTCACTACCGTACTTCGTCTGCGCACAAGCGTACTGTACGGTACTCTACGTAGTGCGCTGGTGACATGCAATGCCGGCCAGGCTCACCTCCGGCACCTTCAATGGCTCTTCGATGAACTGCGTCCGCATGCGGACCAGGCTCCGGCGGCTGGCATTGGAAGCCATGCCGCTGCCGCCATCGCCGCCCGCTGCCGCCGCCGCGATACGGCTGTTGAAGGACGTGACGTGGCGGAGCAGCGTCAGCGGCGGCGGCCGCGCCGGCATCATGCCAGCGTGCGACTGGCTGGGCATCCGCATCGCGCCGCCGCCGCCGCCATGCCCTGCCGCCGCCGGTAGGCCGCCGACACCTGCCACACCTGCGGCGTCACCCGCCGCCGTCGCCTCAGCGGACGCAGAGCGGAAGCCATGGTCGGTGTAGGAACGGGCCTTGCTGCGACCCGATCCGCTGCTGTCTAAGCTCCGCCGCGCACGGGGCTCCACGCCGTTGATGGCGCCGCTGACGCTGACGGCGGCGGCTCCTGTTCCCGCCGTCGCCGCCCTGAACGCCGCCGCCGCCCCAGCGGTGTGCGGCCGCCGATGTGACGAGTAGGATTTGGGAGAGACCGCGGAACGGTGGGGATCATCAGCGGTTGGGTCGTTGTCGAGGTCACCGAGGGAGGGCAGGGCCGCGAGGGGCCCCAACTGAGCGGGCCCGAGCAGCAGCTCTGACGTCAGGCCGCTGGAATGGGCGGCGCTAGGGAGGGTGAGCGCGCCCGCGGTGGACGTGGCGACGTCGGGTAGTGTCGTGTGGAGTTCTGGGGCCCCAGTGTCATGGCGGAGGTGGGGGTCGGTGCGGAAAAACAACTCGCGCGGGTCCATGGAGGTGCGTGTGTAAGCTCCTGTGCTGGCGGATGCGTGCATGGCCCTGGGGCTGCCCTGCGGTCTGCCAGCACCGCTGCTCCACGGCCGCCCTTGACGGCTTGCGTGCTGCTCCGCAAAAGCAGCCCCAGCTGACGTTGAGCTGAAAGGTGCGCCCTCAGGGGAGTGCGGCTGGCCCCTGAGCCCGGAGGTGAACCCAGAGGTAGCAACCGCAGCAGCTGGCGGGGGGCTGCCGTCGCCTACGGCGGACATGGTGGACCTGAGCCCCAGGCGCGAGGGCACTGACGGCAGCGTGCCGTGCACTGGGGAGAGGCTGCGGTAGATGCGCCGCTGACCGGAGGCGGGCAACGGGGCCTGCTGCTGCTGCTGCTGCTCCTGTGGGCGCCGGTTCAGCTGCACCACCTCGGCCCGCAGCGCCTCAAGCACCTCGGGGTCGAAGCCCAACAGGCCAGTGCTCTCCTCCAGGCCCATCTCCCCCGTCTCCTCCCCGTCACCCTCCCTGCCGTCTCCGGACTCCAGGGACTCCATGCCCTCCCCCACGGGCCCCGCGCCACCGCCGCCACTGCTGCCGCCGCCCGGCTCGCACGTCGGCGGGTTGCTCAGCCACAGCCCCACGATCCCAAGCGCAAGGGGCCCCGTGCGGCCCGCTCCAGACGACGCACTGAGCGATTCGCACGGCGCTGTCTCCGGCTCAATCAGGGGCGGGGTTGGCGCAGGAGACTCCTGCGGCGCCCGGCCGGAGCTGCCCGTCAAGTCCGTTGGGACGCGGCTTCGCCCAGCGTCCACCAGCAGCAGCCCAGCTTCCGCGCCCTTCGTGCCGGCGTCATCCACGCCGCCGCCGCCCCGGAAAGAAATCTCCTTCCCACCTACGGTACCACGGACGCCGGCGTGAGGCCCTCCAGGTGGCACACCTGCACCCCCGCTCCCCTGCAGGCCGACCGCCAGTGGCGCCCCTGGCGGCGCCGAGCCCGCACGCGAGAGCGCTTGCAACGACACAACCCGGATGGCCTCGGGCACCATGCCCGCGGGCCCCGCTGCACCTACGCCTCCAGAGGCCCGCGGCCCCTGCTCCTGGCCGCCCTCCGCCACGCTGCCCTCCTCCAGCAGCCGTAGGTCACACGAGACGGTGCCCCTGCCCCCTGATCCACGCAGGCGTCCAACTGGCCCCCCGGCATCCGGCGCGAACGAAAAGGGCTTGTGCCTAGTCAGCCCGCCCAGCCACCGGCCTGCTCCGCCGCCGTCCGCCGGCGCCCCGTCCGCCGCCGCCGCCGGCCTGGACCACGCCGTCAGATTCAGCGACTTGCGCCCCGTCAACAACCCACCAGGCTTGAAGAAGCCCCCCGAGCCCTCGTGGAAGCCCGAGTGCGTGGCCGCGCCTCGGCCGGTGAAAGGCGTGGGGCTTTCGAGGCTGGCCCGCCGCCGCGCGCCAGGGGAGAAGGCCCCCAGCCAGTTGAGGTGGTACGACCCGTGGGACGTGTGTGCCTCGCGGTGGTCATAGTCCATGCTGATTCCACCGTCGTCATCGTCCTCGTCGATGTGCCCCCCGCCCAGGCCGCCGACCAGCAGGGAAGCCCAGCCGCGCGTGTGGTGGGCGTGGTGGTGGCTGAGGGTGGGTATGGAGCCCACCTTGGGCCGCGCTGGCTCGGCCCACACCTGTGGAGCCACGCGTGGGGTGCGAGTGTAGGTGTGGCACTGGGCCGAGGGTGAACGCCTGCCGGTTGGCGGCGGTTACGGACCGCAAGGGGAACTCCCGACAGCCAGCAGCTGCACCTACCCTACACTTTTACGCACACGCAGCCAGGGAGTGGTGGCCGGGCATGGCCCCTCCACCGCTTGTGGCACCCAAACGGCAGGTGCACGACTGCCACAAGCACAGCCCCAGCTGCTACCCAACTCCATCTCTTCACCACTGCTGTCATCCCAACCCTTTTGACACGATTCCCGCACGTCCAGCCTACCGCCTTTCCGTCCTCGTGCCCCATCAGCCCCACGTGCCCCGCGCCCCACTGCCTCACCCCTTCAAGCACCCACTTCAGGCACCCACTTTGGCACCCCATTCAGCACGTACCTCCTTGCCATCCTCGTGTCCCAGCAGCTCCACCGGCCAGGGCAGCTCCATCAGCGCCGCCTGCGCCAGCAGCGCGAAGCGCGCGGCATCCAGCGGGACGTGGAAGGCCAGGATGAACGAGTCGCCCTCCGTGGCGCTCTCGTAGCTGCGTACGGCGGGGGTGGCAACGGTGGCAGGCACGTGGCTTAGTGCTTAGGCAACAGGGAAGGGTCCAGCGGGCCGTGGAAGGCCAGGATGAACGAGTCGCCCTCCGTAGCGCTCTTGTAACTGTGTACGGCAGGAGTGGCAATGGTGGTGGCACGTGGCTTAGTGTGGTCAGCAGGAAAGGGTCCAGCGGGCCGTGGATGAAGGAGTCGCCCTCCGTGGCGCTCTCGTAGTTGCAGTGATGGGGGTTGGCAATGGTGGTGACACGTGGAGTAGTGGTGGGGCAACAGGACAGGGTACAGTGGGCCGTGGAAGGCCAAGATGGAAGGAGTCGCCCTCCGTGGCGCTGTCGTAGCGGCGATGGTTCAGGTGGCAATGGTGGTAACACGTGGCTTAATGGTGGGGCGACAGGAAAGGTGCCATACAGCACAGCGGTGGACACCGCGTTTGGTTGTGGTTTAGAGCATCGACGAGCGGCAGCGGACGAATGCACTACGGTGACGATGCCCTGACGTTATCAAGCCACGAGCTCAGGCCCTGGCACCACGTCCTTGCCTACGATTCCATTGCCAGGCTGCCTATGGCTGCTCCAAGCCGCCACCCACCCGTCGCACTTCATCAGCAGCCCCCCGGACGCGGCAGTGTTGCACCAACAACGAGACACCGTAATACACACGACCGGACATCGGCGCCGCGCCCACCACCCACCCGTTGCATTTCAGCAACAGCCCCCGAATGCAGCGGTGGTGCAGCTTGAGTGCCTCGTTCATGACGGCCGTAGGCAGCGCCTCCCACAAGTTTGTGCTGTTCTGGATGTCTGTGGGGGAAAGCAAGGGAAGGTGTGTTAGGGCTGGAGGGAGGAAGGCAAGGACCGTAGCTGGTGGACAGGGTCTCTCACGAAGTTGGTGCTGTCCTTTACTATGCGCGCTGGTAAAATTGGCAAGCGGAAGGCGAGCTGGCGGTTGGAGTGCGTTGGGCACGCAGCAAGGGTGTTGGGCCCGAAAATGCCTGATGTACGGTTACGGCATTAATGAGTGCAATACCACCACAGCAGCCACGTCCCCTTGTCGTGCACTGCATCGAGCTCTGCCACGCACTGCTGCCGTAGTCCCCAGCGCTGACGCGGGTAATCCACGGCCGAGTGCACCCCTCACCATACATCCCCAGCAAAACAGCAGCTAAAAGGAAGCTGCTGGCACCCCACCCAACCCACCTGTGACCACCAGCGTGGTCATCGGCCCCGCACCCGGCGGCCGTACCGCCATGGTCAGCGTACGGTGCCCGGACTTGACGTGCCGTACAAAGCCGTACAGCGCGAGTGCGGCGATGCAGACCCCCAGCGTGGCTGCCACGGCGATGCCCGCCCCAGCAGCTGCACTCAGCTGCCCCTTGCTGGCCCCCTCCTGCTGCTGCTGCTCCTGCTGCTGCAGCTGCTCCAGAAGCTCGTACACGCACGCCTCAGCGCCGTACGCTTCCACGCACTCGGACTGTACGGCATGCCGTACAATATACGACACGTTTGCCAGGGCGACGAGATAGCGCGCGGCGGGGTCTGCTGGCTGCCACGACAGCAGAGCGCGGTCTGTGGGATTGGGGCTGGCACTGCTGCTACTGCTGCTGTCGCTGCTTGCAGCACCGCCGCCCTGCGCTGCCGCTGCTGCAGTCGCGCTGGCGCTCACTTCCGCTTGTATCTCAGCGGCAAAGGTCGTGTAGTGGATGCCAGGCAACGCGCCGGCATCTGAGGCACCAGTGCCCTCCGGCCCCGGAACCACAAGGGATTCCACCAACGAAAACACGTTTGGCGGCTGCCCTGCCAATGCCGGCAGCGTGGCCGCCTCCGCTGCCGTGTACGACAGTGGCAGCCCCGCCGTACGCTCGGCGTACACGTCTTCGTACGAGACTGTGCTGCCCCAGGAGCCGTCGAGGAGCAGCAGACCGTACCCTGTGGGCGGCATGTGGTTACGGAGGTATAGCCCGCGGAAGGCAAGCTGCCAGCCGCTGCTGCTGTTGCTGCTGCTGCTGTTACCACCATAACTGCTGTTGGCAGTGCTGCCTAGAGGTGTAGGTGAGGATGGTTGTAGTGTCTTCTGTAGATTGAGCTTCCGCGATAGGAACGCGCAGTCGAGCTCGTAGTATGTCCCAGACAAGCTGCCCGGTGACCTGCCCCCGCCCCATACGACCACCGAGCGGTTGAGCAAAAGTGGGGGCCGCAGCGCGCGCCACTCTGGGTTATCCAGTGATATCGAGAAGGCCGTCAGGCGAATGTCTGTGACGCTGGCGTTGCGGAAGGCCGCAAGCAGCTGCGCCGCAGAGGAGACTTCAACAGATGCCGAGTTCCATCCCAAGGCTTCATCATTGGATGCACTTCTGAGGTCTCTTATATGTTGAAGTTGGTTGTCGAGTAATGATCCCGCAGCGAAGGAGTCCACATCGCTCACAGCAGCTGCAGGATGTTCGTCAGTCTGTGCTGCAGTTGCCGCCGGTAGCGCAAGAAGGAGTATCAGCAGCAGCACTTGCAGCTGAGCTGCTGTCTTGGTGGGGCGCAGTTGCGCAGTTGGCACCATGTTAATGGTACCCTGTGGAGCCAAGTCCCTTTGGACGAGATGCCTCCAGGGCATAGCAGCATCTCATACAACCATTCCACATAAGCCCTTGTTCCTCCAGGATGGGCGTCTCTGAGGGGAGCCGGCGTGCAGGCATGCGGCGGTGATAAGTAAGCGCCCCCTAGGCCTCCAGCATGCTACAACCACCAGCAAAGTGGCCGAAATATGTAGTAGTCAGAGGGTCTGTCGGCCGACCTTGCAAAGCATTGAGTCAGCGGTGAGTGCTTGGACGCTGTCTGGAACGCTGTTGCACAGCACGAAAGCATATGTCGCGTAGATCACGTTCGATCAGACTCAACACAACTGCTTGGCATCGTTGAGGGCAAGGACTTTTTGAAGGGGTTCAGTGCGAACCCAGTGTTCCCCTTGTACAGCGGATGTACTGCACCGTACTGGACCTCCTCTCAAGCAGCGTCGCGGACTTATTGCATGTGGCCTACTCATACACCGAATCCGGAGTGCATATGCCATTGATACAGCTGACTGTCTGGGCCGCGTACGCTGCCTCAGCGCATTGCGCCCTTGCCCGTGGGGGTCCTGCCTTCCGTTTCGGCCCCGCTCCGCCCCGCACACTGTACGCTTCCTTCCCTTCCTAACACGGGCAAACAAGGCAACGACGTGTGCTGAAGCGAGTGCGGTCATTTGAGCTACGACACACGGCCCACGGGCCCAGTACCTGCACATGAGCCTGCACAACGCAATCAGGTTCTGTCCCACCAGCCTTGGGTGGCACCCTGTGCCATGAAACCCCCCTGGTCCGCTACGCCAAGTCCCACGTCCCCAACATCCCATATGCCTGCGCAAATAGCTAAGTGCCATGCAAACCGCCCCCTCAAGAGTACCCGAGAGCAGAGGCTGCGCCGTTGGGCAGGGCCACCTGCACAATACCCCCAGGCCCCCCCTTGGGCCCGCTGATACTCCCCACCCGCCGCTGCCCGCCCACCGCCGGCACCCCCGCGGCGCTCGCACCACCCCCAGAGGGCACAGGGCTCATAGACTGCTTCCGAGATGCGGCCCTGGCGATTGAGACGCTGCCGGGATGCCCTGGGTTCCCTGGGCCGCCTGGCTGCTGCTGCTGCTGCTGCTGCCCCCCGTCGGCCGGTGCGGCCGCGTTGTTGCTGCCGCTGTTGTTGCTGTCCTCGCCGCCGAGGATGGTGTCGGCCAGCAGTACGATGCCCTGCAAAGAGATTGCCAGGTGGGGTCGAGGTGAGGGGGCAGCGAAACGGGCAAGGGGGCTCGCGTCATGCTTGTGTCAGGTAAAGCCCGAGTACTGCCAGCTGGTGTAAGGCCCTTGGCCCATGCGAGCATGCTCCATCCCTGTGTACCCTTCGTGCACCCTGCTTTCAGTCAAAGAACTGGTGTACGGCTACTTGGTAGCAATGCCAATCATACTGGGTTCACCCCGGTGGACCTACCTGGCGGGGGTCAAGCGGGGCCTCCTCCTCCTCCTCGCTGGACGCGGTGGACTGTCGCTCGATCTGCAACGGGACGGCCAGAGCAGGCAGCAACGGCAGTGAAAGCGCTGCATTGGGGCTTCTGTGACCCGAGCGGAAAGCCAAACGCCCGGTTACCGCAGGCATGGCAACCCCTTGCATTGCTGTGACTGACGCTACCGCACCATTGGCGCCCCAAACCCTGCATCCTACACCACGCCAAGACGATGTCTGCTGCGCTTCTGCGGCCCCTCGTCAGGGGACAAGCTTGACAGCCGGCTGGCGCACGTGGGCCGCGGTGGACTGTCCATGGCCGATGTGAGTCCCAGCTCCAACGTCTCCAGCCGGACAACCTTGGGGTGCGGCGACCACGCTGCCCCCCTTAATGCACTGCTCGTCAGGCCCACACGCCAAGTCCCCGGCAACCCCCGTGCCATACCAGTGAACTCACCAAGACACACATGCCATCACCACGCACGCCACACGCGCCACCCAACTCGTCAACGACGCCATCCGGCAGGTCGCAACGACCCCGTGCCAAGGGTATTGCCCCCCCCCCCAATCGTACGGCCTAGTTGACGTGAAAGGCAGATCCGGGACATCTCTGGGAGACGCTTCGTATGTCGGACAGCTAGCGCCCTGTGAGTTGGCAGCGACTACG
>VFQN01000449.1_pt1 | contig 77899 bp, 57 predicted proteins | sample 3512371 | NCBI WGS metagenome assembly VFQN01 (sample SAMN10412370, study PRJNA504923) | tailings metagenome | isolation source: Replicate 2 from Balatoc abandoned mine | place: Philippines: Itogon, Benguet | collected 2017-08-28
AGCATTACTGCCATGCTACAGGCCATGGGTGAGTTCGAGAATCGGACACCGTTGCCTGCGACCGCACCGCCCGAGCTGGCGGGGCACTGGCAATTCTCCTGCCGCACGGCGCTCTCGCCGCGCGCTCCTTCCTTCGCTTCGTAACCAGTCCCGCTTGGGGATGCTCTTCTTGGCGTGGTGCGCGAACGCATCGCGACTCGTTCCCTGTCGGTGTGAAACGTTGAAGTCCATTTGTGTTTATGAAGCGAAATCCATTCTGCATTGGAAGTATGCTGGTCGCGGCGCTGGTGCTGGCAGGTTGCCAGCCGAAGTCCGGTGAATCAGCGGCGAGTGAGGGATCGGTCGAAATCGGTCCAAAATACAGCGCGAAGAGCGGCCTGCATGTGCCGGAGGACACGCGGCGGTCGCTCGGCTTGAAGACGGTCGAGGTCACGGAACAGGAAGTCCCGGCGACGCTCGACGTGGAGTTGCGCGTGTATCACGAAGGCCAGGATTCCATCCTCGCCAGCGCGACGGTCCTGCCGGATGAAGCGAAGCTGTTGAAGCACGGGCAAGCGGTTCGCGCTCGCGCGAACGGCGCGAATCTTACCGGCAGCGTAACCAGTGTGGAGGACCGGCTGCAGAAGGCCACCGGCATGGCCGAGGTGTTAGTGGAACTGGCCCGCACCAAAGGAGCGGCCGGCGTCGGCGCCTTTCTGTCCGCGACTGTGGCCCTCGAGTCCGAGGCGACTGTCGTTTCCATTCCACGCGCGGCGTTGCTGGAGTGCAGTGACGGGCATTCCGTTTACACGGTGAGCGGCGGGAGCTTTGTCCGCACGCTGGTGAAGGTGGGCGCGATGGCGGGCGACCTCGTGGAAATCAGGGACGGCCTTTACGCGGGCGACCAGGTGGTGTTGCAGCCGGTCATGTCGCTCTGGATGACGGAACTCGCGGCTGTAAAAGGCGGGCAGGCGTGCTGTGTGATGCCGGCGAAGGGGAAGTAGCGCATGGTCCTAAAGGCAATTGACCTGTCGCTCCGGCAACGGCCGCTGGTGCTGCTCGCTACGCTCGTCCTCGTCGGCGTGGGTGTGTGGTCGGCGTTGCGGCTGCCGATTGACGCCGTGCCGGATATCACGAGCCCCCAGGTGCTCATCAACACCGCCGTGCCCGCGCTCGCGCCGGAGGAAATCGAAAAGCTCGTCACGCTCCCGCTCGAAAGCCAGATGGCCGGTCTGCCCGGCATGGTGGAACTGCGGTCGTTGTCCAAGTTCGGCCTGTCGCAAATCCGCATGACGTTCGAGGACGACGTGGACCTTTACCGCATCCGGCAACTCGTAAGCGAACGGCTGCTGGTTGCGGCGGAAAAGTTGCCGCCCGACCTGCAACCCCGGCTCGCGCCCGTCAGCACCGCGCTCGGCGAGATTCTCTACTACTCGGTCGAGTTCATCGCCGACGCGACGAACAAGCCGCCCACGCGCTACGAGCAGTTGCAGTCGCTCAAACAGATTCAGGAGTACGTCATCAGCCCGTTGCTCCGCGCCACACCGGGAGTTGCGGAAGTGAATACAAGCGGCGGTCACGAACGGCAAATCGTCATCATGCCGGACCCGGCGCGGCTCACCGCCGTGGGCCTGAGCCTGGACGAACTCGCGCACGCCATCAGCGAGAACACCAAGAACGTAGGCGGCGGCTTGGTCGAAATCGGCGGAGAGCAAATCTCCATCCGCGCGAACAGTCGCGTGAGCACGGCGGCGGAAATCGCGCAGCTTCCGCTCAAGTTCGCCGGATCGGCGCAGCCGTTGCTCGTGCAGGACGTGGCGCAAGTCGGCATCGGCTCTGGCTACCGCACCGGCGCGGCCACGGTGAATGGGACCGAAGGCGTGGTCGGCGGGGCGTTGATGCTCGCGGGCGGCAACAGCCGCATCGTCGCGCGCGACGTGGCGGTGAAGCTCGCGCACATCCAGGGGAAACTGCCTCCGGGCGTCGAGGTGCGTGGGCTCTATAATCGTTCCGACCTGGTGAACCGCACGTTGCACACGGTCGAGAAGAACCTGTTCGAGGGCGCGTTGCTGGTGGTGGTCGTGCTGTTCGCCTTGCTCGGAAATATGCGCGCGGCGTTCATCGTGGCGCTGGCGATTCCGCTCTCCATGCTGTTCGCGTTGACCGGGATGGTCGAAAGCCGCGTGTCCGGCAATTTGATGAGCCTGGGCGCGATTGATTTCGGGCTCATCATCGATGGCGCGGTCGTCATGGTGGAAAACATTATCCGACATCTTGCGCACAAGCAGAAGGAGCTTGGTCGAGAACTTACCGCCGCCGAACGCTTCGACGAAGTGCGCTACTCCGCGAAGGAAGTTGCGAACCCGATGTTCTTCGGCGTGCTCATCATTACCGTCGTCTATGTGCCGATTCTCGCGCTTACAGGCATCGAAGGGAAAATGTTCCGACCGATGGCGCTCACCGTCATCTTTGCGTTGGGCGGATCGCTTGTGCTGGCGCTCACCCTCATGCCGGTGCTGTGCTCGTTTTTCCTGCGCGGCAAGATCCGCGAGCACGACAACTGGCTGGTGCGCTTCTTCAAGGCGCTCTACACCCCGTTGCTCGCGTGGGCGCTGCGGTTCAAGCTTATCGTCGTGGCGGGTGCCGTAGTGTTGTTCGGCACGTCGGTGTTCATCTTCACGCGGTTGGGCGCGGAGTTCATTCCCCAATTGGATGAAGGCACGATGCTGCTCCAATTCATCCGCAGCAGCAGCACCGGACTGGACGCCTCAACCGACTTGCAGCAGAAATCCGAAAGGCTGTTGCTGGAAAAATTTCCGGAGATTGACCGCATGTTCGGATTGATCGGCACTGCGGAGATCGCCGTTGACCCGATGGGCCCGAACCTGTGCGACACCTACGTCGAACTCAAGCCACGCCGCGAGTGGCGCAAGATTGACGGACGGCCAGCGACCAAGGAGCAACTCATTGATTTGATGCGCCGTGAACTCGCCGTCCACGCGCCGGGTCAGACCTACCTGTTCACCCAGCCGATTCAGATGCGCTTTAACGAGATGATGGCAGGTGTGCGCGCGGACATCGCAGTGAAAGTGTATGGCGATGATTTCAAGGAACTCGAACGCCTCTCGACGGAGGTTCGTGACTTGCTACGCAAAATCCCGGGCAGCGGCGATGTTGAATTCGACGCGTTCGGACGTTCTCCCTTGCTGGAAATCAAACCCGACCGCGACGCGTTGCGCCGCTACAACATGCAGGCAGGTGACCTCAATCACGCCATCGCCACGGCGCTCGCGGGCGAGGAAGTCGGCAGCGTCATCGAAGGCAACCGACGTTTCCCCATCGTGGTGCGACTTGCGGAAGATGCACGGCGCAGCGTGAACACGATGAAGCGCCTGCCCGTGCGAACCGAAGCGGGCGGACTGCTCACTCTCGGCCAGGTCGCGACTTTCCAAATGACCGAACAAGTCGGTGCGGTCACCCGCGAAGCGGGCCAGCGGCGTGGCGCAGTCCTGGTGAACCTGCGCGGGCGCGATGTGGAAGGTTACGTCAAGGAGGCACTCGCCAGAATCAATACGGAGGTGAAGTTCCCGCCCGGCTACTATTATGAATTCGGCGGGCAGTTCGAGAACCTGCAAAAGGCCCGAGCGCGGCTCGCACTCATCGTGCCGATGGCGCTCGTGTTCATCTTCATTCTCATCTTCATGAGTTTCGGCAGTTTCAAGCAGGCTGCGCTGATCTTCATTTGCGTGCCGTTGTCCGTGACCGGCGGCGTGCTCGCGCTATGGCTCCGCGACATGCCGTTCACCATCAGCGCGGGAGTCGGCTTCATCGCGCTCTCCGGCATTGCCGTGTTGAACGGCATCATGCTCATCAGCTTCATCAACCAATTGCGCCGCGAAGGGCGCAACGTGCGCGACGCCGTCGTCGAAGGCACGCTCACCCGCCTCCGCCCGAAACTCATGACCGCCCTCGTCGCCAGCTTCGGCTTCGTTCCGATGGCAATCGCCACGGGTGCTGGTGCGGAAGTGCAACGCCCGCTCGCCACGGTCGTCATCGGGGGCATCATCACGTCGACGTTTCTCACGCTGATACTCCTCCCCACCCTCTATGAATACCTGGAGCATGGACGAGACACCATCTTGGGCGCCCCTTTGAACGAGCGCGCCTCTGGCGGGGGGTAAGGTTGTGCCTTTGAGGCCAGCTTCGGGTCGCTGGATGAACCTTTCCGTCCTTGGCCTTGATTCGGGCATTATTGCCGCCCAAACTTCTTGCGTGAAGTGGATGCGGACACTGGTGGCGCTGCTGCTGATTGCCTCATGGCTCCCAGCATCTTCCCACGTGCATCTGCAGCACTTCGGGTTGATCCACCAGGTTCACGAGGATCACCAGCACCATGATCATGGGGATGGTGAGCCCGCCCACCACGAGCATGGTGCCGACAACCATGCTGCCGCGGATGGGGAGTGCCTGACGTCCTCTGGGAGTTCGGCCTTGGATATTCCCTGGGCCTGTTCGACCCAGCTTGGATTCGACTTTGTTCCAGCATTATCCGCCGTCGATCTGCCGACTGAACAGGAGGCCGCCGGCTTGGCGCCTCCTTGCACGGGGCCACCCGGATTCTCGCGACCCTGGCAGTTCCTCCTTCGCGCGGCTCTTCCCGTCCGCGCACCTTCCTCCGTTTCCTGACGACCCGCTTCGGGTCGATTCCGCTGCGCTCCGGCTTGTTGTACCGGAGCGCCCTTCTTGTTTCGCCTTGCCCGCATCCGCTCCGGGCGGCTGCCCTCCGAAGAGGGTTCCAAGTCGAGCGGCAGAATCCCATTGCCTGACCATGAAAAACGACCTTTGCACCCCGACCGTTAAACCCTTGTTCACCACGATCCTGGCCACGCTGGCGACTCTCGCCCTCGTGACCGGTTGCGGCGATTCGCAGCCGACCGCTTCCGCCGATCACGACGACGATCACATGCATGCGCCGCCTCACGGAGGGACCCCTGTTCAACTCGGAGACGAGGTGTATCACCTCGAACTCGTCACCGACACCGCGGAGGGGAAGATGCTCGCCTACCTATACGACGGGCATTTCCACGATCCCGTGATGGTCGCGGAAACCAACTTCGTCCTGCAGGCCCATTGGAACGGCACGACTCAGAACCTTTCGTTCGCCCGGCTACCCGATCCGGCGACCGGCCACTTGCTCCAAGCAACCGCGCTGTTTGGCGCGCGAGCCGACTGGTTGAAGACCAACCCGCCCTTCGAGGGAACCCTGCCGCTCATCACCCTGCGCGGACGTACTTTCACCAACGTCGTCTTCCCCTACCCGAAGGGGACCATCCACGCCCATTGACCATGAAGCGTTTCTGGAAGCATCTACTGCCCGGTGCGGCGCTTATGCTCACGCTGGCCGTGACGCCGGGCTGCAAGCCCCCAAGCACCGACGCCGAGTCGGACCATGGCCACAGCCACGGCGATGCCCACGAGCACGACGAGAAAACCGCTCAGATCACCATCTGGACTGAGCGCTATGAGGTTTTCGCCGAACACAAGGCACCGATTGCGGGCGAGGCCACGACGTTCATTACCCACGTCAGCGATCTCATCACCTCGGAGCCTCGGCGCGAAGGCATGGTGAAGTTCGTCCTCCACCAGGGCGCAACGACCACCGAGCATCCGCAAGCCGCGCCGGCGAGACCTGGGATCTACCTGCCGGGCATCATCTTCCCCCAAGCCGGCGATTGGCAGGTGACCTTGCTGATCCCGACCGATGGCACGAATGCTCATGTCGATCTGGGTACCATCAAGGTCTACGCGGACCAGCACTCGGCCGATCACGCCGATATTCCCGATGCGCCCGAGGGTGTGAGTTTCTTGAAGGAGCAGCAGTGGAAGATCCTCTCGCGTACCGAACCCGCGACGAAACGGACCCTGAGCGAGCGGGTACGGCTTCCGGGACGGGTACGTTCCAAGCCTGGAAACAGCGCGGTCGTGACCGCCCCCATTTCCGGGCAGCTGGTCAGCGTTCCCGATCAACCGATGCTGGTTCCGGGCCAGGCCGTGGTGGCCGGCCAACTGCTGGGGCTTTTGAAGCCCAACTTCTCCGAGGCGGCCGCTCGGGTTGCCGAGGCCGAGTCCTCTTTCGCTACCGCCAAAGCCGGCCTGGATCAGGCGGAAGCCGCCTACGCACGGACGAGGCGCCTCGCCGCCGAGAGGGCGAAATCGGAGCGCGAATTGCAGGAGGCGGAACTCGCCGTGCAGTCGGCGAGGGCGCTTCACGGGGCGGCCGCTGGATTGCTCGGCACGTTCCGTCAGGCGGGTGTGACCGGATCAACCGGGGCCCCACTTCAGTTGGAACTGCGCGCACCCATTGCGGGCATCCTGAGCGGCGTGGCGGCCGGTCCGGGCGAGATGCTGTCGACAGGCCAGCCGGTGTTCAGTGTTTTGAATCCGGAGATCGTCTGGTTGGAGGCATCCGTTCCCGAGGCGTTTGTGCCTCGCCTGGGAGCCGCCGCGAATGCCGTCCTCGAACAGTCGGAAGCACCCGGTGGCTTCGTTCCGGTGACGGGCGACGGACACGGACGTCTGTTGTCGGTGGGGCTGGAGGTCGATGCCGCCACCCGCACCGTGCCGCTCCTCTACGAAACGTCCAATCGCGAGGGACGCCTGCGAGTCGGCCAAAACGTGACCCTCCATGTCGAGACCGCCCGGGTGAGCAACGCCGTGGTGATCCCCGAGAGCGCCATTGTCGAAGAAGGGGATCAACTCATCGCGTTCGTCCAGATCTCCGGCGAGACGTTCGACAAAAGGGACATCAAGGCGGGCGCACGTGACACCGGCTTCGTGCAAGTCCTGGAAGGCATCCGCGAGGGCGAACGGGTCGTCACCAAGGGCGCCTACGCGATTCGGCTCTCCACCCTGACCGGCGTCATTCCGGCACACGGACACGCCCACTGAGGAACCCGCATGGACAAACTCATTCAGTGGGCGCTGGGCAATCGGGTCGTGGTCCTCGTCGCGGCCGTCCTGCTCACCGTATTCGGAGGTTACACCGCGGTCCGAATGCCGGTGGACGTCTTCCCGGACCTGACGGCACCGACCGTCACCGTCATCACCGAGGCGTTGGGCATGGCACCGACCGAGGTGGAAAGCCAGGTCACGTTTCCCATCGAAACCTCCGTCAACGGCGCTGCGGGCGTCCGTCGAGTGCGATCCGCCACCGCCGTCGGAATCTCCGTGGTCTGGGTTGAGTTCGAGTGGGGCACGGACATCCGCGAGGCCCGTCAGGTGGTCGCGGAAAAGATCGCCTCGGTCAGCAGCGATCTGCCGCCCGAGGTCGACCGTCCGGTGCTCGCTCCCCAGTCGTCCATCATGGGCGAGATCTTGTTCCTGGCGCTCTCCTCGGACCAGCACACGCCGGCCGAGCTTCGAAGCTATGCAGAGGTATCCATCCGACGACGCATTCTGGCGGTTCCCGGCGTGTCACAGGTGACGCCGATCGGCGGCAGCGAGAAGCAGTACCAGGTCACCGTGGATCCTGCCTCCCTGCGAACGCACGGCGTAGCGTTCAACCAGCTTCTCCGTGCCCTGGAGGAGGGAAACGAGAACGTTTCGGCCGGCATTATCAACCAGCGGGGCTCCGAATGGCTGATCACCGGCGTGGGACGAGTGCGGAGCACGAGCGACATCGGGGACACGGTGATCGCCGCACAAGAGGGGATCCCAACGCTCGTCCGGGATCTCGGGACGGCTGCGATCGGCGAAGCGCCGAAGCGCGGCGAAGGGTCGGCCATGGGAAAGCCCGCCGTGATCCTGGGCATCCAAAAGCAACCCGGCGCCAACACGCTGGACCTGACACGCCGACTCGATGCGGCTTTGGCGGACATTACCGCCAAGCTCCCGGCCGGCATGCAGCTCCGCACCGACATCTTCCGCCAGGCCGACTTCATCTCCGTCTCGGTGAACAACGTCCAATGGGCGCTCGTGGAGGGCGTGGTCCTCGTCACCCTGGTGGTGCTTCTGTTCCTCGGGAACTACCGGGCGACGCTGATCACGTTGACCGCGATTCCCCTTTCCTTGGTGACCGCGGTTCTCGCGCTTAAGGGGTTCGGTGCCTCCATCAATACGATGACCCTGGGGGGCATGGCCATCGCCATCGGCGCCCTGGTGGACGATGCGGTGATCGACGTGGAGAACGTCTTTCGTCGTCTACGCGAGAATCAACATGCTCCCCCGGAGGCGAGGCGTCCCATCCTGCGGGTGGTCTTCGAGGCGAGTGTGGAAATCCGGAGTTCGATTGTCTTCGCCACGCTGATCATCGCCTTGGTGTTCATTCCGATCTTCTTCCTCGGTGGGGTGGAAGGACGGTTGTTGCGCCCCCTGGGTGAGGCATATCTCGTCGCACTGCTGGCGTCGCTGGTCGTCGCTGTGACGGTCACGCCGGTGCTCTGCTACTTCCTGCTGCCCAAGAGCCGTGGCGTCCTGGCGGAGAACGAGCCGCGATTCGTGCATTGGCTGAAGACCCGCTACCAACCCATTCTCCAGTCGGCATTGAATCACCCCAAGGCCGTGGTTCTGCCGGCGGTGGTGCTGCTCGTCGTGGCGTTGATCTCCACCACCCGCCTCGGCCGAGCCTTTCTGCCTGAGTTCAACGAGGGCTCGCTGACCATCAGTGCCGTCACCCTACCAGGAACGTCCCTCGCCGAATCCGATGCGCTCGGCCGGGTGGTCGAACTGGCACTCATGGGCTTCCCCGAAGTCACTTCCGTCGCGCGACGCACCGGCCGCGCCGAACTTGATGAACATGCCCAGGGCGTGGAGTCGGCGGAGTTGGACGTCTCCATCACGATGAAGGGCCGGACGAAGTCCGCCTTCCTGGAGGATCTGCGCGCCGCGTTCAGCCAGATTCCCGGGATGAACATCACGATCGGGCAGCCCATTTCCCACCGCATCGATCACATGCTGTCCGGCACCCGCGCCAATATCGCGGTGAAGATCTTCGGTCCGGACTTGTACTGGCTTCGAACGCTCGCCGAACAAGCGCGGCAGGCGATGCAGGGTGTCACGGGGGTGGTGGATCTTTCGGTGGAGCAACAGACGGAGGTTCCCGTGCTGAAGGTTCGCTTCGACCGGGCGGCGATCGCCCGCCACGCCCTCACGATTCGTGAAGTGGCGCGGACGCTGGAGGCGGCGCTGCAGGGCGTGAAGGTATCGAGGGTTCTGGAGGGCCAGAGTTCCTACGATCTGGTCGTGCGTCTGGCGGACGCCGGCAACTGGCGGCTCGAAACCCTCGGGAGCCTTCTCGTGGACACCCCCTCCGGAGCCCGGGTCCCGCTGGGCACGCTGGCCCGCATCCAGCGGGAAACCGGCCCGAACCAAATCCTGCGGGAGCAGGTCGAGCGAAAGATCGTGGTGCAATGCAACGTCTCCGGGCGTGACGTGACGGGCGTCGTCCGCGACATCCAGAGGCTCGTCAATCCGCTGCTCGCCGCAACCCGGGATTACCGGGTGGAGTACGCAGGGCAGTTCGAGAGCGCCGCCGAGGCCGGTCAAACGCTGGCGCTTGTCGGCGTTGGGGTGGTCATTGGTATTGGCTTCCTGCTGCACTTGGCCTTTCGGTCTGCACGGGATGCCATTCTGATCATGCTCAACCTGCCGCTCGCCCTCATTGGGGGGGTGGCGGGCGTGTTCGTCAGCGGCGGAGTCCTCAGCGTGGCGTCGCTCATCGGCTTCATCACCGTGTTCGGCATCGCCACGCGCAATGGCATCATGCTCGTCTCCCACATTCGGTATCTCCAGGAGCGCGAAGGCGTGCTGGATCTTCGGGAGGCGATTCGTCGCGGCGCCGTGGAGCGACTCGTGCCCATCCTGATGACGGCGCTCGCCGCCGGGTTGGCGCTCATCCCGCTGGCACTCGGAGGCGGGAAGCCCGGCAATGAAATCCAGACACCCATGGCCATCGTCATTCTGTTTGGGCTCCTGACGTCGATGGTACTCAACATGATCGTCGTCCCGGCGCTTTACCTCCGCTTCGGCCGGCCGGTGGCCAACGCGGTCAATGGTTCCATCGCTTGAACTCAACCATTCTCGCAACCCTATGAGAGCATCCAAACGGTATTTGGCCTTGTGGTTGAGCAGCTTGCTCGCCGTTGCCGCCACCCAAGCGCAGACCAACGCTCCGGTCGACGCCTTGACCCTGGACCAAGCGCTCACCTTGGCCGAACGGAGCCATCCCGATCTCGTCGAGGCGGGCGCGTTGGTCCGGGCTGCCGAAGGTCGAGTTCAACAGGCGGGTGTCCGTCCGAATCCGGAGGCCATCGCCCGGATGGAGAATGCCCCCTTCAGGGGAGACACGACGGGCAACGCCGACTACCTGGCGGGCGTCGGGATCACCCTACCCCTGGGGAATCGGCGCGAGCAGGCGACCCGGGTCGAGAACCTCAACCGCCAGCGGCTCGGCTTCGAAGCCGGCGGCAAGCGACTCGAACTCCATCGCCGGGTGCAGGGCGAGTTTGGAATCGCGCTCTACCAGGAGCAGGCGCGTCACCTGCGCAGCGAATTGGTTGCCTCGGCCGAGCAAGGTGTGCACGTCACCCGCGCACGACTCGACGCGGGCGACGCGGTCCCGACGGACCTGGCCCGTGTGGAGGCTGAGCTGGCAACAGCTCAGGCCGAATGGCGGCGGAGCGATCTGATGCGTCGACAAGCCCTGGCTTCGTTATCCGCGACGATCGGCCTTCCCGCGGACGATGTCCGGGGGGTGCAAGGCTCCCTGGGTACCACGCTGGAGATCCCGGCGTTGGAGGAACTCGCGGCCGAACTGGCGACGCACCCGGCGATGGCGGCCGCAGGCGCCGATCTCTCCGCCCGCGAGGCCGGCGTGTCGTTGTCGAAAGCTCAACGCATTCCCGACCTCAAGGCCGAGTTGCTCTACCACCGCATCGAATCGAGTCAGCGGGACGCTTTTGATGTGGGTGTCAGCATTCCGCTCCCCCTGTTTGATCGCGGTCGCGGCCGATTGCGGGAGGCCGAGGCGCAGCGCGATGCCGCGGAGGCGCGATTCCGTTCCACGCGAACCCAGCTTCACTTGAGGCTCCGGGAGGCCCACACCCTGCTGACGGCTGCACTTGCCGATGCCCGAACCCTGGAGACCGAGGTTCTGCCGAGAATGAAACTGGTGCGGGAAGGCACCGAGGCCCGCTACGCGGCGGGAGATCTCAACCTGGGCGAGGTGCTCTCGGTGCGCCGGGATGATGCGGGCGTGCGGTTGAAGTATCTGGAGGCGCTCCGGGACACGATGCTCGCCTGGGCACAACTCCGGCCCTTCCTGAAATCATAGGGCACGACAGCCGCTCGCTCACCATGCACGCCGGCCGAGTCCACGGTCCGAACAAAGGGGTCCTCTGCGCCCTCGGCGCAGCGGTGCTCTTCGGGCTGAGCACTCCGCTCGCCAAGCGATTGCTGCCGAGTGCCGATCCGTGGCTGCTTGCGGGGCTGCTCTATCTCGGATCGGGGTTGGGGCTTACCCTTTATCGACTGGCCACGTCGGGAAGGAGAAGTTCTGCGGCGGCTGAAACTTCTCTGGGCCGGGCCGATCTCCCCTGGCTTACGATGGCGATCTTCTTTGGCGGAATCGTCGGCCCGGTCTTGCTGATGCTGGGTCTGCGAATCACACCCGCGTCCTCAGCGTCCCTGCTGCTCAACCTGGAAGGCGTCTTCACCGCTCTGCTGGCGTGGTTCGTATTCAGAGAAAACTTCGACGCCCGCATTGCATGGGGGATGGCGCTTATCTCCGCAGGAGCCTTGACCCTGTCCTGGCAAGGGAGACCGTTGGTGGGGCCCGCGTGGGGTTCCGTTGCCGTGGCCGGTGCCTGCCTGTGCTGGGCCTTGGACAACAATCTGACAAGAAAGGTCTCAGCATCCGATCCGGTCCAGATCGCACTTGTCAAAGGATGGTGTGCCGGCGCCGTGAATACCGTGCTCGGACTGGTCGCAGGTGCGCAGGTGCCCGCGACCGGGATCATGGTGGCCGCTGGGCTGGTGGGATTCGTGGGATACGGGGTGAGCCTCGCTCTCTTCGTCGTTGCGCTTCGTGAACTGGGTACCGCTCGGACCGGTGCGTATTTTTCTCTCGCTCCCTTCGTAGGTGGGGCAATGGCCGTGATATTTTTGGGCGAACCGGCAGGTCCGGGTCTCATCCTCGGAGCCGGGCTGATGGGCTGCGGCGTCTGGCTTCACCTCACCGAACACCATGCGCATGACCATGCCCATGAGGCGCTCGAACACGATCATCGGCACACCCACGACGAACATCATCAGCACGCCCATGGGCCAAACGTTCCCCACGTCGAACCGCACGCCCACATCCACCGACATGAACCCATGATCCATTCGCACCCGCATTATCCCGACCTCCACCATCGCCACCGGCACTGATTTCCGGGGAGCATGCAGTGGCGCGGGCGCTATGCCGCTGCATCCTTTTCGTTCTCAGAGGCCGGCCTCGACGGTTGTTTTTCTTCCGATGAACCAAATAGTCTTCGAAGTCCTCGTCGTTCTAGTGTGGTGCTCCCGGTGAGACTCAAGGATCTTGCGGTGCCTCCATTGGCCGTCCCCGAGACCCAATTGGTTTTTGAGATTGTGTAGGCATTCAAACAAACCCGGAAACACATCGTGATGGTGACCGTCGAGTTCGGGAGCATCGTTGGCCTGGTCAAACTCAATGATGTCAGGGAGGCCTTGGCGGTCGAATTCGAGACCTCGTGCGAACGTGCGAGACCCGAAGCGAAGAAGCGCAATGACGGGTCCTGGCTCATCGACGCCACCATCGACTTGGAATCCGTGGAGCGAGCGCTCCCTGGGATCAAGCTGGGTGGGCCGGAGAACTCGGAGTACCAAACTCTCGCCGGCTTCCTTCTCAAACAGTTCGGTGGCGCACCCGGAAGGGAGCCATATGCGTCAGGCTGGCACGCATCCGGGACGATGGAAGCGGACACCAAAACGGACACCAACGAGGAGTGGAGGAGGAGTTCCGAGGAGTGGCAGAGCTTTGTTGAAAAGTCCGCCAACTTGGGCCTAAATGGCTCGGATTTAGCGGCTTAATCGGCCGATTCCGACCCTCGCCTCCAACAACTCCTTCAGTGCTCCGGCACTGCCCTGGCCTGCTCGCCCACTGCTCGATTGACACGGCTTGTTCGGTCATCCGCATCGTTCGACGCGTTGGCGCGCAATGGGTTCGGCTTGAGGTGCGCACGGGCGAAGGATGAAAACCGACCCTCGCCTCAGGCGACTGCCCTGATCACCAAGCGTCGGCCTGACTTCCTGGGCGCCGTTGCTGTTCGTCCGCTGCCGCGCTCAATGCGGCGCCCGAAACCGAGGATTGCCGACGGCCTTCCAGACCAGAATCCTCGAGTCGGCATCCGCCGAGACGATCATGAACCGCAGGGAACTCGAACTCGCCGCCCTCGCCGCCGCCGATCGCTGCTTGAAGGCGCGAGGTTATATCGCGCTCGACGAGTTTTTCCGCGAGATGGGGAAGCTGGAAGGCAAGAATCGCGAGGACTGGCGTCGAGGACGGGTTCCTTACTTGGAGCGGGTTATTCGCCTCAACCTCAACCAGATCAACGCCGTGTGTCGGGCTGTGCACGCAAGCGCCCGCCGTGGGAACCTCAAGCCCAGTTGGACGGCGTACGTCCGGTGGGGCAAGGGACCGCGACTACTACTTCGTTTCACGAAGTCCGGCGATCCGCATTTGGAGCGCGCTTGGGCCACGCGGCATGTCCGCACCCAAACCCGGTCCGCCGAAGTCAACGCGACCGCGACGTTACCGATGGACTCCACGGTCAGCTCCTGAACGAATCCGGAGCTGACTTGGACACCGGATTGACGCCGACGTCTGCCTCCGAAAGCGGCCCTGTCCCAGCCATGCCATGAGCGAGTATCAGTACTACGAATTCCAGGCCATCGACCGACCGCTGAGCCGTGAGGAGATTCAAACCCTGCGAGGATATTCGACGCGGGCGCGGATCACGACGACCTCCTTCACCAACGAGTATTCGTTCGGCAGCTTCAAGGGCGACGCGGACGAGTGGATGGTGAAGTACTTCGATGCTTTCGTGCACGTCGCCAATTGGGGAACGCGCCTGTTGATGTTCCGACTCCCCGTCCGGTTGTTGAACGTGGAGACCGCCCGCCTGTACGCTCGGGGGCGGGGTAAATTCAGCGATCCGCTGACCCTGTCCATCGATGGAGCAAACGTCATCTTTCGATTTTGTTCCCACGAGGACGGAAGATGGGGTGATGCGATCCAGGGAGACGGATTGCTCGGGGATCTAGTCGCGTTACGCGCGGAGCTTGCGAGCGGCGATTTCCGGGCACTCTACCTTGCCTGGTTGCGCGGAATCCAACGCGGAGAGCAGGAGGCTGGGACGGAACCTCCCGTGCCGGCCGGCCTGAATTCGTTATCGCCGGCGCTGGTTAGCCTGGTTGACTTCCTCGAAATTGATCGCGATCTGGTCTCGGCCGCTGCCGCGTCCAGTCCGGACTTGATGGTCTCCACCCAAGACGCTGCCGCGATGGAACGATGGGTCGCGGAATTGCCCGCGCCGGAGAAGAACGATCTCTTGATGCGCCTCCTGGAGGGAAACGAGAGCCAGATTGGCATCGAACTGCGAAACCGATTCGAGCAGGGACGGTCGAAGGGAAACCCGAAGCCGGCGGTGCGACCGAGAACCGCAGGGGATTTGCTCGCCGCCGGGAAGCGGATCCGGACCTCGCGAGACCAGGAGGACGCGCGGCGGGCGGCGGAGGAAGAGGCTCGTCGAGTGCGGGAAGCCGCTGCAGCTCGTGAGAGGCATCTCGAACTGCTGGCGACGCGAGCACCCCAGGCTTGGGCCAAGATCGATGAGCTCATCGCGACGAGGCAGACGAAGGCCTACTCAGAGGCCGTCCAGATGCTGCTGGATCTTCGGGAGATCACGGCCCGGCAGTGCGCTGTACCCGACTTTGATCGACGCTTGGCGGAGATCAGGGCGGCCCACGCGAAAAAGAGGGCGCTCATCGAACAACTCGATGCCGGAGGGCTGGAATAGTGGTGGGACCGAATCACTCGGACGGGCCACGAAAGAACGGACGACCGACCGAGTTCGTGACCCGCCTGACGCCCAGCCAAGCCCGCGACGTCCTCGGATGCTTACTGGAGAGACACCCCGAGTTGCTGTCCGAGGCGGAGGCATGGGTGGGCGCGGATCGCGCCGCCGACGCAAAGGTCGCACGACCCTCAGTCGATGACGTAGCTCAGGCGGTCTGCAGCGCGGTTTGCAGCCTGGAACTGGAGGACCTAACCCAGCGGGCGGGGTCGCACTCGTGGGGCTACGTTGGTCCGGGCGAGGCGGCTGGGGAACTGCTCGAGGAATCCGTGTCCGACTGGACGGAGGAATGGCAGCAACAGTTGCAGAGGGGTGATGTCGCGGGCGCCGTGATCACCTGCCTCGGGATCGTCACCGGGCTCTATCAGGCACGCTCAACGTCCGAGAGGTCCGATGGCCCCCTCGGTTGGAAGCCAGATTTCTTGATCGAACATGCCTGTTTGACGGTCCGTGACCTCCTCCTGGCCTGTCCCAAGGCGAGTCGGAAGCCGACCGCGGGGAAGTTGATGGCCGCTCTGATGGGGGTGGCACCCGACTGGGAGGACGGTCTGCGCCGCAGTTCGATGGAGGGCCTTAACGGCAAATGACCTTGACCCGGGAGTGACTAGGTTTCGGCCTGCGCCATGACCTGACGGATTCCGAGCCGGGGCGGCCTCGGCGAGGGCTGAGATCGCGATGACCCCTGTATCTTGTCGTCCAAGTGCCGGGTGAGATCGTTCGGGCAATGCGGGTGCCGGGTCCGAGAGGAAGCTGGACGTTGTCCACTTCATGAGGCCTCGCCTACAGCCCGGAGCGCGTCATCTTTGAGCGAACTTCCCAGGTAAAAGCCGGCCTCGTCTTGCAGCCGCTGGAGGACGGGCCCGATGGCCGCCAAGTGCCCGGAATTCTTGGCCGCCACCAGCAGGCCCACCAGGCCGATAATCGGGACTCCTTCGCGCAATGCCGCGGCGCGTCCCGGCGCCTCGTCGATGAGCAAGCGGTCGGCCTTGACTTCGACCGCGAGGCAGATGGCCTCGGCCTCTCCCGGGTCGAGTTCCTCCATGAGGCGTGCCATCCGCAGAGATTGGGCTGGGACGATGCACCGTACGAAGTCAGGGAGGCTGGCGTGGAATCGAAGCAATTCGTGTTCAACGGCCGGCGGGATCAGAACCTCCCCGAAGAGGAGGGGAAGCAACGCCTCCTGACCGATGGTGAGGAGGTTTGAGATGCACGAGGTGTCGCTGACGACGATCATCGCCGGGCCAGGTCGGCGGCAGCTTGAAGATCGCGGGCGAGATCCTCGGCGGTATAGTTCACCGGAATACGGCGACGGCCCAGCTCCCGTTGGAATTCCGGGATCGAGAGGTCGGCAACCTCGGCGGCGGTGCCCATCGTGACGCGCCCGCTCGAATACATGCCAATCGCGAGGTCGAGGCGCGCCTCGCTTGGGCTCAGCATGGCCTCGATCCGGTCCGGGAGCAGCACGGTCATGGGCCATTTATTACCCTCAAAGGCCTCGCCGTTCAATGACCTCCTCTTGGGCGAACGGGGACCGAGGCTGGGCTCTCGGGTGTTCGACTCCGGGCTTCGAGCGCCGCGTCGACGTAGAGCCCACGACTGTCAGTGAAACTGTCAGTGTGAGCAGTGAGGGGGCAGTGCCGGAGCAGTGGCGGAGCAGTGGCGGAGCAAGCGTGGAGCGGTCCTTGACGGCAGAATCTGGCCGTTCATTATCAACGCGTTACATCGCGAAGCCCTGCCCGATTCCGACCCTCGCCTCCAACAACTCGTTCAATACTCCGTCACTCTTCGGCACTGCTCGTCCACCGCTCGGTTGACATGGTTCTGCCGACCATCGTCATCGCGCAGTGCGCTGAAGTGCAACGGGTTCAGTTTTGCGTGCGCTGTAGGCGACGGATGAAAACGGACCCTCGCCTCGGACGGCCTCCTCCACGGCGTTTCGGAGGCCGCAACCATCGCGCCGGCCTCGATATTGGACCTATGAATCGACTTCAACGCAGGTCGTCCGGTCTAAATGCCGTGATATCCTGGATGCCATCGAACTGCCGGTCGGCAGATGCCAAGTGGTGAATCCCGCATCGCAGACCCGCCGCCAGATGCAGGGAATCGTTGGTGAGCAAACCGTAAGCTTGTTGCAGCTGCAGGGCCTGGTGGAAATCGGCCGCTTCGTTGGCCACGAATAGCAAGTCGCCGGCCAGGAGATCTTCGACCTCTTGTCGATACCGGACAAGCTGACGAACCTAAACCGCATTCTGCGCAAGAGCCCTGGCTGGATTTGACCCCGACAATCCCCGGCTCTGGGCTTCCTGCATCATCCGCCGATGGCAGTACTCAGCCACGGTGACCGAGGTGATCACGCCGGACAGTTCGCGTCGCAGGCACCTTTCCATGAGCCTGCGACACTGTTCGGAAGCCCCACGTCTGGCGTAGATGAGGATGTTCGCGTCGATGAGTACTTGGACGTCGGCCGGAATGGCGTCGAGGCTCATTGCTCGAAGAAGTCGGCCTCCATGCTGGAGCGGAACTGTTCCGACGTGAGCGTGAAATCCGGGGCGGACAACAGCCGTCTCAACCCCGCTTCGGCAGAGATCGGATTGGGCGACGGAGCGGCAGGGTTCGACTCCAGAACCGTCAACAAGGCACGTGCCCGATCTGGCAGTTGGCCGAGGCCAAGGGCCCGGACTTTTCCGTGGTCGAGTTCGACCTCGACGGTCACGTAGTTCATAGCGGCAGACTATCGTCTTGGTGGGTGCTGGCAAGAAGACGACCGGGATCGTCTTTGGGAATATGGATGGGAAGAAAAGGGCGCTCAGGCCATGGCAGCTCTTGGGCCGTTCTGTCCCAGCCAACATCTCGGATCAAGCGGACACCAAAACGGACACCAAAGAGGAGTGGAGGAGCAGTTCCGAGGAGTGGGAGAGCTTTGTTGAAAAGCCCGCCAAACTGGGCCTGAATGGCTCGGATTTAGCGGCCTAATCGGCCGATTCCGACCCTCGCCTCCAGTTCTAATTGCCTATTCGGCAACGAGTTCCGAATGTAGAAGGTCCGAGCGGACACTGAAATCGGTGTTCCGCCACCACTGCGGAATTGCCGGCACCTAGCCGGCCAGTACCCGGTCACGGTTCGGAATCGGTCCGTTTACGCTGCGATCCAGCCATCTCGATCGCGTGAAAACCCGATTCCGCCTCATGTCCCGCGGCGCCCGCGGCGGTGCCTTCTACTGCGTCGACTCCCTCACCGGTAAACGGACAAGCCTCGGCACCACCGACCGCGACGCCGTCCTCATCGAGACCAAGGCGGAAACGCTGCTGGAGGCGATCCGGCGGGGGACCGTCAGCACCAACGTCCACCTCCGGAAGCTCCACAACTACGGCCTCGATATGGGCTGGCTGCCGTGGCCGATCATCCCGAAGCGCCAATGGCCGGCCATCCGTTACGCTGAGAAGCGGGCCATCCGGTTCGACGAACACTTCGCCATCATCGACCGCGAGCCGAACCTCGAACGCCGCGCATTCTACGAACTCTGCTGGCACCTCGGCGGCGCACAGGGCGATATCGCCAGTCTCGCGGCCGAGGACATCGACTGGGACCGCCGCGTCATCGCGTACTTCCGGCGCAAGACCGAATCGCCCGCCCTGATCCGCTTCGGCGACGACGTGGAACGGGTCCTCCGCCAACTCCCCGCCTGCGGCCCGCTCTTCCCCAATCTCCGCGGCGTCCGGGCCTCGGACAGGGCGACGGAATTCAAGCAACGCTGCCGTGGCCTGGGAATCGAAGGTGTGACGCTTCACAGCTACCGCTACGCCTGGGCCGAACGCGCCAAAACGGCCGGCTACCCCGAGCGCTTGGCCCAGGAAGCCCTGGGCCACAACAGCAAAGCCGTCCACCGCGCCTACGCCCGCCACGCCGAGGTCACCCTCCCGGCGCTGGAGGAGTACGAACGGAAGGCCACCGGCCGTAAAGTCGTCCCGGTGAGATTCAATGGGCCAGGGTCGTCAGCACCAGCAGCGACCGAGGCCACCACGCCGTCCTCCGCGGCTTGACCGAAGCGCGGCATCCAAAGCCGCCCCTCGCGTAGGGATTCAGACGGCCCGAGGCAGCCAGGGTTGCCCGTATGGCGTTCCGACGCCGCCCGGGGAGGCACCTTCCGCCATCGGTACTCACTTTCTTGTGGTGCGGCCACTCAGCCTTTGGCATTCAAGACCGCCAACAGCCCGTTGAGACCCATCGCCTATGCACTGGATCGCCCCACCGGAGAAGGACGCCGCGACGGAGACGCTGGAGAAGCGGCTTTGGAGTGCCGCTGACCAACTGCGGGCGAATTCCGGCCTCCAGGCCCAGGAGTACTCCGGCCCGATCCTGGGCATCATCTTCTTCCGCTTCCCCGCCCAACCCGCCGTTCAACGCTACGGGCCATGCCGGATTGCTCCAGGGCAACTGCTCTGAGTGCCCACCACGCCTCTCTCATTGATAGATATGCCCGCCCCCGAAAAATCTAAATCTCTCGAATCCTGGATCTGGGATGCCGCCTGCTCCATCCGTGGGGCCAAGGACGCGCCGAAATACAAGGATTACATCCTCCCGCTCATCTTCACCAAGCGTCTCTGCGACGTCTTCGATGACGAGCTGAACCGCATCGCGAAGGAGGTCGGCTCGCGCAAGAAGGCCTTCCAGCTCGTCAAGGCCGACCACAAGCTCGTCCGCTTCTACCTCCCCCTCGTTCCGGACGATCTTGAGCAGCCGGTCTGGTCCGTCATCCGCAAGCTCTCCGACAAGATCGGCGAAGGCGTCACTACCCACATGCGGGCCATCGCCCGGGAGAACCCGCTTCTTCAGGGCATCATCGACCGCGTGGACTTCAACGCCACCACCCACGGCCAGCGCGATCTAGACGACGACCGCCTCTCCAACCTCATCGAAGCCATCAGCACCAAGCGCCTCGGGCTCGACGACGTGGAGGCCGACATCATCGGCAAGAGCTACGAATACCTCATCCGCAAGTTCGCCGAGGGCAGCGGCCAGAGCGCCGGCGAATTCTACACCCCGCCTGAGGTCGGCACCATCATGTCCCGCGTGCTCCAGCCCGAGCCGGGGATGAGCGTTTACGATCCCACCTGCGGGTCGGGCGGCCTCCTCGTCAAACTTGAGTCCGCGATGGAAGAGAAGGCCGGGGCGAAGAAGCCCGCCCCTTTGAAGCTCTTCGGCCAGGAATACATCCCGGAGACGTGGGCCATGGCCAACATGAACATGATCATCCACGACATGGAGGGCCAGATCGAGATTGGCGACACCTTCAAGAACCCGAAGTTCCGGGACAAGAGCGGAAAGCTCCGCACCTTCGACCGCGTCGTCGCCAATCCCATGTGGAACCAGGACTGGTTTACCGAGGCCGACTACGATGCCGACGAACTCGGCCGCTTTCCCGCCGGGGCCGGTTTCCCCGGCAAATCCTCCGCCGACTGGGGCTGGGTCCAGCACATGCACGCCAGCCTCAATGACCAAGGCCGCGCCGCCGTCGTCCTCGACACTGGGGCCGCCTCCCGCGGCTCGGCCAATGCCGGCACCAATAAGGAAAAGACCGTCCGCCAGTGGTTCGTGGACCACGACCTCATCGAGAGCGTCCTCTACCTGCCGGAAAACCTTTTCTACAACACCACCGCCCCCGGCATCGTGCTGTTCCTGAACAAGGCCAAGCCGAAGGCGCGCCAAGGCAAGATCTTCCTCGTCAACGCCAGCCAGGTCTTCGAAAAGGGCGACCCCAAGAACTTCATCCCCGACGCCGGCATCCAGCGCATCGCCGACACCCTCATCGGGTGGAAGGAGGAGGAAAAACTCAGCCGCATCGTCGATCACGCCGAGTTGAAGAAGAACGACTACAACATCTCCCCCAGCCGCTACATCCACACCAGCGACGCCGAAACCTACCGGCCCATTGCAGAGATCGTCGAGGAACTGAAGGTCATCGAAGCCGAAGCGCGGGAGACGGACAGGGCGCTCAAGGAGATTTTGGAGAAACTCGGAGTATGAACGACTGGCAAACATGCGCCGTGCCCGATTCGTTCGTTAAGAACAAGGTAGGTCGGCAACACCAGATTCCCGCGAAGGACATCGCGGAGGTTGGGCGCTTCCCGGTGGTCGACCAAGGGCAGAAGTTCGTTGCCGGTTACTGCGATGACGAAAGCAGGGTCATCGACTTCGACTTGCCGCTGATTATTTTCGGCGACCACACGCGATGCTTCAAATACGTCGACTTCCCGTTCGTCCTTGGCGCTGACGGAACCAAGGTTCTTCTGCCGAACAAGAAGCTCTACGACCCGAGGTTCTACTACTTTGCTCTGTTGGCGCTGGAGATTCCGAGCCGTGGCTACAATCGGCACTTCACCATTCTCAACGAACGACGCCTTCCACTCCCCCCACTCCCCGAGCAGAAGAAGATCGCGCACATCCTTTCGACGGTGCAGCGGGCGATCGAAGCGCAGGAGCGGATCATTCAGACCACCACCGAGCTGAAAAAGGCCCTCATGCACAAGCTCTTCACCGAAGGCCTCCGCCACGAACCCCAAAAGCAAACCGAAATCGGCCCCCTCCCCGAAAGCTGGAAGGTGGTGCGCTGCGAAGATGTTTGCCACACGATCAGCGTCGGCATTGTAGTCAAGCCATCGAGCTACTACGTGAAAGAGGGGGTTCCTGCGTTCCGTTCCCAGAACGTTCGCGAAGATCGGATTCAGCCGGAACCGATGGTCTACATTTCCGAGGAAGCGAACAACGGCCCGGTCAAGAAATCAAAATTGTCTGCGGGCGACGTTCTCATCGTCCGAACGGGCCACCCAGGCACTTCCTGTGTCGTTCCGCCTGAGTTCGACGGAAGTAATTGCATCGACCTGATTTTCGTCCGGCCGAACAACGATAAGCTTAGGAGCCACTACTTGAGTCGCTTCTTCAACTCGGACGCCGCCAAGGTTCAGGTTCAAGCAGGTAAGATTGGACTCGCACAGCAGCACTTCAACGTCGGCGCGGTGAAGAATACCCAGATGCCGCTACCGCCAACGGACCAGCAAGACGAGATCGTGTCACATCTCGAATTGATTGATGCCAAGCATGATCTGGCGACATCAAAGCGCAACGCCCTCCAAGACCTCTTCCGCACCCTCCTTCACGAACTGATGACCGCGAAGACCCGCGTTCACGAACTGGAGCTTCCAACCGGAGGAAACGCCGCATGAAGTCCCTCACTATGCGAGACAAGCGAGTGCTGGAGGACTTCTTTGGAATGGGCTCCGGCTACGTTCTCAACTTCTCCGACCGAACCTTCGCCGAATTCGTGCATGAAGCGGTCGATGTGGAGATTCACGACGACAAATACACAATCCATGGCTCGTCGAAGGCCAAGAAACTGCGGGCATTTTGGGATATTGAGTCGGACTACCTTGTTGGTCGATTGCTCAAAGCCCTGATCGACTACGCGGAAGAGACTGCCCACGTAACTAGTGAGGAGGACAAGAAGAAGGCCGACCTTTGCCGGGCGATTGCGAGCCGCCTTTTGGCGGGCGGACCGAGTCTGGACGACCTGAAGCAGAAGGCTCAGTCGCTGAACGCTAACCATCTCGCCGAACAAATTCGGCGCATGAAGGACTCCGTGGAGACCGACCCAAGTCTGGCCATCGGCACGGCCAAGGAACTGATCGAGACCTGCTGCAAGACGATCCTCGCTGAGCGGGGACAGGAGATTTCCGGGACGCCCGACATCCCAACGCTCACGAAAGCAACGCTCAAAGAACTCAACCTCGTCCCCGAGGGGATTCCAAACTCCGCGCGAGGTGCCGACGTGATCAAACGCATCCTCAGCAACCTTTCCACCGTCGGCCACGGCTTGGCCGAACTTCGCGGACTCTACGGCACTGGCCACGGACAGCACGGCTCAACCACCGGACTAACAACCCGCCATGCGAAGCTGGCGGTCGGAGCCGCCTCGACGCTGGCCGTCTTCCTCTTCGAAACCCACGAGCAGACCAAGTGACGCCAACTCGTCACGCTCTTTTATGAATCCCGAGTTGCTCAATGAGCTGCGAAGACTTCGGAACGAAATGGTGCATGGCCTTGCGCCGATCGATCCGGGTGCCCTTGCCGAGCGTCTCAACTCACTCGGAATCTCGATACCTTCCGATCAGTTATCAGAGTTGATACCGACGATTCTCCAGACTTTCGGCGGGCATCACTCCGGCCACCTTCACCTTCCGCCTGTTCTTTCAGACATCGTCACGAAGCTCCTCGAAGGCCGCTCTGCACGAACGCTCTGCGATCCGTGGGCCGGACTAGGAACGATGCTGGCAATTGCTCAGCGCTCAGCGCCTGCATCAAGGTGCATCGCCTTCAATACGAATGCGTCGGAGGGCAAGTTGGCAAAAGCGATATTTCCTCAAGCTGAGTGGACGATAGGCGAGCCTCTGAAGCTTTTGGAGACAGTGGCAACGCCGATAGACATCGTCGTCAGTTGCCTGCCTTTCGGAGTGAGATCAAGTGACACGCTGACACTCGCCGATACTGCGGGAAATCCGGTCGAACTGAGGGACGATCTTGGAAATCTGATTCTTGCGGCGGCCACCGCCCGGCTGTCTGAGAATGGCGTGGGGCTTTTTGTGGTCCCGCCGTCTTTCTTCTTCACGGAGCGATCTGTTCTAAAGCGATTCGCCGATCTAGGCTTCAATGTCGATGCAGCGCTCGCATTGCCCCCCGGTTCCTTCGCTCCTTACACGCCAATCGCGACATATCTTTTGGTTGTCACAAAATCTCCGCCCAAGCCCATGTTTGTGGCGCAGCTATCAGGTGATCCAAATACCAATTCACAGATTCTGTTCAATCTGGCCAGCGGCGTGGAAGGGGGAGCAGTTGAATTGGGGCGTTATGTTGAGGCGCTCGACTTTCGTGGGATAGACTCGCTCCGGGCGGGTGACGACTTCGAAACGGCCAGCAAGCAGATCGGATTTCCCGCGGTCGTCCTCGAGGATCTCGCGACCGAGATTAATCTTGGTCGATTTGGGGATGGGTTCCAATTCCCGCCAGCGTCGAACGCTATCTTCATTCCCATGATCGGGCAGAGCGACGTGGTCGACTCGATTGATGAACTGACGCTGAAAGCGCAGAACTATGCCCAGGTCGTCATCGATCCTTCAAAATCTCACGCCACATTTATCGCTCAGTTCCTGAACTGTGACCTTGGGAAGAAGCTTCGGGAATGGGGGAAGTCAGGGTCCACCATTCCCAAGCTGAACAAGCAGACTCTTAAAAGGCTTCAAATCTTCATCCCAGATTTGGCCACCCAACAAAAGATGCTGGAGATCGAGGCGAGACTCTCTGCGGAGGAGAACACCTTGCTCAGTCTTCAGAACGACTTGCTAGAATTGAGGCGAGAGCTTTGGAGGAGCCCGCGCTCGGCGGATACTGTGAGCGATCGTCTGGGAAAGTTCTCTGTGAGAATCGCGGGGGAATTGAAGGAGCAAGCCAGTATTGGCCTTGACCAATGGTTTGAGACAATCCCGTTTCCCATTGCTTCCATCCTACGCGCATGGCAAGCGACGCCAAGCGACGACTTCAAGACCAAGCACGAGCACCTTCTCCATTTCTTCGAAGCTACGGCTGAGTTTCTGAGCGTCATTCTTCTCAGTGCATTCAGCGGCAACCGGGCACTATATGCGCCGCACAAGGAGAAGCTGAGAGAAACAATGGCAAAGCAGAATTTCAGCTTCCAGCGTACAACTTTCGGAACCTGGAAGCTCGTCGTGGAATACCTCGGAAAGCAGACGAGATCACTTCTGCACGAGAACGGCAAAAGGCCGGAGGACGCGAAAAACGACAAGGCAATCTGTGCGTCGATGTTCGCTGATTCGACGCTCAAGCTGCCAAGCCTCCTTTCCAGCAAGGACATCGCCGCGATTCTTGGGGCAACGAACAAAATGCGTAACGACTGGAGTGGCCATGGTGGTGTCGTGGGTCAGGAAGAAGCAAAACTCCGCAATGAGCAGCTAATTGGACAGGTTGAAAGACTTCGACAGGCGATGTCCGACGTGTGGGATGCGGCGGTAGTCGTGAACGCTCTCCATTGCAGGCCACGTAGAGGCGTTTTTGAGAATGAGATCGCCATCCTCAAAGGTAGCAACAGCGAGTTCCTGAAGGAGTCACGATCGATGTCTACTTGGTTGGATGTCGACAGCCTTTACATCATCAACGGGCAGCAGCGCGGTGCATTGAAACTGCTGCCGCTGATTCAAGTCAGCGCCTCCCCCGGAACTGCGAAGAACGCCTGCTATTTCTTCAACCGAACCGAGAGAGAAGGTGCCCGTTTCGTTTCCTATCACTTTGCAGGCCAGCCTGAGATTTCTGGCCAGTTTCAGGAAGCGACAGACGCGATCAGGTTCCTTTCAGACAGCTGAACCATGGCCACACCCGGAGAACAGAAATCCGTCCAAGCCCGAATCCTCTCCTACGCCGAGGCCATCGGTTGGACGATTGTGTCCCGAGAGGAAGCCGAGCGGCGGCGCGGGTTTGATCCAGAGGTGCCTCCCGCCGACCGCGCCAGGAACCATTCGCTTTTCTTCGACGGCCTGCTCGACGCCAAGGTGCGAGAATTTAACCCACGCTACGGGGAGGCGGAGGGCGCGTTGCTCGGGCAGTTTCGCCATCTCCACACCGACATCTACGGCAACCGGGAATTTGTCGAGCACCTGCGCAACCGGGGCAAATTCTTCGATCACGAGGAAAAGCGCGAGCGCGACCTGATCCTGATCGATTACGACAATCCGAGCCGCAACGTTTACGAAGTCACCGAGGAGTGGGCCTTTCACAACGGCCACTACGGCACGCGGGAGGATGTGGTCTTTCTCATCAACGGCATCCCGGTGCTGGTGATCGAGTGCAAGAACGCCAACAAGGACGAGGCGATCGCCCTCGGCGTGGACCAGATCCGCCGTTACCACCGCGAGACGCCCGAGCTGTTCGTGTCGCAGCAGCTTTTCACCGCCACCGACGCCATCGGCTTTTCCTACGGGGTGACTTGGAACACGGTGCGGCGGAACATCTTCAACTGGAAGCTAACGGAGAGCGGGTTTTCTAACCCGCTGCATTTGGGAAAGGGCGGACAGGAATGTCCGCCCTCCTTTGGGAGCCCCTTTTTCAATCCATACGGCGAGATCGATAAGTCGACGCATCACCTCCCTCACTGGCAGCAAGGCGAAGCTTGGGTGTTCGTCACGTGGCGCCTTGGGGACTCGCTGCCGAAGGCTAAGTTGGATCAGTGGAAGACGGAGCGGGAAGCGTGGCTGAAGCACCATCCCGAGCCATGGGACGAAACGACGGAGGCCGAATATCACGACCGCTTTTCGGCGCAGATCGACGAGTGGCTTGACCAAGGGAGCGGATCCTGCGTGTTGAAAGATCCGCCAAACGCCCGGATCGTAGCGGATGCGCTGCGGCATTTTGCTGGCGAGCGGCATGAGATCGCGTCGTTCGTGGTGATGCCGAACCATGTGCATGTGTTGTTCCGTCCGCTCGGGAAACACGCATTGCCGGCGATCGTCAAGTCGTGGAAGGGATTCACAGCGCGTGAGATCAACAAGCGGATCGGGAAGGCTGGCGCGCTCTGGCAGGATGAGTATTGGGATCGGCTGATTCGGAACGAACGACACTTTTTCAAGGTGGTGGAGTATATCCGAGAGAATCCCGTGAAGGCGAAACTGCGCGAAGGGCAGTTCATACTGGAGAGCGGACCTTCTAGTCCCCTGCCTCAATCCAAAGGCGGGTTGGAAAACCCGCCCTCCGTTGACCTCGCCGGCCGTCTGGAGGACAAGGTGAAGAGCTTCTGCTCCATCCCGCAGGTGCTCGCCTTCCTGAAGGACTACATTGTCTTTGCCGAGAAGGACGAAGAGCTGAACAAATTCATCCTGCGCCAGCACCAGACCGGCGCGGTGGAGGCGACCGTGAGCCGTGCCCTCGATCCCAAGCGCACCCGCGGCCTCGTCTGGCACACCCAGGGCAGCGGCAAGACCTTCACCATGATCAAGGCGGCGGAGCGGCTCTTCCGCGCGCCGGGGGCGGACAAGCCGACCGTCCTGCTGATGATCGACCGCAACGAGTTGGAAGACCAAATGCTCAAGAACCTGGCCGCGCTCGGCCTGGGCAACCTGGAGCACGCCAGCAGCATCGCCCGGCTCAACCAACTGCTGCGGAACGACTACCGGGGCATCATCGTGACGATGATCCACAAGTTCCGTGACATGCCGGCGGACCTGAACCTGCGGAAGAACATCTACGTCCTCATCGACGAAGCCCACCGCACCACCGGCGGTGATCTCGGCAACTTCCTCATGGCCGGCCTGCCGAACGCGACGTTCATCGGCTTCACCGGCACCCCAGTGGACAAAACCGTTTATGGCAAGGGGACCTTCAAGACCTTCGGCTGCGAGGATGACCGGGGCTACCTGCACAAGTATTCCATCGCCGACAGCATCGAGGACGGCACCACGCTGCCGCTCTACTACCAGCTCGCGCCGAATGAAATGCTCGTCCCGCACGAGACGCTGGACAGGGAGTTCCTCTCCCTCGCCGAAGCCGAGGGCGTGGCCGACATCGAGGAGTTGAACAAGATCCTCGAACGAGCGGTGAACCTGAAGAATTTCCTCAAAGGCAAGGAGCGCATCCAGAAGGTGGCGAGGTTTGTTGCCGAGCACTACCGCGAGAACGTCGAGCCACTCGGCTACAAGGCCTTCCTCGTCGGTGTGGACCGCGAAGCCTGCGCCCACTACAAGCACGCGCTCGATCAGTTTCTCCCGCCCGAGTATTCCGAGGTCGTTTACACGGGCAGCAACAACGACTCCGCCCTGCTGAAAGAATTCCATCTCGACCCAAAGAAGGAGCGGCAGATCCGCAAGAGCTTCGGCAAGCTGGACCAGCAGCCCAAGATTCTCATCGTCACCGAGAAACTGCTCACCGGCTTCGATGCGCCTGTGCTCTACGCCATGTATCTCGACAAGCCGATGCGCGACCACACGCTGCTGCAGGCCATCGCCCGGGTGAACCGCCCCTATGAGAACGAGGCGCAGGAGATGGTGAAGCCCCACGGCTTCGTTTTGGATTTCGTCGGCATCTTCGACAAGCTGGAAAAGGCACTGGCCTTCGACAGCGACGAGATCAACGCCATCGTCAAGGACTTGAAGCTGCTGAAGGTGCTCTTCAAGAACAAGATGGAGTCCAAGGCTCCTGCCTTCCTCGGACTCATCGAGCGGAACTTCAACGACAAGGACGTGGACACGCTCATCGAGCACTTCCGCGACCCCGAGCGGCGCAAGGAGTTCTTCAGGGAATACAAGGAGATCGAGATGCTCTACGAGATCATCTCGCCCGATGCGTTCCTGCGGCCGTTCATCGACGACTACGCGACGCTGTCGAACGTCTACCAGGTGGTCCGGAATGCCTACGCGCGGCGCGTGTATGTGGATCGCGAATTCCAAAAGAAGACGAACGCTCTCGTGCAAAAGCACATCGGGACAACGATGTCCGACCCCGGTGGCAAGTATGTGGTGGTGGATCGCAGCACCATCGAAACGATCAAGATGCGGGAGGAAGGCAAGGCCACCAAGGTGATCAACCTCATCAAGGCCATTCAAAAGGAGGCCGATGAAAAGAGCGACGATCCCTTCCTGCTCGCGATGGCGGATCGTGCGCGTGCCGTGCAGGAGGCCTTCGAGGCCCGGCAGGACAGCACGGAGCAGGCGCTGGACAATCTGCTCACGACGATCGCGAAGAACGAGACACGCAAGAAGGAACAGGCGGCCAAAGGGCTGGACAGCTTCACCTACTTCATGGTGTCCAAGTTCACCGAGGAAGGGATCCCGAACGCCGAGAAGGTGGCCCGCAAGGTGCGCGAAGCCTTCGAGAAGCACCCGAACTGGAAGAGCAGCGAGGCCGAACTGCGGGAAGCCCGCAAGCAGGTGACCTTCGCCATCTTTTCTGAGGAGGATGATCTGAACAAAGTCACCGGAATCGTGAATGCGCTGTTCACCCTGCTGCAACGGAGCCACAAGGCATGAAGCACTGGCGCGACCGGGAGGAATTCAAAGCCCGCGTGCTCGAATGGGCCGCGAAGCTCGACGTGAAAGCGGACTCCCTTTACGTCCGCCCGATGCGGCGCAAGTGGGCCTCCTGCTCCACGGCGGGCACGCTGAGTTTCAACGATGAGTTGATCGGCATGGACACGGAGCTTGGCGATTATGTCATCGTCCATGAACTGCTCCATTTCTCCGTTCCGAACCACGGCAAGCTGTGGAAGGCGCTGATGCGGGCGCACCTTGGGGATTACGAACGCCTTTCAGATCGGTTGCAGAAGGAAAGCCGGTTGGGCGCGCGTCACGGATTGGGAGCAGCCGGCGAACAATGATTTTGGGGTGAGCGCGCAGTGGCGGAGCACTACACCTCGCCGACCTTGAACGAATGCTTGAGGCGGTCGGGTAGCGACTGCGCCAAACGCCAGCGGATCGTGATGGGTTCATCGCCCTCCCAATCGACGAACTGCACCTCGCCGCAATAGGTGAACCCGACCGGCCGTCCGGATCGCTTCTTGGAGCGGCGGACGAAGAGGTGCACAGCGACGCCCTTCTTCACGTGGTCGCGCAGCAGTTCCCCATGGGCGGAGTCCCGCCGGGTGCGGTTCTGGCTCTGCCATTCGAAGAGGGTTGGGGACAAGAAGCGGTCGCGGTACTTGTGCCCCTCCTGGAGGTCGTCTTTGTCCAGGGTTACGAGGAGAAAGACGTCACGGTCTTTGACGACAAACCCCTGGTTCCACGATCCCGTGTTGAATTGGAGGCCGAAAAGTTCGGGGATCTCCGGCCGGTCATACTCACGCCAAAGTTCCGGTTTGTCGGCTGATGCCGGAGCCGCCGCTGGGGACATTCGCCAGCCGGTTTCGGTCTGTTCGAACGCAACCAACTGCCGGGTGCCGGGCATTCCGGCGGCCGGGCCGAACCATTGGCGCAGGACCTCCGGGAGGACGTTCTCCTGGCGGGGAGGCCTTCGCAGGACATTGACGGCGACCTTGACGAAGTTCGCCTCGAACGTGCCCTCGGAGGTTTCCACGTTGGTCCATCCCGTCGGTGTCGCAGGGTGTTTCCTGCGGTCAGGGAGGAACAGGATGGGCGCGCTGCCCGAATGGGAGACCTTGCAGAGCAGTCTGACCGGCCCTTCATCGGGAGGCTGGTCGGCCTGAGCACGGGACAGGTACTGCGCGAGGCGCCACTCGACCAACTCGCGGGTCAGTTCCTGAAGCGGGGTCCGCATCTCGGGCGGAACCGCGAACGCCGAAGAGAACTTGCCGTTTTCGTAGCCGAAGAACTTCTGACCCTGCGCACCGCGAACCCCCGTCCAGGCATTAATGGGGTCCATTTCGAGGAGCCGGCGCAGAGCCCTGTCGTCGTCCAGCGCCGCACCTACGTCGCGCGTCAGTTCCGCGGAGCGCTTGGCTAAACGGCGAAATTCGGATCGCAGGGTGTCGATGTCGATGTCCCCAGGGAAGCGATTCAGGTTCAGCATCGCCTGGAGGGTGAGCATCTTGAAGCTCTTGGTCATGCAGGTGACCTCCATTTCCTTCAGGAAGGACTGGAATTCTCCTGCGGCGTTGGCCTCCGCGGGGGACAGATCCTGCATGGCGGCGACGAAGCCGAACCAAGACCCAAACTGGGGCCTGACCGAACCAGGGAAGTATTTCTCGTGGAAGGTCTCTGTGGCGGTGGGGCGCATGCCGTGCCGTTCACGGAAGTCCTCGTAGAAAGCCCGCAGGGCATCGGGCGTCCGCGCGCGGAGCAGCGACTTGATGATCTCAATGGCCTCCAGCTCATACGTGACCTCGCAGCCGGGCGGCAACTTGAAGGCGCCGGCGGCGAGCAGGTTCAGCGCCCGGTCCACTTCGTAGTCCCCAGCGTTGAGCCGCAGCAGCGTTCGGATCTTGGTCAGGAAGATGCGGTGGTTCCCGATGTAATCGATCACCCGGAGGTGGGACTTGCCCTCCGCCACGCGGAGGCCACGGCCGAACTGTTGTTGCCAGATCACGCCGGACTCGGTCGGTCGCAACATGAGTACGGTGTCGATGGTGGGCACATCGACGCCTTCGTTAAACATGTCGACGGCGAAGATGACATCGATGCCGCCCGCTGACAGCTGTTCCAGCGAGGCAGCCCGGGGCGCGCTTTCGGCACCCGCGTGCACGGCGACTGCTCGCACCCCCGCGCCGCGGAAGTAGTCCGCCATGAAGTCGGCATGACGTTGGGAAACGCAGAACGCCAGGGTCCGTTTCCCACCCCGCTTCCGGTACTGTTCCAGGGCGTTCTGGGCCCGCTTCCGGGTGGCGACGGCCTGCGTCAGGGCTTCCTCGTCGAAGCGCGCGTTCCGCCACGGGATCTGAGCGTAATCGACATCGTCCGGCACGCCGAAGTACTGGAACGGGCAGAGCAGGGCGCGGTCGATGCCGTCGAAGGCATCACACCGGAACACGAGGTTCTCCTGGCAGAGCGCGAGGAGATCGCCGCCGTCCATGCGCTCGGGAGTGGCCGTGAGCCCGAGCAGGAACTTTGGGCGAAAGTGGTTCAGGAGATTGCGATAGGTGCGGGCCGCCGCGTGGTGGAATTCGTCGACGACGATGTAATCGAAGGTCTCCGGCCGGAATCGCTCCAAATGGCGGCTGCGCCCGAGGGTCAGGATTGAGGCGAAGACGATGTCCGCGGAATGGTCCGAGTTCTGCCCGTCGTAGCGGCCGAGGGTGGCCTTGGGCCGGATACGACGGAAGGTCCCGATCGCCTGGCTCAGGATTTCCTGCCGGTGAGCCACGAACAGGATCCGGCGATACTCGGGCCGATTGCTGTCGAACGCGCTGAGCCAGGTCTTCCCCAACCCCGTGGCGAGAACGATCAGGCCGGCGGTATTCCCTGCACGCCGGGTCGCCTCCAGCTTGGCGAGGGCTTCGAGTTGGATGGCGTGGGGTACCGGCGGCGGATCGGGCGGCGGTGCCGCGACGCCGGAAAACGAATCCTCCAGTCGCAAGACACCTCGGCGGGCCTCGTAGGTCTGGATCCAGGCATCGTCCACCGGCCGGGCCGCGGGATGCTGGAACAGCGCCTCGAAAGCGGCCTGGACCTCGGTGAACCCGGCGGGATCGCCGGAGTTCACGACCCGGTAGTTCCACTCCACGCCTTTGTTCAGCGCGCTCGCGGTCAGGTTCGAGCTTCCGACGTAGGCCGTTCCCGATCCATCCGGGAACCGGAAGATGAACGCCTTCGGATGGAAGCTGGTGGACCGGGCTTCGAAGACGCGGAGAGTCAGATCGCCCTCCAGGTCCCGAAGCTCCCGAAGGGCTTCGGGTTCGGTCACGTCCAGGTAATCGCCCGTCAGGATGCGGAGGCGCCCACCGCGCCGCAGGAGGTCGCGCAGGTGTTCCCCGATGAGGCGCAACCCACTCCGCAGGATGAAGGAGATCGCGAGATCGGCGCCGATCGCCCGGTCGAGGTCGCTACGGAGGTGCGGGAGCAGCGGATCGGCGTCACCTCGGATGAGAGGTCGCGTGTGGGGCGGGATGCTGACCAGGTCGAGACCGGGGGGCGGCGTGGCCAGGTAATCCGCGCGATGCGGAATGACGCGGCGGACCCCGCCCCGGGGATTGGGAACATCGCCGCGGTAGCGGGGGATGACGTGGAGGTGGAGGTGGAAGACCGTTTGCCCGGCGGCCTCGCGCACGTTGATGCCGATGTTGAAACCATCCGGCTGGTATCGCCGGAGGACCTCCTGCCGCACCCGGTCGATGGTTCTGAGAATCGCCGCTTGTTCCTCGGCGTTGGCGTCGAACCAGGTTGGCACATGCCTCCGAGGCACGATCAGCGCATGACCTGGAGACACCGGGAACCCATCCCAAAGGGCGATCACCAGGGGATCTTCATGGAAGATCCGGTCCCTGGCTGGCTCGCAGAATGGGCAGGTGGGTGTCACCGGGATTTGGATTCGGCGGTAAGTTTACGCCTCGTGATCGTCATCAACCCGCTCAGTCCCGCCTCCACGCAGGGCCGGCAGCGGATTCGGGAGTCGCGACGCCGACTGCGGTAGGTGGATTGGCAGACCGGGCAGCGGTACTCGTACTGGGGTCTGGGAACTTGTGGACGCGCATCCTGGGTGGCTGGATTGGGCAGACGCAGGCGCAGGCGAGGCTTGAGCCCCACGGCCTGCATCAGGACGCGCCACTCGTTTCCGTGAGGCTTCGCGTTGGGACCGTGCAGGAGGTAAACAGCCAGGTGAGCGGCTTCGTGCATCAGTGCCTCGGACAGGAGCGGCCGGTTTCCGGGTGCCAGAAGCGCCGTGCTCAAGCGAATGAGGCCAAGCCTCGGATTGCATCGCGCCACCGCAGTACGGAGCCGGCCGCAGAATTCCACCCGGAGGCCGGAGCCCAACGCGGGACATCCCCAGCGGATCGACAATGCCTCGATCTGGCGGGTGATGGCCATGCGGAGGTTTCGGGGGAATGCTGGATTCCTTGAACGTGGCGGATTCATTCGTCGTGCGGCCACGCCGCCAGCGGGTCGGCTCATGCGAGCTGGAGGTTCGAAGGGGTTGCCACGAGGCGCTCCTCACGCCAACGGAGGGCATCGGGCGCCGGGAGGAATCGGCGGTCTTTCGGTGCGATGACCTTCCGCTCGTTCAGCGCCACAAGGTCCCTCTGGCCATCAATCCGGTCATCCAGAAGCCGGGTATTCACCCTCCAGATGCCAGCCCGATGAGCGGAGTTCGGGCACGGGGCAATGAGGTCCCGGTCCATCGCCCAATGGTGGTTCGGGCAGAGGGCCAGGCCATTCGACGGCCGGTCGTCCCGGCTCACTTCGAAGGGGATCAGGTGCGCCGCTTCCACCAGCGAAAGCTGCTGGTCGACGATCACTCGCATGCCGCAGGCGGCACAGCGGTAGTCGTAGATTTCCAGAATGGTCCGGCGGAAGGCTGCGCTGCGGCGGGTGGTAAGGCCGTCATCCGACACGTCGGCACCGGAGGCCTTGCTGCCCGTGGCCAAGATTCTCGCAAGGTGCTCACGGTCCTCAGGAAAGTACCGGGCGATGAGCGCCTCACGTAGTTGGTGGCGGGAAGGATCGAATGCCAGCAACTCCCACAACCCGGAGTCGAACCGACCGCAAAGCACCGCTTTCCGCAGCTGCCCGATCCCTGGTGCGCCGGAACCGGAGCCTTGGCGGTAGATCGGCTCATGGCCGGGCCGCGGTACGAGTGTCCAGAAGTTGTCGCCGCAAAGGTGGAAGTACGGATTCTGAATCGTCGGCCGATCATTGTTTCTTCGGACCACCTCGAAGTAGCGTTTGAACGTGTCGATCAGGTCATCCGAGAGGCGAACGGCGTTCTCGCGCAGGATGCCACGGTCGAGGAGATCCATGATGCTCAGCAGGAGCACTGGCTTGTGTGGACGTTCGTACGATCCGGTCCTGTCCCGTCTCAGATGATAAAGGCGCTCCATCCAGTTGTCCCAGGAAGGGTGCCTTCCGGTGCCATGGGCGCGGGGCGGGGCGTCGCTCATACACTTCCAATTGCGGGTGCAAAGGTTTCCACGAACCAATGTTGGCGAGAAGTCGTAACCTCACGGACGCTCGTGGCGGCTTCCCGCGGCTCCGGTCCGGGCTGCGTGGACCAGGCGCGGGGGAGCTTGGCGAAGGGTGCCGCTCACGGAGTTCCTGCTTCGCTGTGGCGCTTTTCCCGGTCGGCGGAGGCGTGAATGGCGTTCGCCTGCTCCACCTCCCCTGAATCGCTCAGCGCGCGGCGGAGGAGTTCGTCGGAGACGTGGCCATGCATCCAGGCGGTGAAGACTTCGGTCGCCCATGCGGATTGCTGCCGGTCGAGGGTGTGGCGGAGGCGCCAGAGGTTGAGGAGGTGGTGGCCGTTGAAGAGGGACCAGAGGAAGCGGCGGAGTTCCACGCTGGGAGCGGCGTTTGGGGCTTCCCGGATCAACTCCACGATCTGGTCCAGGGCGATCTTGGCGGCGTGCGTGCGCGCGAGGCGGCGGTCGATCTCTTGCTGCGAGAGGAACGGCGGTGTCGCCAGGGATGCGTCGAGCAACGCGACGATCGCCTCGGGCGGAACAGCGCCAACTTCGGATCGCCATATCCGGGACCCGTCGCCCGGAATCGCGACGAGTCGGGTGCCCTCGAAGTGGAGGGTGGCGCGTCCGTTGCGGAACCGACTCCGGCCGGTGGGCTCGAAGCCGTGTGCCTTGAGGCATTCGCGAACCAGGGCGTGTTCGGCCAGGGTGGGCTGGGAAAGTGCCGGGGTCATCTCCCGGCTTCTACCATGATCCCAGGGATTCCGGGAAGCGGTCGGGCCACTACTCGTCCACTGCCATACCCTAACCTACCAGTACTCGGCTGCAGACACGTTCGGCGATGGCGCGGTGGCCAGACGAAAGCTGCCTCTTCGAGGAAAAGCGCCTTGAGGTCCCGGCTGGGAGGAGGGAACAAGGGGCCCCGGCATGTCCGCCCTGAAGAGGAAGCCATCCAAACTATTGAAGCCAGCGCGCTTTCTCGCCGAGAAGTGGCCCACGAGCAAGGCCCGCGCATGAAGCGGATGCTCGACCGTGACGCCATCCTCGCGGACATCGATGGGTGGCCGGAGAAGTGGCAGGGCATGCCATCCGACATCGACGTCGGGCGGCGCCTGATCGAGGGGCTGCGTCCGTTCGCCGTGAGCCTGATGAACGAAGGGCTGGCTGCCGGGACGGTTCATCGACATCTGAACAGTCTTTGGCTGCTCGGAGGACACATCGTGGAGCAGGCCCAGCATGATTCGGAATTGCGTTCGCTGTCTGGCACCGAACTGCTGTTGCGGTTTGTCGACCCCGAGGGTGGTCCGGTTTGTCGGCACGTCTCGACGGAGGACGAGCAGCGGAGGTTCGACGCCACGTGCCGCAAGCTCCACGGATTCCTGTCGGCGAACCGACCGGCTTGGGTCTTCTGACGACGATCATCGCCGGGCGATTTCGGCGGCGGCTTGAGGATCCTGCTCGAAGTTCTCGGCGGTGTGGTTCATCGGGATGCCGATTCGGTCCGGGCATGGGTGCTGAGCAGAAACGCACCGGCAGGCTCCTCCAGCCCTTCAATCGGCCTTCCGGGATCGGGCCGGCGTGCCGGAGCCCGGAGCGTCGTCGACCTTGTCGAGAACGGCCAGGGCGCGCTTGCGGTCAGCGCGCGACGCCAGGAGCCGGAACCGGGCTTCGGCGTCGAATTCGGTCAACGCCATCGAGGACCACTCCTCGATGAGCTTGTTCAGGCTGATCTGACGATGTTCAGAGGGTCCCGGAACTGCTGGAAGTGGTCCACCGGCCCGCTGGATGCGCCGTCCGACATCAACGGTGCCGCCCTGGAAGGACTCGTCGCGCAGCACCTGCGGGCCTGGTGAGATTACACCGACGGCGACCACCAACTGCATTACTGGCAGACGCGCTCCCAGAACGAGGTTGATTTCGTCGTCCACGGTCCTCCCGGCCTCCATGGAATCGAGGTCAAGAACACTGCCCAGGTTCGCCCCGAGGACATCCGTGGACTGCGGTTCTTCGGCGAGGATTATCCGGAAGCCAGCCGCTGGCTCCTTTACCGAGGATCCGAGCGGTGCCGACGCGACGGCGTGCTTTGCGTACCGGTCGAGGAGTTTCCCCGCCAACTGCGTCCCGGCTCCTTCCCGAACGGATTCGGGGTTTGAAGACGGGCCTTGGGACAATGGATTCACGCCGACCTCTGCCTCCGCAGGCGGTCCTTTCCCAGCCATGCCATGAGCGCGTATCAGTGCTACGGGTTCCAGGCCATCGATCGGCCGTTGAGCCGCGAGCAGATCCAAACCCTGCGAGACTAATCGACGCGGGCACGGATCACGACGACCTCCTTCGCCAACGAGTATTCGTTCGGCAGCTTCAAGGCGAAGACCTGCGCGGAGGCCGTCGAGATGCTGTTGGATCTGCGGGAGATCGCGGCCCGGCGCCACGCCGGTCCCGATTCTGATCGGCGCGTGGCGGAGATCGGGGCGGCCCACGCGAGCAAGAGGGCGTTCATCGAACGGCTCGATTCGGAAGGGCTGCGGGCCGCCGTGAACGAGGGTGGTTGATCGGACTCAGCGCCGGGAGTCGCCACCCTGTGGGTCGGGATCCGCAGCGAATGCGCTGGTTCTCCTGCTTTCCATCTGCTCGCTCAGATCGTCGGGATGTTTCCGCCGTCGATGACGTATTCGGTTCCGGTGATCGATGAAGCGCGGTCGGAAACCAGGAACGCGACCAACTCCGCGACCTCCTCAGGTCGATTGGGGCGGCCCAGGGGAATCCCGCCCAGCGTCTGCATCAGCCCTTGTCGAGCGGTGGCAGTGTCCGTTCCCGCCTGGGCGGCCAGTCGTGTGATCAGACTCTGAGCGGCTTTGGTCTCCGTGAAGCCAGGTGCGACGCTGATCACCCGAATGCCGTGCGGCGCGACCTCCTTGGAAAGTCCCTTGCTGTAGTTGGTGAGGGCCGCTTTGGCGGCGGCGTAACCCAGGGTCGATTCATGGAGAGGCAGAGTTCGCTGGATCGACGAAACATGGATGATCACCCCAGAACCCTGCTTCAGCATGGCCGGCAGAAGGCCCCGGTCGAGGCGCACGGCGGAGAAGAGGTTGAGTTCGAACTCCTGTTGCCAGTGGTCGTCGGTCAGCGCCAGGGCACCACCTGCCGGTGCGGAGGAGCCACCAACGCAGTTGACGAGGATGTCGAGACCACCCCATCGGTCCAGGGTTGTCCTGATGACGCGGTCCGCGCCGGAGCGGGTGCTCATGTCCGCCTGGATGAGGTCGGGATTGCCTCCGGCGGGAATGCTTCTGGCGGTGGTGAGGACCGATGCTCCGCCCCGCAACAGACGGTTCACGGTCGCCTCCCCGATGCCCTGGGTTCCCCCGGTGACCAGAGCCCGTTTGCCGGCGAATTCGTTCGAGTCGCAAAGGGTTTGGGCTGCGTTCATGGCGTTTGTGATCAACGATTTTCGGGTCATTCCGCGATGAAGTCGTAGAACAGGATTCTTTGGGAAAGCGGCAGGAAGGTCTCCTTCGCGGCCTTTTCATGGATCGGATGCCTGGCGTAGCGATCCATGGCTGCCTTGTCCTCGAACTGCATGATCAGGCAGATGTCGAAGGAGGAATCGACGTAAGGACTTGAGCTGGGAGGCGACTGGCCTACGGAGATGGATTGTACTTCGGGTATCGCGTCCGCGAACGAATGCGCCGCCGCGATGATGTTCCGGCGGTGTTCCAGGTTGCCCGGCTGCTTCAACCAGACGAGGCCGACGTGATGGAACCTTCCGGGCGTCGCCGCCTGGCGGGTCGTGCCGCATCCGAGAATCATGGGCACCGTCGTGAGCGCCAGCGCCGTGAGCATCCGATGGGGGTTTCTGCAGGTCGTTTCACGCATGCGAACAATCTAGCCGGCGACGCTGACAACCCTATGTCAGGAGCCTTCGACTTCCTGTTCGTGGTGCAACGCCGCTTGACGGGCTGCCTCCACCAGAAAAGAGCGCAGTTCGGCCGGCGCGAGCACGGAGGCATTCGGGCCGAACGAGAGCAGCCATCCGACCAGGGGCGCCCATTCGACGGCTGCCAGCGTCAGGATCACGCCGTTTGGCGTGGGGCGTTCGTTCACGATCCCGAGCCACCATTCGCGTTTGGCCCGGTCGGCCGCGGGCGGGGTGAACCGGACCCGTGCCCTCAACGCAGGCTCCGGCATGGAGCGCACATAATCGTGGAGGGAGAACTCCTCCTTCGGCGCGAAGGTCTGGCGCGAGAGGGTGACGTTGCGCATTCGGTCCGTGCGAAAATCACGGAGGCTCCGGCGCGTCCGGCACCATGCGATGAGGTGCCAGCGCTCGAGGTAGCGAATGAGGCCGAGGGGTTCGACCGTTCGTTTCGCCGGCTCCGATTGGCCTTGGGCCTGGTAGGTGAACTGAAGGACCCGCAGTTCCGCCACCGCCCGCTGGAGGAGGCCGAGATCGGCTTGCGCGGGGGCGTTGACCGTGGCCGTCAAGGTCATGGCGCGTTCCAGCCGAATGGCGCGGTCCTGTTGTTCGCGCGGGAGGATGGCGCGGACTTTCGCCAGAGCCGACTGCATCTGCGGGCGAACCGAGCCATCGGTGAGGTGTCCGACCAGCATGCCCCCCATGACCAGGGCATTGGCCTCCTCCGCCGTGAAATTCACCGGCGGAAGGTGAAATCCCGGCCGCAGGGTGTAGCCGACACCGGCCTCGGCAACGATGGGGACTCCGATCTCGCCCAGGGCGGCGAGGTCGCGGTAGATGGTCCGCAGGCTCAACTCGAAATGCCGCGCCATCTGGTCGGCGGTGGTGACGCGGCGGGATTGCAGGAAGAGGAGCAAGGCGAGCAACCGATCCACGCGATTCATGTCAGCGTTCTACCAAGGCCATCGGCAGGTAGACAGCGGAGCGTTTGCAGGGACGGACCACAGCAGGGAGGACCCGACGTGGTGGGCAGGCCTGATGCAGCGCTGAAGTCCGGGGGACCGTCCCGTTGACGCGAAATAATCGGCGACATCCCAGGGGGCGACGGTGTACCTAACCGAGTGAAATCCGGCATGACCATGCTACGGCGGTTCCAGAACCTGGGTAATGCCGTGCTGCTTCTGGCGCTTGCGGCCATCACCGTCCCAAGCACCAGCGCCTGCACGATCCTCCTGCTCACCGACGGCAACAACGTCCTCTTCTGCAACAACGAGGACTGGTCCGACCCGAAGACCCGCATCTGGTTCATTCCTGGCGACGGAACACGTCACGGCTGCGTCTTCGTCGGCTTCGAGAACGGTTGGGGTCAGGGCGGCATGAACACCGAAGGGCTGGCTTACGATTGGGTCGCCGGCTTCAAGGAGAAATGGGATCGCGACCCCGCGCTCAAGGACGTGCGAGGCAACCCGGCCCAGCGCATGCTCGAATCCTGCTCGAATCTCGACGAGGCCATCCGCTTTTTCGAGAGCCACTGGGAGCCGAGCTTCGCCTACGCCAGGATCTTCATTGGGGATCGAACGGGGGCGTCGGCGGTGATCGGGGCCAAGGAGGGCCGCCTCCATGTGGAACGATCGGGGCAATCGTGCGCCTTCGGGTACCGTGGGAGCGTCGCCCAGGGGTTGCTGACCGACCGCCCGGAAACATCGCCGGCGAATGCCATCGCCATCCTTCGGGCGAGCAAGCAGGAGGGCCAATACGCCACCAAGTACTCCAATGTGTTTGATCTCAAGAGCGGCGCGGTCTTCCTGTACGGTCCTCCCGACTGGGAAAAGCCCGTGCGCCTGGACCTCGCGGAGGAGTTGAAGAAGGGCGGGCATTACTTTGACCTGCCACGGATCGAAGAGCAGCGTTCCCGGAGACCGAGAGCGTTGACCCGCCACATGAAGAAATACTGATCCAGACCCCGGAGCATCCCTCCGGTCGTACGCTTCCAAGGAATCCCCCGTTGCCAGCAGCGCGCTGCGCCGGACCAACGACGACGTCGCCGAGGTCGACTCGGGAAACGGCCTGGCGGCGACACGGGCGACCTGTTGGTCTGATGACATCACCGGCCCTGCCACAAACACCGACCCCGCTTCCCGGTGAGGAGCGAGCCTCGTCGTTTTGCCGGATATGGACCGGCGCCGTCCTGGCTGGGACCGCGATGCTGGTCCTCCTGATGTTGTGTCTGCCGGCGGCATCTCCGACCACCGGCGAGCCGTCCAAGGTCACCTTCGCCCTTGCGTGGCAGGACCAGCCTTCCGGCATTTATCTGAATCGCCAGTTCGACTGGCCCGCCGGGGAGGCCGTCTGGATCGACGTGCCAGTGCTGGCCCTTCGGACGGCGAGCGTCGTGGGGATGTTGGGTGCGCTCCTGACTCATGCTCGCTCGGTTCGCCATTGAAACGGGGGATCGCACCATGTCCTCCGAGAGCTTCAACGACCGCGCCGCAGAGAACGTCCCCGGCAGGTTTTACGTCGGGAATTGGTGCACCGACTGCGACTTCTGCCGAGCGACGGCTCCGGCCAACTTCGGACGAATCTGCAGGAGCCGGGAGCGGGGAGGGTTTTCGTACGTCATGAAGCAGCCCACGAGCCCGGAGGAGGAGGCGGCCTGCATGGAGGCCATGGAGTACTGCTGTGTGCGGGCGATCTTCGCTGATGGCGAGGAGTTCGACTGGACGAAGCGTCCTGTTCCGGTCGCCGATGACCCTGAACCGGAGGGACCGCGACCGCCGCAGGCAGCCCGGGTGGATGGAGGTGGGTGCCGTTTCAGGACCAGCCAGGACCCGGAGGGACAGCGGCCATCCTGAAGCGGAGCCGGCGTGGTGCTCCGCTCAACCCTCCCCATAACCATCCGCATGAGTGACCTGACCGTCCGCGGCAACCAGATCGAGGCGGTGCTCTGGTTCTTTTTCAGCGCCGGCTTTCTCGTTCGGGTTTTCAGGACATCGGGAAGCCACCGCCGCCTTGCTGTCGTTCTGGTGCTCGCGTTCCTCGCCTTCGGCATCTCCGACCTGATCGAGGCGCGGACCGGCGCGTGGTGGCGTCCGCTTTGGCTCCTGCTTCTCAAGACGGGCTGCATTGCGGTCTTTGCGTATGGGCTCCGCGAACATCTCCGGTTGCGGCGGCGGGATCGGGATGCCGGGGGCGGGCCGTGAGTCGAGACAGCGCCTCCTTGCGGTTATCCGACCGATCCGGTGACTGTCCTCGGGTGAAGCCGGCGACAACATGCGCGGTGGCACTCCTATGAAAGCATTCCTTCTCCTCCTTGTTGGCGGCGGACTCCTCGTGACCGGGTGCGTCACCGGGAAGCATCAGAGCGGCAACCTCGCCAGGGTCATCGCCCAGCAGTTGACCGAGTACGGGGCTGAGTTTCCCCACATCAACCTCCAGCAGCCGGGCATTGGCATCGACCAGATGTACACCTCCTGGCGGTGGGAGGCGGATCCGGGGGGATTCAGCCTCACATTCCGGGACGGGGCTTTCGAAGGTGTTCTCCACCAGATGAAGCAGATCGCCGGGGAACCGGAAGCGACATCCGACGGCAGGATGCATGTCTGGCGGGTGGGGGAGGCTGCCCATGTTGATCTGGTTCGGCTGCCGAGCGGGGAGGCCCTGCTGACCTGCCGTCGGTTGGCCGGCCCGGCCCGTGCCACGATGGCGACCGAGGTGGCGCGCTGACCCGATGACCGGGTGATCCCTTCGCCAGGCCGTGAGTGATGCTCCTGAATCCTGGTCGATGGGGCTGCGGGCCGCTGGGTAGGAAGCAAGAGAGGGGGAAGCAGGGCGGGGGAGGGGGTGCGACTCGGGCCGACCCATCGAGAGACTGTGCTGGGGGAGGGGACTCGGCGGTGGGTGACCGTGGAGGTTTGTGGCTGGTGAGACGGGCAGTTGCGGAGAAAGCGTGGGCACGGGTAGGGTTCCGCAGGTTTCAGCCATGCGAACGCCCCGGCAGGCTGGCACCGGCGAAGCCGGTCCGAGCGTCTTCGGAACGACGCAATGGAGTGTCATTGTCGCAGCGAGGGACGAACGATCGGACACGGCGTTGGAGACCTTGTGCAGGTCGTATTGGCCGGCGATTTACCGATTCATCCGCCGGGAGGGGTATCCGGTCGCCGAGGCTCAGGACCTGACCCAGGAGTTCTTCGCCCGCCTGCTGGCGCGGGATTTTCTTCAGCATCTGCGGCATCGGGAGGGTCGGTTCCGGTCGTTCCTGTTGGCCTTTCTCAAGCATTTCCTGTCCGACGAACGGGATCGGGTGCGGGCGTTGAAGAGGGGTGGTGGGCGGCCGGTGATCTCGTTGGATGAATTCACGGAGGAGGAGCGGCGGCGCATTGAGCCGGTGGACGCCGGAACCCCGGAGCGGCAGTTCGAGTCCCGGTGGGTTCTGGCGCTGCTGGAGCGGGCGATCCAGCGACTGCGCGACGAGTATGTCGCCAAGGGACAGGCTGCGCTTTTCGAGGCGGTGAAGGATCTCAGGCCGGGCGAGCGGGGATCGATGGGGTATGCGGAACTCGCGCGACTGCTGGGCGGAACCGAGGCGTCGATCAAGACCGCGGTACACCGGCTTCGCCGGCGGCACCATGAGATCCTGCGGGAGGAGGTGGCGCGGACCGTCGGGCATCCCTCCGAGGTGGATGCGGAGATTCGGCACCTTCTGCGGGTGTTGGATGGGAGCGGTTGATCATTCTCCGAGTAACCTTTGCCGGCGAACACCCCTGAATGAGGTTGATGCGCTTGTTAAGCGATTCTTGTCCTCCTTGTCCATTCGGGCGCCCCGCGGGTGGGATGTGGCCTTGCGAGGACTGGCATTGGTTCCGGGGCAGGGGGCGTCGGTGGCGGCCTCACGCATCCATGGCGGGCAGGGCGGTGGGTTTGGTGCCGACGTTGGACGGCGACTTCGGGGCTGGCGGTTAAGGATCGAGTCCATGAGCGCGACGAGTCCCAGGGAGGCTGATGAATGTCCGCAATGCGGGGGACTGTTATCGCCGTGGCTTCCGCGGGGTTTGTGTTCCCAGTGCGCGATGCGCGGTGCGCTGGCCCTGCCGGATCCGGAGGCGGTGGGGGCTGCTGCGGCGGCGGGTTCGGGAGGTGGGCTTCGGTTCGGGCACTACGAGTTGTTGTCGGAGATCGCGCACGGGGGGATGGGGGTGGTGTGGAAGGCGCGGCAGGTCGACCTGGATCGGGTGGTCGCGGTGAAGATGATTCTGGCCGGGCGTTTTGCGACGCCGGAGGAGGTGGCGCGGTTTCGGATGGAAGCGGGGGCGGCGGCGCGGCTCAGGCACCCGCACATTGTTGCCGTGCATGAGATTGGCGAGGTGGACGGGCAGCACTACTTCTCGATGGAGTACGTGGCCGGCCGGACGCTGGCGGATCTGCTCCGGGACGAGGGTCCCATGCCGGCGCGGGCGGCGGCGCGGTGTGTGATGCTGCTCGCCCGGGCGGTCCAGCACGCCCACGACCAGGGGATCCTGCACCGGGATCTCAAGCCGGCCAACGTGCTGCTGGATGCGGAGGGGGAGCCGCGCATCACTGATTTCGGGCTCGCGAAGTGGTTGGACGCGGATCCGGCGCTCACGGCGCCGGGCCAGGTTCTTGGTTCCCCGAACTATTCGCCGCCGGAGCAGTTGGACGGACGGAATGGCGGTCCGAGCCCGGCGAGTGATGTCTATTCGCTGGGTGCGATCCTGTATCATCTGCTGACCGGGCGACCGCCTTTTGCGGCGGCGCAGCTTGCGGACACGCTGCGGCAGGCGCTTGGGGAGGAGCCGCTGGCGCCGCGAGTGCTTGACCCCGGGGTGCCTCGCGACCTGGAGGCGGTGTGCATGAAGTGCCTGCAGAAGGATGCTCAGCGGCGATACACCAGCGCGCGCGGCTTGGCGGAGGATCTGGCCCGTTTTCTGGCGGGCGACCGCGTGAGTGTGCGGCCCGAGGGACCGGGTGTCCGGTTGGTGCGCTGGGGGCGGCGCAACCGGCTGGGTGCGGCGTTCATCGTGCTGCTGACCCTGGCGGTCGGGATCACCGGGGTGCTGCTGGAAAGACTGCGGCGCGAGTCGGAGAAGGACCGGCGGCAGATCCAGGTGATCCGGGAACGACTGCTCACGAACATCGAGGACATGTGGGGCAGGGCGGAACAGGGCTCCGAACTGATCCGTGCCGAGGAGCTTGCCGCGCTGATGAACCAGCCGGGGTCGGAATGGGCGTTCGGGACGGTGGCGGAGCGTTACGCGGTGGGGGCGGCTGTGAGCGCCAGTCCGATCACGCAGGCCCAGCGTTATGCGCCGTTCCTGGTGCGACTGGAACGGCGGCTTGGCGAGAGGCTTGGCAGGCCGGTGGTGTTCGATCTGCGGCTGCTCAAGTACAGCTCGATCGAACCCGGGGTTCCGGCTGCGGGCGACCTGGCGTTGCGTCGGATGGGTGCGCTGTCCTATGTGCTACTGCGGGAACGCGGCGACAACGTCCGCGTCCTCGCGCGGGACGATCGCCCGAAGGGGTGCGCCATCTTCGCGCGGAGGGGGGAGGGGATCGCGCGGCTTTCGGATCTCGCGGGGCGATCCTTCGCGTTCGGCAAGTCGCACTCGACCATCAGTGGACTTGCCAAGGTTGAGCTGGTGCGTGCCGGCATCACCGGCTCGCGGTTGTCCGCCTGGCGTCATTTCGACGACAGGAAGGCCTACCTGGAGCGGTTGCACCGGGTGGGGCTTCGACGCGCCATGGCGGAGAGGACGCACGGCCATGCAGCGGTCATCGCCGCCGTCCGACGCGGCGAGTTCGACGCCGGGGTGGCGCGGCGGGAGTTCGTGCGGGATTTCGCCGGGTCGGAGCTGGTCATTCTGCACGAGTTCGACGCACCGGCGAACGTGTGGGTCGGGGCGGGCGGGTTACCCGCGGAAATGGTGCATCCCCTGCAGGCGGCGCTGGTTGGCGCCGAGTCCGTGCCACTCCCCGAGGCTGGGGATGGGCGGGTGTTGCTTCGGTTGGTGCCCGCGACCGAGGAGCACTTCGAGCCGTTGCGTCGGGCCTTTGCCGACGAGATCCGGCGTTTTGAAGGGGACCGGCCGGTACGGGCTGATGAGATCGGAGAGGACGAATGAAACCAATGCTCCTAAACGCGGCGGTGGCGCTTCTGGCGCCGGTCAGCATGGGTGCGCACCTGGTGATCACCGAGGTGATGTCGTCGTCGGCGACCACCCATCGCGGGGCACCGGTGCTGCCTGGGTGGGACTACTGGGAGCTGTCGAATTACGGGGAGGTTGGGGTGGACCTCACCGGGTATCGGTTCAGCGACAACGCGGGTGGGTTGGCGGGGGCTGACCCGTCGCCGTTCGAGGGCCTGGTGATCCATCCGGGGGAGGCGTTGGTGTTCGTGCAGGACCCCGAGCCCGGACCGGACGAACCGGCATTCGACGTGGAATTGTTCCGTGCGTTGTGGGGGCTCCCGGCGGCGACGCGGGTGGTGGTGTACCGGAAGAACGGTTTCAGCGCCTCCGGGGATGAAGTGTGGCTGTGGCGGCCGGAGCAGGAGACGGCGGGAGCGTACACGGTGGTGGATCAAGTGGTGTACGGCACAGCGACGCGCGGGCGGTCGTGGACCTATGATCCCGAGGCCGGGGTTTTTGGGGCGTTGAGTGTCGCGGGGGTGGATGGCGGGTGGGTGGCGGAGGGTTCGGACGATGTGGGATCGCCCGGGTTGCCGCCCCGGCCCATCCCGTTGGGGATCCTCGTCCAACCGGCCGGCGTGGTGGCGAATCCCGGGGACACCGTGGTGCTCCGTGTGGAATTCAAGGGGCTGCCCAAGCCGGACTGCCGGTGGTATTTCAACGGCGGGCCCGATCCGGTGGGCACGGGTCGGGAGCTGACACTCACCGGGATCGAACCGCATCAGGCGGGCCGGTATCGCGTGGTTCTGGACAACGGGCGATCGCAGGTGGCGAGTGACGAGGCGACGGTGGCGTTGCAGCTTGAGCCGTCGCCGCCGCGATGGGTTCGGGATCCGGCGGACCTGGACCTGTATCCCGGTCAGAGCGGGGTGTTCCGGGTGCTGGCGACCGGGGTGCCGCAGCCGGAGTACCAGTGGTGGCGGGGCGGGATGGCCATCGACGGTGCCACCAACAGTGAACTCGAGGTGATCCGGGTGGGGTTTGAGGATGCCGGCGCGTACACCGTGGTTGCGTCGAATCCGTCGGGTTCGATCACCAACACCGCGCGACTGGTTGTGAACCGGCGGCCTCGACTTCTCATTACGGAGGTGATGTCGGCGCCCGGGGAGCAAATGGGCCCTGGGGTTCACGAGGACTGGTGGGAGTTGACGAACTTCGAGGAGTACGGTGTCGACCTTCGGGGTTACCGGTTCGACGACGGCAATGACATTGCGCATCCGGGGCTGGAGACCGCGTGGGTGGTGCCGGGGCCGCTGTTCATCGGGCCCGGGGAGTCGATTGTGTTCGTTGAGAACATGGAGCCTGCCGAATTTCGGAGGTGGTGGGGCGACGAGAATCTGCCGAAGGACCTGAAGATCGTGACGTATCGGGGTGCGGCGCTGAACTTCAGCGGCCCGCGAGGGGATGTGATCTGGTTTTGGAACCCCGGGGCGACCGAGGACAAGGATTACCTGGTGGGAGTCGAATTCGTGGCCGCGGATCCGGGGCGGACGTTTGCCTATGACCCGGTGGAGGGGCGGCTCGTCGGGATGCGCGCCGGGTTGAGCCGGGAGGGTGTCCTTGGCGCCTTTCGTGCGGCGGTTGGCGGGGACATCGGATCGCCGGGGTACGTGGACGCCCCGCCGCTGAAGCTCCTGGGCTGGGTCCGCGAGGGGCAGGGCGTCCGGATCCGATGGCGGACGGTGGCGGGGCAACGGTATCGGGTGTGGGGAGCGTGGCGGTTGGACGGGGGGGGCTGGGAGCCGTTGACGCCTGGGATGACTGCGACGGGAGGGAGTCTGAGCCATTGGGTTGCGGACGAACCGGGGGAGGCGGTTAGGTTCCTGAGAGTGGAGGGTTTGGAGGCCGCACCATGACCTGGCGCCCGTGCCTGCGGGTGACGGGGATGACGCTGGTCGAGGTTCTGGTGGTTTCCGGCGTGGTGGCGCTCCTGGCGGCACTGCTCATGCCGGCGTTGGGCAACGCGCGTTGTTTGGCGCGGAGGACGGCGTGTCAGAACCAACTGCGGCAATGGTGGTTTGCGCTTCACCTGTATGCGGAGGACCACCAGGACAACCTGCCGCGGGAGAGCTTCGGGGTGGGCGTCCAGTTGAACCGCTGGGCATATGTCGCGGATCCGATCAGCGAGGGCGTCTGGTACAACGCCCTGCCGCCGCTTCGTGAGGCCCGGCCGGCTGCCGCCTACGAACCCTTTCCGGAGCGTCCGCGGTTCTATGCCTCGCAAAGCATGTTCCACTGTCCCGTCGCGAGGTTTCCGAAGGCGGCCGATCGTGAGCCCTGGCCCCTGTTCTCGGTCGCGATGAACTCCAAGTTGATCAAGCTCGGATGGCCGGTGAAGGGGAGCGACTTCTGCCGGCCGGCCCAGACGGTGGTGTTTCTGGACAATCGGCTGCAGCACGATCCCAAGGCGGATCCCGCGCAGCGGGACGACAGCCTTGGGCAGCCTTCGGCGGACGCCCAGCGGTTTGCGCCGCGGCATCGCGGGCGTGGGAACCTCGGCTTCTGGGACGGCCACGTGGCGGCGTTTCGCGGCGAGGAAGTTGTCGAGACCCGGCCGGGTCCCAACCGGGGTGGCATCCGGTTCCCCGAGTCGGAGATCGTCTGGAACCTCTGTCCCTGAACCCGGTGTGTCGGGGGGACCCGGGGTTGAGGTCTGGCATCGAAGAGGAATCCCTTGTGGTGGGCGCGAGGGTGGCGGCAGGCTGCGGGGCCGGATGAGGTTACAGGCCTGCGGGTGGTCCGTGGGCGTGAGGGGTGAATGCCGATTGACCGCTGATGCCATGATGACTGTTGTTTCCTGCCTGTTGGGCCGCCGCCTTCGGAGGCTGGCGCCGAGGATCGGTGCCTTGAGGAGTTTGCAACGCCTGCCGCTGGGGGTGCTGGCGGCGGCGGCCCTGATCGCCCCGGGGGCCATCGCCCATCCGGACAAGATCGAGGACCGGCTTCTGACGCATTTCGCGACCGGGACGCACCCGGTGGAGAACGGGGTCTGGCCGGACGTGACCCATCGGCTGGAGGCGAAGGTGATGGGGGCGCCGGTGCTCACGAACCTCGGGCCGGCGCTGGCGCTGACGTTCAACGGGGCTTCGGACTGGCTCCTGGTGGCACCGACGGTGGACGCGGCGCGCCCGGTCCTGCCGGTCCGTGAGTTCAGCGTCGCGGCGTGGGTGATGGTGGACGAGACGCAGAACGACGGCGGGATTCTGGGGTTGATCCAGGACAACGGGGATTTCGAGAAGGGCTGGCTGCTGGGGTACAACCGGCGGACGTTTTCATTCGCGCTCGCCAGTGTCGGGAGTGACGACGGGAACGGTTTGCTGACGACCCTGCGCGGGAAGACGCCGGTGCCGCTGGAACGGTGGGCGCATGTGGTGGGGACCTATGACGGGAAGACCATGCGGCTGTACGTGAACGGCCAGCTCGAGGGCGAGTCGCCCGCGCAGTCGGGGGACGTGCTCTATCCGGCGACCGGGCGGTACGCGATGGGAGCCTACGCCGATGACGACGAGCTGCACCCGATGGACGGGTCCATCTACGAGGTGAAGGTCTACGGGCGGGTGCTGGCTCAGGCGGAGATCACCGAAGCCGTGGAGAGGAACCGGGGTCTGCTCGAATGGAAGCCCCCGATCAACGACGCTCTGCAGTTCGTGGTGAAGCCGTATCTGCAGAACGCCACGCGCACGGCCATCTCGATCATGGCCGAGACCACCGCTCCGGCGCGGATGATGGTCGAGTACGGGGAGGTTCAGCCGTTCAGCCAGACCGCCGGTTCCGGCGCGGCGTCGGCGATCCAGGAGGTCCGACTGGAGAACCTCAAGCCGTACACCCGCTATTTCTACCGTGTGCATTCGACGGACGACGCGGGCAACCAGGCGCGCAGTGACGTGTTCAGCTTCCAGACGCTTCCCGGGACGGACGACGCCTGGGCCTTCGGGATCCTGGGGGACACGCAGCGGAACCCCGCCGTGACCGGGCGTGCCGCCGAGGGCATTTTCGCCCTGCGCCCGAACTTCCTCCTGCATGTCGGCGACGTCGTGGACGACGGCTTCGCCAAGCAGCAGTGGGTGTACGACCTGTTCGAGCCCTGCGCGCGGCTGTTTGCCTATGTGCCCACGTTCCCGGTGATCGGGAACCACGAGAAGAACTCACACTGGTACTACGACTACTTCAGTCTGCCCGAGCCGGAGTATTTCTACACGTTCACCTGCGGCAACGCGGAGTTCTTCATGATCGATTCCAACAAGGACTGCCGTCCGGGCAGCGAGCAGTACCGGCGGATCGAGAAGGCGCTCGCCGCGTCGAAGGCGACCTGGAAGTTCACCGCCCACCATCATCCGTGCTTCAGCTCGGATGAGGACGACTACGGGGATCACTGGAAGGGGCGTGAGCGGAAGGATTTCTCGTTCGGTGACAGCAACGTGCGGAGCCTGGTTCCGCTTTATGAGAAGTACGGCGTGGACATTGCGTTCGCCGGCCACATCCACAGCTACGAACGCACATGGCCGATCCTGAACATGGCGATCAACCAGAAGAAGGGGGTGCGCTACGTGGTGACCGGCGGCGGCGGGGGTGGGTTGGAGCAGGCGGCTCCGCAGCGTGCGTGGTTCAGCATCCACGTCCAGCGGGGGCACCACTTCTGCTTTGCCACCGTCCACGACCGCACCATTCAGTTCAAGGCCTACGATCTGGAGGGGCGGTTGTTCGACACGTTCGAACTGACCAAGGCGGCGGATCGCTGATCCGCCCGGGGAGCCCGGCGGGTCCGGGCCGTGGATGCGGACCCTTGGATGTTGGATGCCCGGTGGTCAGCTGCCGGGCGGCGGAGGGGTTGCCGACCCTGCCGGCGGTGGCTCCTCCCACAGGATGTCCGTGATGTCGGCGTCGCCGTTCCCGTACGGGTCCACCGTCGTCGAGGGCAGCAGTGTGGCGCCGGGGGTGGGCGGTCCGTGCCTGCGGACCTCGAAGTGCAGGTGGGAGGTGAACGCCCCGTGGCTCCCGACGTAACCGACGGGCTGGCCCCGGCTCACGGTGGCGAAGCCCTGGGCGATCAGCGCGGCGCGGACCTCCGGGGTCAACGGGTCCTGGCTGCGGGCATGGCGGTACCAGGTGGAGTAGCCGTTTTCGTGGACGATGTAGAACGCGTGATCCTGGGGCCAGGTGTAGGCGGCTCCTTCGATCCGGGGGAAGGCCTGGTCGTTTCGCCAGATGGACGTTCCATCGCCGGTCCGGGCGCCGGCCTCGATGGCCGGGAAGAGGCGTCCACTTGCGGCGGCGACAATCACGTGGCCTTGCGGGCGAGGATAGTCGTATCCCGGGTGGCCGTCGGAGAACAGGTGGGTGTTCGCGGGACTCGAGCCCACGCCGTCATCGTAGTTCAGCAGGGGCAGGGAGAAGTTGGCTGCCGGTGAGCGGCCGTAGCCCGCGCCGTCCGGACGCTCCACGCGGGTGGCGGGGGCGTCGGCGCGCTCCCCGTTGTAGGCGACCACCACGCCGTTCTCCGGGGCGTGATCCTGGATGGCGGTCACCAGGGCGTTGTACGGGTTCGCGCTCAGGAGCGGGAACCGGAGGAACGACGGGGATGCGGAGTCGGCGCGGACCCGGAAGAACCGGGCGTCACCGAGGCTGATGGTGTTGGTGACGCGGGTGGCTCCCGTGTCGGCGATGAAGTGGGCCAGGGTGATCCAGGACAGGAAGTCGCTGGTTCCTTCGATGGTGTAGCGGATGCCTGGGGTGGGGGTGAGGAAATCGAAGGCAAGGACGCCGTTGGGGGCCAGGGAGACGTCGGCGAGAACGGAGCCCGGGAGCGAACTCCATCCCGGGCGGTCCGGGAGCGGGGTGGTCCCGGGCCGGAGCGGTTCCAGCCAGTCGGCGAGCTGGTTGAGGAAACGCATGTTCCCGCGTCCGTGGCTGTCCTGGGTCGGTGTGTCGAACCAGCAATAGCCCAGAAGCCAGCCTGCATCGACGACCAGCCTGCCGGCGGATGCGGGAGTTCCTTCATCGGCGAGGATTCCGGAGTGATCGGCGGTGTATTCCCAGAGGCTCACGAGGGAACTGTTGGTGGAGCCGAGGCGGCCCACCTCGCCGTCGAACTTCAGCCAGGCGACGCCGTTCAGCAGGGGGTGGGACGATGGGGCGACCGTGCGGGTCGATGGGCCGTAATGGTTGCCGAGCCAGGTGGCGCCGAGCGGGGCGGCGTAGGCCATGCCGTCCTCGATCCAGTTCTCGCCCGGGAGGGTGCCCTCGAGACTGATCCACACACCGCCGCCCTGGCGTTTGAAGTCCGCGAGAGCCCCGGCCTCCTCGGGAGACACATCGACGGTGCCGTCGGCGTCGCATTCCGAGAGCCAGACCTGGGAGAACGAGGCCAGCGCGTTCGTGGGCAGGGTGGTGTGGATGGCGCGGTCGATCGCCTCGACCTGGTAGCCGCGCGCGGTGAGGTTGGTGGCGATGTGGTAGAGGTGGAGCGGGTTCTGGTACCAGTTCACCCAGGTGTTGTCGTCGTATCGATCCGACAACACGTAGATGAGGATGCGTTTGTGACCGAATTGGGCATGGCCGGGGTAAGCCATGGCGAGGAGCAGCAGGACCAGCGGCAGCCAGGGAAGGGATCTCATGGGAGTATCGGGGGCAGTGAGCGAATCGGCATGAGCGAGGAGGGGACTTGCTGACGGATGGGAAGCTGCCGGCGTGGGCGTGGTGGGGAGTGAGTCAGGGAGAGGGGGAGTCGAAGGGGGCGCCGGCCTGGATCCAGTGGGCGATGGCGAGGATCTCGGCGGGGGTGAGGCCGGGCTTGCCCTCGGGCGGCATGGCGTCGTCGTGGTCGCGGGGGAGGAGGATGAGGCGGAGCACGCTGCTTTGCGTGGGGTCGCCGGGGACGATGCCCGGGGCGCCGCTATCGCCGCCACGGAGGGCGTGATCGCGGAGGTCGAGGCGGTAGTCGCCCCGGTGTTTTTCGGGTCCGTGGCAGGCGTAGCACTTGGATTCGAACAGGGGTTGGATGGTGGAGGCGTAGAGGCTGGGGCTGGCCGGGTTGGTGGTGGAAGGATCCGCGGGGCCGGGTTGGCCGTCGGGGGCTGGGGCGGCTGGGGCTGGTGGTGGGGTTGGGGATTCGTGTCCGAGGAAGGGGGCGAGCCAGGCTGGGGCGCCTTCGGCGAGGAAGCGGGAGCCATGGGTGAGGCTGCCGCCGTGGTGACCGGCGGAGGTCACCATGAGGAAGGCGAGGGTGAGGGTGATCCGGTGGAGGGCGAGGGCTTTGGAGGACGCGGCGGGTCGGTGGGCGAAGTGGGCGGTGAGGCAGGCGGCGAGGGTGAAGGCGAGGAAGCCGTAGCCGTGGTTGCGATGTTCGAGGACGAGGTCGGGGTCGAATCCGCCCTGGGAGGCGCGGAGCAGGCCGGTGACGGCGGCGGCGATGCCGCTGGCGAGGGTCAGGCCGAGGAGTGCGCGAGCGGCGAGGCGGAGGTCGGGGGAAGGGCGGCGCCAGGCGAGGGCTTCGAGGGCGGCGGCGGCGGCGATGAAGCCGATGGGGAGGTGCAGCACCAGCATGTGGAACGGTCCGAGGAAGGCGTTCCACTGGAAGGAGGTCGGGGTGTCAGCCGGTGCTGGGGCTGCTGCGGCCGATGCCGTGGAATCGGCGGCGAGTGCCTGGAAGGCGAGGGTGAGGGTTAGGGCGAGCGCGCAGAGGATGAGTGGGGGGAGCCGGTGTGGGCGGTTCGGTTTCGGGGTGGGGGATGGGACCATCGCGTGCATACGAGACCTCCGGGTACCGGCAGGGATTGGAGCCGATGGCCGGGCGGGTGTCGATGCGCGGATTGGGTGGGGAGCGAGGCGGGGGCGCGAGGAGGGGTTATTCGGTTTCGAGGAGGGGGTCTTCGCCGGCGGAGGCGCGTTGACGGGCGGCGCGGCGGTCGAGGTCGGCCTGGGAGGGTGGGGATTTGCGTGGGGCGGCGGAGGCGGCGTGTTTGCGGCCGATGGATTCGAGGGTGGTGCGGAGGGTGTCGGGGATGGGGTTGCCGAGGAGGGCCTGGAGTTCGGATTCGGCGGCTTCGACGAGGATGCGTCGGCGGGCGGTGTCCAGTTGGTCGCGCATGGCGGGGTCCTCGACCCGTTCCTGGGCGGCGGCGTGGGCGCGGTCGAGGATTCCCCAGTTGTTGGCGAGGTGCCAGGCGGAGGCGATGGTGGCGTGGTTGGTGGCCCCGAAGGGTTGGAGGGCGGCGGTGATTTCGGGGAGGAGGGCGTTGGATTCGGCGAGCAGCTCGCGGTGGAGCGATTCGCGTTCGGGGCGGAGGGTGGTGAGGTTGGGGGGCGGGATGTCGGGCAGCGGTTCGATGCCGGCGTCCCTGTGCGCCTGGAGGGCGGTTCTTTGGGTGGGTTGCGGCACCGGGGTGTCGGGGGTTGGGGTGGCCTGGGTGGGTGGGGTGGGTGACGGGTTGGGGGGTGTCTCGGGGGTGCGACGGAGCCAGCTGATGACGGCGACGATGGTGAAGACGATGGCGAGGAGGATGGCGGAGCGCATGTGGGGGTGAGGGTGGTGGAGGTTCAGCGGTAGGGCTGGTGGAGAGTGACGGGCTGGGTGGGTTTGGTGGATTTGGCCCGGATGCGCATGTTGAGCATTTCGACGCAGACGGCGAAGGCCATGGCGAAGTAGATGTAGCCCTTGGGGATGTGCTGGTGGCAGCCCTCGGCGACGAGCATGGCGCCGATGAGGATGAGGAAGGAGAGGGCGAGCATCTTGATGGTGGGATGTCGGTCGACGAAGGCGCCGATCTGGTTGACGAAGATGAGCATGACGACCATGGCGATGACGACCGCGGCGATCATGACGGGGACGCGGTTGGTCATGCCGACCGCGGTGATGACGGAGTCGAGGGAGAAGACGACATCGAGGAGGAGGATCTGGGTGACGATGAAGGTGAAGCTCGGGGCCACGCGGGCGGAGCGGTCGCCGTCGGTGCCCTCCAGTTTTTCGTGGATCTCGTAGGTGGCTTTGGCGAGGAGGAAGAGGCCGCCGACGATGAGGACCACATCGCGCCAGGACAGGGACCAATCGCGGCCCAGGAGGGTGGCTTTCCAGAACGGTTGGTCGAGGCGTGCGACCCAGGCGATGCCGAAGAGGAGGATGACGCGGGTGAGGAGGGCGAGGCCGAGGCCGACTTGGCGGGCCTTGGCCTGTTGGTGGAGGGGGAGTTTGGCGCTGAGGATGGAGATGAAGATGATGTTGTCGATGCCCAGCACCACTTCGAGAAGGGTGAGGGTTGAGAGGCTGATCCAGATTTCCGGGTTGGTGACCCAATCCATGGCGCGAGTTCTCGCGGAAGGCGGGGGGTGGCGTCAATGTCGGCGCGGCCGGTCCTGGAGCGGGGTCGGTTGATGAGCCATGGAAAACAGTGAGGGATTGCTTGAGGCGGCGGCGGAACTCCGGGACGCGGTGGATCGGCTTCGTTTTCGGGAGCCGGTGGCGTGTGTGTACAATCCGCTGCGGTATGCGTGGGACGTTCACGCGGCGTATGTGCGGCGGTACGGGGGCGGTGGGAGGAAGCGGGCGGTGTTTCTGGGGATGAACCCGGGGCCGTTCGGGATGGCGCAGACCGGGGTGCCGTTCGGGGAGGTGGGGATGGTGCGGGGTTGGCTGGGGTTGGAGGGGCCGGTGGGGAAGCCGGCGAGGGAGCATCCGAAGCGGCCGGTGGACGGGTTTGGTTGTCGGCGATCGGAGGTGAGCGGGCGGCGGCTGTGGGGTTTGTTTGCGGAGACGCACGGAACCGCGGAGGCGTTCTTCGCGGAGCACTACGTGGCGAACTACTGTCCGCTGGTGTTCATGACGGCGACCGGCGGGAACCTGACCCCGGACAAGCTGCCGGCGGCGGAGGCGGGGCGGTTGTACGAGGTTTGCGACGCGCACCTGCGGGCGATGGTGGGGGTGTTGCGGCCGCGGTGGGTGGTGGGGGTGGGGGCGTTTGCGGAGAAGCGCGCAGCGGAGGCGTTGGCGGGCAGCGGGGTGGAGGTGTGTCGGATCCTGCACCCCAGTCCGGCGAGTCCGGCGGCGAACCGGGGTTGGGCCGGGGCGGCGCGAAGCGAGCTGGTGGCCGCGGGCATCTGGCGCGGTTGAGGCGGGCGCGCGGCGGGTTGGGTGTGGGGGGGATGCGGAAGGTTCAGCGTGCGGTGATGTGGAGGCTTTCGGAGTGGCTGTTGAACTCGGGCGCGTAGAGGCATTGGACCTCGGCGACGCCGGCGGGGAAGGAGCCGCGGTGCTGGACGCGGAGGGGGTATTCGAGGACGTAGGAACCGCGGCGGACGTGGTCGAAGAAGAAGTGGCTGGCGGTGTCGCGGGTGGATTCGTAGTAGGCGAGGCCGTCCTGGAAGCGGTGACCGGAGAGGACGTTGACCGGTTCGGTGCCGCTGGCGCGGAGGTCCTTGAGGTGGACGAACTCGACATCGCGATCGACGCGCAGTTCGAGGCGGACGACCAGTTCATCGCCGACGCGGACGGGTCCGTTGACCGGGTCGAGCCGTGGGCCCTGGGGGGTGTTGGAGCGGATGAAGAGGCGTTTGGAGAGGGTGAGGGGTGTGCCGGCGAACGGCTGGATGCGGGAGAGGTCCTCGAAGTATTGCCAATGGACGGCGCCCCAGGCGATGCCGGGGTCGGATTTGCGGACGAGCACGCGGGCGAGGTTGGGGCCGATGTCGGCGTCGGGGATGCGGACCTGGTAGAAGCCGGTGCCGGGTTCCGGGGCGGGCTGGCCGTCGCGGGCGGGGGCGCGGGGGTCGGGGGTGATGTTGTGTCCGCCCAGTTCGACTTCGACGAGGGAGGTGGCGTCGAGGAGGGAAGGGCCGCCGAGGAGGAGGGCGTGGACGGCGTCGGCGGTGGCTTTGGTGGAGGGCCAGTGCTGGGTGCGCTTCTGTTGGAGCAGCCAGGTGCGGCATTCGTCGGCGGCGGTTTGGTTGCCGTCGATTTTGAGGAAGGCCTCGATCATGAGGGCCTGGGTTTCGATGGGGGCGCGGTGCCACCACCAGCGGGGGCCCTCGTCGTTCCAGAAGCGGCCCATTTCGTCGGAGAGCACGCTGCGTTCGAGCAGGGACCGGGTGATGGCGCGGGCGGCGCCCTGGGCGTCGTGGTGGATGGCGTTGCCGAGGCGGTGGAAGGCGAGGGCGATGTGGGCCTGGGACTGGCGGTCGAGGGTGAGCCAATGTTCGCGGGCCTGGGCGAGCCAGTAATCGCGGGCGGGGAGGGAGTCCTCGGGCCAGGGGATGGCGGCGGCGTGGAAGCTGCGGCTGTAGAGGTAGAGGGCGATGGAGGGGTCGATGTTGCGGCGGTCGAGCAGTTTCCTTTCCGTGAGGTCGCGGTGGCGTTCGGTCATCCAGGCGTCGAGTTGGGGGATCGCGCGGGAGGCGAGGCCGGGGTCGCCGGGCAGTTGGATCCCCAGTTCGCGGAGGCGGCCGAAGCCGCCGACGATGTAGAGGGAGATGAACTCGTTGCGGGGGCCGTTGGGGAACCAGGGCCAGGTGCCGTCGGGGAGGAGCATTTCCTCGAGTTGATTGAGGGCGCGGGAGGTTTCCTCGTCGAGGCGCTGGGAGTCGAAGAGGACGCCGATGTTTCGGCGGGACTCGCTTTCCGAGCGGGCGTCGCGGACCCAGGGGGTTTCGGAGAGGGCGGCGGCCTTGAGATCGGCGTTTTTCTCGAGGGGGCTGTCGAGGGCCGGGGTGGCGCGCCACTGGTCGAAGATCTGGCGGATGCGGGGGTTGGAGGTGGCGACGTGGCGGGCGAGGGCGTTGGCGTAGAGCCGGTTGAACACCTGTTCGGAGCATTCGTGGGGGAACTCCATCAGGTAGGGCAGGGCGAGCACGGCGTACCAGGCGGGCTGGGAGGTCATCTGGACCTGGAGTCCCTGGTGACGGAGGGACGGTGAGTCGGCGGATCGGCGCAGGGAGGTGAACTCGAACTCGCGGGAGCCGGGTCCGCGCAGGGTGAGGGGGAGGGATTCGGTGACGCGGATACGGCGGGCGAGGACGGGGAGGGCGCCCTCCTCGCCGTCGGTGTGGCTGGCGGCGGCGGCGGTGGCTTTGAAGGTGAGGAAGCCGCAGCCGTCGGGGACGCGGACGGGCCAGGTGAACGTGCGGCTTTCCCTGGGGGCGAGTTGGAAGGGTTGTTCGAGGGTTTGGTTGCCGAGGGCGGTGTCGGCCGGCTGGCCGTCGAAGGCGAAGGCGAAGGACAGGCGGATGCGGCCGGACTGGGGTTGTTCGGAGGCGTTGATCAGTTTGACCGGGAACTCGAGGGAATCGCCTTCGCGGAGGAAGCGGGGCGGGTTGGGTTGGACCATGAGGTCCTTGGCGGTGACCGAGCGGCCCTGGAGGAGGCCGGAGCGGAGGTCGGGGTCGTGGGCGAAGCCGAGGAAGCGCCATTCGGTGAGGGCCTCCGGGGCGGTGAAGGCGATGCGGAACGTGCCGTTGGAGTCGGCGGTGACGTGGGGGAAGAAGAAGGCGGTCTCGGCGAGGTTACGGCGGGGGATGACCGAGGCGGCGGGCGGGGTGCCGGCGGGGATTGCGCCGCCGGTTCCGGCTGCGGTTGCGGCGTCCGCCTCGGTGGCTGCGGTGAGACCGGCCCCTTTGGCGGCGAAGCCCGCCTGGGTGCGTTCGGCGACGTCGCCGGCCATCTCGGCGTCCATGAGCATGGCGGGGGCGGCGGTTGCGGCCACGGTGCCGGTGAAGGTGCGGAACCGGGGTCGGATGCCGAGGTTTTCGAAGCGCAGGTCCGCGGGGAATTCACGGAAGCGGACGGTGGCGTCCTCGGGGCGTGGGCGTTCGCGGGCGACGAAGGTTTCGAAGGGGGCACCGTCGTTGCTGAAGTGGAAGACGGGATGGAAGGCTGGGAAGCGGGGCCAGAAGTTGAAGCCATCGGGCCAGGAATGCTGGAGGAACTGGTCGAGGGAGGCGTCGTAGAGGGTGGCGGCCATTTCGGTGGCGGCGCGGAGGGTGGCCTCGCGGTCGGCGGTCTGGGGGCGGGCGGGGTGGAGGGTGGCGGTCCAGGTTTCCTGGCGGCCGGGTTCGAGGCGTGAGCGGAAGGATTCCCAGCGGACCTCGAGTTGTTTCTGTTTCCAGGGGACTTCGACGTGGCGCTGGGTTCGGTGGAGGCGGTTTTCGCGGACTTGGAGGACGGAGACGGTGAAGCCTCCGCGGAGGGTTTCGGTGATGGGGAGGGTGAAGGCCTGCTGGGTGCGGCCGGGTTCGGTCCAGAAGCGTTGGAGGACGGCGTCGCGGTGGCGGACTTCGATGAAGGCGCGGCCGGACTCGTAGCCGGTGCCCCAGAGGCCGAGGAACTCCTGGCCGGGTTCGACCTCCCAGGAGCGGGCGTTGACGAGGTAGGGGATGCGGATGTTGAGGCCTGGGGCCTGCGGGTCGACGACGGTGAGGGCGACCTGGGCGGAGACCTTGCGGCCGAAGCGGTCGGTGGTCTCGAGGGAGGCGCGGTAGGCGCCCGGTGGGAGGGACAGTTCGTTGGTGACGACGCCCTGGGCCTGGGTGCGGAACGGTTGTTCGAGGACCTGGCCGGCGAGGCGCCAGTGGGCGGGGTTGGAGAGGTCGACGGGCGGGGTCGGGGGAGCGCCGGGTCGGAGGGCGTGTGGCAAGGGGAAGTGATCGGGTTGGAGGGGTGGGCGGTGGACGAAGGACGGTTCCTCGAGGCGGTGGATGCGGAGGGTGCCGTTGGCGGGGAGCGGGTCGCCGTCGAGGGATCGGGTTTCGATGCGGATGGGGGCGGGTTTGCCGGATTCGAACCAGGACGGGGGGTGGAGGGAGGCGGCGAGGGCGGCGTAGCCGATGGAGAGGGAGCGGGTTTGGGAGCGGGATTCGCCGGTGGAATCGGTGACATCGACCTCGATCTGGAAGTCGAAGATGGGTTCGTCGGACTCGAGGGCCATGGGATCGGCGAGGGCGCGGAAGCGGAAGGTGAAGGCGCCTTCGGCGTCGGTCTGGGCGGTGCCGTGGGCGATGTTCTGGGCGGTTTCGAGGCCGGGGAAGGGGCCGGGGCGGAAGAAGCCCCAGTGGATGGGGAAGCGGGTCTGGCGGGTGACGCGCCATTCGATCCTGGTGTTCTGGAGGGGGTTGCCGGTGTAGGCCACGGCGCGGCCGGAAGCGGTGACCGTGTCGTTGAGGCGCGGGCTTTCGCGGGGCGGGTCGAGGACGACCTGGAACCTGGGTCGTTTGTATTCCTCGACCTGGATCCAGGCGGTTTCGCCGAGGCTGCCTTCGACCTGGATGGACATGCGTCCGGTGAGTCCGGAGCGGGGGGTGTCGAAGCTGCCGGAGAAGGAGCCGAGGTCGGAGGTGCGGAGGTTGCGCCGGGCGATCTCCTGGCCGTTGGCGTCGCGGAAGACGACGGTCAGGTCGAGGTTCGGGCGGAGCTGGTAGCGGACGCGGGCGTCGTCGAGGTGGAAGCTGATGCCCTTGAAGCGGACCGGTTGTCCGGGGCGATAGATCGCGCGGTCGGTAAGGATGAGGGACTGGTCCCGGGGCGTGGTTTCCTCGTGGGAAGCGGACGGGTGCCACCAGATATCGGACGCGAGGGCGATCTGGTGGGTGCCGAGGGTGGCGCGGAGGAGGTGGCCGCGGTCGCGCTGGGGTTGGGGGATGCGGAAGAAGCCGAGGGCGTCGGTGGTCTGGGGTGGGACGGGGGAGCGGTTGCCGCCCTGGCCGAGGAACCAGGCTTCGACGGTGGCGCCGGGTTTGGGTTCGCCGGTCCGGGCGTCGACCACGAAGCCTTCGATGGCCTTGTCGGCGGCGATGGTGAGGAGGGCGATGGGGGTGACCCAGACGGTGGTGACGGCGAGGTCGTTGTCGGCCTCGGGAAAGCCGGGGGCGTGGCTGGCGAAGATGAAGTAAAAGCCGGGCGGCAGGGTGGTGGGGGCTGGGACGAAGTGGCGGCGGGTGCGGTAATCCGGGGTGGCGGGGAGGTCGACGGACCATTCGAGCGCGGCGGGGCGGGCGAGCCATTCGAGGCGTTGGCGGCGATTGAGGCGTTCCGGCCGGGGAAGGCGGCGGTCGAGGAACTGGGCCCAATCCGCGGGCACGGCGCGGAACCAGACCTTGGAGCTGTTGCGGTAATCGACGTCGATGGCGGGCCAGGGCTCGGTCCAGGCGCGTTCGGTGGAGATGGCGATGGAGGGGGCTTCGATTTCGGCGATGAGATTGCGGCTGTCGCGGGTCCAGAAGGAGTTGGGGAAGGCCTGGTTGGCCTCGCGGGCGAGGCGATGGGCTTCGATCAGTTTGCCGAGGGACTGCTGGATGCGGGCGGCGGCCTGACGGGCGCGGGCGGACAGTTCGTGGGTGGGCCAGCGGTTGGCGACATCGAGCAGGGCGTCGAGGTAGCGGGTGTCCTTGTCCGGGCCGGAGGCGACGCGGTGGGCAAAGGTGAGGCGTTCGATGTCGGTGGCGATGAGCGGGGCGGGGTCGGGCAGGGTGGCGTGGTGGCGGAGCAGATCCTGGAAGAGGAGGATCGCGCGCAGGGTGGGGGATTCGGCATCGGCGGCGCCGACGTTGGGTCGCCAGCGGAGAAAGGTTTCCTGGGCGCCGAGCATGGGTCCGTCGGCGGCCGCGACGAAGGCGTCCTCGGGGCGAGCGAGTCCCTGTTCGCCGGCCTGGTAGAATTCGAGGGCTTCGTGGGCGAGGAAGTCGTAGAGGGTGGGGCGGAGGGAGTCGGGGAGGGTGCCTTTGTCGAGGAGGGCGTCGAAGTCGGAGATGGGAATGGATTTGAGCAGGGTGTCCTGGGCGAGGGCGGTGCGGAAGTGGAGGTCGATGCGGGCGAAGAGGGTGCGGAGGTCCCAGGTGTCGAAGTCATCGCCGGGCGGGGTGGCGGTGGCGGTGCGTTGGGCGAAGCGCCACTGGTTCTGGCGGAAGTGGCCCCAGTAGGCGTTGGCGAGCAGGGTGTGGAAGACGGGTTGAAGGGTCGGGGGCACCTGGTCGATCTGGCGCGAGAGGCGACGGATGGCGGTGCCGGGGGTGTTGCCCTCCAGTTGGGCTTCGAGGGCGATGCGGCGTCCGATGGCCTTGGTGGCCTCGGCCCAGGCCTGGTCCCTGATCGCGCCCTCGATGATCGGTTCGAGCCGTTCGAGGGCGGTGCGGGGAAGGCCCTGCTTCACGGCGTCCTCGACCCCCTGCCAGAGTGGCCCGCGGGGATCGGCTGCGTTGGTCAGGAGGCTCACCATGGCGATCCAGAGGATGACCGAGTGTTTCATGTCGTGTCTGCGGATTAGACGGAAGCCGGGGGAGAATGATCCCGAAAATCTTCGGGGTCATCCCTTTCGAGAGGTTTGCACACAACCCCGGCCGGCGATAGCCGGGGGGGGCGGGCGGGGTGCCGGCGTCGGTGGGCGCGGCGACACGCAGGGTTGCTCAGGGGCGGGCGCGCCGGCGTCGGCGCCAGGCGGCGGTGGCGCCGACGGCGAGGGAGCCGAGGCCGGTGAGCGCAAGGGTCGAGCCCGGGTCGGGCACGGGGTCGACGGTGGTGATGTTCAATTCCCAGCCTGCGAGGCGCAGGTTCCCGCCGGGGGACAGGTCCGCAACGAACAGGCGCCATTCACCGGCGGCCACCTGGCCGTTGAACAGGGAGAGAAAGGCGGACCGAGGATCGGCGGTATCGGCGGACGCGGGGTCGGTGGTGCGGCCGTCGGGCTGGAAAGTGCCGGTGACCGGTTGGTCGGAGTCCCCGATACCCAGGGCGACCTGGTAGGTGTGGAAGTCGCCGAGCGGCGCATCGTCGTCGAAGGTCACGGCGTCGAGGCCGGAGTTGCCGTAGCCGAAGGGGTTGGACGTGGAGACGCCAGGGCGGTTGACGAGGACGCTGAGGGCGCTGCCGTGGGCGAGGTAGATGAACAAGTCCCCGTTCCAGCCGCCGCCGAGGTCGCCGACCAGGGTGAGGGTGATGTCGACGTCCTGGATACGTTCCAGGGTGGCGGGGATGTCGATGATGCTGACGAAACCCGAGTCGTTGCCGTCGGGGATGAGGGCATCAGGGGCGGCGGAAGCCTGGATGGTGCCGGCCGTGGCGGAGGTGGGGAGATTGGATGCGAGGGCGACGGCGAGGGCGAGGCCCGAGGTGAGGGGGAGTCGGATGCGGGAGGGGAGTGTGGGCATGGGGTTCATGACGGGGCGCGGGTTGAGGTGGGTGATGGGGTGATCAGGGGCGGGAGCGTTCTCCAAGGTTGTTCCACGCGGTTGGCCGCCGGGCGGGACGCCCGGCTCTACGGCAGGCGGGACGCCTGCCGCTACGGGGGGATTTCGTCGGGCGGGATGCCTGGCGCTGGGGTTGGCCGCAGGGTCTGGGGTTGTTCCACGCGGGTGGCCGCCGGGCGGGACGCCCGGCTCTACGGCAGGCGGGACGCCCGCCGCTACGGGGGGATTTCGTCGGGCGGGATGCTTGGCGCTGGGGTTGGCCACAGGGTCTGGGGTTGGTCCACGCGGGTGGCCGCCGGGCGGGACGCCCGGCTTTACGGCAGGCGGGACGCCTGCCGCCACGGGGGGTGGGGGTGGGGTGGGGTTCATGGGTAGGCGGTTCGGTAGAAGCCCGAGCCCCCGACCGGGGCGGGTGCGAGGAAGGATCCGAGACCATCGGGGCCGATCTGGGCCTGGCCAATGACGGTCCAGGCTGCGGGTGGCGGGCCTGGGTGGAACTGGATGCGGTAGCGACGTCCGGGGATGCCGGCGAAGCGGAGGCGGAGGCCGTCACCTTCGGGGGTGGCGCTGAGGATGTTGGACGTGGGGGCTTCGTCGGCGAGGAGGCGGATGACCACGCGGGCGGTGTCGGTCTTTCCGGCGGCATTGGTCACGACGTACTCGAAGGCATCGGCCTGGACGCCCTGGGGGAGGTTGGCGAGCAGCAGCCAGGAACCGGAGCGGGTGATGGAAGCGCCGCGGCCGGTGGTCGGGGTGACCGAGGCGATGTCGAGGGAGCCGCCCGCGGGGTCGATGTCGTTGGTCAGCAGGCTGGCGATGGGGATCTTGAGGGGCAGTCCCGGGCGGCCCTCGAGGAGGTCGTCGACCGCGGTGGGCACGGAGGGGTCGAGGTTGAGGACGGTGTTGGCGGAGGACGGATCGTAGCGGCGGTTGGGTTCGCCGACGGATTGGAACGGGGGAGGGGGAATGACGCGTTGGGCGAAGAAGGCGGTGGCGGAGTAGGAGCCCGGGGGCAGGTCGAGGCGGCCGAGGGGCGCGCGACCGTTGAAGTCGGTGATCACCGGGACCACGCGGTTACCGCCGGGGCCTTGGACGACGAAGATGACGGACTGTTCGGGCAGCGGTCGGCCGGTGGCGTCGGCGAGGGATGCGGTGAGGGTGTCGGAGGCGTCGGGTCCGGTGATGGCGGGGGAGGGGGAGATGTGGAGGGACGTGGGGCTGCGGGAGAGCAGGAAGCCGGTGGAGGCGCTGGCGGGGGCGAGCGTGGCGGAGCCGCGGAAGCGGGCGCTCAGTTCGAGGGGGCGATCGGACGGTTCGTGGAGGAGGTTGAGCTGGATGCGGGCGATGCCCTGGGAATCGGTGAGAGCGCGGGCCTGGAGGGCGCCGAGGTGGAAGGTGAGGACCTGTTGGGGGACGGGGTTGCCCTGGGAGGTGAGGCGGGCCTGGAGGGCCACGCGCTGGGCGTAGACGCCGCCGGCCGGCGGGTTGATCCATTCGACCGCGGCGGGCGCGGGCGGGATGGCTGGGGGCTGGGTTTGGTTGGGGATGAAGAACGCCCCGAGGTTGGCCGAGAGAGCGACGAGGCCGACGCCGTTGACCGATTGGACCAGGAATCGGAGGTCCTCGGGCGCGCTGGCGTCGCGGGGGATGGATCCCTGCCAGAAGCGGGAATCGGCGGGGTCCTGGCTGAGGTCGAGGGTCCGCCAGGCGCCGTAGCGGGGGCCGGAGGTGGAGGTGTAGGTCACCCAGGTTTCCTGGATGCCGGCGGCGGGGTTGCCGACGACCTGGACGCGGAAGTGGATGGCCGCCGGGTCGCTCCAGGCGTCGACGTTGCTGATCTGGGGCGGGGCCGAAAGGGCGGGGCGGGCGACGGAATCGGGGAAACCATCGTTGTTGGTGTCCTCGCTGAACGTGCGGGTTTCGCTGCTGTAGAACAGGCGGAAGTCGACGCGGCTGAAGGTGCGGAGGTTGCCGGTGTCGGCGGCGGGGTAGGACTGGTATTGGGCCGGGGTGACCATGAGGCGGGTGGTCCCGGCGGGGCCGTCGCAGAGCACGCCGAAGTAATTCGCGCGCCAGAACTTCGGCGGGTAGAGGGCATCGGAGAGGAAGGCGGGGTGGACGCCGCGGATTTCGGTGGTGGCGGCGCTGGTGAGGGGGGTGACGTTCGGTTCGTCGGAGTAGGTGCCGCCGCGGAAGCCGACGCCGCGGAGGGCGAAGCCTGGGACGCCGACGCTGCGGGTTTCGAGGGGGAGGACGGGTTCGGCGGGGTGGGCGACGATGCCGTCGGAGCCGGAGTACCACTTGGCGGTGATCTGGGCCGGGGAGTTGGGGTCGTTGGGATCGCGTTCGGCGTTGTTGAGGACGAGGGTGTGGGGGGTGAGGACGGGGTTGAGGGTGAGGTTGGCGGAGCGGAGGTTGAGAACGCTGCCGGGGGCGGTGCCGTAGGGGGTGGTGGCGGTGACCACGGACGCGTCGGGGTTGTCGGCGAGGCGGATGCCGGGGAACTCGAAGGCGAACATGGGGAGGCCGAAGAGGGTGGCCTGGTAGAGGGCCTTCTCGTGGATGCCGCGGAGGTCGGTGGTGTTGGCGAGGTACTTGCGTTTGGCGCGGACGAGGGCCTTGCCGATGGGGACGGGGCCGGAGCCGGTTCTCAGTTCGCGGGTGAAGTAGAGGTAGAGACGTTCGCTGTACTCGATGAAGTCGGTGTCGCCGTACTGATAACCGGTGCCGGCGATGAGGGTCATGCCGAGCCGGGCCGAAACCTGGGCCCAGTCGGGTTGCGGGGTGATGCCCTGGAGGGCGTCGGCGTCGACGACGTTGTAGCCGGAGTGACAGCCGGCGCTGTAGAGGAGGCAGTTCTGGAAGAAGCCTTCGGACGCCGACAGCAGGCGGGACGCGGACAGGGTGGTCTTGTAATCCGCGGCGAGGGCGCTGGCGGCGCTGAAATGGCCGGCGAGGAACAGGATGTCGTGGCGGCGGGCGAAGAGGGCGGCGTCCAGTTCGGCGGCGGACCAGGATCCGGGGTCGGACGGCGCGAGGTCGCTGGGGGCGATGAGGCGGTCGGGGACCACGCCGGTTCCGGCCTGGAGATCCGCGGCGATGGCGTCGGCGGCGTCCTGGAGGAAGTCATAGCCGGTGACGAGGACCGCGGAGGGCGCGGGGCGGACGCCACCCGGGTTCAGCAGGTAGGCGTTGATCATGGCCACGATCTCCGACGGCGATTCGACGAGGCGCCCGACGGCGAGGTCGGGGATGGAGATGCGGCTCAGTTTGCGGGTGATCTCGCATTCCGCGCCGAAGCGGTCCTGGCTGAGGAAGTAGTTGTTCCTGAGGCTGGCCTGGGAGGGTGAGAACTCGAAGACCGGCGGCACGTAGTCGACCTCGGGTCCGAGCATGGCCTCATCCGGCAGGCGGAAGAAAGGGATGACGCCGTCGCCGCCGACGAGGACCACGTATTCGAGGCTGTTGCCTGGGCGGGAGCGGCGGATGAGGGAGCGGATGGCCTCGGCGATCAGGTTTTTGGCGTAGGGACACTGGGGGTTGGCGTCGGCCTGCTGGTTGAAGAAGGCGACCCAGGGGTCGGTGGCCACGTCGATCACCACGCCGGCCACCTCGGGGCGGGCCGCGAGGGAGGCGAGGCTGGCGGTCACCGCGCTGCGTGCGGCGCTGGGTCCGGGGCCCACCAGGCGGTTGAGGTCCGTCAGGATGAGGGTCCGGTGGCCAGCGGCCGGGGCGCGAACCGTCGGGGCGGGGATCAGCACGCCCGAGCCGTCGACCGGCAGGGCGGTGAGACCCGCGCAGACCCCGGGGAACAGGTAGACCGACACGTGGAACGGTTGCGGATGGAACACCCCCTGGCGTCCGCGGACCCGGATGTAGAACTCGGAGTCCTCGTTCCAGGTGTTGGCCACCACCCCTTCCGCGAGGGTGCCGTCGAAGGCCGACACCGCGATCACGCTGCGCGTCTGGGCGCTCGCGTAGGCCTCCTCGCTGAATTGCGCCGGGCTGAATTGCGCGGGCGAGAACTGGGCCGGCGAAAACTGCGCGGGCGAGAACTGGGCCGGACTGAACTGGGCGGGGGAAAACTGTGCCGGCGCGAAGGCGTCCGGACTGAACTGCGCGGGGGAGAACTGGGCCGGACTGAACTGGGCGGGCGAGAATTGGGCCGGGGAGAACTGCGCGGGGGAGAACTGCGCCGGACTGAAGGCCGCGGGGGAGAACTGCGCCGGGGAAAACTGGGCCGGCGAGAACTGGGCCGGGGCGAAGGCGTCGTCGGCGAACTCGGCATCCAGCAGCGGGAGATCGGCGGGTGTGACGATCTGCTGGTACGCCTGGGCGATGTCCTTGAACAGGACCAGGTCGTAATCCGCGGCCAGTTCATCAAGGGTCACCACCACCCGGCTTCCCGGTTGCACCCGGAACTTGAACCAGCGGGCCTCATCGGTGGTGGTCAGCGATTGGCGGTACTCGCCCTGGAGCACTCCGGCCACCTCCTGAAGTTCCAGGGTCAGGGCCCGGGGCCAGACGATGTTCGACTCCGGATCCTCGACCACCGCCCGGGCCGACCAGGGCAGGGCGAGACCCAGCACCAACGCCAACCACCCCCCCAGCACCAGCGCGCTCCTTGCTGCGCCGCGCCATCCGGGGTTGTCCATGGAAACGGGGCCCCTTCGAGTGTTCAGGCGGGCACAGAAGAGCAGAACGACGCGCGACATGGACGTAAGCAAAGCGGCTAAGTTGGTCTTCGCAGGAGTGACAGATCATCCGGTTGGAACAGGCTTACAGCCCTGCTTTCACCAACCGGACTAGGGTGAACTCTTAAGCGGTCCTACGGTCAAGGGCCAAACCCAGGGAGGCTGCTGGGACTTTTGGGGGAGATGGACGGGGGAGGTCGAGCGGGCGTGGGGCGGTGGCTGGGGAGGCGGGGAGGGGGATCGCCGGGGTGGGTGCGGGCGTTGATTTCGGAGGCGGCTCCGGGGCAGGTTCGGGTCATGCACCGGTTGATGATGGGTGGAATTCTGGCGTTCTGGATCGGGGCGGTTGCTGGGCTGCGGGCGGAGGACGGGGTGCGATCGTTGTTCGTGGAGGGTTATGCGGGGCGGGTCAGTTATGCGCCCGGGGAGGAACTGACGCTGCATGTGTCGACCAGTGCGGGGCGGTTCGGGGTGGAGATCCAGCGGTTGGGGGCGAAGGCGGAGACGGTGTGGACGGCGGACGCGGTGGAGGGGCGGGAGCATCCGGTGCCCGAGGACGCCTCGTCGCGGGGGTGCCGGTGGCCGGCGGCGGTGTCGCTGCGACTGCCCGCGGCGTGGCGGAGCGGGTATTACCAGGTGGTGTTCCGGGTGCGGGACGGCGGGGGGAAGTTCGTGCAGCGGAATGCGCGGACCGCGGTCGGGCAATGTTATTTCGTGTTGCGGGCGGCGGAGCCCGGTTCGACGAGCCGGGTGCTTCTGCCTTTGGCCACGCACACCTACAACGCCTACAACAACTGGGGCGGGTTCAGTCTGTACGCCTATCACGGGCGCGGGGGCAACCAGGGCAGCCGGGTTTCGTACGAGCGGCCGCCTTCCAGTCTCTTCGGCAACTGGGAGCAGGCCTTTGTGGAGTGGGCGGAACGGGCGGGATACGTGCTGGAGTACGCGGCGAACGGCGATCTGGAGGAACGCCCGGGGATGCTGAAGGCCTACCGGCTGGTGCTGAGCGTCGGGCACGATGAGTACTGGTCGGCGCCGATGCGGGATGCGTTGGAGGGGTACATCGGGGAGGGGGGGAACGTGGCGTTCTTCAGTGGAAACACCTGTTGCTGGCAGGTGCGGTCGGAGGACGGCGGCCGGGCGTTGACCTGTTGGAAGCAGAACTACCATCAGGATCCGGTCTATTCGGCGCGGAAGGGGTACGGGACGCTTTCGACGCTTTGGAGCCATTATCTGGTGGAACGGCCGGAGAACACCCTGACCGGGGTGGGCTTTCTCTGGGGCGGCTATCATCGGAGCCACGGACAGATCATGGACGGCAGCGGGGCGTACACGGTGCATCGGCCGGACCACTGGCTTTTCGAGGGGACGGCTTTGAAGCGTGGCGAGGCGTTCGGCGGGAAGGACACGATTGTGGGGTACGAGTGCGACGGGTGCGAACTCGAGTGGCGTGAAGGGTTGCCGTACCCGACGCATCGGGACGGGACGCCGCGGACCTTCGAGGTGCTGGCGACGGCGCCGGCGCAGTGGCATCCGGACGACTGCGAGTGGTACGACCGATGGGAGAACGGGCGGAAGGGCAACGCGGTGCTCGGGGTGTACGTGCGTGGGGGGACGGTGGTGACCGTGGGGAGCACCGATTGGTCGCACGGATTGCGTGGTGGGGATCCGGTGGTGGAGAGGGTCACCCGGAACGTTCTTGAAAGGCTGGGGCGATGAACGCGCGCGTGTTGCGCTGCGGGCGTGGACGCGTCCGGTCGTGGGCCAGGGTGGTGTGGGGGCTGATGGGCTGGGTCGGTGGGTTCGCCGGCGCGGCCGAGTCCGGGGTGGGCGGGTCCGGGGTCTGGCCCGGGCCCGGGGTGCGATGGGATTTCGATCGGGACGGTGTGGCGGAGCGGGTGGTGTGGGACGCGGGGACCGGGGGTGAGGTGCGGGTGGAGGTGTGGAACCGCGGGCGGGAAGCGTGGGAGGCCGCGGACTATGGGTTGCCGGAGGGCGTGGTGGTGGTCGGGAAGGATGGCGCGGACGCCGGGCTGCGGTTCGTTGATCTGAACCAGGACGGTTTTCCGGACGTGCTGTTCTCGAACGCGGAGCGGTACGCGATTCATTTGTGGAACAAGGACGTGAAGCCGCATCTCGGGTGGATGCGGGGGTGGTCGCAGGAGGTGCGGCGTGGGGAGCGGCGTGGGCGGGAGGGGGAGCCGCCGTCGGTGGTTGGGGCGACGGTTCGGATGGTGGGTGACGAACTGGTGATCGAGCGGGCGGGCGCGGGGGTGGAGCGGGTTTCGGCGAAGCGGTTGGTGGCGTTTGACGCGCCGCCGCCGCGGAGCGTGCGTGAAGCGCTGGAGGCGTTCCGGGTGCGGGACGGGTTCCGGGTGGAATGCGTGGCCTCGGAACCGGTGGTGGTGGATCCGGTGTCGTTCGACTGGGGTGCGGATGGGCGGTTCTGGGTGGTGGAGATGAGGGATTACCCGATGGGGATGGACGGACGGGGGAAGCCGGGAGGCGTGGTGAAGCGGTTGGAGGATCGGGACGGGGACGGGATCTACGAGGCGGCGACGACGTTCCTGGACGGGTTGGCGTTTCCGACGAGCGTGATGGCGTGGAAGCGGGGCGTGCTGGTGGCGGTCGCACCGGATCTGATCTACGCGGAGGACACGGACGGGGACGGGCGGGCGGATCGGACGGAGGTGGTGCTGACGGGCTTTGCCCCGGGGAACCAGCAGCACCGGTTCAACGGGTTCGAGTGGGGATTGGACGGCTGGGTGCATGTGGCGAACGGGGACAGCGGGGGGACCGTGCGTTCGCGGGCGGTTCCGGACGGCGTCGCGATCGGGGGTCGCGACCTCAGGGTTCGGCCGGACACCGGCGAGTTCGAGACCGTGTCGGTGCAGACGCAGTATGGGCGGCGGCGGGACGACTGGGGGAACTGGTTCGGGAACAACAACGCCACCTGGCTCTGGCAGGTGACCGTTCCCGAGCATTACCTGCGGCGGAACCCGGCGCTGGCGGTCCGGCGGGTGTCGAGGACGTTGGCCAACTATGACGATTCCACCCGGGTCTTTCCGGTCAGCGAAGCGCAGGTCCGGCCGAATCAGCCCTGGAGTCTGAACCACGTGACCAGCGGGTGCAGTCCGAGTCCGTACCGCGACGATCTCTTCGGGCCGGGGCATGCGGGTTCGGTGTTCATCTGTGAGCCCGTGCACAACGTGGTGCATCGGGAGGTGGTGCATGCGGACGGTTCGGTGCTGGGGAGTCGGCGCGCGGCGGGGGAGGAGGCGGCGGAGTTTCTGGCCAGCGAGGACAACTGGTTCCGGCCGGTGACGGTGCGGACGGGGCCGGACGGGGCGTTGTACATCGCGGACATGTACCGGCTGGTGTTGGAGCATCCGGAGTGGATATCGTCGGAGATGCTGGCGCGGGTGGACGTTCGGGCCGGGGAGGATCGGGGGCGCATCTACCGGGTGTCGCCTGAGGGGCGGGCGCGACGGGAGGGGGTCCGGCTGGACCGATTGGAAGGGCGGGCGCGGGTGGAGGCGATGAACAGTCCGAGCGGGTGGCAGCGGGATTGGGTGCAGCGGCTGATGCTGGAGCGGCGGGGTGGCGGGGACGGGGAGGCATTGCGGCGGCTGCTGGGCGTGGCGTATGCGCCGCAGGTGCGGGTGCAGGCGTTGTCGACGCTGGGTTTGCTGGGGGAACTCGGGGTGGAGGATCTGCTGGGGCTGTTGGCGGATCCCAGCGGTCCGGTGCGGGTGGAGGCATTGCGGTGGAGCGAGACGAAGGCCGTGGGTGGCGATTCGCGTTTGTTCCGGGCGGTGGCGGGGTTGGCTGGCGACGGGGAGGCGTCGGTGCGGTTGCAGGCGGCATTCTCGCTGGGGGCCTGGCCGGCGTCGTTGGCCGAACCGGTGTTGCGGGAGCTGGCGGCGCGGGATGGGGGTGACGAATGGATCCGGGTGGCGGTGATGAGCTCGTTGCCGCCGGGCAGTACGTTGTTTGCCGAGATGCGACGGGGCGCGGTGGTGGAGGTGGCGGCGGAGGTTGCGGGGCGGGAGCCGACCACGGCGGATCGGGCGGCGGTGGTGGCCGGGTACGCCGGGGTGGCGGGGCTGGAGGGGGATGCGGGCCGGGGGCGGGTGTTGTTCGAGCAACTCTGTTCGGCGTGTCATCGCATGAAGGGGCTGGGGCATGAGGTCGGGCCGGACCTTGGCATGGTGGGGACGAAGCCGCTGGGCTGGCTGCTGGTGGCGATCCTGGATCCCGGGGCGGCGGTCGAGGCGCGTTACCGGGGGTGGGCGCTGACCCTGGGGACGGGGGATGTGCTGGAGGGGCTCATCTCGGGGGAGACGGCGAACAACGTGGTGTTGCGGCAGGCGGGCGGGGTGGAGCACGCGGTGTTGCGGTCGGACATTGCCGGTCTCGAGCCGTTGAAGGGGTCGCTGATGCCCGGGGGACTGGAGGCGGTGCTGCCTCCGCAGGGGATGGCGGACCTGGTGCGTTGGTTGCGGGAGCCCTGAGCCCGGTCCGTGCCGGCGGTGTCGGGTCGGATGTTCGCGGAGGCTGTCGGGTGTCTTGACCGGGAGCGGTGTGGGCGCACACTGGGCGGCACCGGGGAGCCGTTGGACGACGGCTGAGAGTTCCGCCGAAGCGGAAGACCCGTCGAACCTGATCCGGGTCACGCCGGCGGAGGGAGTTCTGAAGGGGCTTCCATGGGTGGCGTGGCGCGGGGGAGGGGGCGGCGACCCGGAGAGCAGGACACAGTCGACAGCCCGAATCAGCCCCAGGACACCGTCATGATCGCCAAACCGGAGACACTCGAGCCCCACAGTTCCGCGCCGCTACCCAACAGCCGCCGGGTCTACGTTTCCGGCGAGCGGCATCCCGGGTTGCGGGTGCCGATGCGGGAGATATCGCAGACGCCGACCCGCCGGGGGGAGGGAGCGCCGGTGTTGAATCCGCCGGTGCGGGTTTATGACACCTCGGGTCCGTGGGGTGATCCGGAGTTCAAGGGATGTGTGGAGGAGGGGTTGCCCGGGGCTCGGGGCGAGTGGGTGCGGGCGCGCGGGGACGTGGAGGAGTACGCGGGCCGGGAGGTGCGGCCGCAGGACAACGGTTACCTGACGCGGAAACACGAGGAGTACGCGAGCCAGGCGGAGCGCAACCGGTTGGTGGAGTTTCCCGGGTTGCACGGGCGGCGTCGGCGGCCGTTGCGGGCGTCGAAGGGCCATCCCGTGACGCAGCTCTGGTATGCGCGGCAGGGGATCATCACCCCCGAGATGGAGTTTGTGGCGATCCGGGAAAACCAGGGGTTGGAATGGAGCCGGCGGGAGGGTGGCGGCGCGTTTCGGCGGAATGAGCTGGGGCACCAGCATGCGGGGAGCGGGGACGCCTCCGCCAAGGATTCGCCGTTCACGCCGTCGGTGATCCGGCGGTTTCCGCAGCGGCTGCCCGGGGTGATCACCCCGGAGTTCGTGCGGTCGGAAGTGGCGGCGGGGCGGGCGATCATTCCGGCGAACATCAATCACCCCGAGCTCGAGCCGATGATCATCGGGCGGAACTTCCTGGTGAAGATCAACGCCAACATCGGAAACAGCGCAGTGGCGTCGAGCATCGATGAGGAAGTGGAGAAGATGCGCTGGGCCACGAAATGGGGGGCGGACACGGTGATGGATCTCTCAACCGGGAAGAACATCCACGCCACGCGGGAATGGATCCTGCGGAACTCGCCGGTGCCGATCGGCACGGTGCCGATCTACCAGGCGCTGGAGAAGGTGGGCGGGCGGGCGGAGGACCTCACCTGGGAGATCTTCCGGGACACGCTGATCGAGCAGGCGGAGCAGGGGGTGGATTACTTCACCATCCACGCCGGGGTTCTGCTGCGGTTCGTGCCGCTGACCGCGGGGCGGATGACCGGGATCGTCAGCCGCGGGGGGAGCATCATGGCGAAGTGGTGCCTCGCGCATCACCGGGAGAACTTCCTGTACACGCACTGGGACGAGATCTGCGAGATCATGGCGGCGTACGACGTGAGTTTCAGCATTGGCGACGGGCTCCGGCCCGGTTCGATCGCGGACGCCAACGACGAGGCCCAGTTTGCGGAGCTCAAGGTGCAGGGGGATCTCACGCGTCGGGCGTGGGATCGTGGGGTGCAGGTGATGAACGAGGGGCCGGGGCATGTGCCGATGCACATGATCGAGGAGAACATGGCTCGGCAGCTCGAGTGGTGTCACGAGGCGCCGTTCTACACCCTGGGACCGCTGACCACCGACATCGCGCCGGGGTACGATCATCTGACCAGCGGGATCGGCGCCGCGATGATCGGCTGGTACGGGTGCGCGATGCTCTGCTACGTGACGCCGAAGGAGCACCTCGGGCTGCCGGTGAAGCAGGACGTGAAGGACGGGGTGATCGCGTACAAGATCGCGGCGCATGCGGCCGACATCGCCAAGGGCCATCCCGGGGCCCAGTACCGTGACAACGCCCTGAGCAAGGCGCGCTTCGAGTTCCGATGGGAGGACCAGTTCAACCTGGGCCTGGATCCGGTGAAGGCCCGGGAGTTCCACGACGAGACCCTGCCGCAGGAGGGGGCCAAGACGGCGCACTTCTGCAGCATGTGCGGCCCGCATTTCTGCTCGATGAAGATCACCGAGGACGTCCGGCGGTACGCGGAGGAACAGGGCGTGGCCTCGGAGGCGGCCCTGGAGAAGGGGATGGAGGAGAAGGCGCGGGAGTTCGTGGAACGCGGGGCGGAGCTTTACGGCAGGTCCTGAACCGGCACGGCTCGTCGGCCGGCCCAATGAGATGAGCCCGTCGGGTCGGCCGCTTCCGGTTCTCTCCGCGGAACCCCGGGCGCGGCGGGCAGGCTCGCCTCGCGGGGAACTGGCGGAGGGAAGACCGGGTGGTCCTACCCGACGGGCCCATGCCGAGCGCAGGGACCGCAAGCGGGGCTGAACCCGTGGGTTCAAACCCCGCGGTGGCGTGGTCGAGTCACGCCACGAGCGACGCCTGGCGTCCGGGCGCGAGCCCGGCGGCGGTGAATCCGGCGGACGCGTCGCGAGGGTCGACGGCGACCGCCGGGGTGGTGCCGCGCGAAGGCGGGGGCGGGGGGGCGTTGAGGCCCCAGTACTCCGCCAGGGCGCGGAACATCTGGACGAACTCCTCGGTCCGGGTCGGCTTGACCATGAACCCGGCAATGCCGGTGTCGTACATGCGGGCGCGGTCGGAATCGAGGGCCGAGGTGGTGAAGACGATGACCGGGATGCTGCGGAGCTCGGGGTCCTTGCGCAGTTCGGTCAGGAACTCGTGGCCGTTCATGCGCGGCATGTTGACGTCGAGCAGGATCAGGAACGGCCTCGGGGAGGACGGGTTCCGCAGGTAGGCCAGGGCGTCCTCGCCGTTGGTCCTGTTCTGGACGGGAAAGCTCACCCGCAGCTTGGCGAGGGCGCGTTCGACGCTCAGGACGTCGACCGCGTCGTCCTCGACCAGAAGGAGGGGCTGGGTCTGGTGGCAGAAGCGGTCCTCGCGGGAGCTGCGCATGCGGTCGCGCGTCCAGGTGACCGCGAAGCGGATCAGTTCATGGACGCCGACCAGACCGAGCTTCTGCCGCATGCTGGCGCGGTGGACGTCGACGGTGCGGGGGCTGATGCCGAGGCGGTCGCCGATCTCCTTGGCCTCGAGGCCTTCGGCGGTGAGGGTGAAGACCTCCATCTCGCGGGCGGAGAGGCGTTCCTCGGGATTGACGCCCGCGTGGGGCTGGGCGGGTTCGGACGCGGTGTCGCGGCCCTGGAGAAGGGACGTGGAAACGAAGCGTTCGCCGCGGGCGACGCGGGTGAGGGCGGGGACCAGGGCCTCCGGGGTGGAGGAGGAATCGATGAAGCCGCGCACGCCGAGGCGGAGGGCGAGGTCGAGCTGGTCCATGTCGCTGGGGGCGACGAGGAGGACGAGGCGGCTGGTGGGGCCGGCGCCGGAGGTCACCGGCAGGGCGCCGGCGTTCTGGAGGGCCGCGAGAGACGGGGGATCCAGGAGGAGGACATCAGGGTTGAGGCGGCACACCTCGGACCAGCCGGTGGCGGCGTCGGGGGAATCGCCGATCACGCTCACCTCATTGCCGGCGGCGGAAAGGCACAGGCGGAGGCCGGTGCGGGCGAGGGAGTGGGTCAGGATCATGTAGGTCGTCGTCGTCGTCATGGTAAGGGGCTCCTTGGAATCGTTGAACGTCGGGTCGGGGTTGATGCTGCGATCGGTGGGCGGGGCGGTGCGGGCTGCGGGCGCCGTTTCCCGGGGCTGGGTTGTTGTGTCGAATGCCATACCGATCATGCGGTTCATTTATAGGCGACGTCCGAGATGTCGGGAATACATAGAAACCCCTGTGTGCTGAGGGGCGATCCCTGATGGGAAACCCTAGGCTGCGGGTCGGCGGCGGGACTCCGGAACTCCTAACCAGTTGAAACGAAGTTGGTTGCCTCGTTTCGGATGCATCCGGGGTGCTGCATCCGTGGAAATCCTGAGACGAGGCCAGCTAGGGCTGGATGATGCCGTTCCGGATGGCGTAGCGGACGAGGTCGGCGACAGCGCGTAGGTCGAGCTTCGACATGATCTTGGCGCGGTGCGTTTCGACCGTCTTGACGCTGATGGTGAGGGTGTCCGCGATCTCCTTGTTGCTCTTGCCCTCGGCGACGAGCTGGACGATTTCGCGCTCGCGTGGGGTGAGTTGGAGGGATTCGCCGGGGGCGGTGGCGCGTTCGTTGGGGTCGAGGAAGCCGGCGAGCACCAGTTCGGAAACGCGCCCGGTGAAGAACGGCTTGTGCTGAAGCAGGGCCTCGACGGCATGGATCAGCAGCCGGGCGGCATCGGATTTCATGACGAACGCCTTGGCGCCGGCGGCGAGGATCTCGCGGACCAGACGGTCGGTGTCGTGCATGGTGAGGACGAGGACCTCGGTGTTGGGGCAGAGTTCGCGGATCTTGCGGGTGGCTTCCAGGCCGTTCAGTTCCGGCATGGAAAAGTCGAGGATCGAGACGTTCGGCTGGTGGCGCTCGGACAACTCGACGGCTTCGCGTCCGTTCTCGGCTTCCGCGCAGATTTGCCAGTCGGTTCGCACCGCGAGCACCTTGCGGATTCCTTCGCGGACCAGTTCATGGTCGTCGGCGATGAGGATTCGGGCGCTGATCACCTGGACCTGACTCTGGATGACCGTGGGGAGCGCGGCAATCCTTAGTAGCGGCTGGCTCAGTGCCGGTTCGGACGGCGTTTCGGATGGCATTTCGGATACGGGGACACGCCGCCGCGGCGGCGGAAGCGGGCCGAGGACGTCAACGGCGGCGGGGCGCTGGTTGGTATGGCGCTGGTTGGTATGGCGCTGGTTGGCGGGGGCCCACGGAACCGGGCCAAGAGGCGCAACTCCAGGCGGGGAACGAACCCCGCGTGGACCCGCCATGGATTCAGCCGGGAGCTGGCCCGCCTCCGGGACGGGCCCAGCGCCTCCGCCCGACTCAAGGAAATCGCGGACCCCGCCTTCGTGCCCGCGCTTCCGCATCGAACCCTCGGTCCCCGGATTCAGGTGCCCGTCGTCCGAGGCGGCTCGGGAACGACCTCGATCCACCCGCTTCCAGCCAAGGCCGGTTGCCGAGGATGGCGAGTCAACCGTTCTGAACGGTGCCAGGAGAAACCCTGTGCTTCGCAGCGAGCTCACCCTGCGTCGACGGTCCTGACTGGCGGTTGGAAACGACCCCAGGCCGTCGACCCCCCCGCGGAAGTCCACCGCCTGGCGGCTGGAATCGGTCACTGACGGGTCGTTCCCGCGGCCTACGGTGACCTTGCCAATTCGGTCCTCAGGGCCACACTCACCACCCAGCTCACCTCCAACCCCGTGCGAGCCATCACCTCCAGGGACTTCGACCTGCTGAACCGCCTCCGGGTGGTGTCCACCGCCCCGGCCGGCGGCGGTTCGGGTTGGGCTTCCCGCTGTGCCTACGACGACATCGGGAACCGGACGGCGTCCAAGGACGGCGGGGACGACTCCGGCCTGGGCCTGCGGTCCAGCGCTTACACACGGAACAGCCTCAACCAATACACGGGCCGCGCCAACGCGCCCTTCGTCGATGTCGTCGGGTTGGCGCGTGCGGGAGCGGCGGTGACGGTCAACGGGGTCGCCGCGTCGCGGCGTGGGGAGTATTTCCGCCGCGAACTCGGGGTCACCAACGCCGCCG